>ERZ1645192.2436-NODE-2436-length-15420-cov-7.627140_pt1 | contig 15420 bp, 17 predicted proteins | sample MGYA00575354_ERZ1645192 | MGnify/ENA primary metagenome ERZ1645192 (study PRJEB40844, sample SAMN11349763) | freshwater sediment metagenome | isolation source: river sediment | host: Sediment | place: India: Faizupur Khadar , New Delhi | collected 2017-02-21 ... | reverse complement strand
AACATACGGTCAGCTTCATCGAGGACGAAGGTGTGGACGTAGCGTAAATCGACATGGCCTTGTTGCATTAAATCCAATAAACGTCCGGGCGTCGCAACGAGGATATCCACGCCGGAGCGTAAAGTCATCACTTGGCTGCTTTGGTTAACACCACCAAAAATGACCGCGGTTTTCAGCGGTAAAAATTGACTGTAGCTTTTAAAACTGTCGCGGATTTGGCTGGCCAATTCACGGGTCGGCGCTAAAATGAGCGCGCGGATGACACGGGCCGACGGACGGGTTGACGTGTCTTTCACCAGTTTTTGTAAAATCGGAACGGCAAACGCGGCCGTTTTACCGGTTCCGGTTTGGGCCGAACCCAATAAATCTTTGCCTTCCAAAAGCACCGGAATGGCGTCGACTTGAATGGGGGTCGGTTCCGTATATCCTTCTTCTGTTAATGCCCGAAGGATGGGCTCTATAATACCTAATTCTTTAAAATCCATTTGTACTCCTGCCGCTTTACCTAGGCTTCGTATCGAAGTTGGGTTGAAACGCACTCGGTAATCATATCACAAACGTGTAGCATTACCTACATTTATCTTTAGAAAGAAAAAAACGCCCTTGGGCGCTTAGTTCACATTCGCTTTGAGATAACTCAAACAATCCTGTGGCGTCTGATTAAAAACGGTGGCGCATTCGGACAAGAACATTTGACTCGCGGTGTCCAAGATTTTAATCGCACTGGCATTGACGCGGCCGTTTTCGGCGATCGTCTTTTGCGACACCAAATACTTTTTGGTTAAAAACGCTAAATCGGCGGGATTCCCGGAGTTGAGTTTTTTCCCATAAGCATCTTTGGTGACACGGGCATCGGACAAAATGACATCATCCACACCATTCATGAAAATAACCAGATCATTGGCTTGAGCTTTGGTAATCAGCTCGCGGATCAACGGGGTCTCCACAGGAACGAATAACGTGAGTTTCAAATTGCTGATGGGGGATAATTTGTAGTAAGGTTTGCTTTCCATGATGGTCGTTGCCGTAATCTGACAAACACCATGTACGCGATGGAAAACTGTATGGCCAATCGGTAACATTTGCTTCCCCCTTTCATTAAAAAACGTAAGCCCAACATCGACTTACCGTTTTGTTCATCACATCGGTTGAACGAATTAATTATACCATTTTTTCATGTTTTTGTAAGAAAAAAGCAAAAAACCACCTTTTTCGAGGTGGTTTTGGTAAGTACGTAAGAAACAGGCTATTTGACGATTTCGGCGGTCACGACAGTGCCTTTTTTCGAAAGTTCGCTGTCTTGGCCCATCAAAACGATGAAGAATTCGGTTTGCGTCGCGATCATGTACGGAGCCAACCAGAAATAAAGGATACCGAAGGTGAACATACCCAAAATCATCCAGCCGAGGAAGCTTAATTGAAGAACGAACAATTCCCATTTATGACCCTTCATCAAACGTTCGGATTCGGTGAGGCATTTCTTAAAGGAATAGTCCGGGTGTTCGGCGGCAATGTATTCGGCCGCGGAGTAGGCATAGGATTTGATGATGCCCGGGATGATGAAAAGGAGTGACCAAAGGAAGACCATCAAGGCCTTATAAAGGCTGAGAATGATTTTTTCGACCAAGTTTTCTTTGAAACCCACGAATAAGGTGGCGATGTCATATTCGCCTTTGCGGGATCCATCAAGAAAGATGCTGTAAAGTCCGACCAACATCGGCGCAGTAAAAAGCAGCGCCACGATTCCGGCGGTTGCCGCTCCGACGCCATCGATAATAATCATACAAAGGAAAACGGATAAGATCGCGTAACCCCAGTGCCCCTTCAAATGTTCAAGGGCTTTAGACTTCAACTCTTTACGGTTCATTGTTAGTGACCTCCTAAACAATTTTTACGATACAACCCCCACTAAAAAATGCAATAAGAAAAAATGGGTTTTTTTAAAGGAAAAAGGCTCGATGCTCTTCGTTACTTTTTTATTTCTTTTTGGGATCAAAACTCCAACCGAAATCGCCATGGTAAATCATCTGCTTGGTCATCCCACCGTCGACCGCGATGGTTTCCCCGTCGAGAAACTTGGCTTTGTCGCTGACAAGGAATAGAACAAGTTCGGCAATGTCCTCGGGTCTTCCCACGGTGTGGGTCGGATGTTGGAGGTAATCGGCTTCGGAAAATTCATACGGAAACGTGTCGATCCAACCGGGTGCGATGGCATTAACTCGGACTTTTCCGGCAAGTGAAATCGAAAGAGCGCGGGTCAATGCGCCGATGGCGCCTTTGGCAGCGCTGTAACTCTCGGTATTGGCTTGGCTCATGCGTTCGCGCGTCGAAGAAATGTTGATAATCGAGGCTCCCGGAGCAAAATGGTCTTTAAAAAGTTTGGCCAAGAAAAAAGGGGCCGTGGCTCCTACGCGGAGCACATAATTGAAATCCTCATAGGAACACGTCTCGATACCGCCTTTGGAAAGGCAAGCATTGTTGACCAAATAATCGATTTGGCCAAAATCTTTGATGACTTTTTCCGCAAATTTGATGAGCGTTTTCTCATCAGCGATATCCCCGATGAAATAAGGATTATCGAGAAGGTCGATGATGGCGACGCGGTCACCATTGCGTTCGAATGCTTTGACGATGGCGCGGCCGATGCCTTTGGCGCCTCCCGTCACAACGGCAATTTTATTCATATAAAACTCCTTTTAATTGATTCGTGGGTTCATCCGCCACCCAAAAAATGGGTAAAGACAACGTCATCGCCGTCTTGGAGAGTGATATCAAAACGGGTGGCATGAGGAATCCGTTTTTGGTTGACGAACATCACGCTGTCTTGGAAATCTTTGGGTTCGATTTCCGGATGCTTCGATAACAGGGTCTTGAAAATGACCTCCATCTTTCCGGGTTCGACGAGGAGGGTTTCAATGCCGTATTTACTTCGAAGCAAATTGAGAAATGTGATTTTGACCATAAGATTCCTTTTATTTCGTAAAGACGATTTTTTCGACGTTATTGAGCGTATCCACCATCATGATTTTGTTGCTCAGGACACCGGGTCGGCGGTTCACGAATTTGATCATCTCGGCCACCATCAGGTTGGCGACGATCGGAGGAATGAACGTGGGTGCCCCCATCGTTTTCTCCAAGCCTTCGGAAACGCTGCCGTAGAAATCATGCAGTAACGAGGATCCTGGAAGCGAAATACCGACTTGACCGTACCAGCCCCCGACAGCCCCGTGAAGTAAGGGCTTATGATGCTTTTCGCTGATGGTTTCCAAGAAAAGTTTGGTTTTGATTTCATCGACGGCATCGATGATCAGTCCGACTTTTTCATAAACGGAAGCGTCCAGGTTATAGACGGAATCCAAAAAGGCGGTTATCTCGATGTCGGGATTGATTTTTTTGAGTTCGCCGACTAAAACATCGACTTTGGATTTCCCAAGCGTATCCACGGACGCATAAAGCTGACGGTTGAGGTTTGAAGGGGAAAAGCGGTCATAGTCGACGAGGACCAGTGACTTGACCCCTAAGCGGGCTAAAGAAGACGCCACAAATCCGCCTAAACCTCCAAGGCCAACCAATAGGACCCGCGTTTGGGCGATTTTTTCCATTTCCGCCATCGTCATGATGCCGGTATTTTTTTCGAAACGATTATCTAAGGGGAATGCCATAAAGCTTCACCACCCATTACGAAAATCTACTAATGAAATTATAACAAAAAAGCACGGCTTAGGAAAAACCACGTGTCAATTGATAAGAAAAAAGCCTCGGTATTATACCGAGGCGGGAGATTACTTATTTAAACTGCTTTCTTGGCGAAAATGGAACGATCGATTTTGAATATTAAAGAACAGGCATAGGCGCTAGCGAACGCAATCAGGAAATCCCATTGCCAATTGCGGGAGACTTCCATGAGGAATAAAGCCAACGAGAACGCAAAGGCAGCCAGAAAGCCGATCAGATACGCATTCACCGGGCGACGCGAGGCTTTCATGAAAACATAGAAATCAAAGGCGAAAAGCCCGACATCGGCCAATAAGACAATATAGAAAACAAACGGCCATTGCGAAAGAACAAACGAGGCAATCACAATGGAGAGTATGGCACAGGCGACATCCGGAAGAAACATGAGTAATAATTTTTTCATGGTGATCCCCTCTTTCCTTTGGTTTTGGGTTCAATATTTTCTCTATTCTATGCTAATTTTTTATAATTAAAAGTAATTTCATCAAAAAGTAAGAAAAAAGTATAAAAAAAACGAAAAAAGAGTCAAAAAGTGCCAAATTTGAAAAGTTTTTTCAAAAATAGCCCCATTTTTGAGCTATTTTAACCCATTCGGTTTCCCCACTGCTTAGAAACACAAAAAGATTTTGACGAAAGAAAAGAAAAGGGACATTGCTGTCCCTAAGGATTCGCCAAAATGTTGGATGCGAAAGTCGCGTTTCTTAATTAATACGCATAGGAAGTTTCGACACGATGAAGACGGGAAACAGATTTGATGACCATCGGAATCGAGAGGCCGATACGGACGGCGGTACTAAAGAAAACAGACGTGAAATCTTGGGCGGCAATGCCTAAATTTTGGTAAACAATGTTAATCGCTCGCGAAGCATAAAGTTCGAAGCCAAAGTAGACGACGAAACCCGCTAAAAGAATGATGGCAAAAAGGCGTTGCATTTTGGCCTTTTTGATTAAATCCTCTTTGGGGAACCGTTCCGCCGCTTTTTTCTTGATGCTCGAAGCAAAAATCATCAACGTTAAGGATACTCCCATGAGAATGGCGTTAAACACACCTTCGATGGAAACAAGGGTACTAAGCCAAGTGATCTGAGCCTCCTCATTCGGCGTCAACGAAGCGCCATACGTCACCAAAAGTTCTCGTAAATCGGTGACCGAGGACATATCGCCAAATAAAGCAAAGGCCAATAAAATCATGAAGATAAGCGAAACGACGAAGATGTAGGAAGAGTGGAATTTCATCGGCGTCACTTGCGTGGGGGCCGTCGGAACAGGAGGAATAGGGGCTTGCATAGGGTGACCGCAATGCGTGCAAAAACGGCTGTTTTCATCAACAACTTGTTGGCATACTGGGCAATTCATATTTTTCTCCTTTACAGTATCTTCATTTTATCAGCATGGAATCGCACATTCAAATGACATTTTTCTTACGAAATTAAAGAAAAAACGAGACACGAGGTCCCGTTTTGTTGGAAGAATGGTGGCCCAAACCGGGATTGAAAAGGCGACACACGGATTTTCAGTCCGTTGTCAATCCCTCATTCGTTTGCCGAGAAAAGGTGCCTCAGATTAAATATCCTTCTTCAATATCGAAAGATATTCTTCGTAAACGTAGGATCGTGTCTTTTTGCTTTGTGAACCCACACGCAAAATTCCGATTTCAACGAATCGTTGAATCGTTCGGTTGACTGAAGCATAGCTTTTTGATGGGAATGCTTTGCTGGTTTTTGACGCGGTCATCAAAGGTACTCTTTCCAAATAATCCAAAAGCCAAAGGTCCTTTGAAAGAACGAGGTGGCGGTTTTTTTCACGGAGGGCAACAAGTAAACGAATGGAGTGGATCATATTTTGGCACGTTTCAATGATTCCTTTGAGGAAAAACTGGCACCACTCCTCGTAATGATTTTTCAAACGGACCTCATTAAGACGGTCGTAATACTCGGTTTGATTGCTCTTGAGATAATAAGACATGTAAAAACCGGGAAAATCCAAAATTTTCTTTTCCATCAAAAAAAGAACAATCAGCATACGCCCGATGCGTCCATTACCATCCAAAAAGGGGTGAATGGTCTCAAATTGGTAGTGAACCAAAGCGGCTTGGATGAGGGAATCCTCTCGTGCATCTTCCTGAATATATTTTTCAAGAGCCGTGAGAGCATCCTCCATATCTTGAGGCGATGGAGGAATAAAACGAGCGTTGGCAAGCGTGGATCCTTTGCGCCCAAGCCAGTTTTGGCTTTTCCGAAACTCACCCGGATTCTTATCTTCCCCACGAGTCCCTTGAAGTAACTCTTCGTGAACGCGCCGCAATAAACGATTGCATAAAGGCAAACGGGAGGAGAGTTCTAATGCCGATTTCATGGCGTGGATATAGTTATACACGTCTCCAATATCGGTATCGTTATTTTCCGGTTTTTCGATTTCAAAGATATCTTCGATCGTTGCTTGGGTTCCTTCAATTTGGCTGCTGAGCAACGCTTCTTTGCGGATATACGCCCCTAATAAGGAATCAAAATCAGCAATACTCCTTGAAACGCCATTCAATTGTCCCAAAAGAAGATAGGCCTGCGAAAGAAGGCCTTGAATTTCACGCGAACTCTCGATGTGTATTTCTTGTAGAGGGGTCGGGATAAACGATTGAAAAGAAAGGTCACCGGATAGATTTTTTCGATAACTTCCTGATTGGTTCATGATGGAATCCTCTGATGTAACTATAACGCAGAATTGAAAATTATTCTATTTTATTTTTCACTTTTTGGTGTTTTTTGAAAATTAAAAGTTGTTTTTGGGTTTTATTTTTCAATCATAAGAACAAAAAAATGGGACATTGCTATCCCATTTATTGGTACGATGGTGGCCCAAGCCGGGATTGAACCGGCGACACACGGATTTTCAGTCCGTTGCTCTACCAACTGAGCTACCGGGCCACGAATGGCGGATCAGACGGGAATCGAACCCGCGGTCTCCTCCGTGACAGGGAGGCATGTTAACCGCTACACCACTGATCCATTCGATACGCTTATTTATTATCGTGGAAATAAAGGAAAAAAGCAAGATGAAAAAGCATGCGATTCCATAAAAAAATCCCTCACATAGTGAGGGACTTTCTTTTTGGGTTTAATAATTCTTCTCGCGGAGTTCGAAGAAAGCCTTCGGATGTTTGCACACGGGGCAAAGTTCGGGAGCGAATTTGCCGACATGGATGTAACCACAGTTGCGGCATTTCCACACGACGATGTCTTCGCGGATGAAAACTTTTCCGGATTTCACGTTCGCTAAAAGTTTGCGATAACGTTCTTCGTGTTCTTTTTCGACTTTTGCCACCATTTCAAAGGCAATGGCGATCGAAGTGAATCCTTCTTCACGGGCGGTCTTGGCGAATCCGGCATACATGTCGGTCCATTCGTAGTATTCGCCCGCAGCGGCATCGGCTAAGTTCTCGATGGTATCGGGAACTTTGCCTTCATGGAGTTCTTTGAACCACATTTTGGCGTGTTCTTTTTCGTTTTCGGCGGTTTCCAGGAAGAGCGCAGAGATTTGCTCATACCCTTCTTTTTTGGCGGCTGAAGCATAGTACGTATATTTGTTACGCGCCATCGATTCGCCGGCAAAGGCTTCTTTTAAGTTTTTCTCAGTTTGACTGCCTTTTAATTCCATATGTTTTCCTCCTTAAGCATCAGTTTAATATTACCTTTTTTGCGGCTTTGCGTCTAGAAGCGTAGTAAAGAAATCACGAAGGGGTCGAGGTTTCATCAAAAACAAAGATTGAAAGAATATGAAAGAAATCTACTCAAGTTTTTTTCGGTAGTAGTAAATATCGATGACTTGATTCATTTTGAAAGCCACGGTTTTAAGGTGTCCTTCTTGGATGAACCCCCACTTCTCATGAAACTTTAGCGAGATGGGATTGGCGTTGGTGATGATGGAAATGAGATTCGTGATGCCTTGCAGTCTTGCCGCTGACTCAATCTCTTTGAAAAGTTTACTACCCACATGCTGGTGCATATGGTCTTTGTGGACATAGATGGATAAATCGGCGGTACGGCAATAGGCGCTCCGTTCATTGAAAACCGAAAGATAGGCAAAGCCTAGAACATTTCCGTGTTCATCTTTGGCCACTATCCATGGATAACGCTGAATGACTTGCTCAACCCGGTTGCGAAAAGCCTCCAAACTCAGGGGCATTTCTTCCAGCGTAAAGCAGGTGTTTTGGATGTAATGGTTGTAAAGATCCAAACACGATGGGATATCTTGTTGTTGGATAGAACTTATATTCATGAAATCATTATGCCCCAAGAAACGTCAAATAAAAAGGCTCGCCCTTTCGGATGCGAGCCTTGACTGGCTTTCGAAACTTTCTTAAATCGGTATTAATTATCGCTGCGGGAATAACGGTTTTTGCTATGTTCGCCGGCGTTTTTAAGAACCAGACCGAGCACACCGTCCGCTTTTTCTTTAGCCATCTTGCAGATTTTTTCGTTGGCTTCCTCGAGCAGTTTGCTGTCTTTGGAATCCAACACTTTCTTGTCATATTCTTTCAAAAGTTCATAGCCTTTTGCAGGAACGAATTCTTGGTAACGTTCGACGATTTGGATGGCCGTTCCGAAGTGGGCATCCACCAACGGGCCGATGAGTCGGGAAGCCCAGTAGAAATATTCGCTTGAGACGACTTTGGGCGTTTCGCTGACGTATTTCGGGAATTTGCTCACAAAGCTATATAACGGAATGCAGGTATTAAACGTATTGCCACCGAAGCAAAGCCATTCAATGCCTTGAAGTTCTTTGGGCATATAGCCACGGATTTGGAGCACTTCCATGACATCGGTATTGGCCACGCCAATGGGACGATAAATACCTTTTTGGGGAACGTCCGCTTTTTGATAAGGATTATAGGGAGTTCCTTGATAGTAGCTGGAAAGAATGTATTTGATTTCTTCGACAGTGATTTTCTTCTCGGGTTTTAAACTCCATGGGATATCATCGCTCTCCGGGGTAAATTGAGCATCCGGTCCGTCCCATTTAAAGGTCCTGGGATTGAAGTAACGGCCGATATACCACGCTCGGGGCGTGTTATACACGTGGTCTTGATCGGAATGGCTGCCAAACGCAAGACGGGGATTGAAAACGCCGTTGAGGGAACAATCCAAATGGTTGTCCTTCACGAATTCTCTTAAATCCGCGGAGCATAAGTTTTCTTTTTGCTCACCGAAGGCATCGGCAAAATCAAAACGGTCCATCCCGAATTGATTGGGCATGATGACGTATTCTTCATCGTTGACCCGACGCGCGATCCAGTGATGGCCGCCGATGGTTTCGAGCCACCAGCACTCCTCGGCGTCGCTGAAGGCAATGCCGTTGGCTTCGTAGGTTCCGTACTTCTCGAGTAATGAACCCAATCTTAAGACGCCTTCGCGGGCGGTTTTGACATAAGGTAACACAAGTAAGACCAAGTCTTCTTCGCCGATACCGCCGATAGTGTCTTTTTCTTTTCTCTTTTTGGCTTTGACGTAACGGACATAGGGATCGGCTCCCAGAACGCGCGGATTCGAGGTAATGGTTTCGGTCGCGGTCATCGCAACGTTGGCTTCGTTGATGCCGTTGGCGGGCCAAACACCGTGTTCTCCTTGGACGGTCGGGGTCGAAGAATATCGTAAAGGATTCTCGGGCAATTCGATTTTCAAATGGCCGATTTTGCTTTGGTATTTTTTGGGTTGCTTATCGGGCGTGACCACGATCAACTTTTTGGGCTCAAACGGGCCATCGTCGTTTCTGGCAATCAGGGTCGAGCCGTCATAACTGGCTTTTTTACCCACTAAAATTGTTGTACAAGGCATAAGGGAATTCTCCTTTTCACAGTTGTCCCTATTTTAGAACACGGACGGCCAATATCCAACAAAAATAACTTTTTGAGTCTATGATCCTTCGAATGAAAGCATCGGAATGGATGCGTGGTTTTCATCTTCAAGAAAATAAAAAAGACCACCGAAGTGGTCTATTCATTCTTTGGTTGCGGGGGAAGGATTTGAACCCTCGACCTCCGGGTTATGAGCCCGACGAGCTACCGAACTGCTCTACCCCGCGATAAGGCGTCTTTTCTTGGCGCTTTTATACATTACCACTAAGTCGGGGTTAGTGCAACCTTTTTAATTTATTTCTCTAGATGAAGTCCGGCGGCGATTTTGGGGTAAACGAAGTCAAAAAACGAGTAATATGCGACAAAAACGACGATTCCGATGGCCGGATACAATGCTAAATACCAATACCCGGTGGTCAAACCGGTGATGTCGCGATGAAGGAAAAGGAAGTTCCTTTCGGGGGTATAGAAGACGAGGTTTCCGATTTCCGCCCAAGCCGCGATGGCGGGTAAAGAAAGCGTGGACCAAAGGGCATCCAAAAGTTTCGGTCGGACGAAGCGGCTCAGAAGCGCAAACACGGCCCAGCAGAGCATCGCGCCGTGATAAATAAAGGTTTGTATGACTTGGTAGCAAAACGGCGAGTAACCGCCTTGGACGTAGGTTTGCGGGGCAATCAAGAATAACGTGCCACCGAAGAACGCGAAAGCCACAACGATGTTACGGAACCAAGACTTATTGACCACCATCGCAATCGGAATCAACAGCGCATTGAGCGTACAAAGGTGGAACGGAAGCTTGTTGATGATGGCTTCGGCCACTCCGGCTTCACCCAAATAAATGATCGGTTGAAGCGCTAAGTCCACAAGATAGGAAACAAAAAGGAAGATGGTCAAGCCCCACATGAACTTTTCTTGGGTGATTTTTTCTTTGTTGAGGAAGAACGTGCATAACGTGGCGATGAGTGCGAGGTCTAAAACAATATAAAGGATATGATACCAACCTAAAAAGGTCAGCTCCGGTCCGTTGAGATTGTTTTGCAAGAGATCATGAAGCCATTCAAGCATGGTGAATCCCCCCTACTTCAAATCGAGTTTATGGAAAATATAAGCCCCGAGCCAATTCAATAATACGATGGAAGCCCCTGAGCTGATGAGCGTTTTGAGTGCGAGTTGATCTTCAACCGGCGTCCAGAAACCATTACCAAAGATGAAACCACCGCTGGAAATAACATAGGAATCATAAAGGAAGAAACATTCAAACGCCTCGTAGGCAAAACTGTCGCTTCCCCAAGCCGTATCAATTAACGCCGAGACGAGTAGGGACATCAAAGGCCCGAGAACGAACACAATCGTGCTGACAACCAAGGCCGCCGTCATGTTGCGCGTCGTCATTTCGATGAAGACGACGATGGAAACGGCGAATGCCACGAGCAAATAACCAAGGCCGAGACGGGTCCAGAAATCACTGATCGGAGGATAAGGGGCACCGGTGGGAAAGCCCAGGGAAGAAATGCCCACGAGATAGGAAAGAATTTGGTAGAGGAAAAGTAAGACAAAGGCCATGGATAAAGCCACAATCAGCGTCGAGACATAGATTTGCTTTTTGCTGTAACCGGCGATGATCTTGTTACGGATCGTTCCGTAGTTGAGGTCTTTGCCGATAAAAATGCAGATCAGGATGGAGATAACGATAAACGGCATGCTGGACAATTGAGTGGCCGTGATGACCGTATCACGCGTCGTGAACAATGAAGTATCGAGGGCATCAAATAATAAGCCCAGTAAAACATACATAAGCGAATATCCGGCAACGATGGCGGTAATGACGATGACGCTCTTATCTTTGATGGCCCGATAGAAATCGAGACGGATTAAACTGCAAAGGTCCTTGAAATATTCCGCAATTTTGCCGAAAAAGGATTTTTTTGAGGTGTTATTCATGGCGGTTACCTCCAATCAAGTTGATGAAATAACCTTCCAGGTCTTCGTTTTGTTCGTGGATGTTGTTGACGATGATGCCTTGTTGGGCCAAAGCGACGATGAGCGTGGCTAAGTTAATTTCGCCAAAAACACGGACGCCTTTTTCAACGATTTCAAAGGATTCTTGAGAAAGGCCTAATCCTTGAAGCACGGGGATCGCTGCGGACGTATCGGACATCGATAGCACCACCGCTTTTTGGCAACGTTTTTCGAGTTCCTCGGCGGAGATTTCTTCAATCAGCTTGCCGTGATCGATAAACCCGTAGCAGGTGGCGAGTTTACTCAGTTCGCCGAGAATATGGCTGCTGATCAAGATCGTGACATTCTTTTCTTTGGCTAATTTGGTAAGTAACAGACGCATGTCTTTGATACCTTCGGGATCAAGGCCGTTGGTGGGTTCGTCAAGCAACAAGAGCTCCGGGTCAGAGATGAGGGCCATCGCGATACCGAGGCGTTGACGCATGCCTAAAGAATAATTCTTTGCCAAAAGTTTGCGTTTTTCCAACAAAGACGTAAGCCCCACGGTATCCATGACTTCAAGAATCTTTTTGGCGGGTTCGCGGATGCCCAAAAGCGTGCATTGGCACATCAGATTATCATGAGCGTTCATATTCAAGGCAATCGCCGGGTTTTCAACGACAGCGCCAATCTTTGAACGGCTTTTCACAAAGTTGTCCGGGTTCTTTTCGCCGAAGAGGTAAAATTTACCGGATGTTTTCTCGGCTACGCCGGTGATGATTCGGATCAGGGTCGTTTTACCGGCACCGTTTTTTCCGACAAAGCCATAAATGTCGCCCCGACGGACATGAAGATTCACGTCTTTGAGGGCGAAAAACTTTTTATATCGTTTGGACAGCCCTACTGTTTCCAACACATATTCATCCATTGAGAAGCCTTCTTTCACATGGTTATGGTTTGATTATATCAAAAGCACCGTTCAATAGAAACTAAAAGCGGCCCGTCAAGGCCGCTTATGTCGGGAGATGAACTACCAGTTGTTTCGTACTTTTTCGGCAAAACCGAGTAAATCTTCGAACTCGATTTTCTTGCCTTCCACGGTAATCGAACCGGAGAATTTGCCAAAGACTTGATGCTGGATGGATTTGATGACCACCAGTGAGGTTCCGCTGTAACGATCCAAGATTGGCTTGAACGTGAGTTGGACGGAATTATCCGGACTGGTGAAGGTCCAATCGCACATGAAGCATTCTTTTCCGGTTTTGGGGTCTTTGGGAATATTGAATTCGACCTCACCGAGTTTGTAGGCGCGGTCGTTGTAGAAAAACATATTTTCGGAAGCGGCCGAAGTATCACCGAAACCGTATCCAAGGTTGAACCCGATGCGTTTGCCATGATACCGGGCATTCAGTGAGCTCCAATACCAGGTGTTTTTGTAGGTCCAAACGCCACGGCCCCAGTCGAGGACCCCGAGGGAACCTTCCATATCGTAGGTCTTGTCGCCGAAGACGACTTGTCCGGTGGCTTCAAGAAGATTGATTTTTTGGTTGTAATAGAAATGCTTTTTCTTTTTGAACGGCGTGGCGATGACCATGGAGTCGCGGTTGGTTTCGGCTAAGACCAAATCAAACGACAGGTCTTTGCCTTTCACGAGGTTATCCATGTGGCCCACCAAATGGCGGGTGTCGCCGTCGTTCATGAACGAAAGCGAATAACCATGGCCTTTGATTTTGGTCGTTCCTCCTTTAGAGGAAGAAGGTAAACCGACACGTCCCAAACTGAAGAAACTGATGGGACTCTTGGTGTAGTCTTTTTTCTCGGTGAAATCAAAGAACGTCACGCTGGCCATGGACATATACGAATTGTCGTCGATGGTCAAGGCAATGGCGAACAGGGGATTGCCGATGTAATAGTAATCCCACTCCTTGATGCGGAGTTTGCCGGCTTTGATGTCTTTACGGCGATAGTCACGGACTAAATGATAGCTGTACCCTGCTTCGGCAAGGTTACCTTTGGCATCTAACAGACGCCCTTCGGTCAATTCTTTTTGCATAGGATCCCTCACTTTAGTCTTTATAAGCGGCTTCAAACACCGCTAAGATGAGCGCTTTGGTCGGAATTCCCTCCATGATTTTTCTACCCTCGAGAAAGAAGCATGGGGTGTAGTAGTAATCATAAAAATTGGCTAATTCGGGTTGGCGGGTCTCATCGATTTCACGGATTGGGATGTTCCGGTACTCGGGATGTTCCAGGAAAATTTCGTGCATGTATTGTTTGGCTTGAGCACAGTATGGGCATCCGGGAATGAAAAAATAGGTTAAAGTTCTCATAAACATGTTCCTCATCAACATTGTTGTCCCACTCGATCATTTTGCGAAAAAACAAAATATTTTCGAATGGCGCCTTGTTTTTTGGTATCTATCTTTAAGTATAAAGAAAAAATAAACGAGTGCCACAAAAATCAAAATGATTTTCTAAAAGATTAGAAAGTGAACGGAAAAATTAAAGAAGCGTGAGGAGGGCGATGCCGATGGTAATCCCGGCTTCGGCGAGTATATAGGGAATCATGATGAAGAAATCCCTCCGGCGGATATCGTGGTAAAAATACGTATACGCAATGAGAAAATCGCTCAAAATGAAGGCTAAACAACCGATCAGAACGAAAATCGGACCAATCATAAAAATATTGTTCAGGCAAAGGACGACCGCGGAGGACGCCATCACCACCAAAGTGAATGCATAGAAAGTCGCGGGAATGGCCATTTTGCCTAATCGTTCATGAACCAAGCGGTAACCGATGGCGATAAAAAGCACGCCGATACCGGCGACGATGGGATAGATGACCCATGGGACGCGGAACGAAAACAGGCGCACGATTTCGGCAATATACAAGGCGTGTCCCGCCAAAAAGGCGAACAAACCAAAAAGCAAAAACCACTTACTGCGCTTTTTAAAAATGAGAAAAATGTCACCGATCCATCCAAAAAGGATGCCTAAATAAAGAGGAATTTCACGGGAGGTTAAAGCAAAGAGTGAAAAGGCCAACAGAGGCATGATGAAAATCTTGCTCCAATGGCGGCCCTTCTCGTTTTCTTTGAAACAGAAAAACAAGTGCAGGCAAGTGACGGCGATTAGAAGCGAAAGACCGATGATTAAATGGGTTCGCATAAAGGTCCTTTTGCTAAACTTTTCCTCATTTTAACATATTTCAAAAATATCGAATCCATTTCTTGTCATATCGCTATTTGTGTATAAAAAAAATGCCGACATGCGGCATTAGTTTTCTGGCGGAAGATGAGAGATTCGAACTCTCGCGGGACTTGCATCCCCTATCGGTTTTCAAGACCGACCCCTTCAACCGCTTGGGTAATCTTCCAGTTTGGTGGACCCTGCAGGACTCGAACCTGCAGCCAGCCGGTTATGAGCCGGAAGCTCTAACCATTGAGCTAAGGGTCCTACGAGACAGGCACTTTGTAATTATATATTAACCATTTAAAAAATAGAAGAAAGAGAACCACTTCTGCAAAGAAAAAACCCACCGCGTGAGTGGGTTATGGTGTCGATGGTAGCTGCGGGGGGATTTGAACCCTCGACCCACCGGGTATGAACCGATTGCTCTAGCCAGCTGAGCTACGCAGCCATCAACTTGGTGGAGCCAAGGGGGATCGAACCCCTGACCTCCTGGTTGCAAACCAGGCGCTCTCCCAACTGAGCTATGACCCCGTTGGCCAAGACGATTACGCATTGATAATAATATCGATTTATGAGAACCTTTGCAAGCAAAATAACGCTTTTTCCCTTGGAAAGGATTTCACGCATGGCGCGCCCGACAAGAATCGAACTCGTAACCCCCAGATTCGAAGTCTGATGCTCTATCCAATTGAGCTACGGGCGCAACG
>ERZ1645192.2435-NODE-2435-length-15421-cov-6.085123_pt1 | contig 15421 bp, 8 predicted proteins | sample MGYA00575354_ERZ1645192 | MGnify/ENA primary metagenome ERZ1645192 (study PRJEB40844, sample SAMN11349763) | freshwater sediment metagenome | isolation source: river sediment | host: Sediment | place: India: Faizupur Khadar , New Delhi | collected 2017-02-21 ... | reverse complement strand
TTTTTCTTTAAAATACCACTCAAAAGTAAGATAACTTTTTGATGCCAATTAATTTCTTCATTTTGTTTTTTCTTTTCTTCTATGGCTGCAATTTTCTTTCTCAGATAATTCATCGGATGAAACGAAATAAGTTCAGGACCTTGTTCACCAACTAATGCCATAGGACTATAATCAGCATGTGAAGTTGTAGATCCAGATGGTGCTGGTGCTGGTAAAGCTAAACGATGAGGTATAGCTTTAAATCTTTTTGCATTACCTTTACCAAAAAATACTGGTCGTCCATCTTGATCTACAACTGTTACTTCAGCATATGGTTGACCTTGTGTAAGTAATGTAAATAAATTTAAATTTTCACTTGCACCAAGATATGATTGAATATTCTTAATATGACCAGATATTTGTTCTAAATATTCAAGTTTCCACATTTCAACAGAATCAGCATGAAGATCATGAATATCTAAAACTCCACCTTTTGCTGTTGAAGAATAACCACTTCCTCTTCCCCCAGTAGTGCTAAAACCAGAAAATCTTTCAATAGCATGTACTGCTGCAGCAGTTTCAACAGGTATTTGTGCTTCTTGTAAATATTTAGCAAATAATTCCTCTTCAGGTGATGCAAATTGCATAGTTGCCTTCATAGCCTCTGCAACTTTCTTTTTCTGTTTAAATCTTACAATGAGATAACTAAGTGCAGCAGCTACTGAAAATAATCCTCCTATTGGTAAAGAACCTAGCATAGTACCAATAATAGGTGCAGCGACTATAGAACTTCCTGTTAACACTTCTTGACTTTTCTTTGTTAAAAGAAAAGCAAATTTACGTCTCGCAGTTTCTGCTTCTTCGGAAGTTTCTGATATACCTGTTCTTGGTTGTAAACTTGTTAATTGTTGACCAGCTACTTCTGCTGATCCATAAGTTGAAAGGGTCCTTTGCTTACCAAATATTGTTTGCTCTAGTTTACCAATAGTTCTTTCTGAAAATCCGAGTCTTTCCACACCTCCTTCAAGAGAATATGGTTGTTTTGTTCCATACATATCCCCCCCGAACATAATATCAAGTGCTAGTAATAATTTACCAAGAGGTCCTTTTCTAAAAGCTTCTTCTTTAACAGCTACCATTTGGGTTGTACGACCTTTTTTAACAAGAGCCTCTTCTTGTGGTGTGACATATCTCATTAATTCAGAATCCCAAATTAATAAACCTTTGTTTAACATTTCTTTATAAGTATATTTTCCACCAGAAATTTCAAGAGCTTGAGCTTGAATTTCTACTAAATTTCTAAGAGATTCTAATTGTTCAATCTGAATATCTTTCATTTCTGCTTGAATTCCAGGTAGTCCAATTGCTAAATATTCTTGTGCTCTTTGTCCATAATCTTTATATAAGCCTGAAGCTTTTAATAATTCTTTTGTTCCTCGAAGTTTTATATAATCCTCACCAAGTAACCAATTTAAACTACTAGAAGCTACTTTTCCAGCTCCACCAAATAATTTTTCAGCAATTTTTGGAATACCTCCAATTGCTCGGAAACCAAGACCAACAAGATTAGAAATGGCGTTTATTCCTGGAAGATTAAATGGATTAAGTTTTTCGCCAAGATCTGCCATAAATCTTTTTAAAGCACTTTGATCTTTACGATAAAGAACATTCTTTTCAAGTCCAAAAGCTCCAGATCTAATAGTAACAGCTTCAGCAGCTATTAACCGTTGAATATCAAAACTCGCAGACAATATTGCTAACATTTTAGCTTCATAATTTGGAGCCATCTGTAATACAGTTTTAGATGTCATGTGAAGTAAGCGTGTTTGATCCGTTGCTAAACCAAAAGATTCTGCTCTCTTTTTTATCATTTCATTTTCAGAAGCAAAACCATACGAAGCGGCAATTCTACTCGTTTCTGTTTTTGGTAAAATCCATTTACCCTGTGTAAGTCCAACTGCCCAATTAATCAATTGTGAAACTGGGTCATATTTCGCTTTTGCTCTTCCCAATTTTTGTTCAACCCAGTCGAGAGCTCTTTGTGTCGTTGATCTATCGTCTTCACCAAGAACAAATTGTCCATATGCATTAGAATGACTTTCTGAACCTTTTTCTTTTTCTTGTCGAATAAAGTCTACTTCGGATTGATATTCACCTCGGAAACCTGCTAGTTGCATATTCATTCTTTGTAATTCACCAAGTTGAATTTGCAAAACCATAAATGATAAAGTTTGTGGATCAATATTACCACGAGTTGCCATAGCTAAAACTCTATTCATAGCAGTTTGGGATTGTTGAGCACTATATAATCTTCTTGCAAATTTATCTGGCATTTGACGTGTTGGTTGAAGTTTCGATAATTTTACTGACTTATAAATAGATAAACCGATTTGTGCAGCTGTTATTCCCATCATTACACTAAATGGACTTGATAATGCACCAGTAATTGCTTTATCCAATCCACCTGCAGCAGAGGCGAAAAGTGGACTTTTTTTAGCAGCTGTTCCATATAATGATTTAGCTGTACCACCCGTTAAAAAATTAGCACCACTTTTTGCACCACCATATAATGATGCTAAAATTCCACCACCTTCTTTAGCTATACCACCAGTACCGTGTCTAATAGCTGCTCCAGCAGTTCCTGTTAAAAACATTTCTGGACGTGGAATACGTTTTAAAAGACCTGTTCCAAGACCGGCAGTTTGAGCAAGATATCCAGGTAATGTCATGAGATATTTAAGAGTACTTAAACTATCAAGTGCTCTAGATGCTGAACCAGCGGCTCCAAGTTGAGATGCATATTGTCTCTCATGTGCAAGTCTTCTAGACTTCAATCCTTCAGACAATACTTTTGGTATTAAATATCCTGCTCCACCAGCTACACCACTAGCAGTTTGAAGTGCTTTTTTAATTGTTGGTGATGATACGTTTTTCAAAAGTTTAGCGGCATAAACAGGATCACCAGCCATTGTTGCTATAATAGATGGCCACATCATTTTTTGCATAGCAGGTGTAACTTTTTGTCTATAATTCATATATTCTGCTTCGGCCATTGTAGCGGAAGCACCAATATTTGGTGCAGATCGACCTCTCTGACTTGCTAATATCTGTCGATATAATTTTTCATTTATTGGATCTGGCATAATTAAATAATCCTTTAATGAATTTAGTCTATCTTAATCAAATGGTGATACAATTGGCATAAATATTCTCCAATCCTCCACCGTAATTCCTTGTTCTTGTTTTTGTTTTAATTGTGAATCATATTGTTGTGTTAATGCATCATCTTCAGATACCGTTCTTGGTCTTTCAATAAATTCACTCACTTGATTTTTATTACTACTTTGAATAATTAATTTTGTATTCATCATTTCTGCAGCTGATTTAATATTACTAAAGAAATTTTGTGAAATCTGAGCATTAGAATAATCCAAAAGTGGTAAAATCTGAAGTATTGTCATCTTTCTAACATAAGCACAAAAACACGCAGCCATGAACATCATTTATGTTTAACTAAGATCGCTACTCTTAGTTCGCTCTTTCGAGCAGCTGTATATTACTATACAGATCAGACTATATCATCATCCCAAAAAATTTTTTATATTTCATAATAAGTTTTTCCAATTAAAATTGATTTAATTAATTTTACTCCAACATTATACAATCGAGCAATAGATGACATTGATTCATTTAGTGCTCGTTTTCTTATATCTAATACTTGATCATCTGTTAACAATCTTCTTGAATTCACTAATTTTCTAATTTTATACATTTCTTCATCAGAATAATTATTTGTTATATTTGTCCAACATCTTCTATTTAATATATTTGCTAATACAGTTTCTGTCATATTAAAATATTGTAAAACTTGTTGTCTTAGTTGAAATTTTCTTGATTTTATTCCTTCTAACAATTCAATGATTTCTTTATCAGAAAATGTTGCTGTTCCACTGTTTTCTCCTCGTCTATCGAAATCACGTCCACGAACAACTCTGTCTCTAGCATTATCAAGATGTGTTCCAATGGTAAGATGATCTGGATTAACACAAGGAGGATTATCACATGAATGTAAAAACTAATAAGTTTTTATTAAAACATCCATTAAAACATTCATAAGAAAATCTATGTGCACGTATAGAATTACCTTTGTTTGTAAATGTGCCATATCCATTTTTATCAGTTAATCCATTCCAAATCCAGCAATCATTCTCATGCACCGGAGGAATTACTTTAGACCAAAATCTATCAAGTATATCTTGAGAGTATCCAACAGAATTATAAACTGTCATTTTTATTTCCTTTGTTATTTTCTTTTTTGGGATGTCCGGCGCTTCCACTCGCTTGAGTGTACTCCCTTTCGGGATAGTCGTTGCACCTTCAACTAATAAAGTTAGCAGCTTTATTAGAAGCTTGGCTCAGGATTGTCCTCAACATTACTTGGTAGGAGTTTCCCTGAATTCACCGGATTATTCGATCTAGATTACTCTAGAAAGCGACAATGTGTCTATCGCTGAAACCGTCGCTACGTATTGTACCACGATTACTTCTTTGAATTGCGCTCATTTGTCCAATTAAATTTTGTGATTTTATACGTGATGGGTCCTCAACTATTGCATCATAAAGTAATGAAACCATTAATTCTTTTGTTCTAGCATTAGTATTAATACCATATTCATGTTCAGTCATATCAATTGACTGTCCAGGAATTTCACTCTTTTTAAGATCTTTATAAATATATGGAATATAATTAAAAGTTTTTACATGGTATAATAAATGTTCAACTATTGCTTTACCAATAGAATTATTTTCAATAGCTAATAAAATTCTTTGTCCAACGATTTTATAAATCCATTGAAAGAGATCATCAATTACTTCACCATATTTTACTAAGGAACCTAAACGAACATTCATTTCTGCTACTTGATTAAAATTTTTATAGGAAAAAATTTCGACAGAATTAAATGCTCCTTTAATAGAGCTTGCTGTATCGACACCAATTATGTAATAATCTTTTGGATCAAATTGTGGAATATATAAATCTAATTTTGTTTGATGTTTAATGTTTATGGAAGTTTCTTGTTTTAAATAAACCATTCTTTGAAGTGTATCATCATCGAAAATACAATTAGCACCACCAACAAATAATAGATCTAATTCTTGATTAATTTTTCTTTGATCGAAATTTAATTCTTTCTTTTGTTTTTCATACCATTCAATTGTTTTTGTAGTGTCTTCAGACCAGTGATATTTAACTTTTATAAAACTATTTTTAGATGGGTCATTCACTACATCATTTGGTGAATCTACCCAGTCTTCAATTCCGGTTTCTTCATTCATTTGAAATAAATTATCCGAATCAACTGATCTTTCATACATATCATAAAAGAATTTTCCATCATCTTCAACACCATTTGGAGTTGAAGACATAAGAATCATATATGGATAACCATTTTTAACAGCTTGTTCTCTAGCTTTTGAAAGTGTTGGCTGAGCTGCTCCATAAATTTCTGCCATATGTGGAATAAAAGCTACTTCATCAACATAAATAATCGGAACTGAAAGTGAACGGGATAATGTATCTGGTGAAGTAGTAGTTGATGGATAAAATGTATCTACTCTTGAACCGTTTTGTAATTCAAGATAAGTTTTAATTTCACTTCTAGATAAATTAGGTACACACATCCAAGGTGGTAAATTTTTATTTATAAACTTAATTTTCTTAAGATTTTCTTGTGCTGCCATTTTCTGAAAATTAAAGATAGCGGCTCGATTAGATGGGAAAAATGTTATTGCCCATGATAATATACCTGCGGAAATTGTCGAATTATGTGTAGGAATCATACTTTCACCACATAAAAACATACCATCAGAATTCGAAACTTGAATACATCTGACTGGAGTGGATTCAATTTTAGAAATATTCTTTATGTACACTGTTTTATTTTCTTTCATAAATCCATGTCCATCTTGTCTTCCAGATTTTCTTTCTAATTTAAAGACATAATATTTATCTGTGGTGAATGTTAATTGATGATATAATTCTCCATTAATAACTCGGTTAGTATATCTGCTTTTTATTCCTAAACTATTCAACAAATATCGAACCTGAGAAAACAACTTAATATCCTTTTGATAAAATTGACATGTTCCACATTTTTCCATACAATACCCATCAGAATCCATTAATCCTCTGAGTAATTCTAATCTATTTTCAATAGATGCTCTTAAATATATTTCAGGTATATGCTTATTACCAAAAAGATTATTATCTTTTAATTTAGTGATTAATCCATAAACTGTAAACGTTCCACTGTTTTCACTCCCCTGTTGTAACCTCAAATCACTAACTTCATAACCAGCTTCTAAAAGTATTTCACTATATTTTTCATAATCATCCACACAACAAGAAATATTCCCAGCTTCTTTTGGACCATCACCAAGCCACAATCCTAGTAAATATGGATCTATTGATAATTCATCATTCGATATAAAATTAATATTTTCTGGAATTTCTATTCTACTAGTTGCAGATTGACTCCAATTTTTAAGTTTTTCTTGAATATTATAAAGATCTTTGGTTGTTTTAATTTTATTGATAAATTTAGCAGTAGAATTTGATACTTTCCAGAGATGATCTTCATCAGCAATAATGCTTGTATCTCCATTATCAAATTCCAATTTATAACAATTATGATCATACATAATTTCTGTTGCAGCAATAACTGTTGTTGGATTTCCATTGCCATCAAATATCATATCACCAACTTTAATTTCTCCCATCGTTGTATATCCACCACTAGCTAGTGGAATAGGAGTATTAAGTGAAAGAGCTTTTCCTAGTTGCCGGCTCGCCATTAGAATAGCCATGTGATATTGAAACATTATCCTGACTACTCGTCTAAACTTTGGATGTAAAAATTCTGCTGTATACTTTTGTCTACCACCAAATTCTTGAAAATAAACATAATTAAGAATATAATAGAGAGGATTCTGACGACATTTTATCCATTCAGAAACTCTCTCTTCAGTGATATCTACACCGTTTGTATCCTGTATTAAATTTAATGTTTGTTTATCAGTATTTAATAATGTTGAACTATTAAAATTTGGTGGTGCATTATTTTGAGCAAATGGATTTACTATTTGCTTATTTGACATATTTTCGCCTCCGATAAATTGGCAAGATCTAATTAAAGATCTTGCCAATTTAAAAACTACTCAACTGTTATTTCGATATTCAAGTTATCAACGTCCCAATATGCTAAGATAGGAACATATTTTACAATATCCAATTTGTTTGTAAGTTTTTCTAAAATTTTAGTTTCATCCAATATTTCTATTCCATTATTTAATTCATTCGGTATATCAGAAGAATCTGTTACAAATATTTTAACAGATTTTATATAATTTCTTCCAGTATGAACAAATTCAATCATTAAACTATTATAAAAGACAACAGATGAACCTGTAAATCCCTTTTGTAAATATTCTGCTACATTTAACATTATATTATTTTTTTCTAAAACTAAATCGATATTATTCTTTTGAACATATGTTTTATCAGCTTTAATTTGGATTGTCATTCTAAATGGTAATTTTATTGTTGGTATAGATGCCCAAACCCAATGATCTATATCCCATTTATAATAAATGTTTGTTGATTCATCTAATACAAAATCTTCATATACGTTCGGAACATAATAATCATTTGGATCATAAAATTCCCAATTAAGTGATCCATTAACAAGTTTATATGTAGCAATATTATTTGCGCGACCATCAAATACACTTCCTACAACTGGTGAAGTACCAACTCTGATTCTTTGATTTAATAAAGCATCAGTAGGTGGTTCATTTAATGTAAGAGTAACAGGAGTAAGATAATGAAAATGTGGAGCAGAAAAAATTTCACCACCTTGTAAAAATACAGCTTCGATAAATGGTGATGGAATAGAATATGTATTCAAAAATCTGCATTGAATTTCATCAGTTATCATTCTATTTTCACTAAAAGAAGTTCCAACAATAAAATTTTTAACTTTATCAAGATAATAATCTGGATCTGTATCAAACGTAATTTTATACATTACTGGTATATTAACAACATATGTCGCTGAACTAGTTTTATATCTTATTAATTTTAATTGATCTGAAATGTTAATCAATTGATAAAAAGTAGAAGTTGTTGATGTAAATTTTAAACCTATTACAGTACCAGAAGCTGTAGTTATATTTCCTATTGGTCCATTAAGTGTAGCAGTATCTGTATCATTTCCAATAAGTCCTAATACAGATAAACAAGTGCTTGCTGTTCCAATAAAAGCATTATATAAATTATCTCCCGGTGGTGGTGTAATTTGAATTTTTATATTTCCATCATTATCAATATATTCAGAAGCAACCGTTGATCCAATTGCATTATTAATAGTTGTAATAATTTCAGTAGCAGTTATTTCTGGTCCTATTGGTAATATTATATCAGTAAATGTAACTGGAGATTGTGTATTAAAAGCAAGTTGTAAAGTATTAGTCTCAGATGTAAGTGCAAAAGTTTCATACTCATTTGTTACAACTGAATTCGATATACCGCCTTTGACTTCAATTTGAATTGATCCTTCAAATATTCCAAAAGTTTCAGAATTATTGTAAACATATGTAAATTCATTATTTACAGAATCGTATTCCATACGTTTATCAGCTATACTTGATTCTGTACCATAAATTGATATGTAAAAAATAATACTACTGATATCTTGATAGGATTTGAGTCTTATTGTTGTTGTATATGATTGATCATCATAATCTAAATTTAGATAAACTGTAGGTACATCAAATCCTGTCCCAAGGGTCGCTGGTTCTGGGGTAACATTTGTAAAATCTATACGAGAAAGATCTTTCATAATATAGCCTTCATAATAACCCATACGATTATTTTCTTTATAAATAAAAGGGCTTATAAATGTTTCTCCATTAATATTAAACTCTGGTCGATAATTAATTTCACGAAGTATATAAGTATTCGGAGCTACAGGAATTATTGTTCCGGCATTATTACCATCATCAGTAAAAGTAAGATTAGTAACAGACCAATATCTGTCTCTAACGGTGGATGATCTTCCATAAACTCTATAACTTATAGCGTTCGGAATCGCTGTCCAATTTATTATAACAGCATTGTCTGTATAACCTTGCTCAATTGATCTAACAGTAGCAAATACGACAATAGATGGTGTTGTTTGACCCCATTCATCAACACCTACTACAAAATAACTATATAAACCTTCAGTAAGATTTCCACCAGGAACATATGTATGATCAGCATTGATTGTGAATGATGTATCCTTTGTAGCATATAAATCCATTACTTCCACACAATGATTTGTTGTATAACAAATCGTTTGATTTCTATTTCTATATGCTCTACAAAGATGAAAAATATTATCATATACATTGTATTTTTTAAACAGAAATTTAAAATCATTAAAATATGTTGTCGCAATATTATAAAAATCTTGACGACTCACCATATTATCACGAGTTTGAATATAATTAACTATTTCATCTCGTAAATCTTCTCCACTTTTTGGATCTATACCTCCTTCAGAATAACTGAAGTTTATTAAAGGTTTCGACATTATCTTAGGAGCAGGAAGTGGAACTAAAGCACCAGTCGTATCATATTTATAATCAAAAGCTAATATTGTTCCACCAATATTTACTTTCAAATTAGTTGTATCAATTAAATTTCCAGCAACTCCTCTCGTTGTTTTAATAACTAATCTAACAGAAGCTTCAGAAATCCAAGTTCCTCTGATTCCAGAACCAAATTCAATAACATAATCTGTTGATGTTATTTTACGTAAAAAAACACTATTACTATCTCCTCTTTCAAGATATTTTGTGTATTTTACATTAAATTCTTCTTCAACAGCTGAATTAATTTTAGTTACAAATACTTGAAGATTAGAAAGATAATAACCTGCATCAAGAGAAAAATAATAAGTCTGATATGACCCAAAATTATATGGTTTAAGAGTCATATTGATTTCTTTTTGAACATATTGTGTTGTTGAATAAAGAGGTACAGAAATATTAGGTGTAGATGTTGTAAATGTATATTTACTACCATCAGAAGTGATAATATCAGCATAATAATAATATGAACCATTTTCTTTAATTTCAACAAATTTATATATAGCATTTATTGTAAACTGTATATTGCCCATAAAAAATTTAGCAGGTTGTGATTCATATACACCAGAATCATAACTATATCCTAATATAACTTCTCTCCGGACAACATCAGATTGTCTTGACGTTAAATAATCAAGCATATTAAATTCAATAGTTCCAGTTGCTGTTGAAGCTGTGGCAAAAGATGGAACATAACCATATGTTGCAGCATGAAGATATTGACTTTCTTCAGTTTGTGCAGTTCCAACAAAAGCTTCTTTAAAGAGACTATCGTAATATTGTTTTAAATCAAAATGTGTATATCCTAAAAGGTTCATAAAAAAGCCGATAAAACCGACTTTACTAATCTGTAAATCATATACCCCGAGATCTGTTTTTAATTGTTCATAATAATAATTTACAAACTCTTCAGGAGTAGTATAACTTAAACTTGGTAACATGTTATCTGCCATTTTGTAAGCTCCTAAGAACTATTATTCGGATTTATTAATTGTAAATACACTTTTAAAATCACCATTAGAAATTGCCGATACTTTTGAAACTGCGCTTTGTCCAAATTTAGCTACATTTCCAACCATACCCCCTAAAGTAGCAGCATTTCCTGTTAGATTTGCTATTGCTCCTGATGTTGGACCAATTACACTATTAAGAACTCCACCAAGGAAACCACCAAACATACCATCTGAAGATTTTCCTTTAAATGTCTGTATTATTTTATCAAGTTCCTTTAAAATCCAATGATTTGTTTCTGAACCCAAAGCTTCTCTATAACCTGCACAAGAATATGTAAATGGTAAAGTAGTAATTTCATTTGTTGTACGGTTTCCTATTAATTCTTTATTTGGTAAAGTTTGTGGAAAAACTCCAACACATTTTGCTGCAAATGTAATTGTTTGTACATCTGGTCTGTATTTGACTATATAGAAAGATGCAGCATAATCAATTGCTCCAAAATAATCAGATTCTGGATCATAAAAACCAGATTCTGGTTCAAGTCTTCCTTCAAGAATTTCACGAATATATTCCATCCAAAGATGATGAAAAAGATAAATTTCTAATTTATCGCTTTCTACAAATGTTATAGAACAAGTATCAGTTTCAGCTACTTCAGAAGCTATTGGTATTGCTCCGCTTCTAGTAGATACATTTTCTGTTTTAATCTGACTTTGTGGTGGTGTGAAATCAACAGCTGCAAAAGTCATCATTTTACTAGTTGTTGACATAAAACTTTCTTTACTTTCAATATTATATTGTGATGCTTCATATTTTTGTCCATACCCAGATAAATATGGTGGAACAAAAAATATTAATGTGTAACCATTAATATCTGGTGCAAAATCTCTATATAATTGTTCATAAAAATATGTTAGAACTGCACCACTTGGTTTACTGGGATCAAATACAGTAGATAAATATTCTACAAGTGTTGCTCCTTGTACACCAAACATGTCTTCCATTATTGAGGAACCTGTCTTTTTAAGCAAACCACCTGTTACTTTCTGTGCTAAATCTGGTAAAGAAGAAAGTCCAGGTGGACTTGATCCAGATGATCTAAATATTGATCCTGTTACTTTACCAAGAATATTTTTTGGATTTAATAAATCTGCCATAGTTTGTCTCCCTGTCTAATAATTTATCCGGCAAGATATAACTTATCTTGCCGGATAAATTGAAATTATACGATATCAACTAGTCCTTGACAATTATACTTTCTTAAATTATAAATCAAACCATATAAAACAACATTACAAATTTGCATTTGTTGTGCTTTACCATAATTGTCAAATTCAATTCCTAAATCTTCTTTAAAAATATTAGTTGATAACATTACTAAAAGTTTTTGCATTTTTCTAATTTCTTCAGTATTCTTAGATGATATTATATTTCTTTTTACATTGATCATAAAATCTTTACTACAAATATCATTTTTATCAGAGATATTTGTACGTGATAAAATGACAGAAAGTGCATCATGAATTAAATCATAATTCTTATGATTATGTAAAGCTGTCATCATCGTTTCAATCACTTTTGTAGATACTTTAGTATTTTTATTAATCTCTAAAATAAAAGAATTTGGATATTGAGCTTTTACATTCATTGTTATAAAATCTGCTGTTGATGTTACAATTTCATCTCTATTATGAATTGTAGAATATTCAGCAAATCCAGCTTCTTCTTCTGAATCTCCTTTTATAATTGTAGGTGTTGTTAAGAATAATCCTTGATCTTTTGCTTTCATATATAATGGTAACAAACCACCTTGTGCTCGTTTTTCGCCAGATTGAGAATCTATTACTGGATTAAATATAAAAAGTTGATCAATTCTTCCCCAACTTTGCATAAACAATTGACGTAATCTAAATATATCCTTTGCTATTTCTGGACGATATTTTTTCATCAAAGTTGGTACATAATAATCTTTTAAAAGCGATAATGGTGAATCAAATTTTGTCACATTATGTTTTTTATTCACCAAATGTGCTACAACATATCGCATAACACGTTTATCACAATATTTAATATATGCATATTTTCGACCATTCCAAATCTTTTGCAATAATAAAAATAACGCATTATTAATCATTTGCTCGTCGGATTTCTTTATTCCATAATAAACAAGTAATAATAAAATTTGATAATATGGATCATTATACATAACAGCATGTGATGGAAATTTCCAATCTGTCTGAAATGCTTTTCCGACTTCTTTTGTATCAAGTGATAATAATGTAAATAAATTCATTACAGATGTTGTTAGAAGAGTAAATTTAAAACAATATCCTTCATCAGAATTCATAGCTTGAGTATATGTTGCTGATATCATTCTGCTCAATTCACCATGTAATTTTACAAGAAGATTTGGAGTCGACTGTATAGTTTTATCTAATTGATTATAAATCGCTGAAACTTGATTACTCACAATAACTCTCCTTTTATTATGTATAAAAAATTAAACGACAGCAGCAACTATTTTCGAAATTGCATGTACCCTTTTATCAAATATACTCACCAATTCAATTAAAGCTTCTTGATCAAAAACTTTTCGATAATCAGCGGATTCAATTAAATAATCAATTCTTGACTGAATTGCAAACGGAAACGCAATTTTCTTTAAAAGAGCTTCAACAAGAGTAACTTTAGTACTAAATGTAATTGCTTCTTCTGGACTTGTACCTTCACTAATAAGAGTTTTTGATAATTCTCTTGTTGTTTCAAGATATTTTTCTCGTCTTTTTTCAGGTGTTAAAGAGTAAAATGTTTTATCAAAATATTCATAAATAATGGTAGAAAGAGCTTGTCTTTGAAATTCATTAGATTTCTCTAAAATTTCAAATGTTAATCCTTTACCATAAATTTCAGGTTTCAGATTTACAAATTCATAAATTTGACGAATATTTTTAAAATACGTTCCAAGAGCAGCATAAAGATTTTCCGATTCTTCTAACTTCTGTAAAAATTGATCAAAATAAAGCATATCAACTTTTACTTTACCTTCCCATGCTAAAGCATCGTAAGATTCAAAGAATTCAGATCCAGCAGACGCTTTTTGTATTCCTTCTTGAATTATGTCTAATGGTTGTTTCTTATTTTCTCTGTTTTCCTGAATTTTCTCTAACGCTTTTTTAGCATCATTCATAAGATCTAAATTATAATTGTTTGATGATAATTGCATTTGTAATCCTCCTAATAATTTTGTGTAGTTAACGGTCTATTTAATTTTGATTCGATGAAGGTTGAAATTGTCGATAACTTTGTTTTATTAACATCTGATTGGTTCATTAGTTTATAATACATCTCACCTTTTTTAGAATCAATAATAATAAGATTTGGAACATTTATTCTTTTAGACATATATTTTACAATACCTTTAATATAATTATCACTTACATCTGGCATAGCCATTCTATTCATACGATCAGGAGTCATAGGAGTTGAATTACTATTTAATGACCTTCCAGTTTGACCTCCTGACAATATATGTTTCCAACTTTTTCCCATTATAGCAGCATGTAAAGCCATAATAATTTCAACAGGAAGGACTAATGTATAGTTTGGCCAAGCAGTCACTTCTGTTGTAGACGTCTCTAAATCAACATCAGCAACTAATATGAATTTACATAAAGCTGTCTGTAATTGTGTTAAAAACATAAAATATATTAGTTGAACAAGTCCTTCATGTAATGGAGGAACATTAGATCGTATAACTCTGTTCACATCACTATAACCCATTACACTACTTAATACTGACGTGTTAGTATCTTTCATTTCCTTTAAAAATGGAGCTATAAAATTTTTAACAGATAAATTTATTTTTTGTAATATTCTTTGACGATGAGAAGTAAATTTTTGTTGTTGATTACTTGACAATATATAATTAAATTGTTTCTCCATTTTGGATATAAGTGGTCGACACATTCCATTTGATTTATCGAATAAATCTAAAAATTTCATATAATTTTCACTACTGAATATTCCACCACTTTGTATACTAGATGATCCTGACCAATCATTAATAGCTCTAATAACTTCAGAACTATCAATATTACATAAATCTTTTAATGATGCAATTTTTTCTTTAGTATTTTCTACTGAGTTTTCTTTTAAACTATCATCAATGGCTATAAAAAGTTCTCCAAGATCATCTTCAATATCAGAATACAGTGAATGATCAATATATGTTTCTTTTTGATCAGAAATATTGAGATCACTTGGTTCTGCTGAAATTAAATTTCCAACTGATAATAACCAAAATGTCCCGGTAGTTGACATAATATCTTGAAATGATGACATCGTCCAATCACGTAATCTTGAAAGTTGTGCACTTAATTTCATACTCATTACATCAACTTTTTTACTCATTTCATTAGCTGTATTAATACCAAATCGTTTTGCTGCAAAATCTGATTGTAATACAAACTTAAAAAATAATTTAGTTTGAGCAAGATCCTCTTTCTTAAGAAATAAAGGTGCAAATTGTCTTTGCATTTCAAAATCTGGTGGTTTTTCAATATCTTGTTGAAGTTTTATCGCCTGATTATGAATCATTCTTCGAACTCTTGGTAATTGCATCTTTTGTCTACCAGCTAACCAGTTTTCAGTACCTTTATAAACTTTCATCATACCACGTTGAAAAAAAGTTCCAAGTTGTTGTGCTTGCTCTGGTGTTTGAATCAAATTCTGTAATAATGTCCAATACTTTTCAGGCGTTAATTTTTCGAGTTCATTAAAAATAAAATCAACATCG
>ERZ1645192.2432-NODE-2432-length-15428-cov-8.462239_pt1 | contig 15428 bp, 12 predicted proteins | sample MGYA00575354_ERZ1645192 | MGnify/ENA primary metagenome ERZ1645192 (study PRJEB40844, sample SAMN11349763) | freshwater sediment metagenome | isolation source: river sediment | host: Sediment | place: India: Faizupur Khadar , New Delhi | collected 2017-02-21 ... | reverse complement strand
ATGCAGCCGTTACCACGCTTCAACGATTGGGTTACCTGCTGGAATTTGCCTGTTCCAATATACAATTGTCCAATGCTTTATACAAAGCGATGGAGAAGAACAAATCCAGGCTGTTCCGGATACCGCTTAAAGCATCGGCACAAACCAAAGGATTCTCTTCCGACAATCGGTGGAAAGTAATTGTAAACACTGAAATTGATATTGATTGAGAATATTTAACACAAAACCAAAAGATTTGAAATTTTAAAAAGAAACGGATTATAATGATCACAAAGCAAGCATTGGGAAGCACCCTATTTGGCATGGCCGATATTTTGAGGGATAAAGTTGAAGATTATAAAGCCTATATTCTTTCTCTTTTGTTTTTTAAACGTCTTTCCGACAATTACGAATGGGAAAATAAGAATGCAGTAGATGAATTTTTGGTAACCGAAGGCAGGTTGCCGACTGCACGTGAGGAAGCGGTAATCTATAAAAAGAAACACGACTTTAAAATACCCGAAGGTTGTTTCTGGAAAGATGTACGGGATGCCTCAATAGACAAGAAAAATGAAACTTTACATAAGGCAGTAAATGATATAGCTGAAGCCAACGTTGATAAAGATGGTAAATTTTTTCTGAAAGGGATTATCAATACAGTACGTTGGAACGAACCCGCACCCGATGGTTCTGGTGGTAAAAAACTTAGCCCCGATGTGCTTTCGTTATTGATTAATTACCTCGATGCTGTTGATTTAAGCAACAAAAATGCTTCGGTTGATGTTTTGGGCGATGCTTATGAATACCTGATTAAACGGTTTGCCGATGAAAATAAAGGCGGTACAACAGCCGGACAGTTCTATACACCGCAGGAAGTTGTAGATATTATTGTCCGTTACCTAAAACCACAAAAGGGAAACATAGTGTACGACCCTACCTGCGGTTCAGGCGGCTTTTTAATCAATTCGGCCAAATACTGCAAAATCAATTATGGAAACCAGAAGTCTATTCGGCTATTCGGGCAGGAAGATGTTTGGAATACCTGGGCTATTTCCAATATCAACATGATTTTACACGGCCTCGATGCCAAAATAGAAAAAGGCGATACACTGCTCGACCCAAAATTCAGGGATGAAGAGAATGAACTTGCCATAAAGAAATTCGACCTGGTAATGGCCAATTTTCCATTTTCACAGGAAAACTGGTGGAAAAACGGCGAACCTAAAAAAGATGCCAAAGGCAAAACAGTAAACAAAAAAGACGGTTCGCCCCAATTGGAATATCCGGGCAAAGAAGACTTTTCCGACCCTCACGAACGCTTTGTTTATGGCATCCCACCATTTTCAAATGGCGATTTTGCATTTATCCAGCATATTGTTGCTTCGCTACAAGAGAATGGCAAAGCTGGCGTAGTTTGTCCCCAAGGAATTATGTTCAGGGGACAGCCAGAAAAAACCGAAGAGGAAGATGGGCAGAACCGCAAGGCCGATGATGAATATATTATCAGGCGAGGTTTCTTACAAGGCCCTATCGACAGTAACGGGGAGTTTACCCAAATGCACAACATTATCGATGCCATTGTGTTTTTGCCCAACAACCTGTTTTATGGCACTTCTATTCCGGGTTCTATTCTTTTTATCAATAAAAACAAAGCAGAAGAACGTAAAAACAAGGTTTTGATGGTTTACGCTGCCAAACCGGGATGGTATAAGGAAGAACCAAATATGAACGTGCTTTTACCGCACGATATTTTACGAATTTCAACTATTCTCGAAAGCTGGGGTGACTTTGAAACTGGCAAAAACTGGATTACCACACAAAAAACAAGGTTAAAAAAGCTAATTCAGGAAGATTTGGAATTTAAACTTTCTGAAATTGAGGAATACTACCAAGATAACCTGACTATACTCACAAACAGGCTTGAAAAAGTCAAACAGGTTATTGCCGATAAGGAAGCGGAAGATAAAAAGCCCTCAAAATCGGAACTTAAAAACCTTGAAACTGCCCAGGCTGCCTTTGATAAGCTGATAGCCGAAAAAGAAGGTAAAATACAGGCAGCCCATGAAAAAGCTGAAAAAGAACGTCAGTCCATTGACGATGTGGAACAGGAACTTTTTACCATGTTACAAGACCCTGAAATACGTAAAACCTATTTTTCGGTGGTTGACATGGAAGAAATTGAAGAAAACGAGTTTAACCTCAATCTGCCACGTTATGTAGATACTTTCGAACCGGAGGAAGAAATTAATTTAAACCAGGCTATCGAAGAGTTTAAATCAGCTTTAACCATAGAAAGTTCATTAAACCAGACAATTATATATCTTGAAAAGGTATTATTTCAAAATTAAGATGGGATTCAAAAAAGAGAAATTTAAGAAACTTATTGAACACAAATCCGGCTACACATGGTCTAAGGAGCAGGAATTGGATAAGTTCGAACCTAAAACAGTTCGTGTATTGACAGTGACTAATATACAAGAGAAATTAGATTTGAATAGTGAGCTGTATTTGAAAGATGTTAAGGTTAAAGATAGAATAGAAAAAAGTGTAAGTAAGAATTGGACAATTGCTGTTAGTTCAAATGGGAACAGAAAAAGAATTGGAAATGCAATTTTTATAAGTGATGATACTGATTATCTATTTGCTTCATTCCTTACAGCATTTAAGCCGAAATATGATGCAGATATTACTCCAGAATATTTCTTTCAATGGTTTTCTTCGTATTTTGTTCAAGGACGAATTACATCTGTTTCTGAAGGCACTACCGGTTTAGGGAATTTAGATATTCGCTATCTTAGGAATATGGATATTGAATATCCAGATAATATGGCTGAGCAAACCGCCATTGCCTCAATCCTCTCCAAAGTAGATGAAGCCATTCAAGCCACTCAAAATAGCATAAAAGCAGCCGAAAAGCTTAAAAGAGGCCTGATGCAAAACCTTTTATCCGGGAAACTTAAACCCGATGGCTCCTGGAGAAACGAAGACGAGTTTTATAAAGATGAAAAGTTTGGGAATGTGCCAAAAGGTTGGGATTATGTGAAGTTACGTGATGTTTGTACAAAACCAGGAGAATATGGTGCAAATGCATCTGCCATACCTTTTGAAGAAGGTTTTCCTCGATATATAAGAATTACGGATATTGATGACTTTGGAAATTTAATAGAGGAAGGGAAAGTTGGAATTGAGTTAGATAAAGCTAAGAATTATATATTGAATGAAGATGATTTCCTTTTTGCACGAACTGGTGATACAGTTGGTAAATCGCTTCTCTATAAAGAAAAAATGGGAAAAGCAGCTTATGCTGGTTACTTAATAAAATTTACTTTTAACAAACAACTGATATTACCGGAATATTTCAATTTAATTGCAAAGTCTGATTTTTTTGAAGCATTTAAAGTTGCAATGAAAAGAGTTGGAGCAAAACCTAACATAAATTCAAGAGAATATAGCTCTTTTAAGTTTATTGTCCCTAAAAACATTGATGAACAGCAAGTTATATACAATAAGATAAAACCATTTGAAGAGGAAAAAAAATGCAAGGAAACGAAAATCAAAAAGCTTCAAAAACTCAAAAAATCACTTATGCAGAACCTACTCACGGGTAAAGTTAGAGTTGATGTAGAAAAGACAAATCAGATTTTTAACGAAATTTCTAAAGTATTATGAATATAACCATTCGCATGGCTTGGCACAACAACGGTTGGAACGGACACATTTGCAATGAGCCTGAAAAAAATACCTGTAAAATAAACACCCATGGAACAAGATAGTCAACTTATAATCTACCAAAACGCAAATGGCGACATCAGGATCGATGTGCGCCTCGAAGAAGAAACCGTTTGGCTCACTCAGGCCCAAATGGGAATGCTTTTCAATAAAGATAAACGGACAATTTCCGAGCATATTGGCAACATTTTCAAAGAGGGTGAACTCGATGAAAAAGTGGTTGTCCGGAAATTCCGGATAACCACTCAACATGGCGCTATTGCAGGAAAAATTCAGCAGGTAGAAGTAAACGCATACAACCTCGATGTCATTATTTCAGTTGGCTACCGGGTAAAATCGCAACAGGGTACACAGTTCCGTATTTGGGCAACCCAAAGGCTTAAAGAGTACATTGTAAAAGGATTTGCATTAAACGACGAACGTTTCAAGTCGGGCAATTCAATGAATTACTTTACCGAATTACAGGAACGAATACGGGAGATACGGATTTCCGAACGCTTCTTTTACCAAAAGATTAAAGATATATACAAAACGAGCATTGATTATGATGCTTATGACGAGAAAACCATCCTGTTCTTTAAAGTGGTGCAAAATAAGTTACTTTGGGCAATCAGCCAGCAAACTGCCGCAGAACTTGTTTACAGGCGCGTTGATGCAACTTTGCCTTTGCTCGGTATGCAGTCGTTTGACAAGAAAGCAGCAGCCGATATAAAAAAAAATGATGTCAGTATTGCCAAAAATTACCTGAACGAAGACGAAATAAAGCTTTTGGGGCTTTTGGTGGAACAATACCTTGCTTTTGCCGAAACTATGGCACAACAGCAAACTCCCATGTACATGAAAGACTGGATAGAACGCCTTGATGTTATTTTACAGCTTAACGGGCGCGAACTCCTTACCCATGCCGGTTCAATCAGCCACCAGATGGCAATTGAAAAATCTGCATTGGAATACAGTAAATTCAAAAAAGGACTGCAGGATATTGAAAAAGAAAACAGCCTGAAAGAGCTTGAGCAAGACCTGAAAGACCTGAACAAAAGAAAGTAAACAAATGGGTAAACTATCAGAACTTAAAGGCGTAGAACGCCCCGTAACAGAGTGGCTCAGAAAAATGGGCTGGACTTTTAAAAGCAACGACGATTTAAAATGTTATAACCGTCCATTTTCTAATCCTGTATTAGATAGCATATTGATAGAAAAAACAGCTTCTATAAACAATATTTCGCCCACAGTTGCGAAAATTGCCGTTGACCAGCTACTCCAAAACCTCAATAATCCTATTCCTATATTAGGCAACGAAGCTTTTCTGGATAAATTGGCTACCCATGTAACCATTACAGTTGAAGGTGATGATATTGATGTTCATTTTATTGATTATGAAAGCATTTGGAACAACGACTTTATTGTTACCAACCAATATTGGGTACAGGGCTATAAAATGGTAAAAACCGATATAGTGTTGCTCGTTAATGGTATTCCATTAGTGCCAATAGAAGCCAAACAACGTGCCCGTAAAGGAACAAACTGGCTCGAAGGGGTTGCCCAATTTTCAACCTACGACCAGCGGGCCGATAAATTGTTTATGTGCAATGCCTTTGGTGTAGCATGCAATGGACGGATTGCAAAATATGGCATTCCCGGTGCTTCATCCTCATATTTTAATGAATGGAAAAGTACACTGCTGGATGTTAGCCAAACAAACCCGATATTAGAACCAACCAACGATTTATGCCGGACTTATCAGGATGAAAAAGACGGCCTTTGGAATTTCGATGTTGACCGTTTACCCAATGGCGAAATACTGGAGCGCATGAAATTAGGAATAATAGGTTTGCTCCAACCTGCAAGGGTTTTGGATATAGTTAAGCATTTTATGGTATTTGAGCGCACCGAAGGGAAAATTATAAAGAAAGTCGCCCGCTACCAGCAATTAAGGGCTGCAAACAAAATAACCGACCGTGTAATTAATTCCGATTTAAAGCAAGGGGTTATTTGGCACACGCAAGGTTCCGGCAAGAGTTTAACAATGCTTTATACGGCTTTTAAACTGCGCCAGAGCAAAAAACTAAAAGACCCGACTGTTTATATAGTTGTCGACCGAAAAGATTTAAGGGAACAAATCGGTGGCACATTCGATGATTGCGAATTTCCAAATGCAAGGCCAATCCATAATATTGGCGACCTCAAATATATTATCGACAAAGCCCCGGCAGGTGTGTTTATTACAACCATCCAGAAGTTTCGTGAGTTAGGAAACAGGCAGGATATAAGGGATAATATTATCATCCTAATTGATGAAGCCCACCGTTCACAATATGGCGATTTTCAAATAGAGTTACAGGCCGTTTTGCCCAATGCAAAACGCTTTGCCTTTACAGGTACACCAATCCCAAAGACACATCAGGAATTTGGAATCATTCGTCCTAAAGGCGACCATGAATATTACTTAGACCGCTACAGTATTCAGGATGCTATTGATGATGGTGCAACTAAACCAATTCGCTATACCTTCGGTCCACAGGAATGGTTTCTTGATAAGGACAAACTAAAACAAGGCTACGAAGAAATTACTGCAGAACTTGATGAAGAAGAAAAACGATTGGTTGAAAAAAGTGTTCAGCCCTGGAAAGTATTCTTAAAACATCCTGAACGAATTGAGTGCATTGCGAAAGATATTGCTGAAGATTACAAAAATGTTGTTGAACCGCAAGGCTATAAAGCTCAAATTGTTACTTGCGACAAAGAAGCCTGTGTTTTATATTATAACGAACTTCTTAAATATTTCAACCGCTCCGAAATAGCAATTATATTCTCAACCGGGGCTTACGATGAAGGCGATAAATATGAACTCTATAAAGACCATTACAAAGAGGATGCAGAGCGTAAAAAATTAATTAAACAATTTAAACGCAGGATAACAGAGGAAGAACAGAAATTAGGTAATAATCTTAAAGTCTTCATTGTATGTAACATGTTGCTTACTGGTTTCGATGCTCCCATCGAGCAAACCATGTATCTCGACAGCCCCATCCGCGACCACAATCTTTTACAGGCTGTTGCCCGTACAAACCGCCCTTATGATGACAAAGTAACCAAACTGTCAAAAGAATTTGGCCGTATAGTCGATTATGTGGGTATTTTCCAAAACTATAAAGAAGCACTAAACTACGACCCCGAGGATATTGGCGAGTTTGAAGATGTTGAAAGCCTTGTGTTGACATTCCCTAAAGTGCTGAATGAAGCTTTTGAGCCTTTTGAAGATATTAAACTGGAAGATACCTATGAATGTGCCATGAATATTGTCCGTAAACTTTCAGAATTAGACCACGGGAAGTTTGAGAACTCGTTCAGGGAAATTGTCCAGCTTTGGGAATCTATTTCTCCGCATCCAAAACTAAGGGAGCATCGTGAAAAATACCTTTGGCTAAATGAAATTTATGAAATATATCTCGAAGAGTTTAAAAGACTTGATTTTGATGCCGAAATATACGCAGCAAAAACAAGAAGACTTATTCAGGAATCAGCAAAACTAATCAACTTTAAAGGCCATCTGCCTTCCATCAATATTGATTCCGATTATCTGAGCAAATTAAAAGAAACAAAACTCAGCCCATCTGATAAAGCAGAAAAAATAATCCGGGATATTGAAACCGTTATTCGTCAGAATGAAGTAAACAGTGCAATTTACATCGAGTTCCAAAACCGCTTGGATGATTTAATCAAGAGGAAACAGGAACAAAGCCTTGCTATTGAAGAAATACTCAACCAGCTAAGCGCATTATACACCGAATTGGACGATGTTGCCTCAATGCCTCAAAGAATGGGGTTCCCCGATAAGGGTTCTTTTGAAATCTACACACTGATAAAGAATATATCAAAAGCAGAGTTCATCGAAGAAATGGCAAGAGATTTTGCTATCACAGCGCTTGAAAATATCATAAGAAAGAAGATATACATTGGTTGGCAGGATGTACCGAGGGAATACGAACGATTGCAATCCGATATTGAACTATTAGCCGTTAATCCAAAGTTTGAAGCCTTAAAAATTGATGAACAGGGCGAATTGATTGAACGAATAATGAAAGCCATCATACAAAATTATAGCTTGAATTAGTGCAGCTACCCGATAACTACATATTAGTACAGAAAGAAATTAAGCACGCCCGTTTACGGGTTAGTGAAGATGGGCGTATTCGAGTCATTATTCCGTTCACTTTTACACAAGACGATTTAAATGCTTTGTTAAAGAAGAAAGAACGCTGGATTGAAAAGCAACAAGGCTTTTTTAATAAAATGTCAAAAATAAACCTGCAACGCAACCAGATTTTATTTTATGGCAACCGGTACAACTACTTCTATGATTCAACTTATGAACAAAAAGTAGTTATTGACCATGAACACAATACAATAAGGGCTAAACGCAATCTTTTGGACCCAGTAATTCAAAAAAAATGGTTGACCATCATTGCAAAAAAACATATTACCAAACGAACAGAGGAATTAGCTGAAAATTTACATTTCGAGTATAACAAGCTATACATTAGAAATCAGCGTAAAAAATGGGGAAACTGTTCTAAAGATAAGAACCTGTCATTTAATTGGCGGCTTATTAAAGCTCCTCTGTTTGTTATTGACTACATCATAGTTCATGAACTTCTGCATACTGTTATTATGAACCATACAGTAAAATTTTGGACGCTTTTAAAATCGTACTATCCCGATTATAAAGATGCTATTAACTGGCTGGATAAATATGGTAATAATCTATAGCTAAGAAACATAAGTTCTTAATAAGAATTCAGGAAGTTATCCATATATGTATTACTCATAAGGAAGTTCTTTCAAATCAGAATCGTGAATTTGAATTTTCAAAAACTGATTAGTATACACTTTTCAGAATAGTCTGATTCAATTACAAAGCAGGGTGTAACGCATAGACTTATTAACCATTCTTACAAATATAGAAATGAAGGTGTACTTGTTAATGATACAAGATATGTCGAATTACCTGGGTATGGAAGATTGTTAATTATGACAATTTATCTTTTATTAACAGTGAAATTAATGAGGAGTCTTAAAGTTCACATAGGAATGAGCAAGATTGTTCTTATTTTTCTCCGGAATTTAAATGCAGCTTTAATCTATAATAGTTTTAGACTGTATAGGAAAGTAATTACAGAATCTAAAGGAAGCAATATATTACATGTCAGAACATCTTAATAATTCGGGTGATAAGCCGAGAAAGCTTTATGAGTTTGCCAGCAGGCTTATTGACGGTGAGAACGGCAGAATGCTCGTTGACACTTATAACCAATGGATCGGCCGGGTAAATGCAGAGGAGACGATGGAGGTGCTCGATATGCTCCTGGCACAAGGATATCCGGTAGAAAAGGTAAAAGCAAATACCGGGAAGATAATAAATGTCTTCCATAAGTCACTGGATTCCAGGGAGTGGGATATGCCTGGTGAAGGTCATTTCCTGCACTATCTGATGATGGAAAACAGGGCCGTGGAGAAGATTATTGATGATATACGCCCGGTAATTAAGGCAGTTCTTCCGGGAATGAATCCTATTTCAACAGAAGACGTGTCCCGGCTCCGGAACTTCATTGATTCTCTCAGGCAGTATGAGCTCCATTATATAAAGAAGGAGAATATTCTATTTCCATATATTGAAAAGAGTTTTCCACAACACGGCTGTCTGCAGCTTATGTGGTCGTTCCATGACGATTTCAGGAGAAGCCTGAAATTACTTGCTTCGATCCTGAAAGCTGAGAACCCCGATACAAGGGAATTCAATGCAGAACTGGGAGACCTCTTCTTTACTATTCTACCGGTTATTTTCAGGGAAGAAAAGATTGTCTTTCCTGTTTCCTATAAATACATACCGCCGGAAGATTGGCATGATATGCTGGAACAATCTGTTGAGACAGGCTGGTGTTTTGGAGTATCTCCTCTCTTCATGGGTAATGGAAAAAGCAGAACCGGGCAAGTTGGACTTAACGACCTCGTGACGGGTTCGCTTACAACAGAACAGATCATCCTGATGCTTGACCATCTGCCTGTGGAAATGACATATGTTGACGAGAATGATGAGGTGAGGTATTTTTCAGGTGCAGAACACAGGATATTTCCACGATCGGCTGCAATAATAGGCCGTAAGGTGCAGAATTGCCATCCTCCGGAAAGCGTTAATGTGGTAAATGATATTATAGAAGCTTTCCGCAGTGGCATTAAGGATCACGCTGATTTCTGGATCAATATGAAAGGAAGATTCATCCATATCCGTTATTTTGCCATCCGGGATAAAAACGGTCACTATAAAGGTACACTCGAGGTAAGCCAGGATGTCACCGCGATCAGGTCACTTAGCGGCGAGCAAAGGCTGCTGGACTGGAAATTATGAATCCGTTGACGGCTTATTCAGACTGAACTATCCGGGAAGATTCCCCAGACCTGTGAAATATTTCACAGTTTCGTATTGAAGTTTCATGGCAGCAGCTTCATCGCATACAATAATGCCTCGCTGGTGCATCTGTATTATTGATGCTGTCCACATGTGACTGATACCACCTTCCACAACCTCCTTAAGAGCTCTTGCTTTATTGAGACCAGTGACTATTAGAATCACTTCGCGGGCGTCCATTACCGTTCCCACTCCCACCGTCAGAGCCAAACGAGGCACCTTCTTAAGGTCTCCGCCAAAGAACCTGGAATTGGCAACGATGGTATCATAGGTGAGCGATTTGATCCTTGTCCTGGAAGAGAGTGAAGAACCGGGCTCATTGAAGGCGATATGTCCGTCGGGACCAATTCCTCCAAGGAAAATATCTATACCCCCGGCGCTGACGATCTTTTCTTCATACTGTTCACACTCTTTTTCAAGGTTCTCTGCATTACCATTAAGAATGTTAATATTCTTTGCCGGGATATCAATATGGTTGAAAAGATTTGAATGCATGAAATAGTGATAGCTCTCGGGATGCTCTTCAGGAAGCCCTGCATATTCATCCATATTGAAGGTGACAACATTCCTGAAAGAAACTTTCCCGGCCTTATGTGCGTCGATAAATTCTTTATAGACAGGCAATGGCGAAGAACCTGTGGGCAGTCCCAGAACGAAGGGCCTTGCTTTTTCCTTCACAGAACGGTTTATCTTGTCAATTATATAGGAAGCAATCCATTGCCCTGCCTGTGCAGGTTCTTTTGTAATAATGAGTCTCATTGATACGATGTTTAAAACAGACAATAAAAATAGTAAAATATGAAGCTATTCTGTTTTCTTTATGGTCATTTTACAGACACATACAGATTTGCTGTTCGATGGACATTTGTTGTAGCTGATTATAGTGCTATTTTTGCCATAGCAAGTACATATGGAAAATTCAATCCTCTATACAGATGCTCTTAAGTTCAGGCGTCCTACAGCTTTTCAGGTGATGGTGAAGCCTGCGGGGCCGTCATGCAATCTGAATTGCACTTATTGTTACTATCTCGAGAAGTTAAAGTTGTATGATGAGGGTAAAGTATTACGGATGTCGGAGGAACTGCTTGAGAGTTTTACTCGTCAGTATATAGAGGCTCAACAGGTGCCTGTGGTGAATTTTACATGGCAGGGAGGTGAGCCCACACTTATGGGACTTGAATTTTTCATGAAGGCTATTGACCTTCAGAAGAAGTATGCCGGTGACAAGAAGATTGAGAACGCATTCCAGACAAATGGAACCAGACTGAATGATGACTGGTGTAAGTTCTTTAAGGACAATAATATACTGGTTGGTATTTCAATCGACGGCGAAGAACATAACCATGATTATCACCGCAGGACATTCTCCGGAGGCCCGACATTCAGGAAAGTTATGCAAGGGATTGAGTTATTGCACAGGTATGGAGTTGAGTTCAATACCCTAAGTACTGTAAACAGCTACAATGCAGGATTTGCGAAGGAAACCTACCGCTTTCTCAAGAAGATTGGCAGCGGATTCATTCAGTTTCTGCCGGTGGTAGAACGTATTTCAGACGCTTCTGATGAAAAGAAGCTGCGACTTGTTGCTCCCGGACATGGAGAAGCTGTTGTCACTGATTGGTCGGTTAACGCTGCTGACTATGGAAAATTCCTGATAACTATCTTCGATGAATGGGTACGGCATGATGTTGCAAAGTATTATGTCCAGATATTTGATTCCACACTCGCAAACTTTGTCGGAGAGAATCCGGGTGTATGCGTCTTTGCCGAGACGTGCGGAGATGCACTGGCTTTGGAGCACAACGGTGATCTGTTTATGTGCGATCATTTTGTTTACCCCGAAAATTATCTTGGTAATATTCAGAGTACTCCTCTTGCTGACCTGGTAAAAGACCAGCGGCAGTTCGATTTTGGCATCAGCAAGAGAAACGCTCTTCCCTCCTTCTGCCTTAGGTGCGAAGTGCGCTATGCCTGTAATGGTGAATGTCCGAAGCACAGATTTCTGATGACTGCTGACGGAAAACCCGGGCTTAATTACCTGTGCGAAGGGTACAGGATGTTTTTCAGACATGCCGAGCCATATATGGAATATATGTCGAAGGAATTGAAGAATAAGAGGCCGCCGGCAAATGTAATGACATGGATTAGGAACAGGGAGAACCAGGTAAAAAGCGATCTGCTTCCTGGCAGAAATGATCTTTGTCCCTGTGGCAGCGGAAAGAAATTCAAGAATTGCTGTTCCGGGAAACCTCCCTATTCCGGGCGATTATGATGCCTCTTCCCCTCTGTCCCCGGTTCAGCCCCTGATCCTACCTGTCAGGGTATCAGTTACACTATCAAGGATTTCCTTTGTTCCCGCGATGACCAGCAGCTTATCGCCCTCAACGATCTTTGTTAGACCATCAGGGATCAGGTACCTGTTGTTTCGGCGGAGAAGCGCAATTCGTGCGTTCTTTGGAAAGCCAAGATCGATTATTTTCATTCCTGCTGCATTATCGCCGGGAGTTATCTCTATTTCTGCCATTGCCGAATTAAATGACTCTGAAAGAAGGATATCAGCCGGCGTCACTGCCTTGACTCTGGCGGGAAGCAGCACATGGAGCCATTTTGCGACTTTCGGTATGGTTGCTCCCTGAATTATTACTGAGGAAAGGGAGATAAAGAAGACTATATTAAAGATCATCTGGGCCTTTTCAAGACCGGCCATCAGGGGATAAGTCGCAAATACAATCGGAACAGCACCTCTCAATCCAACCCAGGAGTAGAACCATCTTTCCCTGTTTTTCATTTTAAATGGAAGGAGACAAATGAATACTGCCAGCGGGCGGACGACAATTATAAGAATTGCTGAGATAAGAAGGCCTATTCCTATTACCGGAACTATATGGCTGGGAAAAACAAGCAGACCGAGGGTCAGGAAGAGGATGATCTGCATAAGCCAGGCGAGCCCGTCGTACATCTTCATTATTGTACGCTTATGAAGAAGGTCGTTGTTCCCGAGGTAGATGGCTGACAGATATACGGCAAGAAATCCGTTTCCATGTATTGAAGAGGTTACAGAATATGTCAGGAACATTAATGCAATCATCAGTACCGGGTAAAGGCCTTCATAATCGAGCCGGAGACGGTTTATAATGAATCTGCCAGCATAACCGAAAGCAAAGCCTGCTATACCACCTATCAGCAACTGGCTCAGGAATAGCGGCATTACTGACCAGAAGGATTTATCAGGAAATTGGATCAGGCTTATAAATGCTATTGTAAGTACATAAGCCATAGGATCGTTGCTCCCGCTCTCAAATTCGAGAGTAGGTCTTATATGACCTTTAAGCGCCAGGTTTTTTGACCGGAGGATAGAGAATACTGCGGCTGCATCAGTTGATGAAACGATTGATCCCAGCAGAAGTCCTTCAAACAGAGTGAAGTCGGTGATCCACCAGACGAACAGCCCGAGGAAGACCGCTGTCAGAATAACGCCTGCAATGGAGAGTGCCAGTGATTGTCCGAATACAGGCTTTACAGATAACCAGTCGGTTTCAAAACCGCCTGAGAAAAGAATAAAGTTAAGGGCGATGATCCCTATAAACTGTGCTATTGCGGGATTGTCGAATGATATGTTCCCGATACCGTCCGATCCGGCCAGCATGCCTATCAGCAGGAAAAAGACCAGCGTAGGAACACCCAGCCTGAAAGAGGTTTTTCCTGCTAATACGCTGATAAAGACCAGCACGGAACCTATAAGCAGTATATTATCAACTGTAATATGCAAATCAGGAAATATTTATTGCATTACTATTTTATTTTTTATTGAATTATGTCCTTTCAAGGATCAACACCCAGTCATTTCCATCTTCCTTATTACCCGGAGGATCGAAGGAAAAGTTTTTATCCGTCTCTCTTCCCTCGGTCACTGATATATTGCCAGTGCGGGGATCGAACCATGATGCTTTGAATGATGACCACCCTGGTTCATTGATCAGAAGAGAGATATTACTTCCATTGTAAGTATAGGCAAGGACGTAATCAGCTCCTCTTGTCACGGCAATATAGTCATATTTTTCGCCCTGAGGTTGCGAGAGAAGGTTATTTGCAGGCACCCTGTCGAAGTACGATTTTGAAAGGATAAGCTCTTTAAGGTAATGCATCTGTGCTGCTCCCGGGGAGTTTATAGCTGAATACCAGTATTCTTTTGCTCCATAGGCTGGACGGTCGCCAGGCCTGAAGAATTGCATTATAGAATTATGCCCGTAAGTAAACCCGCAGCAACCGGAAAAGAGTGACCAGTATGCATAACGGCGTACATCTGAGGCATTCCAGCGTGGCTGAAGTGTATCATGAAGTCCCTGAGGGATACCCTCATATGAGGGTTCGCCATCGAGTGTTGGTTTTACAGGTTTGAGCATATAGTCTATGTTTGCATACTTCCAGTTATCTTCACCAAAAGCGTACCCTGCTGTATCCTGGCTATATCTTTTATGTCCCGACTGGAACATATTAAAATCGAGCCAGGATTCATTATGAAACCACTCTGAGGACCTGGTTCTGCCAAACGGATGAAAAGTGATAAGTTGTTCAGGTGCATTTCTTCGTATTGTCTCTCCCATCGTATTCCAGACGGCTGTAGAGTCGCTTCCTTTGACATCGCCTCCGTTGAGCCAGATAACATTTGACATCTTCCGGTACCTTTCCGATATCCAGGAAGCATATCTCTCTGCTTCTTCGCGAGTTACGTTTCCTGCCCTTACATTGGAACCCCATACAGGCACCAGTGCCATGTAGATGCCTTTTGAGGCTGCCAGATTCACCATAAAATCGATATGGTCCCAATAGTCATACTGCAAAGGATCGTCAGGTGAAAAACCCGTTGAAACATTTGGCTTGTCAACCTTGCCGCCGACAAGAGCTGTATCGCCATAAACATTGACTACATTAAGACCGTGCAGTACCATAACCTGAATCACGTTGAAGCCTTTCTGACGACGGTCCTCAAGATATTGTTCAGCCTCCTCTCGGGTAAGTTTTGTAAACAGCAGCCAGCCTGTATCACCAAGCCAGAAGAAGGGATCGCCGTTCTCTGTAACCAGGAATCGGTTGTTTTCGGAAACATCCAGGTATGGCAATTGATGTTTTATATCTGAACTGCATGATATTGCAAGTAGAGCCACCAGGCTTATCGGGAGGAATTTTGACTTAAGTACAGAACCAAAGAGAGAATTCATTTTCATGGGATTAGTTTTGTATATCTTCAGATTAA
>ERZ1645192.2430-NODE-2430-length-15441-cov-7.152476_pt1 | contig 15441 bp, 12 predicted proteins | sample MGYA00575354_ERZ1645192 | MGnify/ENA primary metagenome ERZ1645192 (study PRJEB40844, sample SAMN11349763) | freshwater sediment metagenome | isolation source: river sediment | host: Sediment | place: India: Faizupur Khadar , New Delhi | collected 2017-02-21 ... | reverse complement strand
GCACGTACACACGATTTCCAATCGTGCTCCTTCAGCCGCTCGGACATCTCTCCGGGTGCTCTGTTATACCATACTTTCCGAAACGCGTTCAAGGTTCGATGTGTCTCGCCCCTAAAAACCCGCTATTTTCCCGCTGAATCCGCGGTGGGATGTCACGTCGAAAAAGACACCCTCTCGCCCGTTCGTCGCTATCGCTCCTCTCTCGAGCCCGCGGAGTTCGCAGAGAAAGGCGGAGGGCCGCCGGAGCCCGGAGCCCGCCAGGCTCCGGCGGCATCTTCGATCCTGCCTGCGGCAGGATGTCCGCTTGGACTGGTCATTTCACATGAATTGGTTTTCTTTTCTTCGGCGAAGCCGACGAAAGTGCCGGCTGATCGTGGTAGGCTCCACGATCAGCCGGCATCTCTGTGTATCCTCTGCGCTCTCTGCGGGCTCTAGTGAGCCGAAGGCGAACGGGCGAGAGGGGGTCTTTTACTGGCTGCGCAGGCCGAAGTTGTCCGGGCAGCCGGAGAAGTACCAGTCGACGAGTTTGCAGTAGTACAGGTACCGCAGGCGGGAACGCTCGCCGAGAAGCAGAAAAGGCAGGAAGACGATAAACATGAGAGCCTTGACGAATTTGACGGAATCGAAGGCGAGGCTGTACGGGCGGGCGTGGTGTTTTCTGATGAATTTTCTCAGGGAGATGTTGTATTCCAGGCGGCCCCTGACCCAGGTCTTGCGGACGGTCTTTCCCTGGAGGTGGATGACGCGGGCGGCGGGGTAAAAGACGACGCGGCAGCCGGCGGCGCGCATGCGTACGCAGAGATCGGTCTCTTCGAGGAAGAAAAAAAAGCGTTCGTCAAAGCCGCCGATAGCGTCGAATGCGCTCTTCCGGACCAGTATTGCAGCGCCGATCAGCGATTCGACATCGGCGACATCATCCGGCGTCCCCTTTTTCTTGATCCGCCGGGACCCTGGAATGATCTCGCCCTTGAGGCCCGGCACGAACGCGACAGACCTCTGTGCGCTCAGGTCCCCGTATACAAGCTGCGGCCCCATTATGCCCAGATTGTGCATCCCATCCGCAATGCCGACCATTTTAGCCACCTCACCCTCGATCAGCAGGGTGTCGGAATTGAGAAACAGGATGTATTTCCCGGCGGCGGCGCGGGAAGCGCGGTTCACCGCGGCGGCGAAACCGGCGTTCACCTCGTTCTTGATGTAGATGACATCAGGGAATGTTTGACGGACCAGGGAATCGGTACCATCGCTTGATGCGTTGTCGATGATTATTATCTCTGTGGCGGGCGTGTTGAGGGACGGGTCTTTTTTAACGGACCTGAGGCAGCCCTCCAGGAGTTCCCGCGTATCTTTCGTGATGATGACGATGGATACTGAAACTGCCGGCCCTTGCCCGGAACTCACATTTCGCCCCTTCCTGGTCGTTTCCTTATTTCACGCCTCTACTTCTGTTTCGCCCTGCCGGGCTCCTTGTACTGTTTCAGGTTCTTGCCTTCGGGCTGGACCGGGCATGCGTAGTAGCATATCCCGCAATTCGTGCAGATGCTGTCGTCGATCCTGATCTTCTTCGCCCCGGCGTCGAAGGATATCGCCGGGCAGTCGAGCGTGCCGAAACAGCTCTTGCACCCGATGCACCCTTCTACGAGCCTCACGGGGTATGCGGCATTTTGTTCCTTTCCCTTTGACAGTAAAAGGCATTCCCGCCTTGTTATGACGACCGCCGGGAGCATATCATCCCCCTGCAGGTATTGAAAAGCGTCCCTCAGCGTCTTTATGGTGAGGGGAACATCGTACGGGTCGACGATCTTCAGGTATTTCACGCCGAGCCCCGCGGCAATGTTCTCGATAGCAACGCCGCGCGTTGCAACGCCGTCGATCGTGACGCCCGTCTGGGGCGTCGGCTGCATTCCCGTCATCGCCGTCGTGGAATTGTCCATGACGACGAGGATGAACCGCTTGCGGTTCCTGACGGCGTCGTACAGAGGCGCGAGGCAGGCGTGGAGGAAGGTCGAATCACCGACCGAGGCAAGGATGGGAACGAGCTTTCCGTCCTGATAGAACGCGTCGTAGAAACCCTCGGCGAGGGTCACGCCGGCGCCCATGTCAAGGCACGTGTCGACGGAGCCCTGCGATATCCCGAGCGTGTAGCACCCGATGTCCCCGGGAAAGATAGCATCCGGCCAGATATGCTGCATGGCAAAGAAGGCCGCGCGATGGGGGCACCCGGGGCACAGCTTCGGCGGGCGCGGTGTAACGGCGATGTCCGACAGGGCCGCCTCGATGCTGCGGTCGGGGATGAACGGTTTGACCTTGTCCCGTCCCTGCAATATCCTTGAGAGCATGTCCCGCACGATATCGTACGTTATTTCCCCGGATGACGGCACGGTGCCGTCCGCCCTGCCCATCACCTTGTGCCGCATCCCGATGAGGGACTCTATGACCATGTCCGTTTCCTCAACAACGAGGACCTTTTCCATCGATTCCACGAATTCGCTTAAATCCTCTGACGGGGGGTATACCCGCAGGACCTTGTACAGCGACACATCGTCGGCCGCCCCGAGCTCTTCGATCACATCGCTGACAAGCGAATAGCTCATGCCCGACGCAACGATCCCGAGCTCTCTGCCCTGCCCTGCGCAGACGCCCTCGCGCAATGTTACGTTGCGCGCGCCGGGTTTGTAGAGGTCGATCGACTGGCGGGCATGGCTTACCCGGTGGGTCGAACGGATAATCACGGGGACCTTGTTCTTGAACGACCAGTTGAGGGCATGGTAAGCAACGTCGGCGGCCTCCTCGGGGGACGCCGGGTCAAAGACCGGGATGCCGTACAGGGCGGCAAGAAGGCGCGTGTCCTGCTCGGTCTGGGAGGACTGGGGCCCCGGGTCGTCACAGGAGACTATGACAAGCCCGCCCTCGAGGGCCTTTTCCCGTGCCTTGAGAAGCGCCGGGAAGGCGACATTGAGGCCGACCTGCTTCATGAAGCACGCGGCGCGCGCACCGCCGTATGCCGCCGCCCCGAAGGCGACCTCGAACGCGCACAGTTCATTGGATGACCACTCGGTATGGATCTTCAACCCTTCCCTGTTCTTGAAATAGACGACACCGGGCAGTATCTCCGAGCTCGGCGTCCCCGGATATGCAGCGGCGATCTCGAGCCCTGCCTCGACAAGCCCCCGGGCCATAGCCTGGTTCCCGATCACTACTTCGCGCTCTATGTCCACTCTCGATCCCCCAATAATTACCGTAAGGGTGCGCCGGGCCCGACCTCCCGCGCGCCTCACGTCTCACATTTTGCGTCTCACGTTTTACTTTCCGCCGCCTTATACCCTTTCCCGAAAACAGCGAGGTTCTTCGCCAGGAACTTTTCCGGGACGCGCGCCCTGATTGTCGCTTCAAGGACCTCCCGTCTAAAGGGCCCGATCCCGAAAGAGGCGAAAGCCCCGAGGAGCGCCATGTTTGCCGACTGGAACATCTCCTCATCACGGGCGATGCCGTCGGCGTCAATGAGGCGATGCGCTATCCGCCTTTCTTTGAGTACGGCCTCGACGGACGGCCCGAGCGCGGCCGCACGCGTGTTGACGAGGGCCAAGCCGCCCCTCTTGAGGAAGGTGAGCGTCTTGTAGAATTCGCTCTCTTCGAATGCGAGAAGTATGTCGCCTCTCTCCCTGCCGATGAACGGGCTCGCATAATCGCCCACCTTGACAAGGGATACGACGGAACCGCCCCTCTGGGACATACCGTACTCGTCGGACGCCATGGCCTTCAAGCCGCTCTTTATCGCCGCCTCTATCAGGATGGTCGAGGCAAGAAGGACACCCCTCCCCCCGATCCCCGCGCACACTATCTCGTGTTTCATATCATACCCCTGTAAAGGAGAACGACAGGCCCCTTCGTGTCCTTGAACTGCGCGATCTCGGTTATCTCATTGATATCAAAAACATTCTCGACACCATAGCTCTCAAAGGCCCGTTTCAGCTCGTTGTCACGCTCGTTTACCATGATAAGGAGTACGCTCGCCGAATCGTTGTACAGGCTGTTGACGTAAGCAGGCATCCCGGAATGGAAGAAATGGTCCTCGAAGGTGACGGCCATGATATTCCTGTCGGGATGCAGCTTCTTGATGCCGTGCGCCATGTTGATCGAGGACGCAGGCCCGAGCCGGTCCCGTATGACCGTGAACCCCTGTATCTTTTCCTCGAACTGCGGCCTCCCCGCTCCCCTGTCGACAAACCCGCTTCCCACCTTCGCCCGGTCCGGTATCTGAAGCTCTATCGCCGGGTAGTTCTCGACGACGAGCACCTCGTCCATTGCATCGATGAAACGCTGAACGAGCTTTTCGGGCAGAGGGAAGACAGTTGCCAGGCGAAGGATGCTGGCATCCTCGTCGTAGAACTCCAGGCGGGAGAACCTGTCGGTGATGAGCCCCGTCGTGCCCTTCGGGAGCACGATGTTGCCTTCATAGGTCTCGAAGGCGTCGCGTATCCTCCGGATCTTGTCATTCAGTTCACCGTGAAGCTGATACCGGAATTTAGGCGTCGCGGCCCACCGGCCGGGTTCCTTTTTCAAGAACGCGTCTTTCAGTTCTCCGGCCGGTCCCCGAGGCGCAGTAACGGCACTGTCACCATACCCGCCGGGGAATGCCTGTACGATGACCGGGATCTTGTATTCCTCGGAGACAGAAAAGGCATAGGCTACGGCCTTTTCCAGTTCTTCGTCCGTTTCGGTGACGATAACGGGAAGCTTCGAGAAGAAGCCGAGCGGCGTTATCTCCTCTGCAGTTTCCTCTACCGCGAGGACGACGAAGGAACCGGCCACACCGGTATATGCGGAGCTCATCACGGGATCGAGGGCATCGTACAAACCTTCCGTCGAAACGATGCACGCGGTCCTCTTGCCGGCGTACGCCCCGGCAAGGGCAAGCTCGTAGGCGATCTTCTCGTTCGTGGAAACATCGCAATGAAGCGGGTAGGAGGCCGCCAGCCTGCCCACCGCCTTGAAGGTCGCGCGGCCCGTCGTATACAGCTGACGGACGCCCATCTCTATCAACAGTCTGACAATATGTTCATGCATCCGTATATGCTCCTTGTTCAGGCAAGCTTTCTCAGGACATCGATCCCTTTGAGCAGGTTCTCCTCGGTCGCGGCGAAAGAAATGCGGACATGGCTGTCGCGTGATGAAAAAACACTCCCGGGTATGATGAAAAGATTGTTCTCCAGCGCCCGTTCCACGAAGGCCATGCTGTCCTTTCCTCCCGGGACCTCCGGAAAAATGAAAAATGCGCCTTTGGGCTTTACGACATTATACTTATCTTTGATCCCCTCATAGATAAGGTCGCGCTTCTTCCGGTAACCGTCGATCATTTCGTCCATGGTATGGTCGAGAGCGACAAGGGCCGCCTTCTGGGCGAACGACGTGACGCTGCTGAAGGCGTATTGCTGCATCGTCACCATGCACTCTATGACCTCGCTCGGTCCGGCAACGTACCCTAAACGCCAGCCGGTCATCCCCCAGGTCTTGGAAAAGCCGCCGAATGTGAGAGTCTTTTCGTATATCTGGCCGAGGTATGGCTTTTGTCCTGCGTCCTCATCAAAGATAAAACGGTCGTATATATCGTCGGAATACACGATAAGGTCTTTTTCCCTGGCCACCCGCGCTACCATTTCCAGCTCCTCGCGGGAATTGACCATGCCGGTCGGGTTATTCGGGCTGTTAATGAGGATGATCCGGGTCTTGTCCGTTATCGCCCTGCGGAGCTCCTCTTCCCGCAGCGTAAAATCCGGATAGGTATTGAAGAAAACGGACCTTCCGCCCAGGAGAGCCACCTGGTACTCGTACAGGACGAAATACGGGTCGGGGATCAGGACCTCCTCCCCGGGGTTGAGCGTCGTCATAAGGGCCAGAAGAAGGCCCCCCGTGACACCCGCGGTGATGATGACATCGTCGCAGATGATGCCCTTCCCCTTGAGTCCGGCGAGGACCTTTTCCCTGAGCTCGGGTATGCCCCCCGACGGGGTATACTTGTTGAAGCCCTTGCGGATCCAGTCTATCCCTTCGTCCTTGACGGCATCCGGTATATCGAAATCGGGCTCGCCGATGCTCAGGTTGATCGGGTTTTTTACCTTTTGCGCCAGGTCGAAGATCTTCCTCACACCTGACGGCCGCACCTGCGTTACCCTGTCGGAAAGCAGCATCTACTTCTTCCTCCCCGCCTCTGATACGGATTCCATGATCCTCTCAAGCCGCGACTTCGGTACCGTATTGAAAACTTTGGCTAATTCTTCATCAGTAAAATTTGCCTTAAGAACGGCTGCCACGTCAACCCTTTCTTTCCAACACCCGTACGTGTTGGAACAGGGAAGGCCGTTCTGGGCCTTAAGGCAGTAATCGAAACCGATAAGCATGCCTAACTGGGGACAGTATACTTCCACGATGACCTCCGGCGACGGGCTATGGGCTATGGGAAAAACCCATCGCCCGTCGCCCGTCTTCACGCTATCTTCTTCAATTCCTTCAGCAGTTCCTCTATCTCCCCCTCCGGCATGGAGTAGTCCTGGAGTTTGCCGGACAGGAAGGCGTCGTACGACGGCAGGTCTATCGTTCCCTGGCCGGAGAAGTTGAAGAGGATCACCTTTTCCTTGCCCTCTTCCTTCGCCTTTTTGGCCTCTTCGATAACGCAGGCGATGGCGTGGTTTGTCTCGGGGGCCGGGATGAAACCTTCTGTCTGCGCGAAGATGAGGCCTGCGGAAAAGGTCTCGATCTGATTGTATGATCGCGCCTCGATGAGGCCGTCCGCGAAGACCCTGCTGATAAGCGGCGCCATTCCGTGATAGCGCAGGCCGCCCGCATGGATCGGGGCGGGAACAAACTTATGGCCTATGGAATACATGGGCAAAAGCGGTGTCATTCCGGCCGTATCGCCAAAATCATAGACGTAGCGGCCTTTCGTGAGCGACGGGCATGATGTGGGCTCGGACCCGATCACCTGTATCTCTTTGCCGTTGATCTTGTCGCGCAGGAATGGAAAAGCTATGCCGGCGAAGTTGCTGCCCCCTCCGGCGCACCCTATCACGACATCGGGATATTTTCCAATGGACGCAAGCTGCTTCTGGGCCTCGAGGCCGATGACGGACTGGTGCAGGAGGACATGGTTGAGGACCGAGCCGAGTGAATATTTCGTGTTCTCCGAGGTAACGGCGTCTTCGATGGCCTCCGATATCGCCATGCCGAGGCTCCCCGGGTGGTCCGGGTTGCCTTCGAGAAAACTCCTGCCCGCGGCGGTATCGGGGCTCGGGCTCGGCACGCATTTCCCGCCCCATGTCTCCATCATGATGCGCCTGTACGGCTTCTGGTTGAAGCTCACCCTGACCATGTACACCTTGAGCTCCATCCCGAACTGGTTGCACGCAAATGACAGGGCGCTTCCCCACTGCCCGGCGCCTGTCTCCGTCGTGAGCCTTTTTACCCCTGATATTTTATTGTAATAGACCTGTGCGATGGCCGTGTTCGGCTTATGGCTCCCCGGGGGGCTCACGCTCTCGTTCTTATAATAGATCTGCGCGGGGGTGCCGAGTAACTTTTCCAGCGCCGTCGCGCGGCAAAGCGGCGTCGGCCTCCACATGAGGAGACGTTCCATGACCGCGTCGGGGATCGTTATGAACCTCTCGGTGCTGACCTCCTGCTCAATGAGGTTCATCGGAAATATGGCCTCGAGCATGTCGGGAGTTATGGGTTCGCCCGTCCCGGGGTTCAGGGGCGGCGGCAGGGGCGTCGTCAGGTCGGCCTGGATATTGTACCACGCCTTCGGCATGTCCTTATCGCTCAAAAATATCTTTTTTTCCATCGTATCCTCCTTTGTGTAATAAAAAGGCCAGGAGTCTTTCTGACCCATGGCCTTTAAACTAAAACGGCCATGGACGGTGTGAAACCGCCCATGGCCGGAAATTACGGTCTCACACCTAATATTTCCGCCACCACCACCAGTTCTTTATCTGCGCGTTCGTCATAATATTCCCTTATATCATGAAAAAAAAATGCAAGTCAAGAAAAGCTTCTGAAAACAATTTCTACCGCCGTGATATTCTTTCATTATTGACAAAAATCCGCCATAAATTTTAAACTGTACCGTCTGGACTGTATACTTTCAATGACGAGGTGTTCATCATGAGCCCCAGGGCCAGTTCGTACAATACCATCATCGATTCGGCGGAAGCCGTCATTATCGAGGCCGGAGCGTCCCATATGACCCTCGACGCCGTAGCGGCAAAGGCAGGGGTCAGCAAGGGAGGACTGCTTCATCACTTTCCAAGCAAGGTGGCACTTCTTATCGCAATGGTGGAGCGCCAGATAAAGATACACCAGGATGCGAGGAAGAAGATCCTGAAAACCATCCCGAAGGTCCCGTGCCGTCAATTAAAGAGCTTTGTTATGGCCGCGCGGGACAGGAACCCGGCACATATCAGGCTCGGCGCATCGATGACAGCCGCTGTCTCGCATGACCCGCGTTTGAGTGAACCGATCCGGAAAGTCGTTCACGACAATTATATGACATTTATCGAGAAGTCCGACATGAGCTTCGAAAGAGCGGCCATCATCGCCCTGGCCGTCGATGGGATGCGGCTGCAGGAAATGCTCTCCATATCACCGTTTGACGATGAGCAGCGCGCCAGGATATTCGATACATTGCTCAGCCTCATCGATGAACTGAGGGAAGACACAAATAAGAGGCAAAACGATGCATGAAGGACCCCGGTACCCGATAAAAAATATGATAATCACAACACGAAAGAGGTGGCATATGCGGTATTCCGGCACACTGAAAGTTGTCGCTGTCATGGTCATGGCGCTCCTTGCCATCACGGCGGCCGGATGTAAAGGGAAGATGGCGGCACCGCCTCCGCCCGAGGTTGCCGTTATCACCCTTCAGACCGAAAGGGTGACGATAACGACCGAACTGCCCGGGCGGGTATCGCCCTATCTCATAGCAGAGGTCAGGCCCCAGGTCACCGGCATCGTCAAGAAACGCCTCTTTACCGAAGGGTCGGACGTCAAGGCGGGCGCGGTCCTCTACCAGATCGACCCGGCCCCTTACCAGGCCGCATTCGACAACGCAACCGCGTCCCTCGCGCGCGCCGAGGCAAATCTTCCCCCCATCCGTTCAAAGGCCCAGCGGTACAAAGAGCTGGTGGCGATAAAGGCCGTCAGCCAGCAGGAATTCGAGGACGTCTCCGCCCAGCACATGCAGGCGGAGGCTGACGTGAAATACTGGAAGGCCGCGGTCGAAACAGCCCGCATCAATCTCAATTACACCCAGGTCAGGGCCCCCATCGCCGGGCGTATCGGCAAGTCCGCCATTACCGTCGGCGCGCTTGCCACGGCAAACCAGCCCGCTCCGTTCACAACGGTCCAGAAACTCGACCCCGTCTATGTCGACGCGACCCAGTCGAGCGCCAATCTGCTCCACCTGAAACGCCTTCTGGCAGAGGGTAAACTGGTCCTCAAAGGGCCGGACAGCACAAAGGTGAAGCTCCTCCTCGAGGACGGCACACCGTACGACCAGGAAGGGACCTTGAAATTCTCCGACATAACGGTCGAGCCAAGCACAGGATCTTTTATTCTCCGCATGGTCTTTCCGAACCCGAAACATGTCCTGCTCCCGGGCATGTACGCACGGGCGGTTGTCCTGGAGGGAGTCGCCGAGAACTCTCTGCTTATCCCCCAGCAGAGCCTGACCCGCGACCCCAAAGGCAACCCTTACGTGCTCATTGTCAACGCACAGAATAAGGTCGAGGTGCGGCCCGTCGTTGCCCCGAGGGCCATGGGCGACAGGTGGTTTGTCACCGAGGGACTGAAAAGCGGTGACAAAGTGATCGTCGAGGGCATTCAAAGGGCCATGCCGGGCACCACGGTAAAGCCCGCGCCGTACAAGCCGGCGGCCAAACCCGATGCTCAAGTACCGGCGAATGCAGCGCCTGCTGCTGAGAGTGCACCGGCAAAGACAGCGCCTGCCAGGTCAGCGCCGCCTCCTGTTCCGGCCAGGTCAGAGAACCCGAAGCCGGCCGGAGAGGCCCCAAAGGCAAAATGAGCGGAGGCAATTAATGTTATCGAAATTCTTCCTCGAACGGCCTGTCTTCGCATGGGTCATCGCGATCATAATCATGCTCGTCGGGGTGCTGGCGATCTACAACCTTCCCATCTCCCAGTATCCGCCGATCGCGCCGCCGTCCATCTATATCGCGAGCACGTACCCGGGCGCCTCTGCCGAAACGGTCGAGAACAGTGTCACGCAGATCATTGAACAGAAACTGACCGGCCTCGAGAACATGATCTACCTGTCGTCCACGAGCGATTCCTCGGGCAGCTCGCGCATTACGCTGACCTTTGCCCCGGGCACGGACCCCGACATCGCCTGGTCGAAGGTCCAGAACAAGCTCCAGCTTGCCATGGCGAGCCTCCCCGCAACCGTGCAAAGCCAGGGTGTCACGGTCGGCAAGGCGACGAGGAACTGGCTGGTGATCATCGGCCTTGTGTCCGAAGACAACAGCATGGATGGCGCTGACCTGAGGGACTATGCCCAGTCGAACCTGGAAAAGGTCATTGCGCGCATCCCCGGGGTCGGCGAGGTGGAAAATTTCGGGTCCCAGTATGCGATGCGCATCTGGTTCGATCCCAGCAAGCTCGTCAATTACAATCTGACAGTGACCAACGTGACCGATGCGCTTAAAGTGTACAACGTCGAGGTGTCCGCGGGGCAATTCGGCGGCGCCCCGTCCGTCCCGGGCCAGAGGCTCAACACGTCGATCATCGTGCAGAGCATGCTGAAGACGCCCCAGGAATTCGGGGCCATACCGGTGCGTATGAACCCCGACGGGTCTGTGGTGCACATCAGGGACATCGGGCGCGTCGAGCTCGGCACCGAGGCCTACGACATCGAAAGTTTTTACAACGGGAAACCGTCAGCGGCCATGGGAATACGCATGGCCTCCGGGGCGAACGCCCTCGATACGGCAGATGCTATCAAGGCAAAGCTTCAGGACATGAGCCGCTTTTTCCCCAAGGGGCTCAAAGTCGTCTACCCGTACGACACGACGCCTTTTGTCAGGGTCGCGATCGGAGAGGTCGTGGAGACGCTTCTCGAGGCCATCCTCCTTGTCTTCCTCATCATGTGGCTTTTCATGGGAAGCATCCGGGCGACCCTCATCCCCACGATCGCCGTTCCTATTGTTATCCTCGGGACATTCGCCGTTCTGCAGTTTTTCGGTTTCTCCATAAATATGCTGACAATGTTCGCGATGGTCCTTTCGATAGGGCTTCTCGTCGATGACGCGATCGTCGTTGTCGAGAATGTCGAGCGTATCATGAGCGAGGAAGGGCTTCCGCCGAAGGAAGCCACCGCCAAATCAATGGGCCAGATAACGAGCGCCCTGATCGGTATCGGCCTCGTGCTCTCCGCCGTTTTCGGACCGATGATATTCTTTGGCGGTTCCACGGGCGTCATCTACAGGCAGTTCTCGGTGACGATCATCGCCTCGATGCTCCTGTCCGTTATCGTCGCACTCATCCTGACACCCGTCCTTTGTGCAACCATCCTGAAGCCGGTGCCGAAAGGCCATGAGCCCGCCGAAAATGCCCTTCCCATCCTGCGCCCGTTCTTCAGCTGGTTTGACAGGAAGTTTTTCGCACTGCGGGACAGGTATGTCGGCATTGTCGGCAAATCTTTCGGGAGACGAAAATGGTATTTTATCGGGTACTTTGTCATTGCCGGCCTCGCTGCGTTCACCCTCCTTCATATGCCGACATCCTATGTCCCCGATGAAGACCAGGGGATACTGCTTTCCCAGGTCATGCTGCCTACCGGCTCCACCATCGAGCAGACCAAGGAAGTTGTCACGAAGCTGCAGAATTATTTCCTGGACAGGGAAAAGGACGCGGTCAAGTCCTGCATGACCATCTCCGGAGTGGGGTTCTCGGGGCGGACACAGACGAATGGCATGGTTTTCGTACAGTTGAAAGACTGGAAGGAACGCGGCAAGAGCAGCCTTAAGGTAAAAGCCGTCGCCCAGCGCGCCAGCATGGCATTTTCGCAGTACCGCGGCGCCCTGGTGTTCGCGTTCCCGCCGCCCGCGGTCATCGAGCTCGGCATGGCCACCGGGTTTGATTTCATGCTCGTCGACCGTGGGGGGCTCGGGCACCAGAAATTGATGGAGGCTCGCAACCAGCTCCTTTACATCGCATCGCAGGACAAGCGCCTGACCAAGGTCCGGCCGAATGGGATGGAGGACATACCCGAATACCGCGTCGATATCGACTGGGAAAAGGCAGGCGCCCTCGGAGTGCCGATCAACTCCATTCACGACTCGATCGCGACAGCGTTCGGCAGTGCATACGTCAACAATTTTATCAATGCCGGGCGGGTAAAGCGCGTCTTCGCCCAGGCCGACGCACCCCACCGGATGCTGCCGAAAGACATAGACAAATTGTATGTGCGCAACACCAGGGGGCAGATGGTGCCGTTCTCGGCATTTGCCATGAGCCACTGGTCGACAGGATCTCCCTGTCTTGAAAGGTACAATGGCTTCCCGGCGCTTAACCTGTGGGGGGAACCCGCCCGCGGTGTGAGCTCGGGAGAGGCGATGAAGGCCATGCAAGAGGCCGTGACAAAGCTCCCCCCGGGGGTCGGGTATGAATGGACGGGGCTGTCCTACCAGGAAAAGATGTCAAGCTCCCAGGCGCCCCTTCTCTACGCTTTTTCTGTCATCGTCATCTTCCTCTGCGTTGCCGCCCTCTATGAAAGCTGGCCGATACCGATCGCGAACCTGCTCATGCTGCCGCTCGGTATTTTCGGGGCAACCCTCGCGACCTGGTCGCGCGGCTTCTACAGTTCGACCATGGCCAAGCTGTTCCCGGGGACCATCGTGCACAGCTTCAACAATGATGTCTATTTCCAGATCGGGTTCCTTACTACGCTCGGCCTGACAACGAAGAACGCGATCCTGATCATCCAGTTCGCCCGGGAAAGAATGGCGAACGGTGAAGGCCTCATCGATGCGACACTCGGCGCCGTGCGTACAAGGCTGCGTCCCGTCATCATGACATCTCTTGCGTTTTTCTTCGGCGTTTTGCCCCTTGCCCTCGCCGGAGGCGCGGGCGCGGGGGCCATGTCGGCGATCGGGACCGCCGTGGCCGGCGGTATGCTGTCCGCTACGTTCATCGACCTCTTTTACATTCCGCTCCTCTTCGTTGTCGTGTCCGAGTTCTTCAGGCGAAAGGAGCGTGCCCGGGCACCGGAGAAAGTCCCCGGCCCCGTACCTCCTGCGGAGGTAGAGTGATATGATGCGATGCGCGTTCATTGTTGCTATTATTATCACGGCCCTGGCCGGGTGCACGCTTATCCCCGAATACAGGCGACCCGATGCACCGGTCCCCGCGTCGTGGCCCACCGGTCCCGCATACAAGGAAACGGGTAGCGATCTCAAGGACAAACCGGTCGGGGACATCAACTGGCGTGAGTTTTACACGGATGAGAAACTGATAAAGATCATCGAAATGGCCCTCCAGAACAACCGCGACCTGAGGGTGGCGGCCCTCAACATCGAAAAAATGAGGGCCGTGTACGGGATCTCGCGCGCGGTCGTCCTTCCTCTTCCTGACGCAAACGGCAGCCTCAACTACTACAGGAACCCCGCCGATATAGCCGAGAGCAACGACGCGAGGAACATTCGCCTGTACAATGCGAACTTCGGGGTGACCCAGTGGGAGATTGACTTCTTCGGCCGCATCCGCAGCCTGTCTGAAAGGGCCCTTCAGCAATACTTTGCGACCGAGCATGCACGGAACTATGTCCAGACCACCCTGATCGCCGAGGTTGCAAACGCGTATATGGTCCTTGCGGCGGAGCGCGATGCGCTTGAACTTGCCAGGTCCACACTCAAGGCCCAGGAAGAATCCCGGGACCTGATAAAGCGCCGTTACGAGCTTGGCGCATCCTCCCGGATAGACCTCGACCAGGTCACGACCAGGGTGGAGGCGGCGCGGGTCGACGAGGCGAGATTTACCAATCTCGTCGCGAACGACGAAAACGCCCTGAATTTTCTCGTGGGCGCTCCCATTCCCCCGGAACTCCTGGCAACGAACCTAACCTCGATCAAACCGCCGAAAGATATCTATCCGGGGCTTGCGTCGGACGTCCTTCTGAAAAGGCCCGATATCCTGGAGGCGGAAAGCCAGCTGAAAGCTGCCAACGCCAATATAGGGGCCGCACGGGCCGCGTTTTTTCCCCGGATCTCCCTTACGACCAATGTCGGAACGACAAGCGACGAACTATCGGCGCTTTTCAAGGCGGGTTCCCAGACGTGGACCTTCGCGCCGCAGGTGACCGTTCCCATATTCAGCAACGTCCTGAACTGGGCCAATTTACGGGCCGCCAAGGCTGACCGCGACATATTCATCGCGCACTACGAAAAGGCGATACAGGCGGCGTTCCGGGAGGTCGCGGACGCGCTTGCCCGCCGCGGGACGATAACAGACCAGATGAAGGCACAGCAGACGCTCACGGGCGCGTCGCAAAAGATCTACGATCTTTCCACCGCGCGGTACAGGAACGGGATCGACAGCTACCTCAACGTCCTCGACGCACAGCGCAGCCTCTACAGTGCCCAGCAGGGCCTCATAGCCATCCAGCTCGCACGGCTGATAAATTTGGTCAATATGTACAGGGTATTAGGCGGCGGGGGACAATGGGAACAGGAAAAGAATAAGGAGTAAGGGGCCGTTCCGCGTTCTACGTTCTACGTTGTTTCATTCATGGAAAAAGCGGGGGTAATTTGTCATTCCTGATTGATGGGATCCACCCACCCTACCGTCATTCCGGCCCGCCGGAATCCAGTGTCTTTGATGTTTTTAACGTAGAACGCAGAACGAGGAACGTAGAACGGTCTTTACCGTAGACCGGCCCCTTACACCGTTATATCTATCCTGCTTCCCTCTTCCTCAACATCCTCGCCGGAGGCCATCTCCCGGCCGTATAATTTCATGGGTTTTTCGCGTTTTTCGTTTTCGGCGGTTTTCCTGGGGGAACGCTTTTGACCTTTCTCGTCCTGTCTTTTCGGGCCGACGAATTCCTTCGAGACGGACAGTTTCCTGTCGGTCGGATGAACAGTCCTTAAAAGGTTTACCGGGAAGGATTCGTCCATGGCCCTGTACGGTCCCCTAGTTCATATCGATATTCTCGATATCCTTTCTTTCAGGAGACGAGAAGATCTTTTTGAGCTCCAGAAGGATAAGGAGCCTTTCGTCAAGCTTGCCGACGCCTTCGATATACTCGGATTCAATGCCCGCTACCATCGACGGGGGCGGCTCGATCGTGTTTCCGGGAATCCTCAGCACTTCGGACACCGAATCAACGATAAAGCCCAGGACAAGGCCATCAAGCTCGACAACGATGATGCG
>ERZ1645192.2429-NODE-2429-length-15444-cov-7.658522_pt1 | contig 15444 bp, 13 predicted proteins | sample MGYA00575354_ERZ1645192 | MGnify/ENA primary metagenome ERZ1645192 (study PRJEB40844, sample SAMN11349763) | freshwater sediment metagenome | isolation source: river sediment | host: Sediment | place: India: Faizupur Khadar , New Delhi | collected 2017-02-21 ... | reverse complement strand
ATCGGAGGCCCTCTGGGATCGCGCCCCGAAGTTGAGAGGGCGCTCCATATCCTCACGACGGCGATCGAAAAAGCGAAAGAGACGGGAACTCCCGTAGCACGCTCCTATCTGCTTCGTTCCCAGGTGTACGAAATGCTGGCCAAGATCGACAAAAACATCTCGATCATCCAGGCCGGGCTCGAGATGTCATCCTCGCGTCCGTCGGCAGCCGCGAACGATCAGATTTCCCTTTTCAAATAGCCGCTGCGTTTCCCTCCGCCGCGCCGAAAAACTCTTCGAGCGCCTTTCCCAGGATATTCACGGCCTTCACGTATTCCCGGAGATCGATCCGCTCTTCCGACGTATGATCCAGCCGGCTGTCGCCAGGGCCGTACGCGACCATCGGACACCCCCATGCGGCGGCCAGATTGAAGTCTGCGGTTCCGCCCTTCGCGAGCAGACGCGGTTTGTCGCCGAAGGACCGGATCGCTGCGCGGAACGCACGGACGAGCGGATCGCCCGTTTCGACCAGGACGGCCTCCATTCGCGACAACACGTCGCCTCGAACACCGCGCCGCGCCGCTATCTCCGCGAGCGAACCGAGCGGATCGGCGATCTTCGCCAGGGGGATGCGAACGTCCAGATCGATGCGGGCCGACCTCTCTCCGTTCTCCGAGCCCTCCAGCAGGCAGACCGCGATTGACGGGCGTTCGATGACCGGACGCCCGGGATCGTCCATGTCCCTCACGGCCGCGATCAGATCCGACGCCGCCAGCAGACAGGACGTCTGCGGTCCGGCGTCGCCGCTCCGGTGCGCCCCGGAGTCCGCGGCAGTGAACGACACCCGGGCCATGCCGCGATAGCCGAGCGTGACGCCTTCCGTTCCGGACGGTTCTCCGACGATGCAGGCGGATGGTCGGCGCCTACCGATCAGAAAGCGCGCTCCGCGCGAGTCGTCCTCTTCGCCCACGGCGGCGGCGAGCGTCAGCCTCCACCCCTTCGGGACCGCGACCCGCCCTCCGGCGACCGCCGCCGCGCACAACGGCCCCTTCGCATCCACCGCCCCTCGCCCCCAGAGGATGTCTCCGTCGAGCCGGACGTCCGGCCCCCCGGGAACCGTATCGATATGACAGAGAAAGAGCAGCTCCCTCTCCCCGCTCCCCCGTTCGGCGACGACGTTCCCCACATCGTCGCGAACGACGCGCTCCCACCCGAAGGACGGAAGGGCCTGTTCCAGAAAGGAACAGGCCGTTTCCTCGCAACGGCTCGGGCTCGGAATCCCGACAAGGGAACGGAGCAGTCCGGCCTCAGGACTCACTGCACTCGTCCAGCGCCGCGGCGAGCGCGTCACGGGCGGCCAGACAGTCCGCCTCCTCCGCGACGAACGGAGGCAGAAAACGGACGACCGAAGGCCCCGCCGGAAGCGCGAGAACGCCGTATTCCTGGAGCTTTCGGACCACATCGGGCGACTTGACGCTCACCTCGACGCCGATGAGCAACCCCATCCCGCGCACGTCGCGGACCAGCGGGGAGCGAATCTCCGCAAGCGCGGCGCGGAAGAAGCGCCCAAGCTCGAAAGCCTTTCGCGGGTAGAGCTTTCCATGAAGCAGCTTCCATGCGGCGCATCCCACGGACGCGACGAGCGGATTGCCTCCGTACGTCGTTCCGTGCCCCTTCGCCGGGAAATCGCCTAGGTCGCCGCGCCAGACGGCCGCCCCGGCCGGAAGTCCGCCCGCAAGGCCCTTCGCGAGACAGACGACATCGGGGTTCAGTCCGACGATCCGGCTTGCGAGAATGTCGCCGCAGCGTCCCCAGCCGCTCTGGACCTCGTCGGCCACGAGAAGGGCGCCGTGCGCCGCACAGGCTTCGTTCAGCGCGACTGCGACGGACGAGGGCATCGGGTAGACGCCCCCCTCCCCCTGGATCGGTTCCACGAACACGGCCGCGACGTCTCCGTCCACGCGTCCGGCAAGGTCTTCCGGCGCAATGTGCTCCACAGGAAGCAGCAGGTGCTGCCACGCCTTCCGGTACTGCGGGTTGAAGGTCAGCGCCAGCGCGCCCATCGTGCGGCCGTGAAAGGCGCGCCGCGCCGCAAGAATACGTCCGCGTCCCGGACGCAGCGACGTGGCGAGCTTCAGCGCGGCTTCGATCGCCTCCGTCCCGCTGTTGCACAGAAACGCCTTCCCCTCCGGACGCAATGTCCGCAGATATCCCAGAAATTCGTCGCGCGCCGGACTGTCGAGCCCGAGCCCCACGGTCCAGGGATTTCCGGCCGCTTCGCGCAGGGCGGCAGCCAGGTCCGGATGCGCATGCCCGAAGAGCGCGCCGCCCTGGGCCGCCAGAAAGTCGAGATACTCCCGCCCGTCCGTACCCCGGATGCGGCATCCCGATCCGGAGACGACGGTTACACCACGGCCGCCATAGACGTGGGACACAGTTCCGTACCCCTTCCCGAAAGCGCCGACGTGAGCGGATCCATCACACGGCTGTCGGCGATGATCGACCGCGGGACGCCGCCGAGAAGCGCTTCCTTTGCGGCCAACAGCTTTCGCTTCATGTTGCCCTTCGCGTACGATTCGAGAACGTCCCATTCGTCGAGACCGGCGCGATCCACGACCGAATCGGGGTCCGATCCGTCCCGCAGCAGGCCGGGAACATTGCTCAGGATCACAAGGACATCGGCGCCGAGAGCGCTTGCGGCGGCGGCCGCCATACGGTCGCCGTCCACGTTGAGCGCATCCGGGCCGGCCTCGTCGGCCGCAAGCGGCGGAAGCAGCGGAACGGCCCCGGCGTTCCATGCGCGCAAAATCGGCGTCGTGTCGAACGAGACGATCGTTCCGCTCCGGTTTCCGCGAAGCAGGCGCACGCGCCCGTTCTCCTGCGAGCGAAGGACGTCCTTTCGCGACGCCCCCGCCGTCGTTCCGGGCCCGGGGTAGAGCGGCAGCCCCCACAGACCGCACTCGCCGAACTCCTGCGTGATCCGGAGCGAGTAATTGCCGCACGCGGCCAGGAAGAGGGCCATCTCTTTTTCGCCGACGAAGCGGCTCCTGTAGCCGCTCGGACTCGTGACGTACACGGGTTCGATCTCCGTCGCGCGGCACAGGTCCTCCATATAGCCGCTCGCCCCGTGGACGAGCACCCAGCGCTCGCCGGAGCGAATCCGCTCGGCCATATCCCGCACGAGGGAGGTCGCCGAATTACCGCGCGCCCCTCCGATCTTCACGACTCCCGTCAGAGAGTCGCCATTCAAGCGTACAGCATTCATTTCGATCATCCTCCTCAGGCAGGATATACGGGGATCATCGCGAGGCCTTCCGTCTCGTCGAGTCCCAGCATGATGTTGGCGCACTGGACCGCGCTTCCCGCGGCCCCCTTCATCAGATTGTCGATCGCGGAAACCAGGACGAGCCTTCGTCCGTCGCCTTCGAGCGCGAATCCGACCATACAGCGATTGCTCCCGAGCACGAGGCGCGGATCCGGAAAGCGCAGATGCGCCGGGCGCGCCGGACAGAGCGAAAGGAAGGGCTGCCCCTCGAACGCCTTTCGGTACGCCGACCAGATTTCGCTCTCCCGGCATTTCTTCGACAGCGTGACCTGGGCGAACATCTGGACGCCCCGAACGACGGGAACGGCCGTCACGCTCATGAGCAGGCGCTCCTCGGGAATCCCCGTCTCCTGGATCACTTCGGCGAGGTGCCTGTGCCGGAAGGGTTCGATCACGCGAAGCACGTTCGTCCTGTAGGGGTGATGCCCCCCCTGCGAGGGTTCGGAGCCGCCTTCGGAGGAACCGACGCGAAGCTCCATGCGCACGTCCTCGACGAGCCCCGCGCGGGACAGCGGGAAAAGGCCGAGGATCGCGCACGTCGCGTTGCAGCCGACGCCGCTCGCGAGGCCAGTCCCGGCAAGCGCGTCCCGGTACAGTTCCGGAAGTCCGTACACACGCTGCGATACGAGCTCCGGATCCGGGTGCGCCGCACCGTACCAGCGCTCGTATTCGTTCATGTCCGCGAGACGGACGTCCGCCGACAGATCCGCAACCTTCACGCCCCTGTCCCGGAAGCGGCGAATCCACGGGAACGACGCGCCGTGCGGCAGCGCCAGAAAGACGACATCGGGCGTGAGATCCGACGCCTCTTCCGGAGAGATGAAGGCCAGATCGGGAAACGACGCCCGAAGATGCGGGTGGACGTTCCAGAGCGGGCTCCCCGCACGGCTGCGCGATACGACCCATTCGGCCCGGATCGACGGGTGTCCCGCGAGCAGCCGGAGGACCTCGCCGCCCGCCATGCCGCCCGCCCCGAAAACGAGCGCGCGAAGGGGCGCGTTCACCGCTGCGCCTCCAGGCAGGACTGCGCGTGCTTCAGAATCAGGCCGGGCAGATCCACGCCCGTCGTCGTGATGGAACTCCGGAACTCCGGCTGCCCGTTGATCTCGTTGACGAGCCATCCGTCGGGCCCGAGGAAGAGATCCACGGCGAGGATGTCGCCCCCGACCGCCTCATACGTCCGTCGCAGGATGGACGCCATTTCGTCGGTCACGGAAAGCCCCTCGGGAACGCCGCCCCGGGCCGTATTCGTGATCCAGTGCTCGCTCTTCCGCCGGATCGCGGTCACGGGCTCGCCGTTCACGAGCGTCACGCGGACGTCGTACCCGCCCTTTTCGACATACTTCTGCAGGAAGTAGACCGAGTGCGACGGTCCGAGGTGCGACTTGTGCTCCGCGACGGCCTCGGCCGTTTCCCGGCAGTCGACCTTCGCGAGCAGCCGTCCCCAGCTTCCGACGGGCGGCTTGAACACGACGGGGTACCCCATCTTTTCGGCGGCTTCGACGGCGCCTTCGGGAGAAAACGCGACCATGTACTCCGGCTGCGGAACGCCCGCACGCGACAGAACTGCGGCCGTCGTCACCTTGTCCCCGCAGAGCGCGATCACCGACGAGCAGTTGATCGTTCGGATCCCCCTGGATTCGAGCAGTTGCGCCAATGCGATGTTATGCGTCTGCCCGATGCAGCGGCAGAGCACCACGTCACCGGGATCCGCTTCGATCCCGGGCCAGCTCCTGTCCTCGACGTCATCCGCCGCGACGGGAATCCCGAGGCGAGTAGCCGCCTCGAAGAGCAACTTTTCTTCAACCCGAAGCCGGGTATAAGCGATCCGGAGCTGCGCCATTCGCTTCTATTCGCCCCAGTCTTCCTGAATCTCGGGAGCTTCTTCGACCTTCAACGGATCCAGCGACGTCACTTCAAGATCGGAGCCGCAATCGGGACACGTCAGAATCTCACCGACAAGAACACTGTCCGGAACCACGACCTTCCCCTCGCACACCACACAAGATACCTGAGCTGCCATCACACACGCCTCCTACGGAAACAAGAATGTAGGCGAAAGGATAAACCAAAGTTTTTTCTTTGTCAATAGATAAACTAAAATTTATTTTTTAGGAGAGGGGGCGGCTTTGGTACAATGTGCGAAGCGACCATCTCCACCGGGACGGAGGCGACTCGAATGCCTGTTTGTTCACGCTGCGGAAAACAGGGGTTGTTTGTCCGGATCTCGAAGTGGAACGTCTGTTCTTCCTGTCAGAGGGGAATCGAAGAATTCGCCGCGGAGCGTATGGAGGTGTGCTCCGCGGATCTGAAGGCCGCGGAGGCATCGTCTTCCGGGGAAATGCGGGCGCGCTACCTTGACCAGGCGCTGGCCGCGCTTTCGGATCTCGTCCCGTTCGACGATTTCGATCCTCCGGTGACGACCCCGCGCCCGTCGGAGCGGATCCGCGACATTATGAAGATGAAGGAAGCCATCTCCTCGGAACAGGCGGACATAGCGCGTATTCTCGATCGGGCGGACGAAATCCTCTCGACGTTATCCACGCCTCTCGGAAGCGAAACGCGGATACGCTACGTTCTGTCGCTTCTCGACGAAGCGATCGGACGGGGGCGGAGCGGAGACGCGAATGCCATGGAACGCGCGTACCGGTTGCGCTCCGGGGTATTCACCCGACTTGCGGCGATCGACCGGAGCGCCGCCGGAATCCAGTCCGGCCTCGCGTTCACACGCGCCGACAGACACCGCGGCGGTCAGGACGAGGCGATCGTTTCCAGCGCCGCAGCAAGCACTCCGGGCAGGACATCCAGCGAATAGGGAAGATACAGCCGTTCCGTATCCTTGTGCGCGTCCTTGCCGATCGGGCCGATGTTGATCCCGGGAATGTCCAGCCGGCAGAGATCGTCGAGCGGAATCTCGTATTCCTTCCCCCAGAGCGGCATGTTGCGGCGCAACGGATCGAGATCCTCGCGCGATCCCTGAAACCCCAGGTAGCTCAGGTCCATGATCCCCTCGAAGATCTCCCTGACGTCGACGCCGAATCCCCGCGCTTTGGCGCGGTCAACGGCCGTCTGCGCCGCTTTCACGCATCCGAGTTCCCGGGACGTGTTCCGGGTGTTCCGCCGGGACGGGTAGAACGGCGGCAGAAAGCCGAGGACGACGGCCGGGCCATTGATTCCCGATGCCTGAACAATCCGTTCGAGTTCCGCTATGGAACGGTCCCGAACGTCGCCCGCCGCGGGGTCGCACCCCCGGTCGACGCGCACGCGCCCCGCTGCTTCCGCGCGGCGCATAAGCTCCTCGACCGTGAACACGGGAGCCGGACCGGCAGGAAGGCCGCAATGTTTCGCAAGCGCCTTCGCCGAAGAACGCAACTGCTCGTCGGTCCGGCGCAACGCTTCCGCCGCGGTCCGGCGCATATCCTCCAGAACGGAGGCGGGCGTCCCGTCAACGACGAGACGGTTGCAGAACACCACGGCGCGATCCGGCAACGTGACGGCGTAATTCGGCCGAAGATCCCGCATCCGGAGGCAGGACTGCGGCGGAAGATATCGTCCGTCCGCGGTTTCCGCGGTCGAGGGGGAACACTCGCAGAGGATTTCGAGATGCGCCGCCAGGAGCGCCGCGTTGTACCCGTCGAAATACTCGCCGACGTGCGCCTCGCGCCCGATGCAGTAGAAGAGCGGCATGATCTTCCCGATCGTTCCCAGATGAACCATTCCCCTGCCGGATTCCGCGTCGCCCACGCACGGTTCGGTGTTGACGCACGCAAGAAAGGTCTCCCCGGCCGCCTGCAGACGGGCAAGCTCCGAAATCGCCGCGCGCATCCCGGCCGAATCGCTTTCCTCGTCGGGCACGGCAAGCATGAGGAGATTCGCTCCGAGGGTTTCGGGGGATGCCGCAGCCGCTTCGAGAAACGCCATTTCCAGCGCGATGCCGAATTTCATATCCGCTACGCCCCGTCCGAAGAGATACTCGCCGGAATCAAGGTCGCGGCGGGCATCGTCCGGGATTTCGCGTTCCCCGATGCGCTCCGTGCAGCGATCGGGATCGAAGGCGACATCTTCGAGGAAACCGTACCCTTCCGCGCCGACAACGTCGAAGTGCCCCGTGAGGATGATCGTCCGGTCGGTCTCCGGCCGCGCGCGGACGCGCGCGAGCACGAACGTGCGGCCGAGTTCGTCTCCCGGGATCGGAACGAGGGAGACATCCTCCGCCGGCAGCGAGCGGGAAAGCGTATCGGCGATGAACCGCGCCGCCCGATTCTCTCCGTCAGGGGAGGCGGAGAGGCTTCGGATCTTCACCAGATCCGTCAGAATCGACCGGATCCGTTCGGGACGGGGTATCGGAATCATGCGGGTTCCCTTCTTTCACGGGGGTTTCGACGATCCGCAGATCGACCGGTTTCACGCCGGAGAGATGGACGTCCAGCTGCGGGTACGCGATGGAAATTCCGGCGCGCTCGAAAAGCGCAACCAGGCGGAAGCGGATGTCGCTCGGGACTTTCAATGTCGAGGCGTTCGCCATGTCGATCCAGAAGAAGAGCGTGAATTCGAGCGCGCTCGGGCCGAAGTTCTGGAAGACCACGAACGGATCGGGGTACTTGAGCACCCGGCTGTGCTCCGACGCGGCGAGCACGAGCAGGCGTTCGACCTCGCGGGCGTCCGATCCGTACGCGACGCCGACGGTGATCTTCAGTCGGATCTTCTGGTCGGTGAGGGTCCAGTTCGTTATCTTGTGGTCGAGAAAGTAGCTGTTCGGAACCACGACATCGACGTTGTCGAATGTCTTGATGCTCGTCGAACGCGCCCCGATCTCCTCGACCGTCGCGGTGACGCCGTCGACTTCGATGACGTCGTTGATCCGGAAGGGTTTGGAGAACATCAGGATAAAGCCGCTGATCAGATTGCTGAAGAGATTCTGCGCGCCGACGCCGATGCCGAGGGCCAGGGCGCCGCCGATGAACGCGAAGGCCGTTATCGGAACGTTGATGATGTCCAGCGCCACCATCAGGAAGACGAAGACCAGGAAGACGAAGAAAACACTCTGGATCATCATCGACTTCGTCGGATCGAGGTCGAAGCGGTTCAGCACGAAACGCCGGAATCCGGAGGAGATGCTCCGGCTCGCCGTGAATCCGAAAACGAAGAGGATGATCGAGACGATGAGCTTGAGCACCGTGATGTCGTATCCGTCGTCGCTCCAGAGCCGGGCGTTCAGAAATCCCAGGATCTTTTCCTTCCCCATGGTCGTGACGCGTTCCGCGAGGCGTAGCGCGTTGAGCGTGTCGTCGATCTCGGAAAGGAGTCGCGTATTGAGGGTAAAGACCGTCGTCATGCGTGACGCGAAGTTCACGAGATCTTCGGCCGTCTGCGTGAGGGCGTCCCGGCGCGACCGGTAGTGCGCGGGAAGATCCCTGTCCTCCGGAACGCCGTCCATTTCCTTTCTCGCAGCGACGAGGGCGGCGTTGGTGCGCGACTGCTCGTTCTGAACGGATACGAGCATCGTCTCGAACCCCTTGAGCCGGGACTGCGCGTCCCCGCGGATCTTCCAGACCTCTCCGTTCTTCAGGTCGTCGTTCAGGATCGCATAGCGGCTTCGCCAGATTTTCTGCGCTTCGGCGAGAAAGAGCACCTCCTGCTCGGACCGGTCCACTTTCCCCTGCCAATAGGAGAACCACGCGTCCTTTTCCGCGGCGACCGACTGCGCCGTCTTCTTTTTCCTGTCGTCCCTCGCGCTTTCCAGATCGCTCTGCGCCCTGAAGAGCTGTCGCTCCGCCCTGATTCGCTCCTCCTGCATTTTCGGCAGCGACGCCCGGACTTCGTCGATTCTCGACTGAAGCAGCGAAACCTGTTTGTCGAGATCCTCCTGGCTGAAGGCCAGCTCCTTTTTGATCTTTTCGAGAATGACATTCTGTCTGTTGAGCGAGAGGTCGATGATTTCCGTGCGGAGTTTCGCGATGCTTCTGATCGTGATCTTCAGCGCTGCGTCTACCCGGAGGTTTTCGACTCCTTCCCTCGCGAGCGCGTATTCCCAGGCTTCGGAAGGAGACGCGGCAGCGGACGAATTCGCGCCCTGCAACGAATGATCGCCCTTCCGGATCTGTTCGCGAAGGGATTCGAGAGACGCGTCGATATAGGACGACGCCGCGGTGACGGATGCTTTCTGGAGCCTCAGATCGTCAATCCTGTCATGGACGCCGTCCGCCGCGGAAAGCGCGTATGGCGGTTTGCCGTCCACCATCGCCTGTGTTTCGTTCTCCGCCTTGATCTGTTCCAGTTCCTTCTTCGTCTTTTCGAGAAGCCCCAGTTGCGACGCAAGGCGCCCGTAGAGACTGTGCAACGTCCCGAGCGAGAACAGGCGCCTCGAATACAGGTCGTCGGACACCGTTTCCTTCTCGGGGGTCGATGCGTTCAAAGCGTCCAGAAGCTTCTGAAGCTCTTCCGAACGCGCCCGGATCACTTCGGGGGGGAAAGCCTGCACCGGGTCTCCTGCCTGCGCCTGCGCAGCGGGTTTGGCAGATGTGGGCGCAGGCGACGCGTCGGGGGAAACGGCTGCGCAGGAACGCTCCGCCCCGAAAGCGACAAGGGAGAAAAGGAAGACAAGCAGAATCAGGCGCTCAAGCACTGCCCGCCGGAACATCATGCGCCGTCACCTCCCGACAATATGAATGGAGGCGGGATCTCCCCGCCTCCGGATGCTCTATTCCGCCGCGGCTCCCCCTTCAGGGAAAAGTTCCGCGATGATGTCCGGAACTCTGTCCTGCTTCGTGACCCGGGTCACGTTGGACCCGCAGAAGAAAAGTCCGGTGTCCCAGCGTCCCTGGAAGGCGTCGACGAGCGCCTGCGCGATGCAGAAGGTCTCCCGTTCGTTCCGGTACCGGCAATGGGTCAGGCAGTTCGCGATACAGGGTTTGCTCTCGACGTGTCCCTTCAGGTACTGGTCGATGAACGGATTCCGCAGGGCCCGCCCCGGAAGTCCCGCAGGGCTCTGGATGATGACGACGTCTTCTTCCTTTGCGTCGATGAACGCCTGTTTGAAGCGGTCCGAAGCGTCCCCTTCGACGGTGCAGGCGAAGCGGGTGCCCATCTGGACGCCTCGCGCGCCGAGCGAGAACGCGTGTTCCATATCCCCGCGGTCCCAGATCCCGCCCGCGGCGACGACGGGGATGTCGAATCCGCCGTCCGCAAGATACTGAACGAGTTCCGGCACGACTGTCTCCAGCGAAAATTCGGGGGCGTCAACCTGCTCTATCTTCGTGACCCCGAGATGCCCGCCCGCGTACAGGGGCGTCTCGACGACAAATCCGTCGGGAAGCCGTCCGTAGAGCTTTTCCCATCGGCGCAGGATGAGACTGGCGGCCTTCGTCGAACTGACGATCGGCACGAGCGCCACGTCCGGGTATCCCTTCGAATACTCCGGAAGACGAAGCGGAAGGCCCGCCCCGGAGATGATGACGTCGACCCCTCCCTCGCAGGCGGCGCGGATATGCTGTTCGTAATCCGTCAGGGCCACCATGCAGTTGATGGCGATGACGCCCTCCGGAGCGATCGAACGCGCGCTCTTCAGCGCGTCGACAATGGCGACCTTGTTCGCCTCGAAGTAGTTCCGCCCGTTATACATCGGGTGGTTACAGGCAAGTCCGACGCTGGCGATGGTGCCGATACCGCCGCACAGGGCGACATGCCCCGCCAGGGATGGCCCGGAGATGGCGACGCCCATCCCGCCCTGAATCAGGGGAAACTTCGGCTGGTACTTGCCCAGTCGCAAAACAGGTCGTTCTCTAGTCACTGAATCCCTCTCCTCGACAGAAATTGTCTTTTTCATCGGAAAACCGGACTATTTTAGACCATAACGGGACGGAGGTGCAAGGAAAACTACCGATCTGCTACAATTATTCCTGAAACACATGGGGAAAGGCGTTCCCCGAACCAGAGGAGGGAAAAACGGTGTTCACAATCAGGGAATTTCTTCGGTCCGAAGTCAAACCGGCGCTTGGGTGTACCGAGCCCGGCGCGGTCGCCCTGGCGGTCGCACGGGCAAAAGAGGAGATCGGCGGATCGGACATCCGGTCCATTCACGTTGTCGTCAGCGACAGCATCTATAAAAACGGCGTCGCGGTCGGCATACCGGGAACCGAAGGACTCAAGGGAAATGCGATAGCAGCGGCGCTCGGCGCTCTGGGAGGGGTTTCCTCCTACGGTCTCGAAGTGCTCCGGGACTGCACGCCGGACGATGCGCTCCGCGCAAAGAAGATGGCGTCCGAAGGCGCCGTCCTCGTAACGGCTCTCTCCGACAGGCACGGCGTCTACGTCGAGGCCGAAGTCGTCACGGAAAACGGAAATGCCGTCTGCATCATCGACGGATCTCACACCTCCATCAAAAAGGTCACGAAGAACGGAGCGACAACCTTCGAAGCGACGAGCCCGACAGACGTCTCGAAGCCGAAGGAGACGGCGATATCGGAACAGATCGCCGGCATGAAATACACGTCCCTCGTGCGTCTGGTCGATGACATGGACCAGGCGGACGTGGATTACGTCATGAACGGCGTGGATATGAACCTCGCCATCGCCGAATACGGATTTGACGATCATCACAGGTCCGGCCTCGAAATCGGCAAGACCATCCGAAACGCCGGCGGTCTCGAAATCGGCGACCTGGGACTCAAAATAAAAGCCTTTTCCGCGGCGGCCGCGGACGCGCGCATGTCCGGAGCCCCGATGCCCGTCATGAGCAGCGCGGGAAGCGGCAACCACGGCGTCACCGCGATCCTTCCCGTGGCGATTCTCGGGAAGGACAAGGGAAAGACCCGTGAGGAGATTGCGAAAGCCGTCGCTTTCAGCCATCTGTCCACAAGCTTCATCAAAAGCCGCACCGGGCGCCTGAGCCCGATCTGCGGATGCACGGTCGCGGCAGGCGCCGGCGCAGCGGCCGGAATGACCTACCTTCTCACCGGGGACGTCCAGCGGGCCGTAAAGGCCATGTCGATCATCCTCGGAAATCTCGTCGGAATGCTCTGCGACGGCGCAAAGGACACATGCGCGCTCAAGGTCGGCACGGGCGCGCTCGAAGCCTACCACGCGACGCTGCTTGCGATGAACGACAGAAATCTCGACCCGCAGGGGGTCGTCGACGATACGATAGAAAAGACGGTCCAGAATGTTGCGGATATCAGCTTCAAGGCCATGAAGGACGTCGACGGAACCGTCATCGAACTGGTTTCGAGACGTATGGGCAAAGCCCTGTAAGCGGCGTGCGAACGAAAAAAGAGAGCGAAGCGTCCCCGAAAAGGGGATCCTTCGCTCTCTTTTTTTCTTCGGTTATTCGGGGAGCGATGTCCTTCGCCGGCGAATCCGTTCCTCGAGATCCTTCAAAAGGGACCGGGTCTCCCCGTCCCGGGGCAGGCGTCCCTCGATCCACTCCACGTACCCCCGCTCCCGAAGCATATCGAAGGACGGGGAGTAGTTCAGGTCAAGCGCCCAGGTCAGCTGAACCAGAAGAAAATCCACGAGCGAACGGACCGAAGCATAGCTCGCGGCGCCGTTCGCGCGCACTTCGTCGCACAGAGCGGGCGAGAGGGGGCCGTCGGCCCGGATGCGCGGAAGGAGATCCGCGATCCTCCCCTCCCGGACGTAGCCCTGCACGAGCTGGTACACATCCAGCTTGTCCCCGTCGCGAACGATCCGGGCGAAGGGCTGACTTCCCGGCGCGAGGTCGGACGGGAGCGTTTTTTTGTTGTGATGCCGGACCGCATCGAGAATGATTCCCCGTACCGGAGCATCGACATCCCCCCACGGGAACGCGCCCGCGAGCGTTTCCGCCCCCGCGTCGCCGTGATCGATCGAGTCACCGTCGTAATAGGTTCCGTAATCGCGAAACTGGCCGAACCGCCCGACGTCGTGCAGAAGCCCGACGGCGTCCGCAAGGCGAATCCTCGCATCCTCCCAGTGGAGGGAACGCGCGATGCTGGCGACGTTCGTCTCCACGCGAAGGCTGTGCTCCTTCTTCACACGCATGAGCGGAACCAGCTTTCCGGATTCGTCCGCGAAGCCGCCGACGTACGACTCGAACCAGCGGCGCGTTGTAATGAGCTGGGCAATTTTCATTCCGGGACACCTCGTTCGGAGCTATCGTTCACAATGGGGTATTATACCGCACTGCGCCCGACATGTTCCGGTGCGAAACCGGGCGAATGCGCCACATTCCAGGCGATGTATCGGTATTCCATGGCTTTTGCGTATGCGCGTTCGTGCGACTTTCGCTATCTTTTGAACATCGGTGCATACGGTTCGGCGCCGTCCGTTCCGTTACGATGCGCGAAAAGCGCGCATGCGCGTCTTTGCGCCGTTTACGCAGTATACTATGCAGGATGCGATCTGTAGTACTAGTCGGGTAAAACACACTCAAAAGGAGATGAGATCATTGAAACAACCCTTGAAAAGCGTTCTTTCGGCGTTGGTCCTCGCCCTCGCGTTCCCCTGCCTCACCATTGCCGCGCCGGGCGGCGCGCCGTGGAAGGGCGAGCTCAAATGGCAATACGACGCGGGGTTCGGGATCACGGGAACGCCGGTCGTCTCCGACGGCAAAGTATTCGTGGGCGACGGAGAGGGAACGCTTCACGTCGTGAACGCCGCCACGGGACAGCTCGTATGGAAGTTCAAGAGCGGCGCCACGATCAACGGCGCTCCCGCGATCATGGACGGCTCCGTCTACGTCGGCGGCCGGGACGGAACGCTCCTAGCACTGAGCGCGCAGAACGGCGCCATCCGCTGGGAATACCGTTCCGGCTCCGGAACCACGCCCGGCGCGATATGGGCCTCGCCGGTCGCGGCGGACGGCAAGGTCTTCTTCTGCAGCGCCGACGGAAAGGTCTATGCGCTGAACGCACGGTCCGGAGCCCTCGTCTGGTCGTTCGACACCGGCCGGGAATTGCGATCCTCCCCGCTCTACGCGGACGGGATGATCTATGTTGGAGACTATAACGGGCTCTTCCACGCGATCAACGCAAAGACCGGTAAAAAGGTCTGGGGCGGCGGTTCGGCCGGACCCATCAACGCACAGCCGACGACGGCGGACGGCGTCGTCTACTTCGGCAGCTGGGACGGAACGCTCCAGGCCGTCCGGATCAAGGGCGTCATCCCGCTGTGGAAGGCTGCCGTGGGAGAATCGGTCACGACTTCGGCGACGATTTCGGGCGGCCGCATCTATCTCGGAACGGTGACGGGAAATCTCGTTTCGCTGAGCGCCGGCAACGGGGCTCCGATGTGGTCGTTCAACTCCCCGGGAGGGATTCACTCCACGCCGCTCGTCGCCGACGGGCTCGTCTTCTTCGGCAGCGACCAGGGGATCCTCTTCGCCCTGAACGCGGCGACCGGGAAATCCCAGTGGTCCTTCGCAACCGGACGCGAGATCCTCTCGGCTCCGGCGCTCGACAACGGAACGCTCTTCTTCGGAAGCATGGACGGCTTCCTGTACGCGATTCACTGATTCACACCGCCTGCGGCGTTTTTCCCACTGGAAGTTCGCCGCGCTTGAGAGCGAGCAATCGATAGAACCGACAACGAAGCCCCCGGAAAAACCGGGGGCTTCGTTCATGAATCACATCGAGTCCGTGTCAGTCTTGCGAGGCTTGATCTCAGGCCTTCCCCGCCGCCTTGCGGATGGCTTCCGCCTTGTCCGTCAGCTCCCACGAAGGCATCGGATCGAGATCGATCCGGCCCATGTGTCCGTAGGCGGCGACGCGGCGGTACTGCGGCTTCCGCAGGTCGAGCCGGCTGATGATCGCGCCGGGGCGGAAGTCGAAAATTTCCCGGATGATCTCGGTGATCCGCTCGTCGGAAACGCTCCCGGTTCCGAACGTGTCCACCATGATCGAAACAGGCTCGGCGACGCCGATGGCGTACGCCACCTGGATCTGGCACTTGTCGGCCACGCCGGACGCCACGACGTTCTTGGCGACATACCGGGCCATGTAAGCGCCGGAACGGTCCACTTTCGTGGGATCCTTGCCGGAAAACGCGCCGCCGCCGTGAGGCGCCCACCCGCCGTAGGTGTCCACGATGATCTTCCGTCCCGTGAGGCCGGTGTCCGCCATCGGTCCCCCCTTGACGAAGCGTCCCGTCGGATTGACGAGCATCCG
>ERZ1645192.2428-NODE-2428-length-15445-cov-11.025276_pt1 | contig 15445 bp, 11 predicted proteins | sample MGYA00575354_ERZ1645192 | MGnify/ENA primary metagenome ERZ1645192 (study PRJEB40844, sample SAMN11349763) | freshwater sediment metagenome | isolation source: river sediment | host: Sediment | place: India: Faizupur Khadar , New Delhi | collected 2017-02-21 ... | reverse complement strand
TCGTACGATTGCAGTTTGATCCTGATTTTCTGACTCATAATGAGAAAATGATTAAATTTTATGCTAATAAGTCTGTTTTTCCCTTGATTTCGGCGAGCAGTTTCTCTGCCAGGTTGCGAGGCACCTCCTCATAATGGCTGAATTCCATGGAAGAGGTCGCGCGGCCCGAGGAGAGGGTTCTCAACACCGTCACATAACCGAATTGTTCGGACAGAGGCACCAGGGCATGGATGACCCGTGCCCCCGATTTGGATTCCATGCCGGTGACATTGCCCCGGCGGCGGTTCAGATCGCCGATGATGTCGCCCATGTATTCATCAGGGGTGACAATCTCCACTTTCATAATGGGCTCCAGCAGTTTGGGGCCGGCCTTGGGTGCAGCACTCCGGTAAGCCTGCTTGGCACAGATCTCAAAGGAGAGCGAGTCGGAGTCGACCGCGTGGAAAGAGCCGTCGAGTAGGGTCACCTTCAGCCCGTCGACCGGGTAACCAGCCAGTGGCCCGTTGGCCAGTGACTCCCTGAAGCCTTTCTCCACCGAAGGGATATACTCCCTGGGAATATTGCCCCCTTTCACGCTGTCTACAAACTGCAGTCCGGTCACCCCCTGCTCCACAGGCTCGATGCGAACGATGATGTCGGCAAACTTACCGCGTCCTCCCGTCTGCTTCTTGAAGACTTCCCGCAGTTCCACCGGCCGGGTGATGGCCTCCTTGTAGGCCACCTGGGGCGCCCCCTGGTTGCATTCCACCTTGAACTCCCGCCGAAGCCGGTCCACGATGATCTCCAGGTGGAGTTCTCCCATGCCACGGATGATCGTCTGCCCTGAATCAGGATCGGTCATCACCCTGAAGGTGGGATCCTCTTCAGCCAGCTTGCTCAACCCGTTGGCCAGTTTATCAATGTCGGCCTGCGACCGGGGCTCGATGGCGATGCCAATCACAGGTTCCGGGAAAATCATGCTTTCCAGCTCTATGGGATGATCAATGGCACAAATGGTATCCCCCGTGCGGATATCCTTGAAACCTACAGCGGCACAGATGTCACCCGCACCAATCACATCCTTGGGATTCTGTTTGTTGGAATGCATCTGATAGAGCCGCGAGATACGCTCCCGTTTACCGGTCCGCGAATTGAGGACCTGCTGCCCGGCTTCGATTCTACCCGAATAGACCCTGATATAGCACAACCGCCCCACAAAGGGATCGGTGGCAATCTTAAAGGCCAGTCCGGCCATGGGCTCGTTCTCATCAGGCTTCCGGGCAATCTTATGGTCAGGATCACCAGGTTCGTTGCCTTCCACATTTCCGATATCGACCGGACTGGGGAGGTAAGCACACACCGAGTCGAGCAGCCGCTGGATCCCCTTGTTCTTGAAGGCGGAACCACACATCATCGGAATAATAGAGCCGCTGATGGTGGCCTTGCGGATCACACTCTGCAGTTCCTCCACGGTGATCGATTCTGAGTCCTCAAAGAAGCGCTCCAGCAAGGCATCGTCGCTTTCAGCGGCGGCCTCCACGAGTTTGGCCCGCCACTCTATGGCTTGCTCCATCAGGTCGGCAGGAATCTCATTCTCAGTAAAGCGGGTGCCATGCATCTCATCCTCAATGTAGAGGATCGCTTTCATTCTGATAAGATCCACTACTCCTGCAAAGCTCTCCTCTGCCCCGATGGGAAGCACCAGCGGCACCGGATTGGCTTTCAGCTTGGAACGGATATCATTGTAAACCCTGAAAAAATCGGCCCCCTGACGGTCCATCTTATTCACAAAGGCGATACGGGGAACCCCGTATTTCTCAGCCTGTCTCCAGACGGTCTCCGACTGGGCCTCCACTCCGCCAACGGCACAGAAAAGTGCCACAGCACCATCCAACACGCGGAGCGAACGCTCCACCTCCACGGTAAAATCAACGTGACCGGGAGTATCGATAATATTGATTTTGTAACTTTCGTCCTTGTACTTCCAAAAGGTCGTGGTCGCCGCCGAGGTAATGGTAATCCCCCTCTCCTGCTCCTGTTCCATCCAATCCATGGTGGCTGCACCATCATGCACCTCACCTAAACGGTGGGTGAGTCCGGTGTAATACAGGATGCGCTCGGAAGTGGTGGTCTTCCCGGCATCGATATGCGCCATGATTCCTATATTCCTGGTATATTTCAGATCCTGAACTGCCATTCGGTTCTCTTTACATTATATTATGGTATAACCGGAGATGATAACGGCCGTTAAAATCTGAAATGGGCGAAAGCACGGTTGGCTTCGGCCATTCGGTGGGTATCTTCTTTCTTCTTATAGGCGCCCCCTTCCAGGTTGAAGGCAGCCACTATCTCTGCAGAGAGTTTGTCGGCCATAGACTTGCCTGAGCGTTTGCCGGCAAAAAGAATCATGTTCTTGATACTGATGGCCACTTTCCGCTCGTTGCGGATCTCCATCGGCACCTGGAAGTTGGCACCGCCCACGCGGCGGCTCTTGACTTCTACCTGGGGGGTGATGTTCTCAAGGGCTTTTTTCCAGACGTCCAGCGGAGCTACATCGTCGTTTTTCATCCTCTTGCCAACCAGTTCGAGGGTATCATAGAAAATCGTGTAGGCCACTGACTTTTTCCCGTCTTTCATCAGGTCATTCACAAAACGGGTCACCAATACATCATTGAACTTGGGATCGGGAAGAAGATGTCTCTTCTTTGGTTTTGTTTTTCTCATTTTCTTGTTTTTAGTGTTATTTAAATTGGCTGCCCACAGGCGGTGTCTTCAGCGCTTCTCCGGAAGACAAAAAAAAGAGAAGCCACTTACTCAACCAAACCACTTAGCATTAACTTAAATGAACGTTGTTCTTAATTTGCTTTATTTCTTCTTACCGGCGGTTGCAGGTGCTTTTCCGGCTTTGGGCCTTTTGGCGCCATATTTGGAACGACGCTGCAGGCGTCCTTCCACTCCGGCGGTATCGAGGGCCCCACGCACCAGGTGGTACCGTACGCCCGGAAGGTCTTTTACCCTGCCGCCACGCACCAGCACGATCGAGTGCTCCTGAAGATTGTGCCCTTCGCCCGGAATGTAAGCATTCACTTCCTTGCCATTGGTCAGTCGAACCCTGGCCACCTTACGCATGGCTGAATTCGGCTTCTTCGGCGTGGTAGTGTATACCCGCACGCATACCCCGCGGCGCTGCGGACACGAATCAAGAGCAGGCGATTTGCTCTTGTCGACTTTACTTTGTCTTCCTTTTCTAACTAACTGTTGAATCGTTGGCATAAATACCTGTTTTTTCTACGTTAATAATTTGAAAAAATGGACTGCAAAAGTATGTATAATTCTTGAATTCCAATGATTTTCGGGAATAAAATACGTTACTTCTCCCAAAAATGGCACGCAAAAGTACACATTTCCAGTTAATAATGGATTGAATTGGAGAAAAAAAGCAGAAACCGGGGTCTCTTTTACCCTTGAATTCTCAATGGGTTAACTTCTGATTTCCGGAGAGATTGGCCAGCGGGGGGATCAACCGGAGAAGGAGACTTTTGCCGGGGAGGGAGATCACGGCGTCGCCCTCCATTCCCGGCTGGCAGGGGAGGGTTTTTCCCGAGGTGGAAGTGTTGTTGGCAGGCAGGGTGATCAGGGCCTGCACGGGATGTTCCATCTGTTGGCCGGGAGCTGCCGGCTTCAACGACCCTGCTATTGCTGCCTCCGTATGGGATTGCGCGGGGCTTTCCTTATCCTGACCGTGAGGTGCCGGGGAGAGGGCCGTCAGCGTGCCTTCGAGGAGACCCCATTCAGCGGCAGGGTAATGGTCTAGGCCAATGTGCACCACCATGCCGGGCACCAGTTTTTCCGCAGCAGCAGCCGGCAACTCCATCACGGCGGTGGGCCCTTCCGGGCCAGCGACTTCCGACAGCACCACCCGGCCCCTGACTTTTTCAGGATACCTGATGACGCCGCTCAGGAACAGCAACATAAGAAACAGGAGCGTCACCAGCAGGTTGCCCCGCCGGATCAGCCACCCCGGCGGTGTTTCCAGCACCTCCCGGGCCTCCTGGCTCCTGAAGGCTGTCGTTTCTTTCCCTTGTGTCATGTTCCCAGTTCCAATTGATTTTTCACCAGTTGATAGTAGGTGCCCCGGCGTGCCGTCAGCTCCTCATGGGTTCCTGTTTCGGTCACCCTTCCCTTGTCGAGGACCACAATCTGGTCGGCATTTCTGACGGTACTCAACCGGTGGGCGACCACCACCACCGTACGGTTGCGGTAAAAGGAGCCGAGGTTTTCCAGAATCGTCCGTTCATTGGTCGCATCCAGGGCATTGGTGGCTTCGTCGAGGAAGAGGAAGGCCGGATTCCGGTAGACCGCACGGGCGATGAGCAGCCGTTGTTTCTGACCCTGGCTGAGGCCCGATCCCTCCTGCCCCACCCTGGTTTGGAGGCCCAGGGGCAGCGCCTCAATGAAGGGAGTGGCATGGGCGATACGCAGGGCCTCGGTGAGGACCTCCTTATCGGGAAGCTCCTCCCCGGGGGCCACATTGCCCGCGATGGTGTCTGAGAAAATAAAACCATCCTGCATGACCACCCCGCACTGGCTGCGCCAGAAGGTCTTATTGAAGCTCCCCAGGGGAACCTCCCCTACCCTGATCTCTCCCTCCACGGGAGGATAGAAGCCCAGCAGGAGCTTGATCAGGGTCGTCTTGCCGCTCCCGCTGGGCCCCACGATGGCCGTCACCTTGTTCCGGGGAATATTCAGGGTGACCTCGTCGAGGACTTTGGGCGACCGGGGTCCCTCATAGCGGAAGCTGACCCGCTCCAGGAGCAGATCACGCGCTTCAGGCAGCACATCGACCGGCCCCTCCAGTTCGTTCTCCTCCTCTGACTGGTGGATCTCGCCCAGGCGGTCGAGACTGATACGGGCATCCTGGGCGGCTGCGGCAAACGGCATGAACTCCTGCAGCGGAACGTTGAGCTGGCCGAGGATAAACTGCACCGCCATGAGCATCCCCAGGGTCATGCCGCCATCAAGAACCGACCGGGCGGCCATATAAATAATGAGTATGTTCTTAGCCTGATGAATAAATAGCGAGCCGGCCTGCTGCCGCTGATGCAGCATCAGGGCTTTCTCACTCACCCTGAAAAGCCTCACCTGGATCCGCTCCCACTCCCACCGTTTGCGCTTTTCACAATTGTTGAGCTTGATCTCCTGCATCCCCGTGATCAACTGGTAAAGATTCGACTGGTTCGCGGCCAGCGCCTCGAACCTCCGGTTGTCCAGTTCGCGCCTCTTCTTCAGGAACATCAGGATCCATCCTATATACACGGCACTTCCCGCCAGGAAGACCAGGAAGATCTTCCAGCTGTAAAGGGCCAGCACGACACTGTAGATCAAGAGCATGAACACCCCGAAGGAGATGCTGACCAGCTGCGTGGTAAGGAACGCATGAATCCGGGTATTGTCTTCGATCCGTTGACGCAAATCACCGGTCATCCGGGTATCGAAGAAGCTCACGGGCATTTTCATGAGCCTGATCAGGAAGTCAGAGATGAGGCTGATGCTGATGCGGGCGCTCATGTGGAGCATGATCCAGCTCCGGATGAATCCCAGGGCGGCCTGCCCTGCCATCAGCAGCAGCTGAGCCAGCAGCACCAGAACAATAAAGCTGGCATCGCGGGTGCCGATGCCCACGTCGACGATGGCCTGGGTCAGGAAGGGAAAGAGGAGGCTGATCAGGCTGGCCGTCAGGAACCCGGTCATCAGCTGGACCAGGAGCTTCCGGTAAGGGCGGAGGTAATGCCCGAAGAACCGGAGGCCACGGCGCTCCTCAGGTTCATCCTCTTCCTTGAAAAAGCGGGGGGTGGTCTCCAGAAGGAGGGCGATGCCGGCAGGCTCCTCCCCTACATGTGTCAACGCCCAGGCCTGGAGAAGCTCTTCTCCCGTAACTTCCCGCAGTCCGGAGGCCGGATCAGCGATCCTATAGCCTGTTCCCTTCCGTTGTTTTCTGATCTTGTAGAGCACCACATAATGGTTCTGTTCCCAGTGCAGGATAGCGGGCAGGGGAATCGCTTCCAGGCCGGAGACGGGCAGACGCACCCCCTGGCTTCTGAAGCCGCACCCGGTGGCCGCATCGGCCATGGACAGGAGGGAGACCCCCTCCCTGGTCTGATAGGTCAGCTTACGCAGTCTGCCAAGCCGGAGATCACGCCCATAATAACGGGCCACCATTTTAAGGCAAACCGGACCACAGTCCATGGCATCGGGCTGAATTATGTAAGGGAAACCGGGCATACTAGGTTTATCGGGAGGAAAGGTATAAAATTAATCCGCCCCTCTGAAACTTTCTTTTTCAAAAAACCATTCCTCTCGATTGTTACTAAATTATTACTATTTTTGGCGACTTTGATAGCGGTTTTTTCGTTCTGACCACGAAAATTATTCATTCTAAATAAGATATCATGAAAGTTTATAAGACTGAACAAATTCGTAACGTTGCCTTGCTTGGAAATGCCGGCAGTGGTAAAACCACCCTCGCGGAAGCCATGCTGCTCGAGGGTGGAGTCATCAACCGCAAGGGGGAAGTGACCGCCAAAAACACGGTCTCTGACTTCAACCCTATTGAACAGGAATATGGCAATACGGTATTTTCCTCGGTGTTGTATGCTGAGTACAATGACAAAAAGCTGAATATTCTCGACACCCCGGGGATGGATGACCTCAGCGGGAGCGTGGCCTCATCGCTGGAGGTCGCCGATATGGGGCTGATCCTGATCAACGCCTCGGCCGGAGTGGAAGCCGGTACGGAAGCAGCCTTCCGTCTTGCCGATGCCAAGCACACCCCACTGACCTTCGTTTTCAACGGCCTCGACCATGAAAACGCCAATTTCGACAACGCCCTCGAAAAATGCCGCAATTCCTACGGGAACAAGGTCACCGTGGTGCAATATCCTCTGGAATCAGGTCCCACCTTTAGTGCCATCATCGATGTGCTGAAGATGAAAATGTACAAATATGGCAAGGATGGCGGTCAGCCGCAGATCCTTGACATCCCGGCATCGGAACAATCCAGGGCTGAAGATTTCCAGAACCAGCTTTTCGAGATGGCCGCCGAGAACGACGAAGCCCTCATGGAGCGTTACTTTGAAGAAGGTACCCTGACCGAAGCGGAAGTCCTCAAAGGGATGCGTATCGGGGTGCGCCAGCGCGATCTCTTCCCGGTGATGTGCAGTTGCGCCAAGAGAAGCATCGGCATTGGCCGCCTGATGGAATTCATCGGCGAAGCCGGTCCCGCCCCGCACGAAATGCCCATGCGTAATATCGTCGCCGGAAAGGAAGTCACCATGTCAGAATCGGAAGTCCCTTCCCTCTTCGTCTTTAAGACCGCCATTGAATCACACGTGGGTGAGATCACCTTCTTCAAGATGATGTCGGGAAAAGTGACCGAGAGCATCGACCTGGTCAATACAAACAATGGTTCCAAGGAGAGGCTCTCACAGCTCTTCGTTACCGCGGGCAGGAACAGGGTGAAGGTGCCCGAGATTCTCGCCGGCGATATAGGCTGTACGGTGAAACTCAAAGACACCAAGTATAACCATACACTGACCCTTAAGGAAGCCGGAACCCAGTTTGGCCCGATGGAATTCCCCACCCCCCGTCACCGGGTGGCGGTCAAGGCCGTGAATGAATCCGACGACGAGAAGGTAGGCGAAGTCCTGAACCGCATCAAGTACGAGGATCCTACCTATATCATCGAATACTCCAAGGAACTCCGCCAGTTGATCGTTCACAACCAGGGCGAATACCACATGAACGTCCTCAAGTGGTTCTTTGACAATGTCTACAAGATCGAAGTCGACTACAAGGAGCCCCGGATTCCCTACCGTGAGACGATCACCAAACCGTCACAGGCCGACTACCGCCACAAGAAACAGTCGGGAGGTGCCGGTCAGTTTGGTGAAGTACACATGATTATCGAACCGCTGGAAGAGGGAGCTGCCCCCCGCAACGGGTTCGTCCTCGATGGCAAGGAATACAAGCTCTCGGTCAGGGATACCCAGGAACATAACCTGCCCTGGGGAGGTAAACTCCTTTACTGCAACTGCATCGTTGGCGGATCGATCGACGGTCGTTTTATGCCGGCTATCCTCAAAGGAATCATGGAGAAAATCGAACAGGGTCCCCTCACCGGATCCTATGCCCGCGATATCATCGTTTACGTTTACGACGGAAAGATGCACCCTGTCGACTCCAACGAAATCTCCTTTAAACTGGCAGGCCGCAATGCCTTCAGCCAGGCCTTCAAGAAAGCCAATCCCAAGATCCTCGAACCCATCTATGACCTGGAGATATGGGTCCCCGGCGAAAGAATGGGCGACGTGATGAGCGACCTTCAGGGGCGTCGTGCCCTGATCATGGGCATGGGCTCCGAAAAGGGATTTGAGAAGATCTCGGCCCGCGTACCGCTCAAGGAAATGAACAAATACAATACCTCTCTGAGTTCCCTCACCGGGGGCAAAGGATTGTTCAAGATGAGCTTCAACGCCTACGAAAAGGTGCCCGCCGATGTCCAGGAAGCCCTCCTGAAAGCCTACGAGGCAGAACAGGAAGAAGAATAAACCCTGGCTCCGGAGTTATATACAGAAAGAGGCTGTCCATCAGGACGGCCTCTTTCTTTTTAAAGGGTCAGAATGCGGGATTAAACCTCCCGATTAAAGGCCCAGGATGCGGGATTAATCTTCCCGGCACGGTGGACTACTCTTTGCCCCGGATCAAATACACATCCCCATGTTTCCACCGCTTTTTTCCATCGCGGCCGATGCCTTCGATAACATAAAAATATACACCCGGACTGGCCAGGCGGCCTCCGATACGGCCATCCCAGACACTCTCCGTGAAAGTATCCTCAAAACCGCGGACATTATTGCTTTCCCACACGTGGACCGTGCGCCCCCACCGGTTGAAAACCGAGATCTTCACCCGCTCCATTGACCAGAACTTCACCACGAAATTGTCGTTGGTGCCATCGCCATTGGGTGTGAAGACATTGGGTGCCGCCACAAACGACGTGTCGGCAATAATATAATCCTCCAGCCAGGCCGTATCGGTGCAGAATTCGTTTTTGGAAACCAGCTTCACCATATAGGTCCCCGACCATTCGAAAGTATAAACCGGATTGTCATTGTAGTATACCTCCATGATGCTGTCGACGGGCAAGGTGGTTTTCTCCGATTCCCGTTTGATTTCATCCAGATCCCTGAAAATAAACCACTCATATGATCCCGGCTGTCCGTTTTCGGAGGTATTGCTGAAGGTGACCGTCAGCGGTGCTTCCCCGTTCATGGGATCGGCGGTGAAAGAGGCTTTGGTAACGATCGACTTGTAGGTGACTTTCACCTCTGAGAAACAGCCCCATTGATCGGTGACTTCCAGGGTATATTCGGTATCCTTGGCAGGAGGATCGTAGACCTGCCTGACCGGTTGACGGGATAACACCTCATCGCCCTGCCGCCACACAAATTCCGGGTTTTTGCTCAGGTTCACAGCCACCCCGTTCTGGGGGTCATAGTAGACCAGGGCCGGTTCGCTGAGGGTCCCCCTGAGGGTAAAATGGTCGCACTCCGAATCGGTGATCTCTGCCACCACTGCATTGTGGTTGTTGAAGACCCAGGCCCGCCAGACCTGAGTGGTGCCACCCGAGGTGACGGTCACCCGGTATCCGCCGTCTTCAAGGGGCCCGATCTCCGAAAAAGGCTGGCTGTTGTTTTCCGTGAGGAAGAATTCGAACGCCCCGCTCTGGGGATTAAACTTCTGCCACTCCCAGGTTCTGGGAGCCTCTCCGGCCAGGGTAGCCCTTAATACAGCCGCCTTCTCTCCCGGGTCAGTGCAGAAAACAAACAAAGGGTCTTTTTCCTGGAAAACGGGATAACTGGTCTCCCCCCCGAAAGAGGAACCCGGTGCGGTGATCTGCGCACGGGAGTTGCCCGTCCATAACAAAGCCAATCCCCACGCCAGCAGGAGCCGGACCAATCCTTTCATACCCATCACAATAGCAAATTACCAATACAACATTAACGATAAAACCCGATTAAATTGCATGGCAAAGATAAAAAAACATGCCTCTTTTACTTATTTTGCCCTTTTAAAGCAGCATGGCGAATATTTTCGATTATCTGTCCGATCTGAATGAAGTACAGCGTGAAGCGGTGATGAGCACCGAGGGGCCCTCCCTGATCATTGCGGGTGCCGGATCGGGGAAGACCAGGGTGCTGACCTTCCGGATTGCTCATCTTCTGAAGCAAGGGATCAGGCCATCCACCATCCTGGCTCTCACCTTTACCAACAAGGCAGCCGGGGAGATGAAGGAGCGCATCGCCGCTCTGGTGGGGCCTGCCCTGGCGCGAAACCTCTGGATGGGCACTTTCCACTCCATTTTTGCCCGCATTCTGCGCATAGAACATGAAGCGGCAGGCTTCCCTGCCGATTTCACCATCTATGATTCCGCCGACTCTAAAAACCTCATTAAAAGCATCATCAAGGATACCGGCCTCGACGACAAGGTATATCGCCCCGGCATGGTCGCCAGCCGCATCTCCATGGCCAAGAACAACCTGATCTCCCCGGGCGCCTACGCCCAAAATGCCGAAATCAGGGAATACGACCGGAGTATACAAATGCCCCGGATCAGCGAACTCTACAAGGAATACCTCAAACGGTGCCGCCTGAGCCATACGATGGATTTCGACGACCTGCTCATGATGACTAACCTCCTCTTCCGCGACCACCCCGACATCCTCGAACGCTACCAGCAGAAATTTGACTATATCCTGGTCGATGAATACCAGGATACCAACTATTCGCAGTACCTGATCATCAACAAGCTGGCAGAACAACACCACAACATCACTGTGGTGGGTGATGATGCCCAGAGCATCTATGCCTTCCGGGGAGCCCGCATTGAGAACATCTTCAGCTTCAGGCGCGATTATCCGGAACACAAGGTGTTTAAGCTGGAACAAAACTACCGGTCGACCCAAAACATCGTCAACGCCGCCAACAGCGTCATTGCCCATAACCGCAGGCAAATCCACAAAACGGTCTTTTCAGAAAAGGAAGCCGGCCCTCCCGTGATCATGATCCGAGCCCTCTCTGACAGCGAAGAGGGCGTCCGCATTGCCGCCCTTATCGCCGAAAACCAGTTGCGCGACCATCTCCGTTTTTCCGACTACGCCATCCTTTACCGCACCAACGCCCAGTCGAGGATCTTCGAGGAAGCCCTGCGCAAACGAAATATCCCTTATAAAATTTATGGAGGGCTCTCCTTTTACCAGCGCAAGGAGATCAAGGACCTGCTCGCCTGGTTCAGAATGATTGTCAACCCCGATGACAATGAGGCCCTGAAGAGAATCATCAACTATCCGGCCCGGGGAATCGGGGAGACCACCCTCTCCAAGCTGGAGCGGAGCGCCTCTGATCATGAAACCTCCATATGGAAGATCATCACGGCCTTTCCGGAGGAGGGCCCTACCCTCTTCAACAAAGGGACTCTGACGAAGATCGAAGGATTTACCACGCTCACCCGGCAGTTCATGGAGAAGGCAACCCTTCAGGGCGCCTATGAACTGGCACGCGAGGTAGCCACCGAAACCGGCATTCTGAAGGAACTCTACAATGACCGCTCGCCGGAGGGCCTGAGCCGCTACCAGAATGTCGAGGAATTGCTCAACGCCCTTCAGGAGTTCACCATCAGCGCCAGGGAAGAGGGACGTGGGGAAACCATCGGCCATTATCTGCAGGAGGTTGCCCTGCTGACCGACCAGGACAATGAAAAAGAGGAAGACCGGAACAAGGTGACCCTGATGACGGTCCATGCAGCCAAGGGACTGGAATTCAATACAGTATTCATTGCCGGCATGGAGCGCAACCTCTTCCCGTCCTCCATGTCAGGGGAGATGCTCACCGAAGAAGAGACCGAGGAGGAGCGCAGACTCTTTTATGTGGCCCTGACCCGTGCCAAACGCCAGGTCTACCTCTCCTGGGCCGGACAGCGCTACCGTTGGGGCAAGCTGGAGTTCTGCCAGCCCAGCCCTTTCCTCCGCGACATCGACCCTGCCTTTATTGAATCATCAGAAGGGGAACTACGCTCCGGAAGCCTCTCCCGGCAAGGAGGAGGTTACGCCTATGGGATGGAAGAACCCCCGGAGATGGACGACACCAGATCAGGGCGTGCCGGCAGAATGCAGCGTGCCGGCAGATCACCGGGCAGCAGTGCATCGCAGGGGACCAGTGGATTACGGGGCGCCGGCGGCTCACAGGGCGCCGGCGGCTCACAGGGCGCCGGCAGGGACCACGCCTCCCGGCAACTCTCCCCTCAGACGGGAAGGCCATCGCCTACCCTGAAAAGCAGCTTTGACCAGAAGATCGCCCGGCTCAGACAGGATCCCCCACCGGAACAGGACCACAGCGATCCTTCGGAGATCGTCGCGGGAGCTACCGTCGAACACCAGCGTTTCGGAATCGGCAAGGTTCTCCAGGTCGAAGGGACCCCCCCCGACCTGAAGGCTACCGTCTTCTTCCACAATGCCGGCCAAAAACAACTGCTCCTCCGTTTTGCCCGGCTCCGGATCATCCGTTAATTCCGGAGAAAAGGAAAAAAGCCGCCCATCATTGGAAGAATCATTGAAAACCACTACTTTTGCAGCACACCCCACGCGAGAGTTGAATTCAACAATACCATTATCCATGAGCAACGAATCGAAAGATTACAATACCAGCCGGAAAAAACTGGCCATCCCCGAATACGGCAGGAATGTCCACAACATGGTTGACCTGGTCCTTCAGATGGAAGACCGCGACCGGCGCACCAGGGCGGCCCATGTGCTGATAGACATCATGGGTAACCTCAATCCCTTTCTGAGAGACATTCCCGATTTCAAGCACAAGTTATGGGATCACCTGGCCATCATGGCCAACTTCAAACTGGATATCGACTACCCGTATGATCCCCCCAAGCCGGAGATTCTGTTAGAGAAACCCAACAAGGTGCCCTATTGCCAGCGCGCTATCAAGCACCGGCACTATGGCCATACCATGGAGCTGATGCTACAAAAAGCCATGGAATATGAGGACGGCAGGGAAAAAGATGTCCTGGTCTACCAGTTGGCCACCCACATGAAGAAGTCCTATCTGGCCTGGAACAAGGATAGCGTGGAGGACGACAAGATCCTGGAGGATCTGAGGCTGTTGAGTAAGGGAGCGTTGACCTACCCTGAAATGGAGCTTGCCGACGTGAAGAACAGCATACCGCGACCGCAATACCCGGTGAAGCAGAAGAGCAACCGCAAAGGGAATCAGCAGAAGAGACACTGAAAAAATTGCAGCACCGGGTATGGCAGCATTCACCATTGAAGGGGGTCACCGTCTCAGCGGGATCCTCGAACCCCAGGGGGCCAAAAATGAAGCCCTTCAAGTTATCTGTGCCACCCTGCTCACCGACAAGGCGGTGACCATCTCCAACCTGCCCGAAATCAGGGATGTACTCCGTCTGATAGGGCTTCTGGAAGGATTGGGCGTGGTCGTCACCCGGCAGCGGAAAGGGGAATACACCTTTCAAGCCGCCCATGTGGATGAGGCGTTTCTCGATACCAGGGAATACAGCGCCCTGGCATCCAGTCTGCGGGGCTCCATCATGATTCTGGGCCCATTGCTGGCCCGTTACGGGCGCGGATACATTCCTCAGCCCGGGGGCGACAAAATCGGACGACGCCGCGTCGACACCCACTTTCTGGGGTTCACTGCCCTGGGGGCCCATTTTGAATTTGATGGGGAGAAACACCGGTTTGCCGTTACGGCCTCCCGGCTGAAGGGGAACTGGATGCTTCTGGAAGAAGCCTCCGTCACCGGAACCGCCAACATCATTATGGCTGCCGTTCTGGCAGAAGGAACCACCACCCTTTACAATGCGGCCTGTGAACCTTATGTTCAGCAACTCTGCCGGATGCTGGTCTCCATGGGGGCCCGCATCGAAGGGATTGGCTCCAACCTGCTGACCATCCATGGGGTCCACGCCCTGGAGGGATGCCATCATACCATCCTCCCCGACATGATCGAGGTGGGCAGTTTCATCGGCCTGGCGGCCATGACCGCCTCGGCCATTACCATCCGCAACGCGGGAATCCCTCACCTGGGCATCATCCCCGGAGCATTCCGCCGCCTTGGGATCCAACTGCATACCGAAGGCGACGACCTGGTGATCCCCGCCAACGACCATTATGAAATCGAAAGCTATATCGACGGTTCTATCATGACCATCGCCGATGCGCCCTGGCCGGGACTGACCCCTGACCTGCTCAGTGTTTTCCTGGTGGTAGCCACTCAGGCCAAAGGCAGCGTTTTGATCCACCAGAAGATGTTCGAAAGCCGCCTCTTTTTTGTCGACAAGCTGATCGACATGGGCGCTCAGATCATCCTCTGCGATCCGCACCGCGCTACGGTCATCGGATTGGACCGCTCCCACAGCCTGCGGGCTACCAATATGACCTCCCCCGACATCCGCGCAGGGATCGCCCTGCTCATCGCGGCTATGTCAGCCAGGGGAATCAGCCGCATCGACAACATCGAACAGATCGACCGGGGATATGAAAATATTGAAGGACGCCTGAACGCCATCGGCGCCAGAATCAGCCGTTCCTGAAGGAGCCTGTTCTCTACCCGGGAACGATGCTGGCATCGAGAGAACCAGAACAATGCTGGCATTGAGGGGGCCAAAACTATTTTGGCATTGAGGGGGCCAGAACTATTTTGGCATAATGGTTGTTAAACACATTTTATTTTAACACATCAGTGATATATATGAAGAGAACATTTTTGGTACTGGCCCTCGTGATGATGGTAGCCACGACACTTACCGCCCAGAATGACAAACCGGCTCTGGGGACCCAGTTGGGCCAGCTGGCTCCTGAGATCAGCGAAAAATCACCCGATGGTAAAACGATGAAGCTTTCGCAGACCAAGGGCAAGGTGGTGCTCATCGATTTCTGGGCCTCATGGTGCGGTCCCTGCCGCCGGGAAAACCCTACCGTGGTAGCGGCCTATCACAAATACAAAGACAAGAAGTTCCAGAACGGCAAGGGATTCACCATTTTCAGTGTTTCCCTCGACAAGGATGGCGCTGCCTGGAAAAAGGGAATTACCGACGATAAACTCGAGTGGCCTTACCATGTCAGTGACCTGAAATACTGGAATGCCAAATACGCCGCCGTATATGGGGTACGTTCCATTCCCAGGAATTTCCTGATCGACGGGGACGGGGTCATCATCGCGCGTGACCTGCGCGGGCCCGCACTGGAAGCAGCACTGGAAAAACTGCTGAAATAAAAGGCTTCCGGCCACGGCAACCTGGCTTTCTGACCCCATGAAACCCATGGCCCGGCCCCTTGAAAGTGGCCCGGTAGGTTTGATCCGCTAAGGCCTGGCCATG
>ERZ1645192.2425-NODE-2425-length-15458-cov-11.245731_pt1 | contig 15458 bp, 16 predicted proteins | sample MGYA00575354_ERZ1645192 | MGnify/ENA primary metagenome ERZ1645192 (study PRJEB40844, sample SAMN11349763) | freshwater sediment metagenome | isolation source: river sediment | host: Sediment | place: India: Faizupur Khadar , New Delhi | collected 2017-02-21 ... | reverse complement strand
GTAATGGGGTTTAGGCCCCCTTTAGGGGGCAGGACACGCGTTAGCGTGTCTGGGGGTTTTAAGTATTTTTAATAAATCATTTTGCCCCCGATACAATTTATCTATTACCTTTCGGGTTATTTAAAAAAAATTCATTTATGACTTCCTCACGAAGAAATTTTATAAAGACAGCTTCTGTATTAGCAGCAGGTTCGGCACTATCTCTTGATGTTATAGCCAAATCCGGGATAAACGTGGCTCCCTCCGACAGAATAAGGGTAGCTCTGGTCGGAGTCCGCAGCCAGGGATGGAGCAACCTGGTTTCAATACTTAAAAATCCGGGAGTAGAATGTGTCGCATTATGTGATATCGACAGGAATTTTCTCAATCAGAGAACTGATGAGATAATAAAGATGGGGCGTCCACAGCCAAAGCTTTATGTCGACTACCGTAAAATGCTTGAGAACAAGGATATCGACGTTGTAATAATCGGGACACCTGATCATTGGCATTGTCTTATTCTCTGCGATACACTGGAATCAGGACGACATGCATATGTTGAAAAACCAATCGGCAATTCAATCGCTGAGATCAATATCATGCATAAGGCTGTTAAAAAACACGGCAAGATAGTCCAGGTAGGTCAGTGGCAAAGAAGCCAGCCACATTTTGTTGATGCCATCAATTTCGTAAAATCAGGCAAACTTGGAAGAATACGGGCTACCAAAGCCTGGTCGTTTGTAGACTGGAAAGGCCCCGTACCCAAAGTACCGAATTCAGATGTTCCACAGGGAGTAGATTATGATATGTGGCTCGGTCCGGCACCACGCAGACCTTTTAACAAGAACCGCTTTCATTTTACATGGCGCTGGTACTGGGAATATGGGAATGGCCTTATGACAGACTGGGGAGTACATCTGATCGACTATATATTATATGGTATGGGGAAATCCATCCCGGATTCAGTAATGGCTATTGGCGGAAAATATGCTTTCCCCGATGATGATATGGTAACCCCTGATACCATGACAGCGGTTTATGACTTCAAGGATTTTACAATGACCTGGGAACATACTATAGGCATTGGGCTTGGAAACTGGAAAAGACCTCACGGAATGGCTTATACAGGAGAAAACGGAACACTCGTTCTTGACCGTAACGGATGGGAAGTATTCCCTGAGAAACAAAGGATGGAAGCTGTACCGCTTCAGAAGAATGTCGGTAACGGACTTGATCTTCATATGGTGAACTTCCTCGATTGCATAAAGAACAATACACCGCAGAAGCTTAATGCGAGCATCGAGATCGGAAGAAATGTCGGACTGGTAGCACAGATGGGGAATATTGCTTACAGGACAGGCGAAAAAGTATTCTGGAATAATGAAAAACAGCAGTTCTCCACCTCAACAGCAAATAAACTCATAACGCCGGTATATAATAACGGCTGGTCACTGCCAAAGTATTAAATTTTAATACCTTTACATTTCATATAAAATGAAACTGATGATTTCATGTCCAGCATCAGGAGAACTATAAAGTCAATTATTCTTGTATGCTTTATCGCTGCGTTTGCAGGAACAGGTTGTGCAGAGGCTAAGCGGGCACAGATAATAGAGAAGACAAAGACTGATTCATGTGCTCTTTCGGAAATGGGGAAGAACAAATATTTCCATTCAAAGCATTATAAGCGTAATATCGGAAAAAGCACAAGGAAAATACGACACTGGCAGAAAAGACCTTACTTCGGTTTTTCGACAAGTACTCCGGATACCGAAAGCTTCACCTTCATTTCCAGTCCTCCGGAGCTGAACACTGCTGCCAGGAATCTTGCTTCTTCCATCGAATAATCACCGGAGATCTCTGTATTTCCTCCGCTGATTTCACTCATTACCCTCGGATAGGTTATCACTTTTTTGTCGATGGTGACTGCAATACACTTGTCGATATTTTCGCCTGTCATTCTTTTCCACCTGTGTGCGCCCTCTGCATTCATATTGATCCCAATCCTTATGTTGCTGCCTCCACGGTCGGTAATAGCATATGCATTAGAAATGTATTTGCCATCAAGGACGGGTTCATAAAAAAGTCCGGAAACTTTTACGGCATGAAGTTCAAACATCGTTCCGGACGCATCATAACGAGATGGATCGCGGCTCCACATAAGTTTCAGATCGCGCGGGAGCAGGTTTGTAACCTCCTGCCTGTTCAGCAACTGTCTCACTTTTAATGTATCCTCTGAATGAGCATAACCAATCATGCAGCCTTGCCTGGGATCGCCCTCGTTGTTTACATTGGGACGGAGAATCGCAAAGAGCGGATTTTCCCTGTTGAATTTATCGAGTTCTGAATTAGCCGCTGAATCTGAAGCCTGGATAAGCGACTCCAGCTCGTCGCCTGATGATCCGGCTGCCGGCTTTTTAAAAGCAGGATATTCATCCCCAAGATTATATTCCCTGGCCCTGTTGTTTGCCTCAACCAGCTGATTTATGACTTCAGAGTTTTCATAAGTCTCCCAGAACCCGATTTTGTTTGTAGCCGTCACAATCCTCCCGATTATTTCAACATCAGCAGTATCGACACCGGCGATTGAAAGTAGAATCCTGTTATTATCCTGTTTTATTTCAAGGTCTTCCTCACTTATTCCGAATGAAACGAGCCTGCTTTTAATAATTTTTTCAGCATCGTCGAGGTCATTTAATAACTCCGCAGAATTATTCTGTTCTGGATTCAGAGTCATCTTAAGTATGTATGTGTCAGGGTTGATGCATGAACTCAGGCACCCGAAGAATATTACTGCAATTGATGATAGGTTGAATAGTTTCATAGTATTATGTACTTATTGTTCTTTTACAATCGAATTTACTTTCTTATTTATCCTGCCCCACATTTTTGCCGGGATCCTGGCGCCTGTGATCTCAATAACACTTCCGGCCAGCAGTGTTCCTATGGCTCCGCATTTGTCGAGAGGAAGCTGGTTTGCATAGCCATAGATAAAACCTGCAGCATAATGATCGCCGGCGCCATTCGTATCCCTGCATTCCACGGGCATAGCGCTTATCCTTATTTTTTCATCACCTCTTTTTATCAGGGAACCCTCCTTTCCTGTTTTAACAACTGCAATCTTGCATTGTCCGGCCAGAGTATCGAGAGCTTCCTCCGGGGCAAGTCCGGTAAAAGATCTTGCTTCTTCCTCGTTGGCAAAAACGATATCGGCATATTTGTTTACGATATATTTAAAATCGTCAAGTCGGGCATTGACAACATTAAAACTGGCGAGGTCTAGAGCCACTTCCATATTGTTAGCCATTGCTTCTATGCAGGCTTTTTCGATCAGGGTTATGTCATTAATAAGATAGCCTTCGAGGTAAAGTATATCGTAATTTTTGAAGAGTTCTGGTTTAAGGTCGTCAGCGCAGAGTTCTATTGCTGCTCCGAGGTGTGTTGCAAAGGTCCTTTCTGAGTCGGGTGAAATAAGAGCTACAGCCGTGCCGGTCGGAGTATTGCGGCGTATAAGCATAGTGTCAACACCGGCTTTCTTCATATCTTTTTCAAAGAAATCGCCTGTTTCGTCGCTGCCTATCGACCCTATAAATCCTGTGTTTGCCTTCAGCATTGCGAGTCCGTGGATCGTATTTGCTGCCGAGCCTCCTGAAGCAAGGATTTGTTTCAGTTGTTTTGTTGATTCTTTAATAAAACAGCTTTTATCAGCATCGACAAGTGTCATGCTCCCTTTAGGAAGATCGAATTCTGCAAGGAGCGAATCATTTTCTATTAAGGTAATTACGTCGACCAGAGCATTGCCGACACCTATGATTTTCTTCATTCGTAAAATTTTCCTTAAAGATATTGCTAAATTCACTAAAAGCCTTTATTTTTGGCACGCGAAATCAGTTTATCGGTTTGCAAAAAAATTCCTCAGTAGCTCAGTTGGTTAGAGCAACGGACTGTTAATCCGTGGGTCGTAAGTTCGAGTCTTACCTGGGGAGCAGAAAAAAGAGTGAGAGTGAGAGCGGGAGCGAGCACTCTCATTCTTTTTTCCTCAAAACCCACACTCACACTCACACTATTCTTCAGTGTCTTTTGAAGTTTTAAAGCCAATTCGTTTACGTTTCTTTTGATCCTCTTCCAGCTGTTTTGCTTCTTCCAGTTGGCCCATATAGTCAAGAATCGATATTATCTGGGCATCATGGTCAGCTATATTACGCTCCATCCTTTCCAGCCTGAACAGTATTTCTTTATTCGAAACCATAATTTCGCGCATTCGAATAAAGATTCGGACTATTTGCAAATTTACTCTGATAGCTTTGTCACTATTCAGAATGCTGGCTAACATAATCACTCCATGTTCAGTAAACGCAAAAGGTGAAACACGGAGACCCATTTTTTCACTTTTGGAGGTGCCAAATTGGTGCCTCCATTCAGCAAGCTCCTCTTTTGAAAGCTCGAACATAAAGTCTTCCGGGAAACGATCCATATTTCTTTTGACCGCTCGTTTCAGTTGCTTTGTTTCAACTTCATAGAGCTCAGCCAGATCCCTGTCTAACATAATCTTCTGATTTCTTATGAGGTAAATCTTGCTCATTATCACCTCGTCCGGGATCGATATTGGGTTGACTTTCTCTACCATGATTAGTGCTTTTAATAATTTAAAGATAATCATAAATAAAATTGGAGGTGCCAATTTGGTACCTCCATTTATCTTTGAGTTAAGTGACCTGATTGCAACTTTGAGCAGTCAGGGGAGCTGAAAAAAGAGTGAGAGTGAGAGCGGGAGCGAGCACTCTCATTCTTTTTTCCTCAAAACCCACACTCACACTCACACTATTCTTCAGTGTCTTTTGAAGTTTTAAAGCCAATTCGTTTACGTTTCTTTTGATCCTCTTCCAGCTGTTTTGCTTCTTCCAGGTGGCTCATATGATCAAGAATGGATATAATTTGCGCATCCGGATGAATATTCTGATTATCTGTAATTGGCCATACCAAATCATTTACTGATAATCGCCCGTTCCCGGAGATTGTACCTGTCACCCTCACGCAAAAAATAAAAGAGATCCTTTTCCGGCAACTTCTTTAACTCTGAACCCTCCCTCGACCAGAACTTCCCGTCGTACACAACCACATAACTTCTTCCTACAACTTCAAATGTGTCGCCTTTAACAATAATGGCTGTCGATTCATCAATACCTATTCCCAGCAATTCAGGGTGCTGCCTCACTATTTCAAACATGTCAAAATGCCGGTTTCTCGCAAGAACATGCTGGTCAATGGCGACATTTTTCAGAAATCCGAATCCTTCCTGGTGATCTCCCATCATGATCTGGTTGTTCTTCGTATCTCCCCTCACCAGGAAGCTTCCCTGTATAGTTGCTCCTGCCGATGATCCTCCTATAGTGCCCCCATTCTCAAGAACTCTCCATAACATTTTTTCGGTAAGTGTATTTTTATATGCGTCAACAAGCCTCCATTGACGGCCGCCACTGAACCAAACGAGTTTAGCATCCAGAAGGGGCTTCACAAATTCTTCAGTATTGGCCACATTCCTGTCATCAGTATGAAGAATTGTGACATTGCCGGCTCCCATTTTCCTCAGCAGACCCGCTTCACCGAAATCATTGTCATAGGTGCCCCTTCCATCAGCAGTGGGAATAACAACGATAGGGATCTGAAGTCCCCCGCTTATCTCCATGATCTTTCTGTTTAGCGACTCACTTATCTCACCCCCTCCGATAATAATAAGAGTCCCGTTTGCCGGCCCTGCCGAAAACCGGCTGTTTGCAGAATCCTGACAAAAACAGGATATAAAACTTATCGTAAGTATTAAAAGTGCTCCGTATGCTTTCATCTTTTTATAGTTTTAATTCAAATCTAATAAAACATCAGCCAAAAATAAACAGACTTAATTTACCGATAATCCTCAAGTATCTGGTTTATTCGGATTAATTTTTCGGCAGAAATCCGATGATCTGCGATTTTTAAGTATATCTTCATATTGAAAAAAAAAGTAAAATGGCAATATTCGGATTCAGCAACAGGTTTAACGAGTTCAGGGACGACTTTCTGAAAGACACCGGTATCAGGGCTGAAGAAAACATAGCTCTGTACACACAATATGTAACCGCCCGTTTCACCGACCAGAACAATAAAATACTGGTCAGCCTCTCAAACGAGATCCAGGACCTTCACAAGGTGCTTAAAAAAGTATAGGGCTCGATACAAAATATATTTTTCAGGCACAGGATGTGCCATTCAATATTTTCGCCAATTTTAAGTCGCGGATTTACTTAACTTTTTATATAAAAAGCTGATATGAAAGCAACCGGAAAAAGAGAATCACTGATTACACCTGGTAATCTGTTCCCATTCATACTCATTACATCCCTCTTCTTTCTCTGGGGGCTCGCAAATAATATGACAGATACTCTCCTGGCAGCCTTCAAAAGAATTATGAGCATGACCGACGCCAGGACATCTCTCATCCAGATTTCATGTTATGGACTCGGATATTTCATCTTTGCATTTCCAGCAGCAATATTTATAAAGAGATACTCATACAAGTCTGGGGTTCTGCTTGGACTAGGGTTTTATATCCTGGGATGCTTATTGTTCTTTCCTGCAAAGCTCACAGGCAACTATTTTCACTTCCTGGGAGCACTATGGATCCTTTTCGGCGGATTATCAATTCTCGAGACAGCAGCAAATCCATATATCATAGCCATGGGGGATGAAAAGACCGGGACCAGAAGACTTAACCTGGCACAGTCGTTCAATCCTCTCGGATCAATAATGGGAGTTGTGATCAGCCAGATTTTCATCCTGTCAGAACTCAATACCGCATCCGCCTCACAGCGCGCAGCAATGAGCACAGCCGAACTGCAGGCTATTCAGAACACTGAGCTTAATGCTGTGACCCTGACATATGTAACTGTTGGATTACTCCTGATGATCCTTTGGATTTTGATTATGGCGGTCAGGATGCCGAAAGCCTCTGATGCCGGTCCTTCTTTAGATCTTAAACCGACACTTAAGCGGCTTATGAAGAATAAAAATTATGTTCTCGGAGTTATAGCACAGTTCTTCTATGTGGGAGCCCAGATAGGAGTCTGGTCATTTACAATCCGTTACTCGATGAACGCATTAAACCTGGAGAACAGCATTCTCCCTTCCGGAAAAACCCCGGAACAGATCGCTGCAACATATTATATTGCTGCCCTCATTCTTTTCGCCACATCCCGATTCATATTCACGTTCCTGATGAAATACTTCAAACCTTCATCACTTCTCTCCTTTGCTGCATTGATGGCAATTGCCTGCTCACTCATTGTCATCTTTGGAAGCGGAATGGTGGGAGTAATCGCACTGGTGGCAATTTCCGGATTCATGTCGCTGATGTTCCCGACAATATTCGGACAGGCAGTATATGGCCTTGGCGATGATACAAAGATAGGAGGCTCTGGATTAATTATGGCAATCCTCGGTGGAGCAGTTGTTACATTCTTTCAGGGGAAAGTGTCAGATCTCACCGGGAGCATAAACTTTTCATATATAGTGCCACTGATCTGCTTTGCATTTATAACTTATTATGCATTAATCAGCGGAAAACTTGTCAAAAAAAATCCCGCAGATTCCTAAGATTCAGGCAGACAGTAATACTCTTTCTGCGGAAATCAGCGAAATCTGCGGGAACGATCAATACTACTTCAGAAAATTATTTAACCAGTAGATTGACTTTCAGTTTGAATTCATCATAAATAACCTTATCGCCGAGGTTATCAAAGAATGAACCTGAACCATAACGGATATTATACTTTGTACGGTCAACCACCACATTGGCAAAGTAATAGGTGCCGTCGTCCTTCAACATTCGTGTTGCCTTGAATTCAACAGGATGCGTTACTCCTTTAATGGTAAGGTTTCCTTTGACTGTTGCAGTACCTTTTTCAAAGCTGCCGCTTCCGGTAATAACAAGCTTTGACACCGGGAACTTTTCAACTCCGAAGAAATCATCTGACTTGAGATGTCCCTCGAGCCTCTCACTTCCATCGGCATCCTTGATAGTAGTCATATCAATAGAAAATTCTCCTGAAACAATCTTATTATCATTCCAGCTGATCCACCCATCCTTAAGAGCTATAGTCCCGTTATGCTGACCTGTAACTTTCTCGCCAAGCCAGTTCAGGGTTGTTTTTCCTGCATCGGCAACCAGCTTCTGCTGTCCTGCTGCCGCAACTGTTGATATTGTCATAATTATTAAAAAAAGTAAAGTGTTTTTCATTGTTTCTCTGTTTGTGTTTGCTGACATAAACAGGAAAAGCAGGAGATTTGTTCAAATCCCTGATAAAAATCCACGGGGCTGGATCTATAATCTGTGCATATTCATCCCGCCGCTGATCTCGAAGATCATACCGGTGGAGAAGTCGAAATTGCCTCGTGCAAGGGAGGCGACGGCTTTGCCAATATCTTCAGGGACTCCCCATCTTTTCTGAGGAATGAGCCCTTCCTGGATAAGCTTGTCATATTTATCCCTCACCTTAACGGTCATGTCGGTCTGGATGATCCCGGGACGCACTTCGTAAACCCTAATGCCGTCGCATGAGAGCCTGTCGGCAAAAAGCGCGGAGGTCATACTAAGTCCGGCTTTGGAAATACAGTATTCCGACCTGTTGGTAGAGGTCATATATGCCGAAATGGATGATATGAAAACAATTGCAGGCCGGTAGTTGCTGATAGTCTGTGTTAGCCATACCATCTCCTTTGCCACCTTCTGGGCGAAAAAAACCGGTCCTTTAAGGTTTATATTCATTACACGGTCGTAGCTCTCTTCCGTCATCTCGAGAAGATCGTTACGCTGCAAAGGAGCAACACCTGCATTATTGACAAGGAAGTCGATACGGCCATAACGTTCAAGAATATCATGAACAACCTCTTTCTGGCATGCTGTACATGAAATATCGAGTCCGACGGGAAAAAACTCGGCGCCGATCTTTTCCACTTCGGAGGAAAGGATACCCATTCCCTCGCTGTCGACTGACCGCGCTATTGCTGCTATATCATAACCTTCATTAGCCAGTGATATTGCCACGGCCCTGCCAATTCCCCGGCTTGCGCCTGTAACTACGGCCACAGGTTTATTGTTCATCTGAGAAGAATTTTATCAGTTCAGGTTATCCGGAAATATGGCGATAAAGGTAATAATTAGAATGATATCGTCAACAGGTCATTTTCTTAAATCGGGTATATCGATCCAGCATCTTTTCTTCCAGCTTTCCAGTCCCTTTTCAGCCAGCTGTACTCCCTTCGCTCCTTCAAATAATGTCCAGGGGAAAGGTTCATCCTTTACGATATGTTTCAGGAATAACTCCCACTGTGCCTTGAAAGCATTGTCGTAATACTCATTATCAGGCACCCTCGACCAGCCTCCGTAAAAATCTATTGTCTGCGGAATATCGGGATTCCAGACAGGCTTGGGTGTATTGCCGTATGACTGTGTATAGCATTCACGCAGACCAGCCACTGCCGAGCCTTTTGTGCCATCGACCTGAATAGTCAGGAGATCATCGCGGCGTACTCTCACCGTCCATGATGAATTGAATTGTGCAATGACACCGTTCTCCAGCTCAAACGTGGCATAGGAAGCATCTTCAGCAGTACATTTATATCTCTTTCCAGACTCATCGACCCTTTCAGGAATATGTGTTGCGCCGGTGCATGAGACTGATTTAACCTTACCGAAAACATTGTCGAGGACGTACCTCCAATGGCACAGCATATCTATTATGATCCCACCGTCATCTTCGCTGCGGTAATTCCACGAAGGTCTCTGTGCCGGGATCGTGTCGCCCTCAAATACCCAGTATCCGAATTCTCCCCGTACCGAAAGTATCCTCCCGAAGAAACCCTGATCGATCAGTCTTTTTATTTTTACAATACCCGGCAGCCATAGCTTATCCTGAACAACTCCGTTTTTCAAACCGGCTCTGGTGCATAAGTGAAACAATTCCAATGCAACTTCAGTGCTTGCCCCTACAGGCTTTTCGCAATAGATATGCTTCCCGGCCCTCACTGCTTTCCTCACTGCCTCGGCCCTTAGTCCTGTTGTCTGTGCATCAAAATAAATTATGTTGAAGGGATCCTTGAGCACATCATCGAGGCTGGTGCTCATTTTTTTTATCCCGGTGATCTCGCAAAGTTTTTTCAGCTTATTTTCATCACGCCCTACCAGCACCGGATCGGGGATAATAGTTTCGGAAGTCCCGATTTTCACCCCTCCCTGTTTAATTATTTCTGCTATTGATCTCAGCAGGTGCTGGTTGGTACCCATCCTGCCGGTAACGCCGTTCATTATTATTCCAATCCTGTGCTCAATCATAACTTATAGTATTATACATTTTTTAAATATGCTGCTGTTATCTTTTCCAGGAATTCATCCTGATCTTCTCTCCAGTAAATATTTGAAAATATTTCCACCTCAATGAATCCGCCGAAGCCTGTTGCTTCCACCCATGATCTTATTTTTTTCAGCGGAATGCAACCTTCGCCCATGAGCCCGCGGTCGTTGAGCAGATCAATTGTAGGTGATTTCCAGTCGCAGACATGAAAGGCAAGAAGATTATTCTGTTCGCCACATCTCTTTATACCCTCCTGAAGATGCGGATCCCACCAGAGATGGTATACATCGACTGCCACACCCACAAACGGAGAATTTATTTTTTCGGCTAGTTCATTTGCCTGTGCAATTGTGTTAATTGCCGATCGGGTATCTGCGAACATGGGGTGTAAAGGTTCTATTGCCAGCTTTACTCCTGCAGCCTCAGCATCAGGGAGAATGGCCATGATACCATCATATATCTGCTGCCTGGAATCGTCGAGTGACTGAACAGGATCAGCGCCGCACACCATCACAATCAGGTTTGTGCCCAGGAGAAAGGCTTCTTCGATCGCCCTGCGGTTGTCGTCAATGGCAGCTTTCCGCCCGGAATGCTCATGGTGGGGGAAAAAACCTCCCCTGCAGAGCGACACAACAGAAAGGCCGTTTCTGCGCAGTAAATCTCCTGTCTTCCTTATGTCCCTGCCCGAAAGGGTGTCGCGCCATACAGTAATTCCCTTTACTCCTGCTGCAGAATACTTTTCTGCTGCCTCTTCTATATTCCAGGGTTTAGTGGTAATAGTATGGATGCAAAGACGCGAGAGGTTTGTCAACGGAGCTGCTGTCATTTTATATAGTTGAAGTAGGTATAATAATTTTCGTTGTTGAGTATCCTGTGCAGATAAAGGCAAGCTTCACGAATATGATAATCGCCCCACATGCTTGACTCTCCGTTCGGGATATTGCTCCCTTCCGGAACATTATCCCATCCGTTGGGGCGGTGATATACAGAATGCAGAAGCAATCCCTGGTGTTTCTTATCTGTGCTCAGGTAAGGCTCCGTGAGAAGGGTGTCAAGAACGCGGAGACCGGCCTGCCAGTAATGAGCTGCCTTTTCTTTTTCATTATGCTCCGCCAGGTAATGACCAAGCCTCAGCAAGCCCTGGCAAGCAATGGCAGCAGCTGAACTGTCGACAGGTTCAAATTTATTATACGGATCGGAAGGCCTTGAAAGATAATCCCCTAGTTTTGAAAGTCCTGGCGCCCCGGTATCCCAGTAGGGTACGCCATCGACGGGCGTGTATTCGATGTAAAAGTCACTGGTGGCCAGTGCTGCCTTGAGCATCATTTTCAGCAGGGATTCCTTTCCGCCGAACGGTTCAAGCTCTTTATCATCAACAGAATCTATCCATTCAATCTCTTCGGCAAATCCGCATACAGCCCAGGCAAGTCCTCTTGTCCATGTTGAAAATCCCGAGTAACCCTGCTGTGTCCCCGGGCATCTGAAGTTTCCGTCTTTTGTGTTAAAGATCGATTCATGTGCGGTACGGCCCCTGATATCATAGATGTCACGGCCTTCACCGTAAAACACCGAATAACGAGAAGTAGCCTTAATATGGTCGAGAGCTCTTCCAAGGAGGCTTATCCTCATATCGCCTTCGCCCTGCATGACATGCCCTAGTCTGTGGCTCACAACAAGCGACCTGCACGACCGTAAAGTGTCAACAAAAAGGGAATGCGGTCCGTTGAATGAATGAATGAAACCACCATCTTTTATGCTGGTCCATCTTGAAGCCTGCACAGCGCCGGAAATCTTCAGCGCCAGCTCATAGAAATTCTTCTCCCACATATCTGATCTTATCTTCCCTTCATTCATCAGCCGGAGGAGATTCCCGTAGGTGCTTATATTGTTGAATCCATGGTCGTGAACGCCGGTATGGCTGATATGCGGGGCCATCTTCTCCACGATCTTCTTTCTTGCTTCATCAAGAATACCGGTGTCGCCGGTAGCATCGAAGTGAATTATTGCCGATCCGTACTGGAATCCCTGTGTCCACTCTGTCCAGCCTCGGGTAGTATACCTGCCTCCGGAGGTAAAGACCGGCGAGCCTTTTCTTTCATCATAATCATTCCTGATGAGGTTTATTTTATCTCCTGAAAGGTCCCAGAAAACCTTCAGTTTGCCAGCCAGGGAAGAAGGTGTAAGCTCGGGTGTCAAGTTAATCATGCTGAGATATTTTTATTCAATTTTTGATTTATATAATACCGACCGTGGACTGATCCATGTCTGCAGGAAAAGCGCCCCGGTATAATATTTTAAGAGGTTCATGAGTATCCTGACCCTGACAAAAAGCTTTGGCACAAAGAAGAACAGGAGCCCAGCAATTCCTGCAATAATGCCTGTAACCATGTTGTCGGCAATTGTAAGAAAATGCATGACGAACCCGGGAAGTCCGGTGAAGTTCCTGCTTATATAAACATGCCTGGAGACCTGAACTTCACATTTTGTCAGGGCTGTTGTATTCATGTTCATCCGTGTACTTCCACCATGATCATGTATTATTGACAAGTCGTTCCAGAGGGCTATTTCCCCTCCGGCTTTACGTACCCTTTTACAAAGGTCAACATCCTCATAGTACATCCAGAACTCTTCGTCGAAGCCGTTAAGTTTAGAATAAGCCTCTCTCCTTATCAGCATAAGAGAGCCCGAGACCCAGTCGGGGAAGGATACGTCGCTGACAGTTTTATATGGAATAAGGTTTTTCAGGGATAATCCCGGGAATCTGCCTCCGCCTGTGCTTCCGCTACCATCGTCGCGTACCTGACGGCATGAAGTAATCTGGTATTCCGGATGGGCTTTAGCCCTTTCCAGCATTGTGAATGTCTCCTTCTCCCCGGCAATTGTGTCTGGATTCAGGATCATAATGAAATCGCCACAGGCTTTCTCTGCACCCCGGTTACACCCATAACCATAGCCTCCGTTTACCTCGTTCCTGACAAATCGGAATTTCGGAAATTTCTCCTCAATAGCAGAAAGACGTCCGTCACCCGAATTATTGTCAACCACAATGACCTCCATGCTGAAGTTTTCAAGGATGAAAGCATCGAGTGAATCAAGGCATTTTATAAGCTTCTCCCAGCCCTTATAACAGACTATGATTACAGAAAGATCCATTGACCGCAAAATAACATTATTAATGCTTAAATACAACCCGGAATTTATTTCAGCTCCTCTTCACCCAGGCCCTCGCCCGGCTCCTCCTCTTCATCGTCCCAAACCTTTACAGGCATCTGCGGACCCTCTTTTCTGTAAATCACGGCAAGCAATATCCCCGAGATCGTTCCAAGCATATGGGACTCCCAGGAGACACTCTGTCCGTATACACCGGGAAAGATACCCCAGACCATCTCACCATACAAAAAAACTATTAGCAGAGAAAGTGCAACCAGCCTGTAATAACGACGGATAATCCCGCTGAAGAAAAGGAAAGAGGCAAGTCCGTAAACAATTCCGCTGGCGCCCAGATGCCATGCTTCCCTGCCGCCAAGCCATACCAGTAACCCTGTAGAAAGATATGTGAGGGAAAAGATTTTCAGAGCTACCTCCGAATAAAAGAAAAAGAGTGCAACTGCAAGAAAGAAAAGAGGTAAAGAATTATTAAACAGGTGCCTGAGGTCGGAGTGCAGAAAAGGAGAAGTTATTATTCCTGGTAACCCTTCCCAGGTTAGAGGATAGATGCCAAGCCTTGTCAGGTCAAGGTCAAAAATAATTTCAACAGCCTTGCACAGCCCCATCAGGATCACAAAAATCCCCGGGATCAGTGTGCTCAGGAAGAACTTCCTGCGGTAAAAACTTTTTTCATCAAAAGGCTGGGGTTCCGGTTTTTGCATTTCTGTATATTTTTCCCGCTGATCCCGCAGATTAACTCAGATCTGCCTTAATTAAATTCAACGTAAATCTGCGGGAAATTTTATTCCTGCTGATTGACGAATACGGTCAAGGGTTCTGATCAGGTCGAGGCTGAAAGATAATGGAACTACCGGGCTCTCTTTCAATCCGCTGCTGAGGCATTTCATCGCTTCCTCTGCTTCCCAGTGATATCCCATGGCAGGTGGAGTGAATACAAACTCCTCCTTCACTGATCCATGCATCTCCAGGAATATCCTCTGGTTCATATCCCGTCCCCGGGAGACGGTCATGTTTCCCTTTTCACATAAAAGATCGCATCCGATACCGACGCTGGTCTTGAAGGAGCTGTAAAGATCAGCCATCCTGCCGTCGTTATACCTGAAAATTATACTGATGGATTCCTCTGAACCTGTCGGTGAAAATGACGCTGTAGCACTTATCTCATCAGGAACACCTAAAAATGTAAGTGCATCGATAACCGGATATATTCCGATATCGAGAAGAGATCCTCCGCCAAGCGACACGTTGAATTTACGATCGAGAGGATCATAGGGAGGAATAAAGGAGAAATACCCGTGAAGGTGAACAGGCTTCCCGAGAGCGCCAGACTTCAATATCTCGCCGGCTTTTTTGTAAAAAGGCTGGAAGGGGGGCCAGAGAGCCTCCATCAGGAACAAGTTCTGATTTTCTGCTTCCCTGATCATCTCTTCCACTTCGAAAGCATTAATGCCGAAAGCCTTTTCGCAGATCACATTCTTGCCATTTCTCAGACAGAGCAGCGTGTGTTCCTTATGAAAAGAATGTGGGGAGGCAATATATATTATATCCACCTCCGGATCCGCAGCAAGTTCTTCATAGCTTCCATAATATTTTTTAAAGCCGAACTCTTCGGCAAACTTTCTTGCCCTTTCACTGTCGCGCGATCCTACAGCATATAATTCTGCATTATCAAAAAGCCTGATCCCCCTGGTGAATTTGGCCGACATTTTGCCGGGAGCAAGGATACCCCATCTGTATTTCTTCATGAAAAATATTTTGATAAAAATAAATATTCAGGAAGAGATTTCCTTGTTTCTCCCACTTTCATTGCCAATAAGAATTCGTTATTCTCTTCTGGCTTTCATGTATTGAAGTACTAACCAGGATTTAGCCCCCCTTTAGAGCCTGTCCCGCTTCGGCAGGAGGGGTTGGGGGGTTGGGCGGGTC
>ERZ1645192.2423-NODE-2423-length-15459-cov-11.051091_pt1 | contig 15459 bp, 13 predicted proteins | sample MGYA00575354_ERZ1645192 | MGnify/ENA primary metagenome ERZ1645192 (study PRJEB40844, sample SAMN11349763) | freshwater sediment metagenome | isolation source: river sediment | host: Sediment | place: India: Faizupur Khadar , New Delhi | collected 2017-02-21 ... | reverse complement strand
ACTATTATCCTCTTCTCAATGACATCGGAGTCGCTGAAAAGCCTGAAAATATCTTTTGCAAGACCGGTGGTGCCGTAATCCATTGCCGGGTTTGTAGTCGGCACCTTATAAATAAGTTCGTTCCACAGGTCTATTGAATGAACATGTACGACAGCATTTGCCCCAGGATCGGCAAGGTATATTGCCGCGTGGGTCAGCGACTCTGATGAGGCCTTCAGTGGGCCGGTACACTGGACGGCGTTGTCGTCGATATTGAATGAATTGACCTTTACATAATGTCCGGGTTCAAGCTCGGGGATCTCGCCTGTTGCCGATCCGGTGATTATGAACTGATTGCCTCCACGGATCCTCATGCTCAGGTTGCCAAAGCCAACCCCATTTTCATAGGCACCGATCAGATCCATATTATAGAGTATCTCCCTCCAGTAATTAATAATTTCGTACTGTTCATCCGAGATTACAGGGCCTGACTGGCTCCAGTGACAGTTAAATTTTACGACACCTTCCATATCATTTGATTTTTTCAGGAAACATCTTTTTTATTTCATTTTCTCCGGCGCTGCATATACCTCTTTCGGTAACCAGTCCGGTTATATATTTTGCCGGTGTGATATCAAAACCAAAATTAAGAGCATTTGTTCTCTCCGGGCATAATCTTATGTTTACTATATCCTTCCCGTACAGGCCGGATATATTTGTCACCTCTTCCGGAACGCGTTCCTCAACGGGGATCTCTGTAATGCCGTCGGACAATGAAAAATCAATCGATGTTGAGGGTAATACGGCATAGAAGGGGATTTTATTATCGAATGCGGCAAGGGCCTTAAGGTATGTTCCGATCTTGTTGGCAACATCTCCCCTGCGGGTAGCCCTGTCGCATCCTACCAGTACCAGGTCGACCATTCCATGCTGCATAAGATGTCCACCTGTATTGTCGGCTATCAGAGTATGCGGCACACCTGCCTCTCCAAGCTCCCAGGCTGTCAGCCGTGCACCCTGGTTCCTTGGACGTGTTTCGTCGACCCATATATGAACAGGGATCTTTGCCTCGTGTGCAAAATAAATGGGAGCAGTGACTGTGCCATAATCAATACAGGCCAGCCATCCGGCATTGCAGTGTGTCAGGATATTGACAGCTTCTCCTTTTTTCTTCCTGCTGATCTCTTCGATCAGTGGAAGAGCGTTAATACCGATTTTTCTGCAATTTTCCTTTTCGAGACTGCATATCTCAACAGCGGCCCTGAGGGCTGTCGCTGAAACATCTTCATTATGCCTCCTGTTACGGATTTTCTCAAGAACGAAATTAACCCCCCATGAAAGGTTAACGGCTGTAGGCCTGCATGATATCAGATACCTGGCAGCGTTTTCGAGGTGGTGTTCCTGGTCGGACGAAGAGTTCATCTCAAGCGATGCCAGGTAGATGCCGAATGCTCCTGCAGCGCCAATCAGTGGAGCACCGCGGACACTCATTTCACTGATGGCGGTAAAGACATCCTCAACGCTCCTCATTTCACATATCTCAAATGAAAAGGGCAGCTTCTGCTGATCGATCGCCTTTATTACTGAAGGGTCTGATTCATCAGGCCAGATACTCTCATAATTTTTACCGCCCACCAGCATAATAATCTCTGTTACATATTTGACCGGAGAATCAAATTTACAAAAATTCAGGGCAAAATCCATTTTCGAATAATCGACCGCATGGTTCGAATATTTTGTTCTGAACATTTTATGTTCTACCTTTGTATTTAATAGTTGGCAACACACTGAAGCCAGAGCTATATGATTAATAAAGAAGAATTTAGAAAAAAGGTAATAGTTACCGCAGGACAGATTTTCAGCCGTTACGGGTTTCGTAAAACCACCATGGACGAGATTGCGAGAGAGCTGAAAATGGGTAAAAGTTCGATATATTATTATTTCGAAAGCAAGGAAGAGATCTTTGAAGCGGTAGTGTTATATGAGGCCAATATCCTTAGAAATGAACTTACTACAGCTATAAAATCAGTCGAATCGCCTGTCGACAAAATGAAGAACTATGTTTTTGTAAGGATGAAAGCGTTCGAAAAACTCTCCAATTATTATAATGCCATCTTTGACAAGAACCTTGATCATTTCGATTTTATAGAGACTATCCGTTCACGCTACGACCGCGAAGAGCTGGCAATATTAAGGCTCCTGATATGGCACGGAGTAAGGAAAAATGTCTTCAATGTAGCCAACAGTGAATACACAGCCCTGGCTATCCAGACAACGCTGAAAGGTCTTGAGGTTCCACTTTTCTGGATGAAGAAAGAGGTAAATATCCAGAATCGGCTTAACGCGATCCTTGACGTACTTTTCAACGGGATTTTGAAGAAGTAGATTGCCGGTTTATTACTCTCCTCTTATTGATTTTCAAACTTATCGCCAGTCCCAGGCAGCCCACCAGGAACAGCGGGATACTGTATTTTTGTCCAAGGTTCAGAAGCATACCGGCTTCTTTCAGCACCTGGTCTTCCTTGAGAAATTCTATAAAGAATCGTGCTCCGAAGATAAGGATGCAGATAAGGCTTATCAGAAGACCTTCGACATGTTCGCCTTTTTTTCGCCAGTAGAGCCACAGGAGGAGGAAGAAGATCATCAGGTAGGTAAGTCCTTCATATATCTGTGTGGGATGCTTCGGCGCTGTCTCTCCGTTACGAAGGAAAACAAATCCCCAGGGGAGTGTTGTTTCCACTCCATAGATCTCTGAGTTCATCAGGTTTCCCATCCTGATAAAGAAACCTGCCAGAGCAACCACAATAGCGACCCGGTCGAGAGTCCAGAAATAGCCTTTCTTCTCTTTGTACGCAAAGAAGCCGATTGCTATAAGTATCCCGGCTGCAGCGCCATGGCTGGCAAGTCCGCCTTTCCAGACTTTCAGTATCTCGATCGGTTTTGAAAGATAATATTCGGGTTCATAGATCAGGCAATGTCCCAGTCTTGCACCTATTATTACTCCCAGCGCCATATAAACAGTCAGCTTATCGAGAAGCTCATCGGTAAGATTTTCGTTTTTAAATATCCGCAGCATGATAAAATATCCGGCCAGGAACGATGATGCAAAGAGGACGCCATACCACCTGATGGCAAATGATCCGATCCGGAATATTTCCGGATTGACATCCCATGGAATAACAAGCTGAAGCATAAATGAAAACAATTAGTGACGCTCAAAGGTAGAAAATAGAAATGTAAGTGCATAAAAGCCGATGATGTTTGAGGTATCTAAAGTTATTGTTATGAAAGATAAGGCTGAAGAAAAAATAATGTAAGTTTGCATATGGTCAGAAACAGAGGTCATGCATTCAGTGAAATTTTACGGCAAGGCAGTGCTGTTGCCATCCTTGTTATTCTTGCGGCTTCGTGCGCAAAAATGAGCTCTCCGGCAGGAGGGCCGAGAGACAAACAGCCTCCCGTGATCGTGAAATGCGAACCACAGAACGGGCAGACAAATTTCAGGGGGAATAAAATAACGATCACATTCGATGAATTTGTCACCCTCGACAAGATAAACGAGAAGTTCATGGTTTCACCGCCATTGTCGAAACGTCCTGTGATATCGCGCAAAGGTAAAAGCGTGGTAATAGAATATGATGAGGCTCTTCGCGACAGCACGACCTATACTTTTTATTTCCAGGATGCAATACGCGATCTTAACGAATCGAACCCGATCGATAATTACCAGTTTGTAATTTCAACAGGTCCTGTTGTTGACTCCCTGTCGGTAACAGGAAACGTGATGTCGGCTTTCAGCCTTGATCCACCGGAGAACACCCTCGTGCTGCTGTACAGAGATCATTCCGATTCGGCATTTATAAAATCCCTGCCCGACTATATAACAAAAGTAAGGGCGACAGGCTATTTCAGGATCGACAATGTTAAAGAAGGAAAATACAGAATATTTGCCCTGAAAGATGCAGATAACAGCAAAAACTTTAACCTTATTGATGAGGAAATTGCTTTCAGGGATTCCCTGATTGAGGTAACCGCAGAGAAAAACTTTATCCCTGTTGTTCCGGATACAACTATCCGGAAAACTCCATCAAAGATTATTGCCGATACGGTTGTTCTGAAGGGCGAATATCCGCTGATCCTTTTTAAGCCGGCAAAGAAGGCCAGGTATTTAACATCTTCCGACAGGAAGCCCCAGTACAAGCTTGTATATACCCTTTCCCTGCCTCCCGACACTTTCAGGGTTGATTTTTCAATTCCCGGCGCGTCAAAGGATTCTTATTTTGTTGAAACGACACATGAAAAAGACACACTCACGGTATGGATCACTGACAGTCTCCTGTATTCACAAACCGATCTGAAATCGCTGATCAGCTATCCCTACACCGATTCGACAGGGAATGTTGTGACCAGGCACGATACAGTAGTGCAGCGCTATGTTATTCCCCGTACAGGCCGTTCGTTGCCAAAACCCACGCCATTGAGGGTAAACAACAGTTTTGGCGGCGGGCCTCTAAAGCCCGGACAGGATATAGTATTCAGCTCACAGACTCCGCTGATGGATCCTGACACATCACTTATCCGATTATATGAGGTGATTGAAAAAACCAGGATACCGGTTCCTTACAGTTTTGAGAGAGACAGCACCAGGTCGGCAAGGTTGTTTCTGAGGGCCGGTCTGAAACAGAAGAAAGAGTATGTTTTCATTTCCGATTCAGCTTCTTTCAGGAACTACTACGGGGAGGTATCTGATTCCACCGGAGCCCGGATAACAGTCAGGACTGATGACACTTTCAGTAAATTAAGGATAATACTTGAAAATTTTGAAGGGAACAATATTATCCAGCTGCTGAACGACCAGGAAAAAGTTTTACGTGAAACGAAGGCGACCAGGGAGGGGATAGCTGAATTCAATCTCCTCGACAAGGGTAAATACAGGCTCAGGGTAATTTATGATCTGAACGGAGACGGCAAATGGACAACCGGTGATTTTACCACAAAAAGCCAGCCGGAACCTGTATCTTTCTACCCGGGCGAGCTGAATATTCCTGAGTTTTTCTGGCTCGATCAGAACTGGAACATACAGGAAAAGAATTTTAAAAAGATAATTATAGCTCCCGCACCGGGTCAGAGAACCGTTCCGGGACGATAGTAAATAATCCTAAAACAGATCTAAATGAAAAAAGTAGTAGCAGGTGTCGATATCGGCGGTACAAATACAAGATTCGGTCTTGTGGATGAAAAGGGTAAGGTTTTGTCGGAGAGTAATTTCAAGACTACCGATTATCCCAGGATAAATGATTTTGTTACAGCCCTATGTGCCGGAATTAAGAAGCTTGTGGCGGTCAATAAGGAGTATAAGCTTATGGGTATAGGCATTGGTGCTCCTGATGCCAATTATCACAGGGGTACCATTGAACATGCGCCCAACCTGGCGTGGAAGGGTATTGTTCCCCTTGCCGATCTGATCAGGAAGAAAATCAATGTTCCTGTTGCAGTCACCAACGATGCCAATGCCGCTGCCATGGGTGAGATGATCTTCGGGGTGGCAAAAGGAATGAAGGATTTTATCATGTTTACACTTGGTACAGGCACTGGAAGCGGTATCGTCATTGACGGGAAAATGGTTTACGGCCATACCGGTTTTGCCGGTGAGCTGGGACACATGACTGTTGTTCCCGGCGGCAGGGAATGTGGCTGCGGACGAAAAGGATGTCTCGAAACCTATGCCTCGGCAACAGGACTTGTCAGGACAGCCCTGGAGCTAATGAGCGAAATGCGCGATGATAGTCCGCTGAGAGATATTCCTCCCTCAAAGCTGACAGCAAAAAGAATTGCCGAAGCTGCAGCAAAAAAAGATCCTGTTGCTGTCAGGGCAATGAACAAAACCGCTGAGCTTCTTGGCTTTGGAATTATCAACTCGATAGTTTTCTCAAGTCCTGAAGCAATAATTCTTTTTGGAGGTCTTGCCAATGCCGGCGAACTTCTCTTTGCACCCACAAGGAAATACCTTAAGGAAAATAATTATGTTCTGATGAAAGATACCGTTAAAATACTTGCCTCGGGAATTCCTGAAAGCAAGGGCGCGGTAATGGGTTCGGCAGCCCTTATCTGGAACGACCTGAAAGGATAGAAGAAAAACTGAACTAAGAACAATAGAACATTTGAACAGCGAACCAGGAGCTTCCTAATTCTTAATTCGATTGTTCAAATGTTCTTACTTCATCACATGAAAACAATTGAAGTTCCTTTCCTGGAATTTGATACTGACTTCCCTTCCATGGGAACTGTTTCTGAAAGGCTCAGCCATCTTGAAAAAAACAAGATAGACCAGCTTAACTGGGAACGCTTTGACTATAAACCGGATACCGTTTTTTCAATTGGTTTCACCGGCCATGAGATCATGCTCAGATATTGGATTGAAGAAGATATCTTCAAGGCCGAAAAGACAGAATCGAACCAGGATGTATTTGAAGATTCATGTGTGGAATTTTTTATTGCTCCTGCTGATGACGGCATTTATTATAACCTGGAAATAAATGCTATCGGGACCTGTCTGTTAGGTTCCGGCAAGTCGAGGGCAGACAGGATAAGAGCCGACAGGCGGATAATTGAACCTATCAGGAGGATCTCTTCGGAGGGTAATGTGCCTGTTCCGGAAACCACAGGGAAAAAATCGTGGAACATCACACTGGCAATACCTTTTAAAGTATTCTTTCGTCATCAGATTAATACGTTAAAAGGGATGAGGTGCCGTGCTAATTTTTACAAATGCGGCGACAAGCTTGCCCGGCCGCATTACCTGACCTGGAGCCCGGTAAAAACAGAAAAGCCTGATTTTCACAGGCCTGAATTTTTCGGGTCCCTCAGATTTGCCTGAATTAAATTGTAAATGGTATATTTACATATCAAAAATTGAACAATTCAGAATGTCCCAAAAGGAAACAGCCGTTGGTATTGATATTGGCGGGACGAATACTGTTTTCGGTTTAGTTGACCGGGACGGTAATATTCTTGCAGAAGGGAAGCTGAAGACAACCGGTTATAGCACCTTTGATGATTTTGTCGAGGCACTCTGGACACGGATATACTATGCTGCCGGGAGAGCCGGTGAGAGTATTAAAATAATGGGATTTGGCATTGGCGCACCTGCGGGAAATATAAACCGGGGAACCATAGAATATGCTGCCGGCCTCCCGTGGACAGGTGTAATTCCTGTTACAGAAATATTTAATAAGCATATCAAGGCGCGGATTATTGTCACAAACGATGCTAATGCAGCAGCTGTCGGAGAAATGATCTATGGCGGCGCCAAAGGCATGAACGATTTTGTTGTGATTACTCTCGGGACAGGTCTTGGCAGCGGAATTGTTGCCGATGGGAAACTTATTTATGGGCATAACGGATTTGCTGGCGAAATAGGGCACACCTCGGTATTCATGGGTCAGGAGGGAAGAGAGTGCGGATGCGGGAAAAAGGGGTGCCTTGAGACTTATGTTTCTGCAACAGGCATCACCCGCACAATGATGGCTCTCTTGGCCGAAAGCAGGAATCCTTGTTCGCTGAGGAGTGTGAGTGTCGGAAAATTAAACTCAAAAATGATATATGATGCTGCCAGGAACGGTGATCCTCTGGCACTGAAAGCATTTATGGAAACTGGCAGGATTTTAGGTTACAAGCTTGCAGATGTTGTAGCACATACCGATCCTGAGGCGATTTTTCTTTTCGGGGGGCTATCTCTGGCCGGGAAGCTGATACTGGAACCGGCCAGGAAAGCAATGGAGGAAAATCTGCTATATGTTTACAGGGGAAAAGTAAAACTTCTGGAATCGCAGCTGAACAATAAGAATGCTGCTGTTCTGGGTGCAAGCTCGTTAATTTGGTCTAAAAACATATTATGATCCGGAAACCTATACCCGAGGAAATGGCAAATTTTAATGAAATTCTGAATTTTATTCTGGGTGCCATATTTGTAGTGTTGATATTCATCCTTGCCTATGCATATCTGAAGCCGCACCAACTCCATAAGCGGCGTCTTCTCTCGACGCTGATGCTGAAATCGACCTTCCTGGTATATCTCCTGGTGCTGCTGCTGGCAGTTTATTTTTCCGCACTTGTAAAAGGAGGCCTCGGGGAGGTATTCTACGGTATAGAATTTTTTGCCTTCCTGATCGTACTGTTTGTCCCGAACATAGGAATACTTGCCAGGAAGCTCGGTTATTTCAGCAAGAAAAGGGAAAACTATAACTGGTTTTTTACGGTGGTGAACATCCTTTCGACAATCGCTGTTCTGGTAATGTTTTTTATCTGATCTGAAAAGAGGTCTTTATACCGAACAGAATCTGCTGTGGATAGCGTAAATTTGTTGTCAGAAATTAAAACAAAAAATTATGATCAGGGAACGTTTAATAGGGTATTTCGAAGAAAGCATCAGGAAGAACTGGGATATTGAAGCCTTATCGAATTACAAGGAAAAAGGTTATACCTATAAGGAGATTGCAGAAAAGATACTTAAGTTTCATACTTTTTTCAGGGCGACAGGGATTAAGGAAGGCGACAAGGTAGCTCTGGTAGGCCGTAACTCGGCAAACTGGTGTGTGACATATATAGCGACAGTATGCTATGGTGCAGTTATTGTTCCGATACTGCCCGACTTTAAACCCGACGATCTGATGAACCTGATAAATCACTCAGATTCATGCCTCCTCTTTACCGACGACAAGATCTTTGAATCGCTCGATATGTCAAAGCTGTCGCAGATTCAGGGGGTTATTTCTCTCGACAACTTCGATCTGATAACAGCCTCCAAACCAGAGATCCGCGAAGCATTTTCGAATAACAACGAACGGTTTTCGAAAGCTTTCCCGGAGCTTAAACAGGAACATGTCAGATTCTCGGATATTACCAATGACAAGCTTGCTGTGATCAGCTATACAGGTGGCACGACAGGCTTCTCAAAAGGAGTTATGATCTCGCATAACAGCCTGGCAGCGAACATCAGGTTTGCCCAGAACAACATGCCGTTATCGCCGGGAGACCCGATAGTATCATTTCTTCCTCTTGCACACACTTATGGTTGTGCATTCGAATTTCTTTTCCCCTTTACAATAGGCTGTCATATTACCATTCTTACCAAGACACCATCGCCGCAGATAATTCTTCAGGCTTTCAAGGAAATAAGGCCAAGGCTCGTTCTTTCGGTACCTCTGGTTATTGAGAAGATCTTCAAAAAACAGATATTGCCGGTGATCACAAAGCCGCATATGAAAATACTCCTTGCCATTCCCGGGCTGAACTCTATTCTTCACAGGAAGATTAACCAGAAGCTGACCACATCATTTGGCGGAAGGGCAAAAGAGATTGTTATAGGAGGTGCTCCTTTCAATGCAGAAGCTGAAAGATTTTTCAGAAAGATTAAGTTTAATTTTTCTGTCGGCTATGGAATGACCGAATGCGGTCCGCTTATCAGCTATAGGTCGTGGACCACAACCGTGCTTGGCGGTTCAGGCAAGTCGGTTGACACCCTCGAGGTGAAGATTGACTCTCCTGATCCTGAGAAGCAGATCGGGGAAATAATTCTTCGGGGAGAGAATGTCATGCTGGGTTATTACAAGAACGAAAAGGCTACCCGCGAAATGATCGATAGTGAGGGCTGGATGCATACCGGCGATCTTGGACTGATTGACCGGGACGGCAATATCTTCATCAAAGGAAGAAGCAAGACCATGCTGCTCGGGCCCTCGGGAAAAAATATTTTCCCCGAAGAGATAGAAGCCGTTATCAATAATATGGACTTTATTGCCGAGTCGCTGGTTATCATGGAAGATAATAAGCTGATCGGCCTGATCTATCCTGATTTCGACATGCTGAAAAACCATAATATCCCTGAGGAAAAAATTCCGGAAATACTGGAGGAAACAAGAAAAGCAGTAAACGAAAAAATACCTGATTTCATGCAGGTAAGCAAATACAGGATCCATCCCGAAGAGTTTGCAAAAACACCCAAGAGAAGCATCAAGAGATTTTTATATACCAGGGAGTAGCCCCATCGATTAATATGCAGTTATGAAACTATATGCGGTTATTGTTGCCGGAGGCAGCGGAAAAAGAATGGGGGCAGAACTCCCCAAACAATACCTGGAAATCTCCGGGAAGCCGGTCCTGATGCATACCCTGGAGAGGTTTAAGCAATTCTCCGACACAATTGAGATCATAACTGTGCTTCCTGAGAATCAGCTTCGCTTCTGGGACGATCTCCAGAAGAAATACTCCTTCAATGTTCCACATACCCTCGTCAGGGGCGGTAAGGCTCGCTTTTTTTCAGTCCGCAACGGACTAAAATTCGTCGAGGACGATGCCCTGGTAGCAATACATGATGGTGTAAGGCCTTTTGTCAGCCTCGAAACCATAAGGCGTTGTTTCGACACTGCAGGAAATCTTGGTAATGCAATTCCGGTTATACCTGCTTCGGACAGTCTGCGCATGATCACGGATAACGGGAGTACTCCTGTTAACAGGCTTATTGTGAGGCAGGTTCAGACACCACAGGTGTTTCACTCCGGCATAATTAAAAACGCCTACAGGCAGGATTATCTGCCCGAGTTTACGGACGATGCAACTGTTCTTGAAAAAACAGGAGTTACAATAAATCTTGTCGAGGGGAACCGTGAAAATATAAAGATCACCACACCCGAAGACCTGATCATTTCTGCTGCTTTGCTGCCGGCAATGTCGTAAAACCATTTCTAAAAATTCAGACATGAAATCAAGGGTGACAATTTTAATATTACTTGCATTTTTGACAGCAGGCTGTGCTGAATTGCTTAATGTTCTGTCGACGACGACAGGGCCGGCGCCCCTGACTGAAGCGGAAGTTACAGGAGGTCTTAAGGAGGCTCTCATCACAGGTGCAAAGAATGCTGCGCTCCGGCTGGCGGCCGAAAATGGTTATTATGGCGATGCGCTGGTAAAAATTCCCCTTCCTGATGAAGCAAAGGTTATTGTTGATAACATCTCACGAATTCCAGGTGGCGAAAAGCTCGTGGAGGATGTGATACTCAGGATAAACAGGGCCGCCGAAGATGCTGCAAAGGAAGTGGCCCCGATATTTGTAAACAGCGTTACAGGTATGACCATAACTGATGCTTTCAATATTCTTAACGGGCCCGATAATGCGGCAACAACATATCTGCGTAACACAACATACGACCAGCTCTACCAGCTGTACAAGCCCAGGATACAGGCTTCAACAGAGAAAAAACTGATAGGCAATATTTCAACAAAAGAGTCATGGAATACACTGACATCGAAATGGAATACTGCAGCAAACTCTATTGCAGGAAGAATTGCAGGGCTGAAACCTGTCAGCACTGATCTTGACGATTTTCTTACCAGTAAAGCGCTTTCGGGAATGTTTCTTAAAGTTGAAGGCGAAGAACTTAAAATAAGAAAAGAAGTGTCTGCACGTATAACCCCGGTACTACAGAGAGTATTCGGCTCACTCGATAACAAGATCAATTAAGCAGTTAATAAGTATGCTTGAAAAAAGTCTCCTGTCATTCAGAGGTCTCGAAGTAAGAATCACCGATCATGCCAACGAGGGGATCATGGAGATCCTTAACAATTCTGTACAGGGTTCGGAAGGAGGGATGAGATTCCAGCTCCAGAACATTGCCGAAAAGATTTCCGCATACCGCGACCAGATACGATTTATTTCTCTCTACAAGAATAACAGGATCACAGGAACTGTTGGAGCATGTTTCCGCCTGTCGGGGCAGGGGCCGCTCCGTTTTCCTTCGACATATATAAGATACCTGGCTTTCCAGTCGACATACCAGACCGATGCAGGCATAAGGAAGAAGAAACAGACCCTCATAAAGTCGGAGGCCGATGACTCCTTTAAGCAGAAGACCCTGGAAATCTTCAGCAACCCTCACCTTCTAGGTCTTCCGGGGATATTTGAGAAGGGTCCTCACATAATGTATGCTTTTGTCGAAAGCATGAATGAGAGGTCAAAGAACCTTGTTTACCAGGCAGGGTATGAATATATCAGGTCGTTTCTTACGGTAGCCTTCAGCAGGTTCAGCCCCGTGTCAGACAGAAGGGTTTCAAAACTTTCCGGGGAAGAAAAACCGGTAATGAAGAGCCTTCTTTCAGGCTTTTACAGGAACTATTCATTTTTCACCGATGAATATGCGCTTAACGGCGACAGGTATTATGTTTTAAAGGAAGGAGAAGAGATCATTGCGGGAGTATGTGCAATACCATCGACCTATAAGGTTTATGAAGTTCCCGGTATCTGGGGATGGATCATGATGAAAGTTCTTCCGAAAACTCCCTATTACAGAAGGCTTTTCAGGCCCGGGGAGTTTAAATATCTTGTCTTTGATGCTATATATTATAAGAAGGGAAGGGAGGATGCCCTGGCGCCGCTTCTCGAATCTGCCTGCGCCAGCGAAGGATTTAATACCGGTCTTACCTGGCTTGACGACCGCAGTGAATTATATGACACCATAAGGACGGAAGTCAATATGGGTGTGTTGAACAGGATGCTGAATGCAAAGCCCGGGCTTGTATTTGCCAGGTTCCTGAATCTGGGCGAAGAGGAGAAGAACCGGTTCTATGATGCCCCCGCATATATTTCAGGATTTGACTTTTCGTGAATGCCGAAAAAATTATAAATTTAAGCTCTGGTTTCTGTTTACCGGAAAAGATCAGCATTCTGTTATTGTATAACTGCTAAGGATTTCTAAAAATATTACTATGAATAAATCTAATATTCCTCTTAAGATTTTTGCATTTATTGCACTGGTTGTTCTTGTTGTGGCGTGTGCCGTTAATCCGGTAACCGGAAAACGACAGCTGATGCTTATGTCTGAAGACCAGGAGCTTCAGCTGGGAGCCTCCTACGATCCTCAGGTGCTGGCGACTTTTGGTGAATATAACAATCCAGCACTAAAGAATTTTGTACAGCTTCAGGCTAACCAGATGGGAAAGATCTCGCACCGGCCCAATCTTCAGTATCATGTTAAGGTTCTTGATTCCCCCGTCGTCAATGCGTTTGCTGTTCCCGGCGGTTACATCTATCTGACCCGCGGAATACTTGCACAGTTAAACAGCGAGGCTGAGCTTGCCGGCGTTATCGCACATGAAATGGGACACATAACAGCACGTCATTCAGCCAGCCAGCAGACAAAACAGACACTTGGACAGCTCGTCCTGGTCGGAGGAATGATTGCTTCAGAAAGAATTGCACAGTATGCCGAATATGCCATGCAGGGCATGCAGCTCTTATTCCTGAAGTTCAGCCGCGATGATGAACGTGAAGCCGACAGGCTTGGTGTTATGTATTCATCACTGACAGGCTATGATGCGAATCAGATGGCTGAATTCTTTAAAGTACTCTATAAGATGGATCTTGCGGCTAACCAGGGTGGTGTTCCCACTTTCCTGTCGACACATCCCGATCCGGGTGACAGGTACAATTATGTAAGCATAAGGGCAAAAGCCTGGCAGGACAGCCTTAAGCTTCCCGAATACAAGGTTAACCATGATAGTTACCTGAAACTCATTGACGGGATTATTTATGGAGAAGATCCGCGACAGGGCTATTGCGAGGGTACAACTTTTTATCATCCCGAGATGAAATTCAGGTTTACATATCCCACTGGCTGGCAATTTCAGAACAGCCCGCTGCAGGTGACCATGGGGCCTTCGGATGGTAGCGCCATGATCCTTTTTACCATGTCGGGAGAAAAAACCCTGAAGGTTGCTGCTGATTCGGCACTGAGCCAGTACGGGCTCAAGCTTACCAGTTCAAAGGATTTGACGGTGAACACCCTGCCTGCACTGGCCACATTGTCGAAGCAGACAACACAGGATCAGTCAACAGGGGCCACATCGACAAATGTTGTTATGTCGTATTTTATCAGCTATAACAACCAGATATTTGTTTTTCACGGGGTATCCGCAGAACCAAATTTTGCGACTTTCTCACCTGCATTTGAGCAGACGATGAACAGTTTTGCCAGGCTCACCGATGCGGCGAAGATCAATGTTGTGCCAAACAAGCTCTTGGTTAAGGCGGTTCCGAAGACTGGGACAGTATCGCAAGCCCTGACAGCTCTTGGGGTGAAGCAGGATAAGCTGGCTGAAATGGCGCTGCTGAACAATCTTGAGCTTACGGATAATGTAACGGCCGGGAAGCTGATTAAGATAGCAGGTAAATAAAAATTTATTATTTTTGCCGGACACGTGACGTTAGCTCAGCAGGTTCAGTTCCGCCTGAGGCGGGATGACCGGCAAGAGGTCATAAAAAAAAGAAGGGACGTTAGCTCAGCTGGTTCAGAGCGCTTGCTTGACAGGCAAGAGGTCACTGGTTCGATCCCAGTACGCCCCACATAAAAAAGAGTGAGAGTGAGAGTGAGAGCGAGAGTGAGAGCGAGTGAACTCACTCTTTTTCTTGTCCGGCTTTTGAAAGAAGCTTTTCCCCGACCAGTCTGAAGTTTGCTGCGTCCTCAGGAGGCACTATAAATACCTGGTCGCCAGGCTCAAGACCTTGTTTTATCACAGCATTTTTATCGTTCAGCTCACCGAGAATAATGATCTGGCGCGTTTTATTTTTCTTATAAACGTACTGGATACTGTCGGAACTGGTAGATACACACTCAAGAGGGATATAAATGGCATCGGGGATAGTTTTTATGATTATTTTATTCCACGAAGTCATTGAGGGTCTGAGGTTATAGTCGGATCCTTCAAGACGGATCATCACTTCAAACATTTTAGCGTCGGAATTGGGAAGCACCTCTCCAATGTTGGCAATACTGATAATTTTACCGTTGTAGGTTTTGTTCGGGAATGCGTCGACAGAAATATTGACAGGCTGTCCAAGTATCAGCTTGGTGACCTCAATTTCGCTGACATAGACTTTTGAAAGCATTGTATCAAGGTCAGGGAGTGTGGCTATAATATTATCAAAGGCATTGATCGAAGAGCCAACTTTGCGTTTATTCCCGAGGCGGTCTTTTTTATAGGTTACCATTCCGTCGGCAGGGGCCTTGATGGTGAACTGTGCAAGAAAATCCTGCAGGTTTTTTACCAGTTCCTGCTGGTTTTCGAGCTGCATTCTCTGGTAATCAATATTTCTTTTGATCTGTACTTTTCTCAGTTCATATTGTTTCAGGTTTTGCTCCAGTGCTCTCTCCTGCCTGTTAAGAGAAAGCTCTGCCTTACGGATTGTGGCCGGCGGCTCATATTTTGACTGTGCAAGCGTTATCCTTGCTTCTTCCACTGCAAAGCGTTGATTTTTGATCTCATCCCGGAGGTTTGTCATTGACATGGCGGTGTCGAGCACTTTCATCTCGAGGTCGGACTGCAGGGTTGTGAGCGTCGTAAATGCGTCTTTTAAATTATTTTCATAGCTGGTACGGTCGAGGGTTCCTATATAATCGCCCTTTTTGACTATTGTTCCTTCCGGCACAA
>ERZ1645192.2421-NODE-2421-length-15465-cov-4.592602_pt1 | contig 15465 bp, 11 predicted proteins | sample MGYA00575354_ERZ1645192 | MGnify/ENA primary metagenome ERZ1645192 (study PRJEB40844, sample SAMN11349763) | freshwater sediment metagenome | isolation source: river sediment | host: Sediment | place: India: Faizupur Khadar , New Delhi | collected 2017-02-21 ... | reverse complement strand
TCGTCTTTCCCGAGAAGAACTCGTGCTCTTCTTCGAGGGTCGTATTGACCCCCATCACCTCGGTCTTGAGGTTGACCTTCACCTTGTGCATGCCGGGCGGCATCTCCAACACTACCTTCCAGATGTTGTTCTCTATCATTCCCTTTTCGATTTTCTGCGTCTTTATCGGTTTTCCATCGATGACCAGCGAGGCTTCGCCTCTCTTCGTGCCTCCCAGGTCAAAAAGGAGCGTCATCCTGGCTTTTTGAACAGGCTGGGGCTTCTGAGCGGCCGGGGCCGCGCCGGAAGGCTGGGGTGCAGGCGCTTGCTTTCGCGGCTTCGGCCTGGGCGAAGCGGGCTGGCTCGCCGGAGGCTGCTGGCCGGCGACCGGAGCCGGCACTGTTGAAGAAGCTTCACCTGAGGGCGGAGGGACTGCCGCGTCTCCCGGCGGCGGGGCATCGTTCTGTTCCGCGGCTTTCTTTATCGCCTCCGAGCTGTTGCTGATGACCGGCTCGTTATCTTCCCCCGATCTTCCCGCGAAGAAGAGGAAATAGACGACCATTCCCGCGCCGATCAATCCCATCAATGAAATCAATCCTATTACGACCAGCGGCCGGGCCTCTTTTTTCTTTGCCTTGGCGTGATGGGCGACGGGATGTTCCGGAGGAGCAGCCGTCTTCTCGACAAGGTCCTGGGCGTAGGGCGGAAGCGAACCCGCCAGATAAGCCTCAATGTCTGCGATCAGCTCCGCGGCGCTCGCGTACCTTTCCTCCGGAGCCTTGCGAAGCATCTTCTTTATTATCGCCCACGCTTCCTTGCCGACTTCCGGTTCCAGTTCCCGTATGTCCTTCGGTTCTTCGCTCACGATCTTGTGCAGGACCGAGGTGATCTCGTCGCCGTCGAAAGGCTTTTTTCCAGATATCATCTCGTACGCAACCGCACCTAGGGAAAAAAGGTCGCAGCGGCTGTCCACGGCCTTTCCCTGCACCTGCTCCGGAGACATGTAGGCCGGAGTCCCGAGGAACTGCCCCTCTCGGGTGAGCTCCGAAGTCGGGACCTTAGCTATGCCGAAATCCATGAGCTTGGCCCTGCCGTCCTTGGTCTGGATTATATTACCGGGCTTGATGTCGCGGTGGACCACATTGGCGTTGTGGGCGTACTCGAGCGACGACGCTATCTCCATGAGCATCGGGAAGAGCTGGTCGGGCGCCAGCTTCTGGCCGCTCTTGATAATGTGGTTCCAGGTCTCCCCTTCGATGTATTCCATCGCGATGAAAGGCGGACGGCCCGGCCCTCCCTCGTCGGCCTCGTATATCGTGACGATGTTGGGATGGCTCATCACCCCCGCGGCCCGGGCCTCCCTCAGGAACCTCTCCCTGAATTCCTTCAGCTTGTCTTCTTCCAGCCCCTGCGACAGGTAGATGCATTTCACCGCGACGTTCCTGCCGATAGTCGGGTCCTTTGCCAGGTAGACCACCCCCATGGCGCCTTTTCCGAGAACTTTTTCCAACTGGTACTTGCCGATGTACTTCTTGTTGCCGTTATCCATCTAATCCACCGCTTCGGCGAGAGGGATGAAAACGACCCCCCTTGCCTGCCAGTACGGGATCCTTTTAGAAAGCGCCTTTATGGTCGCGGGACGGAGGTGCCCTATCCCCACGGCTTTCTTCTCCTTCATTCCTGCAAGAGCCAGCTCGTCCATCTTCAATAGAATACCACTTTCGATACTCTCATCGTCAAGGAACACTTTTCTTTCGGCCGCCCTGACGCCCGCCTCCCTGGCGGCACTGAAAGCCTGGGTGAAAGGCGTCGTCCTGCTGTCCAGGAAGAAAAGGCCCCGCTTTTTCAGTTCCTCCATCACGAACGACATGAGGGCCCTGTCCTTGGTAGCCCTGGAACCGGTGTGATTGTTCAACCCTTCGGCGAAGGGAACGGAGTCGAACTGGAGATCGAGAGTGTCGGCCACCTGCTTCCTGGTCATGCCCGCGCTTATGCACGACCTGCACTTGCACGGGTCTTCCGCCTCCATGGGAGAATGAAGTATCACGCGGAACCCCTCTTTCCGGAGGAGGTCAGCGCTTTCCGTCGAATAGGGCATGAACGGCATCACCGCAAAGGTGACGGACTTGGGAAGGCACCTGGCCGCCTCCCTTAGAAGCTCAATACTGCTTCCGACATCATCTATGACGATGGCCACTCTGCCCGTGCCCGGAGGGGAAACCACCGCGGCCGGCGGTTTCGGCAAGGGCGGATTTATCGGACCGGGATCCGTTCGGGGCCGGCCGGGTTTCCCGGCTGACGGATCCTGCTTTCCGGCGGGAGCTTCTTTTTCCCCAAAGGCCTTCTTGATTTCAGGCGCTTTCGGAGCAGGGGGGGCTATCTCAGGCTTCGCGGCCGCAGGTTCCTCCGACCGGCCGGGGGCCTTCTCGACCGGGGTCTCCCGGACCTTACCTTTGCCATGAGCCTTCTCCGCATGAACCTTTGGTCGTTCCACCGCGGCGGTTGCGCCGCTGAGGACCGCGAAGGCCCTCCAGCCGACGAATATCGCGATCGCCCCCGCGATCACGAGGACCGGGGCAAGCTTTTTCAGGTTGTTTTTTTTCCTCCTGGGAGGCCTGCCCTTCGGAGCGGGCTTTTTTTTAACGGGCCGTGTCATTCTTGTCTTTTTTTGATTCTTCCGCCAGGACCTTGAGGTAAAAATCGTCCTTCCTTCCGCGGTCCGAAACGTCTAACGCGCGGTCCGGCTTCAACGGATTGTCCTTGATCTCCCTGCCTTCCCTGTCGAGGAAGTACCCGGTCAGGACCACCAGCGCGTCCCCGTTCTTCAACATGACCTTTTCGTGAAGCGCGCAAAAACCGTAAGTTTCGGCTCCGGCGAGGGTCCCGTTCTTCGAACCGGCAAGCGCCAGCACTTCCCCGCCCCGGGCCGTCGTTCCGTCAACCAGTACAACGACCTTCCTGTTCCCGATCAATCCCTCCCCCGAGAACGGTATATCGGCGGTCCCGTTCTTTCCTGCGAATTTAAGGCTCCCTTTCCCGAACAACATACCGGCGATCACCAGCGCCCTTGATTCATCGGCGGAGGCGCATCCCCTGAGATCGAGGATCATCCTGGAACGGGCCACGGCAAGCTTTTCTTTCAGGCCTTGCCCGATGTCCGCTTCCAGGCACGGGATCTCGAGGACGGAGCATTTTTCCCCGATGTTGCGGAAAACCGGAGCGGCCGGTTTTTTCATCGACAGCTTCTTTTCGTAAGGCTTGAAGCTGTCCTTTTTCATGAATCCGCAGGTGACTTCATGGCTTTCGGCCCCCTTCATCGCGGCAACCAGCTGCGGAAAGTTCATGTCGAAGACGCTGCGCCCGTTGACGAAGCGCAGGAGGTCTCCGGGTTCGATCTCGGGGTCTTCTCCCGCGAAAGGGGCTATGACGCCCGCGAACCCCCCGTTCTTCGTGATGTACAGCGGCAGGTAGAACCCGCTCTTCTCGGCCGCCTCCGTTTCGGCCAGCCTGCTCCCCGGGATGTAGCCGCATTCGGGGCCGGTAGCCGCCGCCAGTCCTTCGAGCGCCCCTGTCAGGAGCTGGTCGGGGCTCTTCGGTTCGACATAAGTGTCCAGGACGAGTGAATATACGTCCCTGAAGAGCTCCCAGTTATCTCCCGTGATCACGGGCTCAGCCGGGAAGGCCGCGAGGCAGAAATACATCGACATCGAAAGCAAGAACAAATTCTTCATCATTTCTCCCTTATCCATCCGGCGGGATCGACCGGATCCTTTCCCTGCCGGAGTTCAAAGTATATACCCGAATAATCCCTGGTGGGATCACCGCCCGAAGTCCCTATCCGCTGTCCACCCCGGACGACCTCCCCCAGGCTGACATCTACCCTGTCCAGGTGGCTCGCGAGGGAAAAGACCCCGCCCGGATGGGCAAGGATCACCGCGTAGCCGTACCCGCTGAGCCATCCGGAATAGACCACTTCGCCCTCGAACACCGCGCTGACGGGAGATCCTAGGGGAGCCTCGATATCGATCCCGGGGTGCGGGAGCTTGGTCCGGAATTTCGGATGGATGTAATCTCCGAACCCCTGGGCGACCCTTCCCCTGAGCGGAGGGGGAAGCTTGCCCTTGAAGATGAGGATGTTCTTGCCGTACATCTCGACCTTCTTCTTGAAATCCGCGTCCCTGAAATAAATCTCCATCTTCCTCGCGTTCTCTAGGCTCTCTTCCAGGGCGGTTCTCGCCGTATCCGAATTTTTCGATAATTTTTCGAGAAGGTCCCTGGTCTGCCTTATTTCCTCGGCAAGGATCTTTTTCTCAGACGCGGAGTCGGCCTCTATTTTTTCTATCTCCGCGATCTTGGAGGAACATTCGGACTCCTTCTCCCTTTTATCCCTTTTCAGCGCGGCGAGGCCTTCGAGGTGCTTCCTGTCCCTTTCGGTGAGCATGTTGATGTAGAAGCCCGCCTGCCTGAGGTCCTCCGTGCTTGTTGCCGATGAGATCAGCCTGTATTCCGAGAGGAATCCGAGAAGGTACTGGAACTTCATCCTCGCCTTGAAATATTCGTTTATGCCGTTCTCCCGGCTTTCGATGAGCCCTATCTCTTTCCTGATCGCGTCGAGCTCCGCCGACCGGGATTCCTTCTCCTTTTTCAACTTGGAGACCGTCAGTTCTGAAAGCGTGGTCCGCTTTTTCAGGAGAGAGATGCGGTCCTTGATGCCCTCTTCCTTCCTGGCTATCTCGGCGACCTGATCGGCCAGCCTCCGCAATTTTTCCTCCACCTGCTCTTCCGCCCTCACGACCGGGCACGAAACGAGGAGCACCGCGCAGAGCAGTTTCTTCGCGCTACTTGAAAGCAAGGATCTTCCCTTCCATGTCCCGGGGCTTGTCCTTGCCCAGGAGCGAGAGGGCCGAGGGCGCGACATCAAGAATGTTGACCTCTCCGTCCAGCTTCCTGTTGGAGAAGAACATCCCCTTGACCCAACGGGGATCCAGCGAACAGTGGTCTCCGCTCCAGGGCTTGCTGTTCACCGAAATGAGAGGGTCGGGGACGCCTCCGAGGGACGTCTGCCAGGAGACCCTGTACCCGGGATTGTTCGAGACCCTCAGGTCGGGGACGAGGTCTGGGTCGTACCCGCTGTAGATCTCGTCCCTCCTGTACACTTTGTAAACCGGAGATTCTCCGGTCTCCGGGTCGGTTATCTTCGGAAGGTCACGGCAGATCGCCTCGAGAAGTTCATCGTACTCTTTCCCCGGCGTGACTATGCCCTCTCTCTCACGGCCCTTCAGGTTCACGTAGATGTTGCCGAGGCCGAGCGCGTAGGCTTTCGTGCCGGCCCAGTCCACGTTCTTGAAGAGAAGCCTGTTGTCGTCGAACAGGTCGTAAAGCGACATCAGGCCGGTTCCTTCCTTCAGTTTCATGTAACCGTTGTCCACCAGCCACCTGTTGTAGTTCACCTCTTTCCTGAAGCTCGCGAAGCCGTGATCTGAAAGGACCATGATCGTGGTATCGCCTGGCAGAACCGACATCGCCTCGCCGACGATCCTGTCCATGTGTTCATAAGACTTCTTCAGTTCCTCCGCGAACCTGAGCGCCCCGTCTTCCCGGTACAGCGGGTGGCGTTCGTCCATGAAGCGCCAGAGGATGTGCCCTATCCTGTCGGTGAATTCGAAGACCTGCACGTAAAGGTCCATGTCGCCGTCCTTGAGGAGGCTGGCCATGATCCTTTCGTAAGGTTTCTCGGTTTCGTACATGTCGGACAGGAACTGCTCCTCGTCGGAGAGCGAAGAGGAGATGGTCCACGTATCGACCGCCCAGCCCATCGTCTTGAAGGGGCCGAACCGGGTGAAAAGCTCATTCGCGTATTCCGGCGGATAGGATATGTCTAGGTCGTTGTCCGGATGGATCTGGATTGGGGACATGTAGAGCCTGAACTCCGGCTTGATCTCCATCGGGTAGAATTTCACGAGCCCTTTGATCTTCACGAGCCTGCTCAGCCTGAACTCGATGTCTATCCAATCCGACCATTCCCTCTTGCGGAGCTCTATATCCCTCCCGGAAACGGATAGCCTGCAGGTCTCCTTCGCCGTGTCCACCGATATGCCCAGCGGGAAAGTGACGATCTCCTTCACGCCTTTTCGCTCGAGTTCTTCGCGGCCCTTCTTTTCGAGGTGTTCCCTCAGGTCGTCGTCCAGGCAGCCGTCCTCGTATTCGCTGAGGGCGTAAGCGAAGAACGGCTTGTTGTAGGGCCCCGGGATTTCGACGGTCTGCTTCTCTTCGTAAACCGTGGAGCTGACGGGCACGATCTCCACCGAGAACTCGTTGTCCCTCAGCTTCAGGGAATAATCCGTGGTAATGATGTACGGCGTGCCGACTCTTCCCCTTATGTCGGGAACCCCCAGCCCGGAAAGGAGCCTGCCCCTCGGAAACGGCTTGGCGGGAAATGTATCGGGGTGCCTTATCACGACTGCCTTCAGGCCGTTTTCCCCCGCAGTTTCCCAGAAGGCTTTTCCTTTCAGATGGTTTATCGCGTAAGGGATCTTCGATGGAATGTTCTCGGAGACGAAATCCATCGCGAGGATCGCGCAGAACGCCCCCATGACCGCAAAAGATAATAAAAAGATGGGACCCTGCCTGTTCCGGAAAAGCCTGTACAGGACCGCTCCGGCGGCAAGGAAGAGCAGGAACACCATGAAAGCGGCGGCGGCGGGGTTGTACCTGCCCAAGAGGAATCTTTTCCGGCCTTCTTCGTTCAGCGCGAAGGAAGGCTTGTAGGTTTTCGGGTCTCTTCTCAGGAAGTCGAAGACCTGGTTCCTGCCGGGGTTCGTGGATGTCATGAATGCGCCCCAGGATACAGGGGTCTGCGGAGGATTGGCGACTTCCAGCTCCTTGAAGCACCCCTGTTCCTCCAGTTTTTTGAGGTTCGGAAGCGCCCCCTCGTCCATGTACTGCCTTACGAGCTTCGGGTCCGCGCCGTCGAAACCCAGCACCACCAACTTCGGGGAGGAAAAGAGCGAGGTCGTCAGAGCGGCGATCGACAGGAATAGAACTAGCCTTTTTTTCATGTTTCGAGCATTTTCGCTAGGAACTCGTCTCTTAGTATCGTCTCGCTTCTTTCGGGCCCCGTCGAGACCAGGACCACTTTTGTACGGAGCTCCCGTTCCAGGTAACCGATGTATTCCCGCGCCGCGGGAGGAAGGTCTCCGAAGTTCCTGACTCCCCTGGAGGTCTCCTTCCAGCCCCTCATGGTCCTGAGGACCGGTTCGGCCCTCTCGGCGATCCACGGCTCCGCGGGGAAGCTGTCATGTTCCTTTCCTTCGTGCCTGTAAGCGGTGCAGACCTTTATCTCGTCGAAACCGTCGAGCACGTCCAGAAGCATGAGGCAGATGCCCTCCAGGCTGTTCACCCTCACGGAATGCTTCGCCGCGACCAGGTCGAACCAGCCGCAGCGTCTCGGCCTGCCCGTCGTGGTACCGTATTCTCTTCCCCGTTCCCTGATCAGGTCCCCTGTCCCGTCTTTCAGTTCGGTCACGAAGGGCCCCGCCCCTACTCTGGTGCAGTAGGCCTTGAAAACACCGACGACGCTCCCGATCCTCGTCGGGCCAATCCCGAGCCCCGTCGCCGCGCCTCCCGCCGTGGAAGAACTGGATGTCACGAACGGATAAGTTCCGTGGTCGATGTCCAGCATGGCTCCCTGCGCTCCCTCTATCAGCACTTTCTTTCCGGAGTCCACGGCCTCGTTGATAACCAGAGAAGCGTCGCACACATAACGGGCGAGCGCGTCGGAATAGCCCAGGAACTTCTCGGCCGTTTCCTCCGCGTCGATGCCAGGATTGTCGAAGATCGCGCGGACCTCCATGTTCTTGAGCTCCGAGAGTCGCAGTATCTCCGCCCTGAGCATGTCCCTGTTCTTCAGGAACACCGCCCTGACGCCTTCGCGGGAGTACTTGCTCTCGTAGCACGGGCCTATCCCGCGCCCCGTCGTTCCTATCTTTTCCTTCCCCTTCCTCTCCTCCCTGAGCCGGTCTATGAGACCGTGGTGCGGCAGAAGAAGATGCGCCCTGTCGGAGATCCTCAGGTGGGAAAGATCTATCCCGCTCTCCTCGAGCTTCTTCATCTCCGCCATGAGCGCCTCGGGGTCCAGGACTATCCCGTTGCCTATCACGCAGAGCTTCTTCGAGGCGATGATCCCCGAAGGTACGAGGTGCAGAGCGTATTTCTTCTCGCCGATCGTGACCGTGTGGCCGGCGTTGTGCCCGCCCTGGTAGCGGGCGACGATGTCCGCCCCCTGCGACAGAAGGTTCACGACCTTCCCCTTGCCTTCATCCCCCCACTGCCCGCCGACTATTACCAAGGGCATTCTCATCCTATCCTCCGTGCGGGCGCGGCAGCGGCGCGGCGCGGGTCAGTCACCCGCCCCTCTCATCGTCACTTTTCCGTACACGCTGATCTCTTTCAGGAACTTGTCCCCGCTGCCGTAAACAGCGTATTTGTATCTGGGAAGGGAGAAGTGCCTTCCGGCGCATTCCGCGACGGCGGCGGCATCCGCCCCTGAAACATTGCCGCAGTAGACGTTCAAGTAGCCGGCCGGGAATCCCTGCAGGATGAACGACATGTTGAGCATGAGGAATTCCCTCGGATTCATGGATGCCCGCCCGATCTTTCTCAGCACCCTGCCCTTGGCTTGTTCCAGCTCTTCAACGGACGGAGGGTTCGAAGCCAGGTCCGTCAGGGTCTTCGACATGATGTAAGAAGCGAATCCCACGTCCTGGGCGTTCGGGTCCGCGTATGCTTCCAGGAAGCCGGAAAGAGGCGACCTTGACGCGGTGATGTTCAGGCTGACGTTACCCGCGATGTTCCTCTTTCCCCTCAATTCCGCGTTCATCCTCGAAAGGGGCGATTCGGAACAGAGGACCTCTCCGAGGATATCCAGCAGCGGCTTCTCTTTCAGCATCCCTTCTCCGCCGGGAAGTTCGAGGATTTTTCCTATGCCGAGGCAGGCCTTTTCGGCTCCGGTCTTCTGAAGGATGATCACGGAACTTTCCCCTGCTTTTTCCGGCAGGGAAGAACAGGCTTCGGGACTCTTCTTCGCGGCCCCCGCGAATAATTCCCTTGCCAGTGCCGACGCGGCCGAAGGTTCAGAGTTTATCGCTATGTAGCTGCCTGCGGGGACGAAGCGCTTCCTGTAAAAGGAAACCACATCGCTCCTGGTTATGAAGGCAACCTTCCCCGGATCCGGAAAGAAGTTCCGCTGCTCCCCTCCCTCAGACATCAGTTCGTAAAGGGCACTCCTTGTCCGGTCGAGAGGGTTCTTGCCCTTTTTCCCGATCATTTCCGAGAGGGCCGCCTTGGCGTCGTCGACAGCCTTGGCGGGGAATGCTCCCCCGAGCAAAAGTTCCCTGAAGATGGTCAGTGCCTCCCTCTCGTCTCCCTTGAGCGCTTCTATCTCTATTTCGACCCACTCGCCCGCCATCCTGTAGGAGATCGAGAACCCCCTGTCTCTGCGGATCTCCTCCATCCTGCCGGGCGTGTAAGCCGACGTTCCTCCCTTCACGAGAGCCTCCAGGGTGACGAGGGACAGGCCCGGCCTGGCGTGCGGTTCGCATCCCACACCGGCCCTGACATACAAGATCGCGTGAAGCAGGCCGCTCTGATCGGGAAGAGCGAACAGATCGATCCCGCAGTCGAGGGTCTCAAGGACTCCGTTCTTGAGCGCGGGAACATCGACAGTCCGCGTTCCAAGCTGCTCGGGCCTGTGAACGGCGCCGTCCTGGCAGGATACCGCGACGGCAAGGATCATGATCGAAATCGCTGCGATAATTCTATCCATGGTCTGGCTCCGGTGATCCGTTCTGCCGGCGCTTACGAAGCGACCGGCGTTCATTGCGTTTGGATCCTGTTCGCGTCAGAGAAAAGCTCCCTGGCTGCATTGTTAAGGTCTTCCGGCACGGCCGACCGCAGAGCGGAAACGTAAGCGTCCGCCGCCCCGGCATCACCTGAGTAGAGAAAACATTCGCCGGTGCGCCTGGAAAGGCCTTCCTGCCCCTCCATGCTTCCAAGGATCTCGATCAGCAGTCCGCGCCGCGTTCTTTCGAACAGCGCATTATCGAACTTAGATGAACAGAGGTTCTTGAAAAAATCCACGGCTTCTTTTTTCGCCGCCTCCCGGGAAACGTTGTCCCGGAGACGGAGTTCCATCAGGAAAAGGTTCCTGAACAGGCGGCCCGGGTCCCCGTTGCGGCAGATTCCGCCCGAGAACTCCGCCGACCGATCGCCTGTCAGAGATGCCGCGCCGCCGCGCGACAGGTAGAGCACCAGCAGGTCGAGAAGGGCTTCCGTCCGCGGGGAGTATCCGGGAGGTTTCAGATATGCGAGAAGAAGCGTTCCTCCCGCCGGGTCTTTGCCGGCCTCCGGAGTTTTTCCGGCCGGGATGACGCCGTCGTCGCGGATCAGAGTATCCTCCCCGGAAGGAACAGATTCGAAATATTTCCCGCAGAGAGCGGCAACTTTCTCGAAATCGTAATCCCCGGAGACAACGATCACGGCCCCTTTCGGATTGAGCGCCTTTGCCGCATATTTCTTCATCCCGGAAAGCGTTATCTTCCTGACCTCGCCGGCTCTGCCGGCGGCCGCCCCGGAGTAGGGACCGTCTCCGTAAACGAAGGACAGGAGCCCCGCGTAGCGTTCATCTCCCGGCCTGCCCGAAGCTTTTTCCATTTCCGCTGCCAGCAGTTCGCGTTCCTCGTAGAAATTCCTGAACACGGGTTCCTTTATCCTTTCCGATTCGAGAAGCAGGAAATATTCGAGATAATTGCGGGGGAAAGAGGTCTGGAACTCCAGCAGATCTTCGCCGGCAAGGCACCATGCTTCGCCCGCCCCATAGGCGTCGTAAAGTTTTTTCATCTCGTCAGGCACGTAGAACCGCCTAACGTCGTCCTGGAGCTGAAGCGCTTTCCTGACGAGATCCTGTATCTCTTTCTGGTCAGGTTTATCCGCCTGGTGCTTGACTATTATCTGGTCGCCGGTTTTCTCGAGCTCGTCGAAAACCTGCCGTTCTTTCTCCCAGTCCCTCGTCCCTATGTGCTCCGTGCCCTTGAACATGAGCCTCTGCAGGAGGCGCGCCTGGCCGCCGAACCCTTCTTCGTCAAGGAGGGTCCCAGCCTTGAATCCAATGTAAATGGAACCGTTCGCGGAATTGCCGATGGGGATGAAAATGAGGGTCATCCCGTTCGCCATCCGGAGGCTCCTGACCCGGGAGACTTGTTCCGTTTCCGCCTGGCAGGAAATCCGGCCGGCGAAGAGAAAAACCGAGACAAGGACGATAAAAAACACTTTTCTCATTTCCCGCGCTCCATTGCGTCGGCGTAGGCCGCGATTATGTGAAGAACCACTGAATGATATTCCTGGATCCTCGGCGTTTGTGCCGCCGGAAAGACTATGGAGACGTCCGCCAGCAGGGCCGCTTTTCCGCCTCCGCCTCCGGCGAGCAGAACCCTCCCTATCCCCATCTCCCGCGCCTTCACAAGCGCCGCGACAACGTTGGGAGAGTTTCCCGATGTCGAGATCGCTATGAGGACATCCCCTTCTCTCCCCAGAGCTTCGAGCTGCCTTTCAAAGACGACGTCGAAACCGAAGTCGTTCCCTATCGCGGTCAAAGCGCTGGTGTCGGTGGTGATGGCTACCGCCGGAAGGCCTTTTCTTTCTCTCCCGTACCTGCCTACCAGCTCCGCCGCGAAGTGCTGGGCGTCGGCTGCGCTTCCGCCGTTCCCCGCAACCAGAAGCTTCCCTCCGCGGTCCAGCGTCACGGAGATCAGCGAGCACGCTTCCTCTATCGCTGCGCGGTCGGCATCGAGACGCTTTTTTATCAGTTCCAGGTTGTCGGATACTTCGGCGATCTCTCTTTCAACGACGCCTGCCATGAAAACCTCCAAACTGGTTATTTTATCAGATTTGCCCACATGCGGTAAAATACGGCCATGAGCGGTTTCGGCAGGATCATCGCGACCGTCAATGTGAAGGACCCCTGGACCGCGGCATCCGAAGCGGAGGCCGCCATCGCCGCCGGAGCCGACAGGGCCGAGATTAGGATCGACGCCCTATCCGCCCCGCGAGCGTGCGAGGATCTGCTCGGGCTCGCCGGAAAGATCCCGCTACTCTTCAGCGGCAACAGGGCCGGGTTGTCCCCTGCGGAAGCCGTTATCTTGCGGGAGGCATCTGCGTGGGGCGCGTGGATAGACGTTCCTTTCGTAGAAGGCTTGGACATACCGCGTTGGGCGGACAGGAGCAGGACGGTCCTTTCGTTTCACGGGATCATAGCGGACCGCGTCCATGCCGCAGGGATACTCTCTTCCATGAAAGGAAGGGCAGCCCTCGTCAAGCTCGTCCCCCCCGCCGGCAGCATTTCGGAGGCCGCGCGCTTCCTGTCATGGATGAAAGGATTAAGAGAGATCTGTCCGCTCATAGCCTTTCCTTCGGGAAACGAGAGCGTCGCGGCGAGGATCCTGGCCCTCTCCCGCGGATCGGAGTCGGTATACGCCGCCTCCGGAGGGTCCGAACCTGCCGCGGCCGGGCAGATCAGACTGAGCGAGCTCCTCAGTTACAGGCCGGCCAGGATCACCGAAAACACCACCCTTTACGGCCTCCTGGGCCATCCCCTTCAATTCTCGCTTAGCCCGGGGCTCTGGAACGGCTGGTTCGAGGAACTGGGAATGGACGCCAGGTATCTCCTTTTCCCGGCATCGGACATATCGAATGCTCTCGAGGCATTCACGCTGCTCGGGATCAGTGGTTTCGGAGTGACAGCCCCCCACAAGGAAGGGATAATCCCGAGCATGGGAAGACTATCGAATCTTTCCGCAAGGTGCCGCGCCGTCAATACCGTGATTCTCGGCAGGGGCGCATCCCTGGGAACCAATACGGACGTATTCGGGATAAGGAGGTCGCTCGGTTTCCTGAAAAGAGGATCGCACGTCCTGGTCCTCGGGAACGGCGGCGCGGCGCGCGCGGCGGTGTTCGCGCTGAGGCGCTCCCACAGGGTGGTCGTATCCGCGAGGTCGCCGGACAAAGGCAGGGCTCTCGCGGAGGAAATGGGCGTTGCCTTCGCCGGATGGGACCTGAGGCGCGAACTCGCGTACGACCTGATGATCAACGCCACGTCCTGCGGTTCGGACGGAAAGACGAACCCCTGGGACGAAGGCATTCCCCTGCCCGCCGCCTCAATAATGGACATGGTGACCTCTGACAAAGAGACTCCTCTCGAAAAAAAAGCGCGGGACGAAGGCCTTGCGGTGGTGAGCGGCAGGGAGATGCTTTGCGGTCAGGCGAGGCTTCAGTTCCGGATACTGACAGGAATAAAACCGCCGAAGGGCTGTTCACTTTTTAATGATGGACTTGTTTGAACCGGAATAGGAGGATGGAATGATCTACGAGGTCAGGAACGAGCTAAAGCCGAAGGAACTCAAGGGGATCAGCGAAGCGCAGATAAACCAGCACTGGAAGCTTTACGAAGGTTACGTAGCGCAGACCAACGCCCTGAAGGAAGAACTTTGCGCCCTGAGGAAAGAAGGAAAGGGCGGGACCCCCATTTACGCCGACAGGCGTAGACGCTTCGGGTTCGAGATCAACGGCATGGTCCTGCACGAATATTACTTCGGGAACGTGGCTTCAGGCCATCCCGGCCCTGACAAGAGCTCGGGGCTTTACAAGGCCCTGGAGAATGAGTTCGGCTCTTTCGACGCGTGGAAGGAAGATTTCGTCAAGGCCGGAGCCTCGAGGTCGATAGGATGGGCCGCGCTTTACATCGACCCGAGGACAGGAGCGCTCACCAACCATTTCATCCAGCTCCATGAAGAGGGCCACGTGGCCGGATTCGCGCCCGTTCTCCTCATGGATGTCTGGGAGCACGCTTACATGGTCGATTTCGGCGCTGGAGGAAGGCCTGATTACATAAGGACTTTCTTCGATAACGTTAACTGGGACGCCGCCGTCGGAAGGTTCTCCGAGGCCTCCCAGGGAAAACTGGCCCAGAGGTTCATCTGAAGGTTATAAAAACGACTTCCGGACGCGCGAACAGGCGGAAAGGCAGCCAGACGCACCCGATACCGCTCGTGACATACACGGGGAGGAACCGGTTCCTCCCCTTTCTGTCATAAAGGCCGTAAGGGAACGTCTTGGAGTACTTGTCCTTGAAAGGCAGAAATGGTTTTCCAAGCGGTGGGGCTATCTGTCCCGCGTGCGTGTGCCCGAAAAGGGCGAAGTCGAAATTCCCGCACTCCGGGAACGACAACGTTTCAGGCGAATGCGAAAGAAGGATCCTGACGCCCGGGTTCTCTCTTCGCCTGTTCCCGGGAAATGCCGGCTCCCCCCATTCGACATCGTCAAGACCGTAAACGGAAATATGCCCGTCATCGCCGCCGAACCCGACCTCCTCGTTCACCAGCACTTTTATCCCTGCCTCGCCGAGAATGCCTGTCAGTTCCCCCCTGTCTATCCACCGGTCGTGATTTCCGAGCACCCCGTATTTTCCAAGCCGCGGGGAGACGGCCATCAACGATTCGCACACCAGGCCTATCTCGTCTGCTGAAAGAAAAATATAATCCCCTCCCAGAAGAAGGAGATCGTGTTCATTCTCCCTCAGGATCCTTCCGGCCTCGCGGATGACTGACGGATGAGTCATTTTCCCCGAGTGCATGTCGGAAACGAAAGCCACCGTCACGCTCTTCAGCCCATTGGCCTCGAGGCCGAGATCGTACGAAAGGTTCATTATCAGCGGAGGCTGCTGAAAACCGGTGTTCCTCGCCAAGTCCCTCGCCCACGTTCCCCTGAAAAAAGTTTCCTCGAACTTCTTTCCGTACTTTCTCAGCAGTGAGGGCTTCGATCTTTTAGCCATTTTTCTCCAATCATAAAAGGTAAAAGGCGTGAAGCCATCTTGTCAAGTCCGCCACAGGTCAAAAAAAATGAGTTCGCCACGAAATAACGTATCGATTTTAATACAGCAGTGTCTGAATAGAATTACAAATAGATGTGTTTACTGCCTTCAATAATATATCACCTTTCATTCAAAATGTGACGCGCATCACAATCCGTTAAAAATTTTTCACACTATTTCCTTTTATTATCATAGACTTGCGGCAGTTATGAGAAAAAATGGTTGCTCGTGGCATGCCGCTTGCTATAATATGCGCAGACCGCTGCGTAGAGAGACTCGATAGTGAAGCGGGGGCAATTCAAGGGCCGGGAGGATTACCTTCCGGCCCTTTTGTGCTGTCAGGATGCGAGAGTTCATATCCATTTTTCAGATATTTCGAGCCGAGCCGGGGTCAAGCGTAAATAACGCCTTTTTCGCCCGACTGTAACGTTCCTATTACAAAAGGCTTTTCCCCTTTATTTATCAAATGCGCCATGATATCTCGGACCGCGGTCCGATCCACGGCGATGATCAACCCTACCCCCATGTTGAAGACTCGGAACATTTCGTCATCCTGGATCTTGCCC
>ERZ1645192.2419-NODE-2419-length-15472-cov-6.910683_pt1 | contig 15472 bp, 12 predicted proteins | sample MGYA00575354_ERZ1645192 | MGnify/ENA primary metagenome ERZ1645192 (study PRJEB40844, sample SAMN11349763) | freshwater sediment metagenome | isolation source: river sediment | host: Sediment | place: India: Faizupur Khadar , New Delhi | collected 2017-02-21 ... | reverse complement strand
ATCGATACGAATCATCAAATCATCATCGAGAACTTCAAGCATCATGACAGGTTTTACTGCTCCCGGTCCGTATTAAAGAATACGATGGCTTATGTTAAGGATAAGACCCTTGCGGTTTTAAAGTCAAATCCACATTTATTAAAGCCTTACAGGATAAAATTTTCTGATATTTCAGATGTTTATTACACTACCGGTACTGAGCTTGAATTCTGGGTCAGGACAACTATGGATAAGGTTTCGAAAGAGGAACTTTCCCTCAGTCAGGAACTTAAGGAATCATACTGGAAAAGAACAAAAGGTCAGGTTAGAAAATCACTTGAAGAAACTCTTATCATGCTGGAAAATTATGGAATTGAACCTGAAATGGGGCACAAGGAAGTCGGCGGAGTAAAAGGGAAAATAAGCAGGGAAGGGAGGCTCTACGATGTTATGGAGCAGCTTGAGATAGACTGGAAATTCACCGATCCGCTTCAGGCCGCAGATAATGAAATATTCGTCAGATATGTTGTTAAGGAAGTATTCAGAAAAAACGGGCTTGAGGCGATCTTCGTCGCCAAGCCGGTTGATGGTGTCGCAGGTTCAGGCGAGCATATACACATAGGGATGGGCGTTAAATTAAAGAACGGGAGGAAGCTAAATCTTTTCGCGCCTTCAGAGAATAAATTTTATTTATCGGAGCTGGGCTACGGGGCATTGATGGGATTATTAAAGAACTGGAAGTCGGTCAATCCGTTCGTCACAAATTCGCACTCGGCAATTAAAAGACTTCAGCCGGGATTTGAAGCTCCGGTCAGTGTGGTAGCGTCCCTCGGACTGACGCCAAAATCACCCTCAAGGAACAGAACAGTTCTTATCGGGCTTGTTAGATCCGAAAGTCCGATGTCAGTAAGGTTTGAAATCAGAGCTCCTAATCCTCATACAAATGTTTATCTGGCCGTGTCCGCATTTTATCTAGCGATGCTTGACGGCATGAAATATTCTTCAGATAAATCAGCTGATCATCTAAATAAAGAAATACTTAAGAAAAGCGGAGTTTCTTCGGATTATCTGTTAAAAGATAGGCAGTATGTATCAGAAGAGAATATTTTCGATCATTTTACTCAGGACGATAGAGACAAGCATTTCGGTAAAACTCCTAAGACAGTATGGGAAATAATCAGCGTTCTCAAAGAAAACCTGCCTATCTATAAAAATTCCCCCATTACACCTGAAATTATAAATTCTTACTATTTAAGCTCTTTAAGAAAATGGCTTATTGAAATTAAAGAGAAAGAATTTAATTATATAAGACTTGATATCGTCAATATGTTCAGGTATCCCGATAAAGAGAACGGACTCGACAGGTCCAACTGGGTAGAAGTTCAGAAACTTATAAATGAGATAGCGAAAGATGACGAAAAGAAACCTTCAATGATGTCTCTCGTAGAAAAAGAGATAGAGAAAGAAGATTACGGGAAAGTGAGCACAAAGTTCTTTGAACTGAAGCAAAAATATTCAATCCTTCAGAAGAAATACAAAGAGTATAGAAAAAATATTTTATAAATTTAAAAAAAAAGTGAAAAAAAATACTTGAGGGTCACTAGATGACACTGATCTGTTGTTATTATACCATTGTTCTAACTAAAACCGCTAATGTAAAAACTAAGGAGAAACACAATGGAACAACAGAACTACAACACGAACGAAGTTTACTCTGCAAACTTCAAAACCGGTAACAGAACTTACTTTGTAAATCTGCTCGAAGCGAAAAATAACGCAAAGTATGTAAAAATTACCGAAAGCAGAAAAGTCGGCGAGAATGAGTATCAGAAAAACAGGATAATGCTTTTCCAGCACGATCTTGTTAAGCTGTCAAAAGTTCTCAATCAGGCTGTTTCAAAGATCAAAGGGAACGAAACGGAGCCTGAACAGATACAGGAAGACACGCTTCCCAACTTGGAGACAGAATCTTCCGCTTCTTCTGCCGAAGAGATCAAACAGGAAGAAAACATCCAATTTCCGAATTCCGGAAAAAAATGGATCAGAGAAGACGAAGAAAAGCTTGAATTTCTATTTAAAGCCGGAAAAACGGTCGAGGATCTTACAGAAATTTTCGGAAGGAAACAAAAGGGTATAGAAAGCCGGCTTCAAAAGCTGGGTCTGATAGAAGCCCGATAAATATATCTCTCTCCGCCCTCACATACAAAAAAGACCTGTATATTATAGCGGGTCTTTTTTATTTGTTTACGAGACTAAATTGAACTATATTTCAAATTGTGACGCAGAACACACCCGAAAGCTGACGGCATATGTATATTGATACAAAATACGGTGAGGGTTCGTAATTTGTTAAGCAAAGGTAAAGTAATAGATTCTCTATACAAGGTTGAAAAAATTCTGGGCAGCGGAGCGCAGGGAGTTATCTATCATGTTAAAACAGTCGCCACCGGTTATGATCTTGCTCTCAAACTCATTGCCATTTCAGCAGAAGCCAAAGTTCAGTTCAATGATATCCTGGAATCGATTAAAGACGAATTTACGATCATAAAGTCTCTGCATCATAAAAACATTATAAGCGTATATGATTTCGGCTACGATAATAAACTTGATAAATATTATTATACGATGGATTATCTTCAGGGACTGGATCTGAGGGATTATGTAAAATCGAACCCGAACAGCACCCAGTTTCCAATGATAGTGTATCAGATACTGGACGGATTAAACTATCTTCACTCCAATAATATTATACATTTCGATATCAAGCCTGAAAATATTTTTATAATCAATAAAGGGAAAGAACCTTCGGTAAAAATACTGGATTTCGGTTTGTCTGAGATCAAAAAGCATAATAATCAGAATATAAGCGCAAAAGGAACATTGTCTTATATCGCTCCCGAGTTCTTTCTCGACCCGACAAAGATATCACCTAAGATCGATCTGTATTCACTGGGCATCACACTGATCCATGTAAATAAGGGGATCGATGACTCCGGCGCAGAAAGCATAGGTAAAGGAAGCATCCTTTCTGCCATAAATGCGGAATACGAAAAAAATAAAGAGCTTCTGGAATCCTTCAGGGATAAAAAAATAAAATCCTTCATTTCCCAGCTTACCGAAAAAAATCCGGGAACAAGGATATCGTCAGCCGTTGAAGCTATAATCGGGCTCAACAGGATATTCGGGACAAATTTTAAAATTCCTGCAGTTCATCACATAACTTCATTTATGAACAATCCGAAATTCATCCTGAGAGAAAACGAGTTCAACCAGCTTAAAACCCTAAGAGACAACTGCCTTTTAAAAAAAGAAGGCAGATCGGTTCTGCTGACAGGGCACTCGGGAACCGGTAAGACAAAAATGCTGAATCAGCTTGTTTTCCAGTCATCACTGAATCTGGAGAAAGTGTTAAAAATATACCTTGATGATAACACCAGTGAAGATTTTTTTATCGGAAAGCTGCTGCTGAGGAAAATATTCAATCTCTATAGGGCAGATATTGATCTTGAAAAAGAGTATGAGATTATTAATAAAGAGCTTGACTCGATAATAGAAAAGGAGCAGGATTTTTCATACATATACGATGATATAATAAGCATAATTACAAAATGCTCCGACACAAGAGAAGTTAAGCTGACGGTACTTCTCGACAATTATGAAAGATACGATATTGAATCCATCCGCTTTGTCAACAGGCTGTTCAATATAAACAAGAATACGGGCAACCTGTTTATTCTGATCTCCATAGCGACTGACAAAATGAACGATACGGTGGCACAAAGCTTAAAACTTATGGAATTTGACCCGGATATTCCCAAGATAGAATTGCCGATGCTTTCGTATGCGGAGACTCAGCATGTGATAGAAGTATTTTTAGGAAAGATCGGTTCTCTTCCTCCGGATTTTTCGAAGAAAATTTATGATCATACGGGCGGGAACTTCAGAAAGCTCATGATGTATTTTGATGAATTCTTTCAAACCGGAGTTCTTAATTATGTTTCGGGGCTCCTTCTTTTCAGAGATCATGAAAAATTCAATGAGATATTAAAATCAAAATCGGGAAAATCTGTTAAAAGTATCATTGACAGTCTTGACGGAGATGAATTATCGATTCTTAAACTTTTATGTGCGACTTTTAACAAGCTGAATCTGGATGAAATACAGAGATTTATTAAGCTAAGCGAATTTGATCTTAAAAGAGCTTTGAATAAAATGGTCAACCATGAAGTAATAAGCGGATACAACGGTCTGTACAAAGCGATCAGGAGCGAAGTTAAGAATTATGTATTTAAAAAAACAACTAAAGAGGAACTTATCCAGCTGTACACCGATATATCTTCACTATCTCATGACGATAAGTTCAGCCAATATGCCGTTATGCTGCTCAAAGCTATCAGCAATAATAAAAGCAAACATAATCTGGGTGTTGTAGGCAAGTATATAGACAAGATGCTAAAATCCGACACGAACGATAATCTGTATTATCTGCTGCTTAACAGTCTTAAAATAGCTTCGGACAAAGAACTCCGTTTCAGGCTGGAGGTTAACTATGCATACTATCTTTTTAAGAAGGATCCTGAAAAATGCGCAAAAGTTACAGAAAGTCTGGATCGTCTGTATAAAAAGAAAGACAGGGATATAAGCAACAAACTGAGCTTTATAAGACTGAAATTCAGAGTTTTCGATCCGGAAAAGGATAAGTATAACGCGGTCGATTTCGTGAAAAATGCTTTACCGGTCATGGAAGGCGAGCTTACATCTGCCGAGCTTTTTAAAGAACTGTTTGACTATATTGAAAAGCTGCTCAAAACAGGAGAGTATTTTAATCAGGGCACTGAGATAATAGATCTGCTTGAAAGGAAGTACGAAAAAGAAAAAAACGGAACATTTGAGTATCCTAATATTCTTAACACGCTCAAGTTCGTTTACGGTACGATCGAATGGAAAGAAGAATACGAAAAATCTCTATCCGGATTTATAAGCGAACATATAAAAGCGCAGCTGTACAACAATAATTATTTTTACCTTCTGAAAGCGATCGGACTGCTGGTTGAAAAGAGCTGCCTGAAAGGAGATTACGCTGAAAGGCTTACTTTCGGTCTTGAGACTGCATATAAGCTTAAAGATATAGATAATATGTTCCTGATGTATTCTACGCTTTCGACATACTATTATTACAGGGGAAATTACGAGAAATCACTTTACTGGGATGAAAAAAAGGTTCATCTGAAGCAGAAGCTGAGGAAGGAACTTACGACAGAAGATATAGGTGATATAGCTATAACGAAAGCCAACCTGTATTATCCTCTCGGTGAAGTTATTACTCTTGTTCAGGAAACAAGGCGGCAGGCCAAAGAAAAAAATGAGCTTTCCCAGTACATTTTATATCTGACAAACGAATTTATTCTTCAGCATCGGAAGGGCGATCTTAAAACAGCCAAATCTACGATCAGAAAAGCATATCTATACTTCAGGGCTATTCCGGATAACGAACTTTTAAGGCATTATGACAGGGTGTCGAAATATTTTCCTGAAGTTTTCTCCAGAGAGGAAGCTCTGAAGGATGCCGAGAATCTGAGATCATTTAATACTATCTCTCATGATGTTTTTGATAAAATGAAGGAGTTCATCGAAAAATATTACGAGTATAACATATGTTACAGATGGTCACCCGACAGGGTTGATGAAGTATTATCAGGTCATCTCGAATTAGAGACGCCTATGATGATCCTTCACTACATGAAAGAGCACCGGTCTCTGCCTGATCCAAAGAGGGTCATAGGGGAGATAGAACCGAGGTTTTTTAATCCCGAATGTACAGGTGAGCACCTTGCTCTTCTTACTACAAAATTCATGATGACTAAAGACCGCAGCCTGTTCGATCCGATTTTTGAGTTTTCGAGAAAGCTTTATATATCAGGTTATATAATGATAAACATTTATACGCTGATACCTTTTATGGAGTATGCACTGATGATCAATACTCCGAAAGAAAAGATGAAGAGATTTATCGAATCTTACGAAGAGATAAAAAACTATCTTTATGAGAATATGGATGATGTTCAGTTAAAGCTGTTCGAATCGGCTTATTTTTTCAGGCGCGGTAAAAAGATAATCGAGTATTATAATAAATTATAGTTTGTTTTCTCACTTTCTTTTGCACGCCCGCTAAGAAAGTGACAAAGAAAAAGGCGTCGTAAAGCGAATCATCATAAATTCATCTAAAAACTCACCCTGGCACATTAATTCAATTGCTTGTTTATAGCGGGTTTCGTACCGGCGGGTAAAGACGGTAACGGGTTCGCTTTTATATGAAATATGATGATCGATGATCCTGAACCCGGACTATTTTCTGACCCATTCGCCTTTTTTATTACGGTAATAGGTCTTGTCAGGAGATTCTGACAGGTTCATATTAAAAAAAGATTCATAAACTTCATCAGGCGCGGAATTAAATTTTACATCGGTTTCGATTATGCGCTGCATTATGAGCGCTCTGGCCTTATTCTCCTTGTCAAAAACAACGGCGGCGTTCTCTTTATTTATCTTATCCAATTTATCAAGCTCGTTCTGATCAACTATTTCGAGCAGACCCTTCTGATTCTCGCCGAATATACCCTTTATTTTGAGCTCATTTAGATCGTCTTTGAAGAATTCCCTGTCCCTGACAGCTTCAACAACATCCCGTCTGTCTGCCGTGATCTTAATGTCGCCCGAACCTCTTTCGGAAGCTATCATCCATGCGTCCTCTTTGATCTTGGCATATTCGCCCATCACCTGATTCTCAAGAGCTGTCTTTTCTCCGGTGATCTTGATGTCCGGTATCTTAACTGTGCACGATGTTATCAGAACAAGAAATATTAAAGAAATAAAAATACGCATAATTTATACCTAAAATAGATCTTCCATTCCGTAAAGTTTATTTTCCTTCTGAGCTATCAGAAATTCTACGGCTTTGAACACGCCGGACGCGAAAGTTTTCCGGGAAATGGCTTTATGGGTAAGCTCCAGTCTTTCGCCGTTACCTGCGAATATGACTTTATGGTCTCCGACAACATCGCCGCCTCTTAGTGTATGGATAGCTATTTCGGATCTTCTGCGAGGTTCATAAGTTCCCTTTCTGCCGTAAATAGTGGAGTAGCCGGGATTTTTTTTCATCAGAATATCCCTGAGCTTTAAGGCCGTTCCGCTTGGAGCGTCAACTTTCTGGTTATGATGCATTTCCAGTATTTCAATGTCATAATCGTCTTTTGCGAGATCAGATATCGTATTCAGCAGTTTGCCAAGTATATGAATCCCGAGTGAAAAATTCGGCGAATAGAAAACCCTTCCCTTTGCAGCGAAAATTTTTATCTCCGACATTTCCTCTTCTGAAAAGCCTGTGATCCCTGTCAGGAACGGTTTTTTGTTCTCGACGCTTAGCTTCAGATGCTCCATGCATGATTTTTTTGAAGTGAAATCTACAACTATGTCAATGTCTTCGTGATCAATGACATCGACTAGTCTTACGCCCATGCCCAAATCTGTCAGAAGGCATTTTTCGGGCGTTTCGATTATGTATGAAATGTTAAAGCGGTCGGAATTTTCACACAATTCTGTAATCGCCTTTCCCATCTTGCCGTAGCCGCCGCAAAGAGCTATGTTGATCATACCCCACCCCCGAATTTTATCCGTCTTACGATAATATATAATTTTGTTGCAGTTAATTCAAGAGGAATAAAGTTTAAAGTTATTTCATTCAGTAATATTTATTTATAGCCATCAATCCTCTTGATCCAGCCGTCTAGGAAGGAAAGGTCATTCCTCTCATCGGTATAGTTATTCACTCTGCGTGTAAGCACTTCTTTAGCGGAAGTGATAAAGCTGTCGAGATCAGGTAATTTCATGCCTTCGAGAACATGTAAAAGGCCCCACCCTTCACCTTTAAGCCGCTCAGCAGGATCAAGTCCGGTTCCTTTAAAGTTAAGGTAATCGACCACAGCGAACCTCCCCTCAGCTGTTTTAGAAAGCTCTTTCACTGCTGTCACAATATGCGGATTAAGCTCCAGGATCTCATTTATTGAATCCATCGCTTTAAAAATTATAAACCCGGCCTGTATATAGGTCGTTGAAGCCAGCCAGTCTATTATCACATCTTTCACGGGATCGCCATCCAGTTCGTCTCTGTTGTTCCACGGACATCCGGTAAATTTATGCCTTTTTATAAATTCGGGGACAGGCTCGTTCTTTTCAAGATAGAAAGCTATAAGCTCTGGAAACTGCTCGACAAAAGGCAGTCTGCTTCCTGCTTTTAGCCAGATAAAATGACCTATTCCGAAGTTAGCAAAATCTTCTTTCGGGCTCCAGTAAACAAGATATCTTTTCTGCGAACCGCACTCGTTAGCGAAGAATTTTACTCCCATCTGTCTGAATTCATCAGCCGTGATCGATCTGAAATTCTGCATAAAATCATAATTAGCCATATATTACTCCATCCATTTTAATATCGTGAGGTTCGACAGGTACATTTTCAACCATCTGAAAATCATAACATATCCCTATCAGGCGAGCTTTTCCTTTCAATTTCAAAAGGACTTTATCGTAGTATGCTTTTCCTCTGCCCATGCGGTTATTATGCAGGTCGAAGGCTACGCCGGGAACTATAGCAAGATCAATGCTGCTGAGGTCATGAAAAGGTTTTCCGTCAGGTTCGGGGATCGAGTAAAGGTCGCCGTTTTTAAGCTTATGTACTCCGGTGAACTCCTTAAGATAAAGTTCTTCGCCGTTTATCGCAGGCAGTATAAATCTCTTTCTGCCGGCCCATTTGACAATAAATTCCTTAGTATCGATCTCATCATCCATTGCCCAATAAATGAAAATTGTTTCTGCGTTTTTAAACTCTGATGTATCTTCAAGTTTTTTCATTACGGCTTCAGAGCGGATCTTCCTGCCGCTTTCGCTCAATTCTGATTTAATCTGTTTTATTTTTTTTCTCAATGCCTTTTTTATTAAAACTATCTCTTCACTCATCGGCTTTCCAATTTAATTGAAGGTAATATAAAGAATTATTTTGTTAAGAGAGATAAAATTGTTTATTTTGCAGAGGATTTTTTATGGCGGGAAAATGAAGATATCGGAAACGAAGAAATATATTGAAAATGTGCTTGATACAAAAAATATTGATATAGCCATAGTTCTGGGCAGCGGATTGTCATTTCTCGAAGACAGTATGGAATATTTGAAGCAGGTAAAGACTTCAAACATTCCCGGTTATCCTGCTTCGACCGTTATGGGCCACAAAGGCGTGATAAGCACAGGGATTTACGCAGGCAAAAAGCTGATGATAATGGCTGGAAGAGTTCATTACTACGAAGGGTACAGCTATGAGGAAGTTGTCTTTCCGATAGATATTTTAAACTCTTTAGGAGTTAAAAAGCTTCTTCTTACTAATGCGGCCGGAGGTATAAACCGCAGTTACGGACCGGGCTCTATTCTTGTTCTCGAAAGATATATTGCGCCTTTCTCGCCGAAATATAAGAAAGCGCTTATGGAACCCTACTCAATAAAACTGAACACTCTGCTTGAAAAAGCCGGCAGGAATAAATGTATCGAAGTTCACAAGGGATGCTATGCATACATGACGGGACCGAGCTTTGAGACAAAAGCCGAAATAGATTTTTTGAGGCTGTCAGGCGGTGATGCGGTCGGAATGTCAACAGTGCCTGAAACAGTCCGGGCTGTCAGTTACGGAATGGACATAGCCTGTATTTCAAGAGTGTCAAACCCGGCTGCGGGAATAACGGGCAAACCTTTGTCGCATGTTGAAGTGCTTGATACTGCTAAACGATCGCAGGAAAGTTTTATTGAGCTACTAAAAGAATTTATTAAACTGATCTGAAAATGGAAAAAGAGAAATATATAACAGTAGCTAAAAATACAGAAATAGAGATCGAAAAGATAAAAGGATCAAGATTTGTCGGCCGGCTGTACGGGATAAAAGACAGAGAAGAAGCCGAAAGCGATCTTGAAAAGATAAGGAAAATGTTTCACGATGCCACACACAACTGCTTCGCATATACCGCAGGTATCGGGGGAAATATTTATACCCGTTCAAGCGACGACGGAGAGCCATCGGGAACCGCAGGGAGACCGATGTTGAGCGTACTGGAAGGAAGCGGTCTGTCAAATGCGCTTCTCGTAGTGACTAGATACTACGGAGGAACTAATCTGGGTACGGGGGGGCTTATAAGAGCTTATACCGAAGCAGCAAAGGAAGTAATAGAAGCGTCTGAAAAGGTGACGATTGAGATAAAGGGAAAAATTAAATTTTCTTATAATTACGATCAGACAAGCATGGTAATGAGTTTAATGAATAAATATGAGGGTGGGATCATTTCGGAATCCTTTACCGACAGGCCGGAAGCGGTTGTTTCGATCAACAGAGGTTTTATAGAGAATTTTATAAAAGAGATATTCGACAGAAGCAGTGGAACTATTGAGGCGGAATTATGCTGATTGCGCTTGTAGTGGCAGCTTTCATACTTTCATTCTTTTTTTCCATGTCCGAGATAGTTTATACGGTTGCAGACAGGATAAAGATAAGGGTATGGAGCAAATCGGGGGTCCGCTCGGCTATCCAGGTAAAAAAGCTGATCAAAAATCCCGATAACTTTCTCGTGCCTGTACTTGTAGGTAATAATATAGCCAATACAGCCTATGCTACCTTTTTTGCATACCTTGTCGCGGATATGAAGTGGGATGTTTCACATTACGAGAGCACTTTTATAATCACGATACTTCTGGTTGTTTTTTCAGAGATGATGCCTAAAGTGATAGGGAAAAAATACAGCACTTCACTTTCGGTAAAATTTATCTATCCTTTCCTGGCTGCGAAAATCTTGTTTTCCCCGATAACGCTGGTCGTAGGCATAATGAGCAAATGGATACTGAAGCTGCTCAGGATACCAATGAATAAATATAACTGGGTGATGATATCAAAAGATGACATTGATGTGATACTCGAGAATGCTACGAGGTCAAGATCGGTAAAAAAGGAAGACGCACTGGCGATAAGAAGCGTGATGAGCCTTGACGAGAAAAAGGTAAAAGAGATCATGCTGCACAGGAAAAATATTATCTCCGTTGAATTGAACAGTCCGGTTTACAGGCTTAAAAAAATGGTGATGCTTACATCTTTTTCAAAGATAATCGTGTATGAGAACGATCTGGATAATATAGTCGGCGCCGCTTTCGTAAAGGATCTGCTAAAAGACCCGCAGGAGATCAAAGATATAGTCAGACCGGTTCTGTTCATTCCGGAAAACACAAGCGTTCTTTCGCTTTTTAAAACACTTAAAAAGGAGAAAGCCACAATTGCAGTTGCCATCGACGAATTCGGCGGGTGTGTCGGACTTGTAACAATGCACGATATACTTGAACTTATCGTCGGAAAGGTTGATGATCCTCACGATAGAAGAACATCTGACAGAGGTATAATCTACAGACCTGAAAGCGGATCTTTCATAGTCGCAGGCAGCGCTGATATCGAGGAACTTGACGGTATGATCCGGAGTATCACAGGGGATGAAAAAGAATTATTCGGAGATAAAAACGGGACTGTCAACGGTTTTATTATCAATCACCTTCAGAGAATACCCGAACAGGGAGAGACTTTTGAGGTTAAAAAATTAAAATTCAAGATCATAAAAGCGAGAAAGAATTTTGTTGAAACTATTATCATTCAGACATTAGAAAAAACGGAGTAGAGATATGCGTTCAAAAGTAATTATGCTGGTTTTAATAATGATCGTAAGGCTTATTTCCGCGGAAATAAAATGTACTACTTCTTGTTCGATCACAAAGGGATATGATATAAAAAATTACTCAGGTAAACTTTTTTTCGGAACGAACGGCGGGATGGTCTATAACTCCGGCAGCGGCAACACGATCTACGACACTGACGACGGATTGTATAAGCCAGATGTAACGAAAATTGAAAAAGATTTCCGAGGGATGTATTGGCTCGGGCATGACGACTGTTCGGCTTCGGTACTGGATCTGGCGAAAAAGAAAGTTTCATACTTAAATGACATTGAGCAGGCAGGGGTCTATACTCTTAACGGAATATTTTCATCGGCTAAGTATGTATATATAGCTACAAGCGGACTTCTAGCAAGATACAAATATAATGATACATACAAGAAGTATGAAATTTCAGAAATAAATTCTATGACGGGAAATGTTAAAAGCGTAATTGTAGTAAACGGGGTGATCTATGCCGCACTTTCTACCGGACTTTATTATATTTCAGAAGCTGCTCCCAACATTAACTATCTGAGCAACTGGAGTGTAATTACAGGATTCGCCTCCGGAACCATAGTAAACGGTTTTGCTCTGAATACGGATAAACTATATGTGCTGACCAATAACGGATTATATCTGGTAAGTGGAAGTTCAGCAGTAAAACAGGCCGTTTTCAATAATGAAAACTTATATTACGGTATATTTGACAGCACTAATTTTTATGTTTCGCTCGATCAGGTTGGTGCTACGGTTATAAAAAAGATATCAAAAGATTTCACTGGAACCCCTGAGATCGTTTTCGGAACAGAAGAGCCTGATACAAAGGTATTCGCCGTTGTAAACAACACTGTTTATTTTACTTCATCCAGAGGGTATTCGTATTATGATATTTCAAACGATACGGAATATTCAATGAATTTTAATGTTCCTAAAGAAAAAGGCATAAAGAAAGCTGTGATCGACGATGCGTCCGGAAATCTGATCTATCTGACAAGCAATAAATTTTCATATATGAAGATGGTGGATGATTCCTTCTGTGAAACTGTGTACAGTGCAAGAGGGTCTTCCACTAACATTCTCGCTCAGGACAACGATCTCTATATCTGCACATGGGGCTCGGGTGTAAACTATTTTAAGTTTGAAGGCAGCGATTATATTTATAAGAAAAACTATTCTTTCGGTAGCCCTGTGGGAGTCTCAACCAGGTATCCGGTTCATCCGGGCATTTATGAAGATCCGCAGAACAGAATATGGATTACCAACTGGAACGATATCGATGCCGATTCTACTGTGACAGTATTAAGTTCATCCGGAGTAGTGGAAAGATCGTTCCCGCTGGCAAATTTTACCTGTCCGTATGATATTTTTCTTGACCGATATAACGGTCAGAACTGGGTATGGCTGGGCAGCTCAAAACAGTCGTTTGGAGGCTTGAACGGTCTCGGGGTAGGTATTTTTGACGGGCAGAATCTGAGCATAAAAGCCATTCCTATGTCAGAGGGTATAATTGATATTGTTAAAGATGACGATAATACAGTTTGGATAGCTACAAACAACGGTGTGAAATATATTGATCTGAAAATTTCCCCGACCTCGCCTCAAAGTTTGTCGGCAGCCTATATAACCGGTGTAGCTTCAGGTCCGATAAGCAATTTTATATATGACGCGGAAGTGAACAATATAAACGAAAAATGGTTTGCCACAGATAAGGGTATCAGCGTACTGTCGCCGGACAATAGTACCTGGAGGCATTATGTGCCGAAGTATTATTCCGGGAATTCAACTGCACCCGGAGAAATAATTAAAACAAATCTTCCGGATAATGTTATCAATGATATTGAGTTCGATGAAAAGAACGGAGTCGCGATAATTTCTTCTGATAACGGATTATCTTTCATCGAGTACGGCAGGATATTCAAATCGGATAAAGTGAAAAGCGGGGAGATACAGACCAAACCTTCGCCTTTCATAAACGACGGCAGCTCGGTAATGGGTTTTTATTTTCCCGAGGACGGAAATGTTTACGATACTGCGAAGATATTTGATATGAAGGGGATTCTTGTTAGGGGTGGAGAAGGAGGGAAGGAGCTGAATATTCAGTACGGATGGGACGGACGGGACAACAGCGGAAAAATAGTTTCAACAGGGGTTTATCAGGTTATTGCTTTTAATAAAAACGACAGAACAAAAAACATCACCGGCAAGATAGCCGTGGTCAGGAAATAATCTTTTTTTCGAATGCTCAAGTGTAAAAATTAAGCTGTATATTTTCAATGAATATCAAGAACAGAGGCTCGGGCGCTTGAATGCCGAAAATAAAATTCCTTGTAAGATAGTCAGTGTCATGTAGCCAATGTTAGGGGATAGTAGTAATCAGTGGTCAGTACCCGATTTTGTGGACACATAATTAAGCACATTTCTCCTCGAACTCTTCAGGACTTAAGTTTCCTATCGAAGAGTGCCTCCTAATTTTATTGTAAAATACCTCAATGTACTCGAAGATGCAAGTTTTAGCTTCTTCATAAGTCTTAAAAAATCTTTCGTAGATCAACTCTGTCTTAATAGTTTTAAAAAATGCTTCAGCACAGGCATTGTCCCAGCAGTTCCCTTTTCTGCTCATGCTTTGTACGAACTCGAGCTTGTTAAGGCGGTTTCTAAATTCATGGCTTCGATATTGTGAACCTCTATCAGAGTGAAAGATCAGGTCTTTTGATACATCTCTGCGGCTCACAGCCATATTCAGGGCTGAAAGTACGAGATCTGTTTTCAAGTTGTTATCCATTGACCATCCTACGACCCTTTTTGAATAAAGGTCTAAGACGATGCAGAGATATAACCAGCCTTGATTTGTGCGGATGTAAGTTATATCTGACACCCATTTCCTGTTCTCAGCCTCTGCCGTAAAATCACGATCCAGAATATTATCTGCGACGGGAAGATCGCTTTTTGTATCTTTTGGGTACCTGAACTTTTTCCTTCTTACAAACGCACGGATATTATTCTGTTTCATGATTCTTCTTATCCTGTCTGGGCAGGCTGTTATTCCTATTCTTGTTACCAATTCAGGCTGTATCCTGTCTGCTCCGTAAGTTTCTTTACCTTGTTCTTTATGTATTTTTCTTATCTCTGCCAGTATCAACTCGTTTACAAGCTCCCGCTTAGACTTTCCTCTTTTTCTCCATTGATAATACGCACTCGGTGATATTTTCATATATCCGCACATCTTCCGAATAGAATATCGAGCGCTGAGATCTTTTACGATCTGATATTTTACTATTCTTTTCTTGAGAAGATGGCCATTGCCTTTTTTAAGATGGCTTTCTCCATCTCTGAGTCTTCTAATGCCTGCTTAAGTCTTTTGATCTCTGCCTGTTCAGGAGTCATATCAGGTTTGCCTGCGAAAGCCTTTTTGCCTTCATTCAAATATGCTTTTTTCCATTTGGATAAGGACCAGTAATCTATTCCCAGGCTCTCACTCACTTCGGTCATTTTCTTTCCGCTTTTCAGCAGATACTCAACTGATTCTGTTTTAAATTCCTTTGTGTACTTCCTTCGTGTTGTGGACATTGCGCCTCCTTTTTCATGTAATTTAACATGTGCTTAGCAAACTGTCCACTTTTTCGGGTAGAGTCCATTTTTCGGGTAGAGTCCATTAACATAATTCGTTGTGATCATGTAATCCAGTGAAATTACAAACATCCCATAACATTGG
>ERZ1645192.2418-NODE-2418-length-15473-cov-40.105721_pt1 | contig 15473 bp, 15 predicted proteins | sample MGYA00575354_ERZ1645192 | MGnify/ENA primary metagenome ERZ1645192 (study PRJEB40844, sample SAMN11349763) | freshwater sediment metagenome | isolation source: river sediment | host: Sediment | place: India: Faizupur Khadar , New Delhi | collected 2017-02-21 ... | reverse complement strand
CTCGCCCATCGTGATCTCTTTGAACTCGTTCATCGAAGAAATCTCCTTTGTGTTCACTTTTTCGTGCACGCAGCCTGCATATGCAACGAGCAGGGCAAATAAATTGACAGGCAGATCAATGGAATTTCTGATACCATGGTTCCGATTCCCCGGTCAATATGATTGTATGCCAGAGAATCGCGTGTGACACAAAGAATCGCATGAGATGACAAGAATCGCATCTGACGGGCCGCCAGGGATTTCTCTGTTCTGCATCGCCATGAGAGACAGGCGCGGCGGGCCGGGTACTTGGAAATTCGGGAGGCGGGACCTATAAAATCAGTGAGAGTGCTGAGGGAAATCCTCGAGATCTACCCGAAAGGGGGAGCGTTCATGGATCAGGAAAGCTTTATCGTGTTATGCCCTCACTGCGGGGTGAAAAACCGCTTACCGCTGCCGAAGATGTCTGCGAAGGCACGCTGCGGCAAGTGCCATGGCCTTCTCGCCGCTTCTGCGCCCGGAACCGCTCACACGCGGCCCGTCCCGGTGACCGATCTGAATTTCGAACAGGAGGTCCTCTCCTCCCCGGTGACCGTGCTGGTGGACTTCTGGGCGCCCTGGTGCGGGCACTGCAAAAACCTGGAACCGGTTCTGGAGGGATTGGCGGGTGAGTTCGGGGGAAGGATAAAGATAGCGAAGGTCAATGTGGACGAAAACCCGCGGGTGGCTTTGAGCTACCAAATCCGTTCGGTGCCGAACATGCTCTTCTTCAAAAACGGCCAGGTCGTTCATTCCGTGGCGGGAGCCCTGCCCAGGGCGGATCTCGCCCGCCACATCGAGGCCCTCCTCCGGCAGTGAGCGTTTTCCCATAGCCAAAGCGGGCCGGGCGGTTCTCGGTGGGTTGGAGAAGAGCCTGAATGCTTTTTCCCCGTGCCAGAGCGCGCCAGGCGCTTCTTGGGGAGTTGCAGAAGGGTCATATGCGTTTTCTCCTTGCCAAAGGGGGTCATCCGTGCAAGATAAGGGCTCGTGTGGAATCCTCTTCGACCTGCCACCCCGGTGAAAGATGATGGCCCGGCTCATGTGCGCCGGCGCCCCGTGACGCCTTCGTGAACAGGGTTGCCCAAGGTGCCATGGAGGGCAGGGGTGCGAAGCTCCGCCTGCTCGCCTACAACATCCAGGTCGGCATCCCCGCGGCCCGGTGCCGCGACTACCTGCTCCACCTCTGGCAGTACCTGCTCCCGTACTCCCGCAGGATCAACAACCTCCACCGGATTGCCCGTCTCATCTCGGCGTTCGACATGGTGGGGCTTCTCGAGCTGGACAGCGGGTCGTTGAGGAGCGATTTCATCAATTATACCGAATACCTGGCGCAGGAAGCCCAGTTTCCCCACTGGTTCGAGAAGGTCAACCGCCAGTGGGGCAAGGTGGCGAGCCACAGCATGGGTCTGCTCACCAGGTACCGGCCCACCGGGTTCAGCCGCCACAATCTCCCCGCCCTGGTTCCGGGCAGGGGGGCGCTGAAGGTGTGCTTCGGCAGCCAGGACGACCCCCTCGTGCTGGTGCTCGTCCACCTCTCGCTCGGCAGGGGGGCGAGGATTGCGCAGATGGAGTTCGTGAGCGGGCTCATCGAGGGCTACCGCAATGTGATCATCATGGGGGACCTGAACTGCGGGTGCGGCTCCCCGGAGATCAAAGGCCTCCTGCAGAAGGCAAATCTCCGCATGCCCTACTCGAACCTTTCCACGTACCCGAGCTGGAACCCCCGCAGGCACCTCGACCACATCCTGGTGTCTCCCACCATCGGCATCGAGTCGGTGGGCGTTTTGAACTACCCCTTCTCGGACCATCTCCCCATAGCCATGGAGATCACCGTGCCCGAGAGCGTCCTGCTGCCCCAGGGGAGCACCTTCACCAAGGCCCGGGCGGCCTGAACGCCTTTCTCTCCCGGGAACACGGAAAGCCGTCCTAGCCGGGCGATCGTCCCGTCATGATCGGGGCAGCCCGGACGCCTTCTTCACCGGAAACACGGAAAGCCGCCATGACGGGCGCTCGTCCCGTCATGGTCAGGTCGGGCCGAACGCCTTTGTCCCCGGGGGCACCGGGGTTGGTCACCCGAGGTCGAACCCGGGAAAGAACCCCTTGCACTCTTCCACCAGGGAGAGGGGCATCCATTCCTTCAATTCGCCCCTGCCCTCGAAGGGGATGCCGTTCCCGAGAGATTCCATCTTGGAGAGCCACAGGGGATTGTAGGGGAGCAGGTCCACCCGTGTCGCCCCCAGGCCCGTGAGAAACCGGGCTATGGCGCTCAGGTTGGCCTTTGTGGCAGTGATTCCCGGCACCAGGGGAACCCTGGGCAGGAGGACCTTCCCGTCCGCTGCGCATCTCCTGCTCAGAAAGGCGAAGTTCTCGAGTATGCGCCCGTTTTCCACCCCGCAGTGTTTTTCATGCTCCCTGGCGTCGAAAAGCTTGAGGTCGAAATAGACGGCATCGGTGTGGGGATAGAGGCACTCCATGAAACGCTGCAGGGGAAACAGGCCGCACGTCTCCACGAGCGTGCCGATGCCCCTGGCTTTTGCCCATCTCAGGAGCTCCGACGCGAAGTCGAGCCACAGGGTCGGCTCGCCCCCCGAAAGGGTGATGCCCCCTCCGGAGGCCGCGAAGAAGGGGATGTCCGGCTCGATTTTCCGGACGAGGCCTTCCAGGCTCAGGGGGGTCCCCACCAGGGACAGGGCCGTGCTGGGGCATTCCTCCGTGCAGGCGGCGCACAGCGTGCACCTCCCCCTGTCGATGAAGCCCGGACGCCCCCGGACGAGGGCATGCTCCGGGCAGACGCCGACGCAGGATCCGCACCCGATGCACTTTTCCCGGTCGAACCTGATCTCCGGCACGGCCTTCTTGCTTTCGGGATTGTGGCACCAGGTGCAGCTCAGGGGGCAGCCCTTGAAGAAGACGACCGTCCTGATGCCCGGGCCGTCGTCCAGGGAGTTGCCCTTGACCTCGAAGACGAGCGCCTGGTCCTTCCGGGGTGCCACGACCGTACCTTCCCGGGTGCTCAGACGCCGAACTCGGCCCGCTCTATGAGCTCGAGCTGCAGGTCCCGGTTCAGCGTCACGAAGTAGGCGTTGTAGCCCGAGATCCGCACCATGAGGTCCCGATATTCCCCGGGGCGGGCCATGGCGTCCCGCAGGGTGTCGGAAGAAACCACGTTGAACTGCATCTGCATGCCGCCCAGGTCGCAGTAGGCCTTCGCATACGAAAAGACGTGGTCCACTGCCTCCTCGTGGCTCTCCTTCGCCGAGGGGACCACCTTCACGTTGAAGGCGATGTTGTTGTTCATGTGCCGGTGGTCGAGCATGGACACGTCGCGGATGTTGTCCAGGAGGTTCTTCGACGCGTGCGCCTCGGGCGTCAGGCCGGGTGTGAAGGGCCTGCCCGCGAGCCTTCCCGAAGGCAGGGCGCCGGTGAGCGTCCCGAAGGCCACGTGGTTCGACATGGACCAGAACCCCGCCGTGTACTTCCCGCCCCTGAAGTTGGTGTGCTCCAGGAAGCGGTCGTGGACGAACCCGGTGACGCGGTTGGCCATGTCCACGGCCTCGGCCTTTCCGGAGCCGAAGAGGGGGACCTTGTTGAGCACGAGCGAATGGAGGAGAGGGTTCCCGGCGAAGTTCGTCTCCATGGCACGCTTCATCTCCGGGAGGGTCACCTTCTTTTCTTCATAGACGAGCTTCTTGATGGCCATGAGGGAGTCGGTGACGTCGGCGAGCCCGATGCAGGCGGTCCCCGACGAGTTGTGCAGCGCGCCTCCCCTGGTGGTGTCCCGGCCTTTGTCGACGCACCCCTCGATGAGGCCGGATATGAAGGGCGTGGGCCGAAGCACGCTGTGGGCTTCCCCCAGGAGCCTGTTGTATTCGCAGGCGTTGTCCATGAGGAACAGGAGCTGGTCGCAGAACGCCTTGTAAAAGTCTTCGAACGCGGGGAACGCGCCCCGGTCGATGTCGCCCGTCTTCGGCCCCACGTCCCAGCGCATGAGCGGGTGGCGGCCGTTGAACATGGCCATCTCCAGCGCCGCGACCATGTTGAACATCATGCAGTTGGTGTGGCCGATGTGCCTGCCCGAGAGCGTGGGCTCGACGCAGCCCGTGGCGGCCCAGTCCCGCAGGTGCTCGGGAGGGTAGCCGAACTCGTCGAGGGAGCCCATGACCACGGTGTCGTTGTGGATGGAGGGCGTGGACGTGGAGTTCACGTTGACCTCGCAGAGGCGTCTGAGATAGGTATCGCTGTTCTTTTCCCGGTTGTAGCGGGCGTTGATGTTGGGGTCCCGGATCTTGAGCATCTCGGTGACCTTCAGGAAGACGTAGGTCATGTCGTTCACCGCGTCCTCCCCTTCGGGCGTGACACCTCCGAGGGTGATGGCCTGGTCCGAGGAGCTCCCGCCGAAGAGGTAGTTGCCGATGTCGGGGATGAGGGGGAGGTGGTCGGTGCAGCGCATGAAGAAGCACCCGACGAGCTCGACGGCGTGCCTGATGTATGCCTCGCGCTCTTCCCTGCCGGAGATCTTTTCGAGGTCGGAAGCGAAGAAGGGCTGGAGCCACTGGTCCATCCTGCCCAGGGAGAAGCCGGCGTTCGTGTTCTCCATGTGCACGCCGATCCAGTGGATCCAGATGGCGTTCACCGCTTCGTCGAGCGTGGTGCAGGGGTTCTCCGGGACCTTTGAGCAGATGGCGGAAAGGTGAAGAAGCTCTGCCCTGCGCGCCGCGTCGCCCTCGTTCGCGGCATCCCGGCGGGCCTGGCGGGACAGGTTCGCCGCGTAGGCGGCGAGCCCCTCGTAGCACAGGATGACGGCCTCGAGGGTGGCCTTCTTCACCTCGTCTGCCTCCCTGTCCCGCGCGAGCTCTTCCCGGACCTCCCGGATGATCCCGCTCGTGCCGAGCCGGAGCAGCCGGGGATAGTCGAGGATGGTGTGGGACAGGGCGGCCGTCTTCCAGAGGAAGTACACGGCGAAGCGCTCGTCGAGGCTCTGGCACAGGGGCGAGGAGTGGGCGTCCCTGACCCGCTCGCGGAAGTTCCGCCTGATCCAGAAGGGAAAGACCGAGTGGTGGAGAACCTCGATGCTTTCCGCGCTGATGTCGTAGGGGAAGAGGTGCCGGAAGGGGGCGGTGAGGAGCTCCCCCCAGATCATGGTGCCGTGGGAGTCGGGGTAGAGCACCACCCCGATTTCGGAGGTTGTCGTGGTGCCGGCGAGGAGGTCGCCCTTGCGGATGAGGGGCGTGCGGTTCTCCATGAGGTGCTTGAAGGCGTGGCCCTGCCGGAGCTCGGGAATCCAGGGGGTGCCGTCTTTTTTTTGTTCGAAGCCGTTTTCCCGGAACCACCCGGTGAGGAGGAGGGGACGCTCGTGGCAGATGACGGGCTTCACGGTGAAGTGGATGTCGAGGAAACGCTTGAGCCGGGGAAAGTCGTTTAGCGAGTACCGGGAAAGGTACGGGTCGTCCCTGATGAAGAGCACGCCCGGGTCCCGGGAGGGGGCCTTCAGGTTCTTCACGGCCCGGGACCTCGGCGCCGGCACACGGGAGGGGGCGCCGGTTGAGGAAAGGGCCCTCAGGTCAGCGGCCTGCTTGCGCATCTTCCTGATCTGCTGGTTTTTCACGACCAGCGAGATGAAGAAGTTGAAGAGCTGTGCGTACGCGAGGTTGCCTCTGACGGTCATGCGATTCTTGAGCAGGAGGTTGAGGACGTCGTTGGGCGGCAGTGTCGCGAGGTCCTTCAGGACGGCGGTGTCCCGGCACACGATCTGAAGGTCCGCGTTTGCCGGCCCGCCCGCGACGCTTACGCGGCCGTCGCGGAAGGTGATGACCTGGTCGACGGCGCCGTTCTCCGTCATAAGGCGCAGGCTGAAGTTGATCCACCCGTCGTCGGAGCGCAGGTGCCTCCTGAGCCCCGGGACATGGCTGAACAGGAGCGCCATGGTTTTCAGGGCCAGGTGCGTTGCCTGGTTTGCCAGGTCTATTTTCGCCATGTCGTTTCCCCTTTCATTTCCCGTTCACCGGGGTATGTGCCGTGTGCTCACGGGTGTCCCGATCCGCCTGCCCTGTGCCCTGCCATGCTCCAGGTGCAGGAGAGATTCCAGGACATCCTCGGCCACGTGATCGACGAGGTGCTCCGGGTTTTCGTCCACCTCGGGCAGGACCCTGCTGTTGTACAGGGAGATGATCCCGTGGAGCGTGCTCCAGAGACGGATGACGAAGTACCTGATCCCGCTCTCGGGCATGCCCCCGTGGATCTGGACGAACTCCCGCAGGGCGCCGGAGGCGACGTCGATGATCTTGAGGGCCGTCTGCTTCTCCACGAAGGCCACTGGCTCGATGTCGGTCCCGGCATAGTCGCGGTATTTCGGTGCGTCCGAGGTGAACATGATATTGTAGTAGTTGGCGTTGCTTATGCCGAAGTCGATGTACGCCCTGACCATGTTCCCGAGCTTCCTGGAAGGGTCGCACCTCGAGAGAAGGATTTTTTCCAGGCGCTCGTGGAGCAGCTCGAACCCTTTCGTGAGGATCACGAGGTACAGCTCGTCCTTGCTGGAATAATAGTTGTAGATGGCCGTGGCGGACAGCCCGAAGCGGGAGGCGAGCTTCCTCATGCTGAACGAGGTGAAGCCATGTTCGGAAATGAGGGTGAGGGCTTCCTCCAGGATCTTTTCCCGGATGAGCTCTCTGTCTTCTTGACTCCGTTTTACCTTTGGCATATATGATACCTTATATGTATAACACCGTTAAGTTAACGGTGTTATTATTAGACTTGTCAGGGCATACTGTCAACATGAAAGCTTGCCACCTGGCGGGATGTGCTGTTTCAACCGAGAAAGCGAGATCCGCACGGAAGGAGGGGACATGAATCGAGGCTACATGGGAAAGATCCTGAACGTCGATCTCTCGAAGGGGGAGGTGGCCGAAGAGCTGATCCCCGACGAGGTGTATCAGAAGTACCTGTCCGGAACCGGCCTTGCCGCCTATATTCTCTACGAGAGAATCCCTGCCGGGGCGGACCCGCTCGGGCCGGACAACATCCTCGCGTTCATGTCCGGGCTGCTCACCGGAACAGGAAGCCTCTTCTCGGGCAGGTGGATGGTGGCGGGCAAGTCGCCGCTCACCGGGACCTGGGGTGACGCCAACTGCGGCGGGACATTCTCGCCGGCCATCAAGCGCTGCGGTTTTGACGGGATACTCTTCACGGGCATCAGTGAAAAGCCCGTCTATCTCTACGTCAGCAACTCGAAGATCGAGCTCAGGGACGCCTCGGCCCTGTGGGGCAGGGACGCCATCGAGACGGAAGAAGCCCTGCAGGAGCAGTATGGGCCGAATGCCAGGATCGCCGTCATCGGCCCTTCGGGAGAGAAGCTCTCGCTCATCTCCGGCATCTGCAATGACAGGGGGCGGATCGCGGCCCGGTCCGGCCTGGGGGCGGTCATGGGTTCGAAGAGGCTCAAGGCCGTCGTCCTGGACGGCAGGAAGCGGATCGTGCCCTACGACCAGGAGGCCGTGCACAAGCTCAGCAGGAAGTGCAACTGGTGGGTCAGGCTTCAGCTGCCCCTGGGGCCGAGCATCGGGGTGGGCCTGCTGGGTGCGCTCCTGAGGATCCTCCCCACGGCGATGGCCATGGACGGGGTCATCTACAAGTCCATCCTCAGGCAGTGGGGCACCGGCGGCCTCAACCAGATGTCTCCGGAGTGGGGGGACTCGCCCATCAAGAACTGGAAGGGGAGCAGCGTGGACTGGCCGCTGAAGAGATCGGGTTCGGCGGACCCGGACAAGATCAAGGAGACCGAGTTCATCAAGTACCACTGCTACTCGTGCCCCCTGGGCTGCGGCGGGAAGTGCTCCATGACCGGCAAGTACAGCGAAACCCACAAGCCCGAGTACGAGTCGGTGCTCGCCCTGGGCGGCCTGTGCATGAACGAGGACACGGACAGCCTGTTCTCCCTCAACGAGATGCTCAATCGCGCCGGCATGGACACCATCTCCGCCGGGGCGACCGTGGCCTTCGCCATGGAGCTCTACGAGAAGGGGATCCTCACCAGGGAGCAGACCGGCGGCATCGACCTGACCTGGGGGAACACCAGCGGCATCGCCGCCCTGATCCAGAAGATGATCGACCGGGAAGGCATCGGCGACGTCCTCGCCGACGGCTCGAAGCTCGCCGCCGAGAGGATAGGAAAGGGGGCGCACGAGTACACCGTCCACGCGGGCGGGCAGGAGCCCGCCATGCACGACGGGAGGCAGGACCCCGGCTTCGCGCTGCACTACTCGGTGGAGCCCACCCCGGGCAGGCACACCATTGGGTCGCAGATCTACTACGAGATGTACCAGCTCTGGAAGAAGGTCAAGGGTCTGCCCGGGAAGCTGCCCTTCCAGATCTACACCAAGAACAGCAAGTTCAAGGGAACCGTGAAGCAGGCCCTGGAGACCGCTGCGTGCAGCAAGTACATGAACGTGATCAACGGCGCCGGGCTGTGCATGTTCGGGTGCTTCCTCGGCGTCACCCGGACGCCCACCTTCGACTGGCTCAACGCGGCCACCGGCTGGAACAGGAAGCCGGAGGAGTACATGGAGATCGGTGAACGGATCCAGACGATCAAGCAGGCGTTCAATATCAGGCAGGGCGTCGACCCGCGCAGGAACAGGCTGAGCGCGCGGGGCCTGGGCACGCCTCCGCAGTCTGAAGGAGCCAACAGGAACAGGACCGTTCCCATCGAGAAAATGATGTCCCAGTACTGGGAGCAGTTCAACTGGGATCCCCAGACGGGCAGGCCCACGGAAAAGGCCCTGTCGAAGCTCGGCATCGGATAGGTGCAAGGAGACGCTATGCCGTATACCATTACCGACACATGCAACGGGTGCGGGGCCTGCAAGAGATTGTGCCCGGCCGGAGCCATATCTGGGGAAAAGAAAGCCATGCACGCGGTGGACGGGGCCTTGTGCATAGAGTGCGGGGCCTGCGGGAGGGTCTGCCCGAAGGAGGCCGTCCTCGACGCATCCGGGAAGCGGTGCGCGATGATCAGGCGCTCCCTCTGGAGCAGGCCGTCCTTCGAGCGCAAGACCTGCATGTCGTGCAACATCTGCATAGACGAGTGCCCGGTGAACTGCATCACGCTGGCCGAACCCGTGGGCCGGAAGGACCTCCACGGGTACCCGTACATCAAGAACGAGAAGGCCTGCATCGGGTGCGGGTTCTGTGCGGTTTCCTGCCCCGTGGACGCCATCACCATGATCGTGCCCGAACAGAAGGATGCACAGGGCCCCGGGGAGACAAGGGCGGCCGGGTAAAGACTGACCAGGGGGCCCGAAGGCGGGCCTCCCCGGTTTTCTCCGGCCGGTCAGTACATGACCGCGGTGAGGAAGTAGTCCGCGATGAGGATGCTCACCGAGGAGATGACCACCGAGCCCGTGGTGGATTTTCCCACTCCCTCCGCGCCGCCCGTGGTCCCGTACCCCTTGTAGCACCCCACGGTCGAGAGGATCAGCCCGAAGCACACGGCCTTGGTGAGCCCGGTGGTGAGGTCCGAGAGGTAGACGTAATCGGCTATCTTCGCCATGAAGACGCCCCGGTCGATGTCCAGGAACACGACCCCCACGAGGTAGGTCCCGGCAACGCCGATGGCGTTGAAGACCAGGGCGAGCATGGGCATCATGATGAGCGAGGCCGCGATCCGGGGGAGGACCAGGTACTGGAAGGGGTTCACCCCCATGACGGTCAGGGCGTCCACCTGTTCGGTGACCTTCATGGTCCCGATCTCTGCGGTCATGGCGGAACCCGCCCGGGCGGTCACCATGAGGGAAGCGAGCACGGGGCCCAACTCCCGGAAGAGGCCCAGGGTCGTCGTGGACCCCACGAGAGACTCGGCCCCGAAAAGACTGAACCCGTAGTGGGTCTGGAGGGCGCTCACCATGCCCGTGAAGACCCCGGTGAGGAGCACCACGGAGAGGGACTTCACACCGATGAACTCCATCTGCTTGAAATACTGGCTCACATAGACCGGGCCCCTGGTCATCCAGTACAGGATGCTGTAGCAGAAGAGGGCGAAATCCCCCAGCTTCTCGAGGAAATCGAGGGTGAACCTCCCGATGTATGCAAACAGTCTCATGTTCTTGCTAAATCACCTTCACCCTGTTCACCGCGTCCTGCCATCCACGGTACAGCGATTGCCTTTCCTGGTCGGTGATGGCGGGCAGAAAGCGCCTGTCGGAGGTGCGCAGCCCCTTGATGGCCGCTCCGGGTTCCCAGAAGCCGACACCGATGCCGGCGAGAAACGCCGCGCCCATCCCCGTCGACTCGACGGAACCCGACCTGTCCACGGGGCATCCGATGATGTCCGCCTGGAACTGCATGAGAAAGTCGTTCAGGCACGCCCCGCCGTCGACCTTCAACTCGGTGAAGGGCGTGCGGGTGGACTCTTCGAAGGCGCCCACGAGGTCCTTGACCTGGTAGGCGATGCCCTCGAGCGCCGCGCGCACGATGTGGGCCTTCGTGGTGCTCCGGGTGATCCCCAGGATGCCGCCCCGGGCGTACATGTCCCAGTACGGTGCGCCCAGCCCCGCAAAGGCGGGGACCAGGTGCACGCCGTGGGTGTCCTTCACGCTCTGGGCGATGGCCGCGGTCTGGGAGGCGTTCTCGATGAGGCCGAGGCCGTCCCTGAGCCACTGGACCACTGCCCCGCCGATGAAGATCGAACCCTCGAGGGCATAGCAGGGCTTCCCGTTTTCGTCGCAGGCCAGCGTGAGGATGAGCCCGTTTCCGGGGTCGACCTTCCTGCTTCCCACGTTGAGCAGGAGAAAGCACCCGGTGCCGTAGGTGTTCTTCGCCTCGCCCTCGGAAAAGCAGCCCTGTCCGAACAGGGCGGCCTGCTGGTCTCCCGCGATGCCGGCTATGGGTATGGGGCAGCCCAGAATCGACGGGTCGGTGCTCCCCACGAGGGAAGATGACTCCACCACCCGGGGCAGAATCTCCCGGGGGATGTCCAGCAGGGCGAGGAGCTCTTCGTCCCAGGTCTTCTCGTGGATGTTGAACAGGAGCGTCCGGGAGGCGTTCGTGTAGTCCGTCACGTGGACCCTGCCCCGGGTGAGCCTGGCGATGAGCCAGGAATCGATGGTGCCGAAGGCGATCTCCCCCGCTTTCGCCCGCTCCTTCAGGCCGGGGATGTTGTCGAAGAGCCACTTGACCTTGGTGCCGGAAAAATATGCGTCGATGATGAGCCCGGTCTTTTCGCCGAACAGGGGCCCGTACCCCCGCTCCTTCAGATCGTCGCAGAGGGGGGCGCTCCTCCTGCACTGCCAGACGATGGCGTTGTACACGGGCTTGAGGGTTTTCCTGTCCCAGAGGACCGTGGTCTCCCGCTGGTTGGTGATGCCGATCCCCGCGATCTGCTCCGGTTGCGTGGAGGACTTCTCGAGGGCCTGCTTCATGACGCCTGAGGTGGTGTCCCAGATCACCTCGGGGTCGTGCTCCACCCAGCCGGGCTGCGGGTAGATCTGGGGGAACTCGGAGTACGCCATGGAGGCGACCTTCCCCGCGGGGTCGACGAGCATCACCCTGCTGCCGGTCGTGCCCTGGTCGATGGCCATGATGTACGTGCCCATAGCTTATGCCTCCCGGAATGGCTGCAAACCGAGCCCGAAGTCTTTCAGGTCGTGGTAGAGGTGTGAGAGGGGCAGCCCGATGACGTTGGTGTAGGAGCCCTCGATCCTGTCGACGAAGACCGCCCCGATGCCCTGGAGGGCATAGGAACCTGCCTTGTCCATGGGCTCCCCCGTGGACACGTACCAGTCGATCTCCTCTTCGGTCATGTCCCGGAAAAACACCCGGGTGCGGATGACGCGCGTGGCGGCCCGGGACTCCCGGGCCACGGTGTAGCCCGTGAAGACCTCGTGCATGCACCCCTGGAGCTGCCGGAGGTGGCTGCGCGCTTCGTCCCCGTTCGACGGCTTGCCGAGGATGGCGCCGCCGATGACCACCACGGTGTCGGCGGCAACGATGAGGTGCCGGGGCCGGACCTCCTGGAAGCTGAGGGCCTTCTCCCTGCTGAGGCGGGAGCAGTAGTCCCCGGGGGCTTCGCTCCCCCGGACCGTCTCATCGACGTCGGGAGCGAGGACCTCGAACTCAACCCCCAGCCAGGAGAAAAGCTCCCTTCTCCTGGGAGAGCCTGATGCCAGTAGTATCTGCATGATGTGACACAGTATGAAAATTGGGGAGATCTGTCAACGGAAGGTATCGACCCGGGTTCAGGTGCGTTTGCTCGTGAAGCGGGGGGCGGCGTGGGAGCTCCGTCGGTATCCGCCCAGCGACTTCCTGTCTTGTGCAAGTTTGCCCATGGCCTTTGCCACCTCTTTGATGTCCCGGGAGATGGCATCGATGAACAGGGCCTGGTTCGCCCGGATCTCCTCGAGGAGGTTCCTCACGGCCTCGTCCCTGCGGGGTTTCCCCGCTTCCGGAAGGCTGTTTTCGAAGCGGGACTGGAGGACGAGGGCAACCCTGTTGAGCCGTTCGAACTGCTCGAGGTCGCCCCCGGCGAGGGCCTCACCCTGCCTGGCGGTGATGTCGCGCCATTGCCTCAGGCACTTCAGGAGGTCTTCTTTATGATTTTCTCCCATGACTCCCTGAGCTCCAGAAGATACCCGATGACCTCGTCGAGGGCACCGGCGTTGTTGTGGTAATCGGCGTCGAGGAGGCGCCTGATCATGTAGTTGTAGATGGACTCGAGGTGGTAGGCGATCTCGCCGGCATCGTAATTGATGCTGTTCGTCAGCTCCCAGAGGACGTTCTGCGCCTTGTTCAGGAAGCTGGACCGGGCCTCTTCGTTCCCGTCCTCCCGGGCCTTTTTCGCTTTTCTCAGGAAATTCACAGCGCCGTCGTAGCAGAGCAGGATGAGCGACCCCTGGTCCGCCGTCTGGATCTGGGTTTTCTTGTAGGCCTGGTAGCCCATGGTGTTGATCGCCATGCATGAACCCCCTTGTACGTCTACAGGGAATATCGGGTTTCGAGATATTTTCTTTAAGACAAGTTTTTGCCGCCGGCGGGGTGCGCGAGAGAGCGGGACAGCCGGGTGCATGCGGAGACAGGGAAAAGGCCGGCCCCGGTCTTCGAAGAACGGGCCCGGCGTGAGGCGCGAACTCGTGTGCGTTCTTTACAGCTTTGCCAATGCCTCTTTTATCCTGTCGATGCCGGTGGTGATGTTTTCTTCGGAGGTGGCGAAGGAAAGCCTCAGGTGGTCCGGGGCGCCGAACTCCTCGCCGGGGACGACGGCGACGAGGGCGTGCTCCAGGAGGTAGCTCGTGAGTGCGCTCGACCCGCCGAACTTCTCCATCCACCCCTCGATGGAGGGGAACGCATAGAAGGAGCCCTCGGGGGGTATGATGCTGAAGCCCGGCACTTCCCGGAGCCTGGAAACGATGAGGTCCCTGCGCCTCTGGAAGATCTTCCTGCGCTCCTCGACCATGGCCTGGTCGCCGGTCAGGGAGGCAACGGCTCCCTTCTGCGCAAAGCTCGTGGGGTTCGAGGTGCTCTGGCTCTGGAGCCTGGACATGGCCTTGATTACCTCCGCGTCGCCGATGCAGTAGCCGATCCTCCACCCGGTCATGGCATAGGTCTTCGAGGGCCCGTCGATGATGAAGGTGCGCTTTGCCACCTCGGGCGAGATGGTGGCCACGGAGAAGAACTCGGAGCCGTCGAACACGAGCTTGCGGTAAATGTCGTCGGAGACGATCACCATGTCGTGCTCCACGCACAGCGCGGCTATCTTTTCCAGCTCCTTCCGGTCGAAGACCATGCCCGTGGGGTTCGAAGGGGAGTTGATGACGATGCCCCGGGTCCTCGGGGTGATGGCATCCCTCACCATGTCCGCGGTGATGTGCATCCTGTTCCTGCGGGTGTCGACGAGGACGGCCTTCGCGCCGGTCATCTCGATCATGGGGGGGTAGGAGACCCAGCACGGCCCGGGGACGATGACCTCGTCCGGGGCCTCGAACAGGGCGTAGAAGAGGTTGTAGAGGCTGTGCTTCGCGCCGCAGGACACGATGACGTTGCCCGGCTTGTATGCCAGGCCGTAATCCGCGTGGATATTGGCGATGACCGCTTCCTTGAGTTCGGGGGTCCCGGCCACGGGGGTGTACTTGGTGTTGCCCTTCCTGAGGGAATCCGCGGCGGCGTCCTTGATGCCGTCGGGGGTGTCGAAGTCGGGCTCGCCCGCGCCGAAGCCGATGACGTTCTTGCCCTGGCTCTTGAGCTCGTTGACCTTTGCCGTGATGGCGAGCGTGGGGGATTCGGGGATGTTCGCAGCTATCTTGGAGATCTTCATGAATCATTCCTCCTCGTCTTTCGTACGGTTGATCACTTCATCCGGGGGAACTTCTGCCGAAGCTTCTCGAGAACCGGATCCGGCACGAGTCCCTTTACGGAGCCGCCGGCGGCAGCGGTGGCTTTGATGATGGTCGAGCTCACAAAGAGATGGTTGTAGTCGGTCATGAGAAAGAACGTCTCGATCCTGCTGCACAGGCGCCGGTTCATGAGGGCGAGCTGCAGCTCCATCTCGAAGTCCGACACGACCCGCAGCCCCCGGAGGATGGCGCAGGCTTCCACCTTGAGGATGTAGTCCACGAGGAGCCCCTCGAAGATGTCCACCTCGATCCTGGGGTTGTCCCCCACGGACGCGCGGATCATTTCTGCCTTTTCCTCCGTTGAGAACAGGTCCTGCTTCAAGGGGTTGTGTCCTATGGCGATGATGATCCTGTCGAACACGCACAGGCCCCGGTGAACGATGTCCATGTGGCCGTTGGTGATGGGATCGAAGGAGCCGGGGCATACGGCGGTCTTCTTCGGCGTCATGAGGGGTCCCTTGTGAGGTAGGTGATCATGGTGTCTCCATAGGTGCGGGTTTTCCAGGGGTGAACGAGAACGGGCTCGTCGGGCGAGTGCTCGATGACCAGCACACCTCCAGTTTTAACGAAGGTATATACATGAGGAGCCAATTCCGAGGCAAGCCCTTTGTTATAAGGGGGGTCCATGAAGATCACGTCGAAGCTTCCCTGGTGTTTTTCCAGGAAGTCGCGGGCCTCGGCCCTGACGATCTTCGCCCGGTCCAGGGCATCCAGCAGGCGCAGGTTCTTCTCGATGACCCTGGTGCAGGCCTGCGAGCTGTCCACGAAGACCGCGTGGCCGGCGCCCCTGCTCAGGGCTTCGATGCCCAGGCTGCCGCTGCCCGCGAAGAGGTCGAGGACATCCGTCCCGTCGAGGTCGACGGGGAGGGTGGAGAAAACGGCCTGCTTCACCCGGTCCGTGGTGGGCCTCACGCCCTTTGCCGGGCATTCGATCCTTCTCGAAGAGTATCTGCCTGCGCACACCCTTATGGACATGACAGGGCAGGATAGGTGAAATTGCGGGGCCGGTCAATAAGTTATGAACGGCAGCGGGAAGGTCAGCCCTGAACGGCCTCGATCTCCTCCACGATCCTC
>ERZ1645192.2417-NODE-2417-length-15474-cov-6.761723_pt1 | contig 15474 bp, 16 predicted proteins | sample MGYA00575354_ERZ1645192 | MGnify/ENA primary metagenome ERZ1645192 (study PRJEB40844, sample SAMN11349763) | freshwater sediment metagenome | isolation source: river sediment | host: Sediment | place: India: Faizupur Khadar , New Delhi | collected 2017-02-21 ... | reverse complement strand
TGTAGCCCTGCACGATGCCGACCTTGGGCGTGGAGCCGAAGCGGGCCGCGTTGTCGCCGGGGTTGAGGCCGCGTCCGCCGGCCTCGGCCCCGTGAAAGCGGATCCCTCTTTCCTCCAGGAACGGATGGAAGAGGCCGATGGAGTTGGATCCCCCGCCCACACAGGCCACGAGATGGTCGGGCAGCCGTCCCTCGCGCTCCAGGATCTGGGCGCGCACTTCGCGGCCGATGACGGACTGGAAGTCGCGGACCATGACCGGGTAAGGGAACGGTCCCAGGGCCGAGCCCAGGATGTAGTGCGTGTCCCGCAGGTTCTGGATCCAGTATTTGAGGGTGGCGTTGACGGCGTCCTTGAGGGTCCTGGTGCCATCGGTGACAGGCACGACCTCGGCGCCCAGGAGCTTCATGGCGTACACGTTGGGGTACTGGCGGCGCACGTCCACCTCGCCCATGAAGATCGTGCACCCCATCCCGAAACGGGCGGCCACCGTGGCTGACGCCAAGCCATGCTGGCCCGCACCGGTTTCGGCAATGACCTTGGTCTTGCCCAGGCGTTTGGCCAGCAGGCCCTGGCCCAGGGCGTTGTTGATCTTGTGAGCGCCAGTGTGGGCCAATCCTTCGAGCTTCAGATAGATCTTGCATCCGCCCAGTTCGCGGGTCAGGTTTTCGGCAAAATACAGGGGGGTGGGCCGGCCACAGTAATTCTGGTACAGGTCGGCCAGCTCGGCCACAAATCCGGGATCGTTTTTGTACTTCAGGTAGCCCTGTTCCAGTTCTTCCAGGGCCGGGACCAGCATTTCCGGCACATAACGGCCGCCGTAGGGACCGAAATGACGAGGGAGCATGTCGGATATTCTGCTCATGGATTTCCTCTCAGTATGGTCACGGCGCGGCGGATTTTATCGTGATCCTTGATTCCAGGCGCGCTTTCCACGCCGGAATTGAGGTCGAAACCACCCGCGCCGGTGGTTTTCATGATTTCCAGGTTGTGGGGGCCGAGCCCTCCGGCCAGGTACCAGGTGTGGGGGCACTGCAGACGTCTCAGGCCTGCGGGGTCCAGGCTCGAGCCATGGCCGCCGCCGGAGGTGCCGCTGTCCAGAAGGATGGCCCGGCAGACCGGTGAGAACATCCGCATTTTGGCCAGCAACTGACCAGTGGTTTCGTATCGCTGAGGCCACATGGCCCGGATAATGCGTTCCGGCCCCAGGGCCCGACATTGGTCCACGGTGTGCCCCCCATGAAGCTGGAGCAGGTCGAGGCCGGCCTCCAGGGCGATGGACTGGATCTCGCCCACGTCCTGACGCACGAAGACCCCGACCTTGAGGGCGCGCCTCGGCTTTTGGGCCGCAGCCCAGGCCGGAGTGACATTGCGGGGGCTCGGCCCGTGAAAGATGAAACCCAGCAGGTCAATGCCCAGTTCGTCACAGAAAGCCACATCCTCGGGACGGGTCATGCCGCAGACCTTGATGATCATGACGCCTCCCCAGTCAGACCGGCCAATCCATGACCGGGGTCGGGGTTTTTCATCAACCCCGTGCCGACGAGGAGGCCGTCCAGGCCGGCGGATTTGAGTTCCCGGACGTGTGCGGGGGTGGAGATGCCGCTGGCTCCGATCCAGATTTCACCTTCCTCCTTGCGGCGCACCAGGGTCAGGCAGCGGTTGAGGTCTGTTTGCAGCGTATCCAGGTCGCGGTTGTTGACCTGGATGATGGAGCTCTTGATCTCCTTGGCCCGGTCCAAATCCCTTTCGTCGAACACTTCCACCACCGGCTCCAGCCCCAGTTCCAGGCACCGGGCGTGCAGTCCGGCCAGTTCATCCTGGGTCCGGAACATGCGCACGATGAGCAGGATGGCCGAGGCCGGCGTGGCAGCGGTGGCCTCCACCTGCAGGGGATGGAGGATGAAATCCTTGCGCAACAACGGCAGGCCGATATGCCCGGTCTCTGTCAGATGGTCGAGCCTGCCCTTGAAGTAACGGGTTTCGGTCAGGATGGACAAAGCGCAGGCCCCGGCCCTGGCGTAGCCCTCACACGTCTCCCGGGGTGGGGCCCCAAGGTTGATGTCCCCTTTGGACGGGGAGGCCCGCTTGTATTCAGCGATGATCCCGCTGGATCCTGACCTGGTCAGGGCCGAGCCAAAGCCAGGCCTGGCCCCAGCCCATGGCGTGCATACATGCCCTGAGGCCTGCAAGCGCATCAGATCGGCGATCTCTTCAGTCTTGGCTTGGCGGAACAGGTCAAGCATGGCTCACTCCGCGTGACATCCCCCGGCTCACGTGTGCCCTGGCCTCGTTCATGGCCGCGTGCAGGGAAAGATGGTCTTCCAGCAGGTGCAGGGCCAATCCCAGGTTCAGGGCGACCATGTCCTTGAGGGGTTGGGATCCACGACCTGAAAGGACTTCCCTTTGGCGTTGGAGGGCCTCGCCCCTGCTCGGACAACTCAGGTCCTGGGCGGAGCATGCGGCCATGCCGAATTCGTCGGGGTCAAGGCGGGCTTCGCGGACGCTGCCGTGTTCCACGAAGAGGATCCGTCCGGGTCCGCAAGGGGTCAGTTCGTCGAATCCTCCCGCTCCATGGACAATGGCTGCCCGATCCAAGCCCTGTCGTGTGGCCAGGACCCTGCCCATCATGGGGGCGAAACGGAAGTCCGGCACGCCCAGAATCTGATGAGTGGGCAAGGCCGGGTTCAGAAGAGGCCCCATGAGGTTGAATATGGTCCGGATGCCGAGCTGCTGGCGGATGGGCCCGACGTGCCGGAAGGCAGGGTGGAAGTGCGGGGCGAAGAGGAAGACGAAGTTGCGCTTGGCCAGTTCGACTTTGGCCGCTTCGGGGTCCGAAACCAGGGGATAGCCCAGGTCCTCGACGACATCGGCGCTGCCACATGTGCTCGATACGGCCCGGTTGCCGTGTTTGACCACCTGATATCCCCTGTCCGCCAGGAAGAAGGAGACGGCCGTGGAGCAGTTGAAGCTGTGCCGACAGTCCCCGCCGGTTCCGCAGGTGTCGATGCGTTTTCCTGAAAGGCCGGTGATGAGTCGGGCGTGGCTCAGCGCCGCCTCCACGGCGGCCGAGAGTTCGTCGGCGGTTTCGCCCTTGGCCCGCAAGCCCAGCAGAAACGCACCGGCCTGTACGGGGGACACTTCCCCAGCCATGAAAAGGTCGAAGACTTCCTTGGCTTGATGGGCGGACAGGTCAGCGCCCGTGGACAGATGCTCGAGGATATGACTGATGGTGTTCATGGTTCACTCCTGCGCTGTGGCGCACATGTTGATGAAGTTGCGGAGCAGCATGGGGCCTTCTGGTGTCAGGACCGACTCCGGATGAAACTGCACCCCCAGCCATGGCCGGTCTTTGAAGGCCAATGCCATGACCTCGCCGCCATCTGCCCGGGCCGTGATGTCGAAAGGCAGATCCGTTCGGCCTTCCTCGTGCACGGCCAGGGAATGGTAGCGGCCGACCTGCATGGGGTTGGGCAGACCGGCAAAAAGGCCAGTTCCGCTGTGGTGGATGTCCGATGTTTTGCCGTGCATGATTCGCCGGGCCGAGCCCACGGTGACGCCACTGTGGTGCGAGAGGGTCTGGTGTCCCAGGCAGACGCCAAGGACGGGCACGGTGCGCGGCACCAGGTCCAGAAACCGCAGGCAAAGACCGGTGTTCCGCGGATGGCTCGGGCCGGGTGAGAGGATGACGCCGCGCAAGGCACTGTCTGCAGCCAGATCCAGAATTTCCGGTTCGTTGTTACGAAGCACGCAGGGATGTGCGCCCAAAGTCTGGAAAACCTGAACCAGGTTGAAAGTAAACGAGTCAAAGTTGTCGATCAGTAAAATCATCGCCGCCTCCCGTGCTGGTGATGGCCTTCAGGATGGCCCGGGCCTTGTTGTGACATTCCTGCCATTCTTTTTCCGGATCTGAATCAAAGACGAGCCCCGCACCTGCCTGCCAATGGATCTGTCCGTCTTCGACCCACAGGGAGCGGATGGTGATGCCTGTGTCCAGATTGACCTGCCCCTGATCCAGTCCGATCCAGCCGATGCCCCCGGCATAGGGCCCCCGGTCGAGCTGCTCCTCGTCGGCAATAATCTGCATGGCCCTGATCTTGGGCGCGCCAGAGACGGTCCCCGCCGGGAACCCGGCCTTCAATACGTCCATGGCGTCCAGGCCGTGGTCCAGTCTGGCCGAGAGATATGAGGTCAGATGCATGACGTGGGAGAAGCGTTCAACCTGCATGTATCTGTCCACGTGCACGGTGCCGGGAGCGGCGATGCGGCCCAGGTCGTTGCGGCCCAGGTCCACGAGCATGACGTGCTCGGCCCGCTCCTTTTCGTCGGCCTGCAGATCCTCGGCCAGTACCTGGTCCTCGGCCTCGGTGGCCCCGCGTACACGGGTTCCGGCAATGGGCCGTAATTGCAGCAGTCCGTCCTCGCAGCGGATGAGCAGCTCAGGTGAGGAGCCCATGATCGTCAGGTTCTCGAAGGCCATGAAAAAGGTGTAGGGAGAGGGGTTGATCTGTCGCAGTCGACGGTAGAGTTCGAAGGGGGAGCCGGAGAACGGAGCGGAAAAACGGGTGGATAAAACAACCTGGATGGCTTCACCCTGAGTGATAAGATCCTTGGCAATGTGAACGCGGCGCAGGAATTCATCACGGTCCGGGGTACTGGTGATGGCTCCGACCACGGCAGGGGCAAGGGTGCGTGGCCGCTGGCAGCCGTTCAGGTTGGGGGTTGAGTCCAGCGTCAGGTAGCAGCAACGGTGGTGCAGGTGATCGAAGAGGATGACCTTGCCGGGCAGGACCATGACGGAACGGCCACCTTCAGGTGGGAGTCTGTCGGCCATGGCCGGCTCGAAGATTCCGGCCATGTTGTACGCCAAGTACCCGCAAATGCTGCGGGTCATGGCCGGGAGCTTGCCCAGATTCTGAGGCCCGGTGACCGTCAAGGCCCCCATGCAGGCGCGCAGGCCGGGGATGTAGTCCTGTCCGCTGAATGCCCTGAGAGCGTGCAGTCGGGGGTCGTAGCTCTGCACGTCGAGTTTACCGCCCCGGCAGGACAGAATCAGTCTGTAATCCCAGCCGATGAGACTATATCGACCCAGACGGCCGTCCACTTCGGTACTTTCGAGCAGAAAGCCCTGCTTGTCGCGCACGAGGGTCAGGTACAGGGAGATGGGCGTCTGGGTGTCCGCCGGGAGCCAGGTTCCTTGTTGGGGTAAGGTGATCATGGTGTCTCCATCATCGTCGTCGCATTATGGAATAAAAAAGGCCGGATCCTGCAGGAGGATCCGGCCTTTCTCGCCTTTTTTTACCGTACCGAGACGGCAGCGCATGCCGTCAGGAAGCGGGTCCCCCTGCGTCATGCTTCGTGCGCCACCACCACAGAGCCTTCTGGCTCAGCAGTTCCAGATCGCCGCCCGCGGCAACGTTCAAATACGACCGGAACATGCGCACCGCCTCAAGGCTGTGGGGGTTGGCCTCGAACATGGTGGTGAAGAGTGACGCATCCTCGGTGATCATCTTCGTGGCCGCCTCCACGCGCCGACCGAACGAGGGCGTGAAGAACCGCTCGATTCCGGTTTCCAGGGGGGAGGCGCAAAGGTAGGCGACGGTGGTCACGAAGTTGAGTCCTTGAATGTAGGCCATGGCTTGGTCATGCTCATCGGCCGTTGTGGTGAAGGGTGCAAAGCCCAGGTTGCGGAAGCAGTCCGATATATTATCGGTCGCTTCATGTCCACGCCCTTGAGTTACGGCAATTCGCAGCTCCGCGTCAAGGGTGGAGGGGCCAAAAAGCGGGTGGGTGCCGACCACGGGCGTGGTGGTGGCGGCGAGCATCTCATGCAGAGGCTGGACCTTGACCGAGCAGATGTCGGCCAGGATCGTTGTTGCAGAGAGGAACGGGGCGACGGCCCCGACCACCTCGCGCATGGCTTTGATGGGCACGCAAAGCAGGACCAGAGAAGCGCCGTGAACTGCTTGCGACAAGGATTCCGGGTCGAGGGGCTGGTTGACTTCGGAGACGGGGTATCCTGCGTTCTGGAAGGCGCGTACGAACCGGGCCCCCATCTGGCCCCTGGCCCCGATGACCACGACGGGCGACGCCGGACTAAGTTTCATGCGAGTCCTCCAATCCGTTGCCGAGGCGCACGAGGGACCAGGCGTCCCAGAATCCGGGGAAGGATTTGCTCACACAGTCCGGGTTGTCCAGATGCACACCGATTCCCTTCAGTTCCAGGAGGGAAAGGCTCATGGCCATGCGGTGGTCGCCATAGGTGCAAAGATTGACGCTGCAAGGCTGAAGGTTGCCGTCTCCACGAATGAGCATACCATCGGGGCGGGCCTCAATATACACTCCGGTTTTGGACAGTTCCGTGACCGGCCCCTGAATCCGGTCGCATTCCTTCAAGGTCAGATGCGCGGCCCCGGAAATGACGGTTTCGCCATGGGCAAAAGCGGCCACGACGGCCACGGTGGGTACGATATCGGGGCAGGAACTCATGTCGATGTCCGCGCCCTGGAGGTTGGAGGGAAAAACTGTGACCGCTTCGTCCTGCCATTCGATCCGGGCCCCCATGCGGGAGAGGATATCCAGCATGACGCGGTCGCCCTGGGCCGAATCACGGTGCAGACCGGTGATCTGGACCGGAGTTGAGCCCAGTGCCCCGGCGGCCAGGAAATAGGATGCGTTGGACCAATCCCCTTCCACGCGCATGTTTCGGGCCCGGTAGGGAGCCGGGTCCACGACAAGGCGAAGGTTTTCCGGGGCGAGGCCTGCGGCATCGGCGTGACTGCAGGAATGCCATGCATGACCTGTGCGGCGTTCCACAGCCGCAGGCACCCCAAAGCGGGCCATGGAATCCAGTGTCAGGGCCACATAGGGCCAGGAGGCCGCGTCTTTTCCCCGAGGCCGAATGAGCGTCCTGGTCTTGGCCAAGGGGGCCGCCAAAAGCAGGCCCGAAAGATACTGGCTGCTCTGCTCCAGATTGATGCTCACTTCGCCGCCATGGAGGCCTGGGCTGTCCAGGACCAGGGGCGGGTATCCCTTTTTTTCTTCAAATACGATGTCGACGCCCTGCAGGGTGAGGGCGTCGGTCAGGTGGGCCATGGGACGATCATGCATGCGTCCCTCCCCGTGGATGCGATAGCGGCCGGGGATGGCCGCAGCCACGGCGGCCATGAGTCTGCACGTGGTGCCCGACTCCCCGACGTTCATGGAGATGAGTTCCGGGGTGGACGGGCGAGGCAGGTCGATGCCGCGGACAAAGAGCTTGCCGTCCACAGGCTCGATGGTTGCTCCCAGAAGACGCAGACAGTCCGTGGTTCGTGCCAGGTCCTGGCTGTTCAGCACGTTTTCCAGCAGGGACACGCCGTTGGACAGGGCCGCACAGATCAGGGCCCGGTGGGAGAGGGATTTGGAGGAAGGGGCAGGAACGCGGACGGCTGTTTTCATGTTTGTTCCTGCGGCACGCCGTTCCCGTAAAGCTGCGGCCCGGAGGGATAGCTGCCCAGAACGCGCATGGTATGGCAGAGTTTGGTCAGGTTGTGCATGGTGCTTTCATACTGTTCCTGGGACAGGTCGCTTTCCACGTCCATGAAGAAGACGTATTTCCATTTTTCCCCCTTGAGTGGGCGGGACTCCAGCTTGGTCAAATTGAGCCCTTGGGCGGCCAGCAGGTTGAGGATCGCGGCCAGGGCCCCAGGGCGGTCCGCAGTGGTGAAGAGCAGCGAGGTCTTGTCCCTGCTGCTGCCGACTGTCGGAGTGGGACCGATGACCAGGAATCTGGTCCAGTTGTCCGGCAGATCCTGGATGTCCAGGGCCACGGCCTTCAGCGCGTAGCGTTCCACCAGACGCGGGTGTCCGATGGCGGCAGCGCCTTGGCCCTCTCGCTCGGCCTGCATTGCGGCGGCAGCCGTGCTGTCCGCTGGGATGACAGCGGCCTGCGGAACGTTGTTCCGCAGCCACCCCGAGCACTGGGCCAGGGCCTGGGGATGGGAATACACCGTGCGCACCGTGGACAGATCGCTGTTTCTGGACAGGAGCGCATGACTGATGCGGCTGAAGAGTTCGGCATGGATGTAGACGTTGTACTGCAGAAAGAGGTCCAGGCTCTGGCCGACGCTGCCTTGCAGGGAGTTTTCCAGGGGGATGACCCCCAGATCGGCTTTGCGCGATGCCACGTTCAAAAAGACGTCGTGCAAGGTCTGGCAGGGCGCAAAGTCCATGGACTGGCCCAGGTATTCCAGGGCCGCCTGGTGGGTGAAGGTCCCCTCGGGCCCGAGGTAAGCCACGATCTGGGGCTGCTGCAGGCGCCGGGAGGAAGAGAGGATTTCGCGGTAAATGGCCCGCAGGTGGTCCTCCGGCAGGATTCCAGGGCTGATGGAGGCCAGGCGGTTCAATACCTCTTTTTCCCGGAAGGGTTTGAAGACCACATCCAGTGATTCGGATTTGATCTGACCGACCTCGCGACTCAGGCCCGCCCTCTTGTTCAGAATCTCGACGATGCGGTCGTCCAGTTCGTCGATCTGTTCCCGGATCTCTGTCAGGCGTGCGCTGTTCATGACTATTCCTTGATGTCCTCGGTGATGCGCATGCCGAAGTGGCGGCCGGCCTGATCCATGCGGCAGAGGACAGCGTCTCCGGGGTGCAGATCGACCACGCTGACAGGACAGCCATCGGGCCGGACCAGACGGATGGTCTCGGCGTTCTGCAGGAAGATGGAGCCCCTCCTGCCACCACACTCAGCCTCGATGAGCAGCATGGGCCGAACTTCCACTTTGCAGCGGCCGACTGTGGCCAGGGTGGTGGATCCGTCCGCGGCCACAATGAGCACTTCCGAACCGGTGTCCAACTCGTCGAGATAGGAGGTTTTGTCCCCCGGCATGGCCGTGTAGGCGTGCACTGCGCCAGCATTGATGCGGAAGGGGCGCGGAGCGACGTAGGGGTTGGATTCTGTTTCAGCGTTGATGAGAAAAGTGAATGCGCTGGAGTTGCCGACCAGCATTCCTTGCCCGGACTGCAGACGGCTCATGGTGTCCACACAGACCCGGTGCCCCAGTCCTGCCGGTCTGACGGTGGTGATGTTTGCAGTGCCCAGGTCAAGAACTCCCTGGCTGAGCTTGAGTTCGCGGACGATGGATTTCAGATCGCCCACGGCCTGGGGCAGGACGACAAGGGTTTTGACCCCGCGCTCGAGGATGCCGGCGGCAAGTCTGGCCCGGTCAAGGCTGTCCACTTCCACAGCCAGGTTGTCGGACTGGGCCAGGATGTTCTCCACCGGAATGATTTCCCAGCCTTCCTTCAGAATAACGCGCTTGCCCTGGGACAGGAGATGTACGGCCACCTCCTCGTCGGGTTTGCCGGCCAGATGGACAAAGCACTGATCCTCTGCGGAAAGGACAGGAATTTTGCTCAAGGCCCGCACCGATTCCTCCCGCCCGAGTTCCACGATGATCCCGTCCACCCCGGATTCCAGGGCCAGGGTGACGTGACCCTTGTCATAGGGGACAGCGTAAAAGAATACGTTCGTCATGATCGATCCGGCCTCAGAGTTTGGGTTCTTCGAGCAGGGCCAGGGCTTGGTCCACGGTGTAGTCCATGTGTACGACGGCATGCAGGGCCTGCACCAGGCGCGTGGGGTCCTTTGCCTGAAAGATGTTGCGGCCCATGGACAGCCCAGCACCACCCGCGGATATGGAATCGTGCGCCATCTGCAGGATATCGCGGGGCGAATCCATGCGGGGGCCGCCAGCGATGACAACGGGCACACAACACCCTTCGGTGACCGTGGCAAAGGACTCCGGGTCTCCGGTGTAGACGACCTTGATCACGTCCGCTCCCAGCTCTTCAGCGAGGCGTGCGCAGTGGGCCACAGTGGCAGGGTCCCATTCTGATTTGACCTTGGGCCCACGGGCGTAAACCATGGCGAGGAGCGGCATGCCCCATTCGTCGCATTTGGAAACCACCTTCCCCATGTCCCGCAGCATGTCCCTTTCGGATTCGTCGCCAAGATTGAGATGGATTGACACAGCATCAGCACCGAGCTTGATCCCGTCCTCAACGCTGCCGACCAGGATCTTGGCGTTGGGAAAGGGGGACAGTGTGGTGCTGGCCGAAAGATGGATGATCAGACCCACATCACGGCCGTGCCCGCGGTGTGCACATCGGGGCAAGCCCTTGTGCATCAGGACGGCATTGGCCCCGCCCTCGGCCACCTTGTTCACAGTGTCGCGCATGTCCACCAGGCCGGCAATGGGGCCGACCGTGGTGCCGTGATCAAGAGGGACGATGATGCTTCTGCCCGTGTTGCGGTTGAAAATCCTTTCCAGTCGAACGCTTTTTCCCATGTTCATGGTGTCCTCCGGTTGTGGCCGGGGCTCCGGCGGCGCGTATAAAAAAGGGCCGCCGGCGTGTCGCCTGCGGCCCTTTGGTTGGTTTGCTCTGCGTGAAAATCGGCTAAAGCTGTCCCTCCAGACCACAGGCTCTGTTAAAATAGAAGTACCAAAAAAAGTAGAGGCTGTGGGTGGAGGTGACGTTCGCCATAGTGATTGAGGCATTACTCAGTTTGGGAAGTAGGTGTCAAGGGTTTTTTGTGACCCCTGGTCATTTTTTCGACCGCCAGGTTCGGGTGTGGTTCAGCTCTTCGAGAAGGCATTTTCACATTGATGCACCGCCCAATCAAGGATAAGAAAAAGGCCATCTATTTGCAAAGGACCGAGGAGAAGGTTGCATGGCCGTCACGAAGGGATTGCCGCGCGTCGTCCGTAAGCTTTGTCTGTGGTGCCAGGGACAGAGTTGGAGATTGGTCAAGGAATGCCCTCAATCGGGTTGTCCTCTGCATACCTGTCGGTTGGGAGGGGATGGCGACGGGCAGTTGCTGGGTTGTTTGCAGGCCTTTTGTCTGGACTGCGCCGGAAGCCAGGAGGCGGTGGAGGCCTGTACGGCCGATCTGCCTATGGGAGGCCAATGTCCCTGTCCTGCACACCCTTTCAGGAGCCTTTTTTTTCAGACCGCGGAAGCCCAGGCGGTCATCCAGCAGGTCAGAAAGCTGCCTGGTCTCGGAATTCCAGCAGAATCCAAAGAGAACGAGGCCGGTGGTGTGTGTCAGAGGGAAGGCCGAGAAGGAGCATCCGGGCCGGGGCTTCCAGAGGTCTCGCTGCACTCGGAAGGGGTCTGCCTGCGCGTGGGTTCAACCGTCAATGCGTGCCGGGCACCCGAAGCCCTTGATATCTGAGTTGAAAAAGATAGATTCGACCTGCTCCGGCTGACTTCCCGAGCAGGAGAGAGCTGCGAGACCGGGTTGAACAATTACAAAGCGCGGAGCAACTCTGCGCCTTTCAGGACCAGGGAATGAACAGTTTGGACCATGGCGAGAATGATGTCCCAGTAATGGTTGGCCAGGAAGAGCAGGGAAAGAACGGTGAGAAAAAAGAGGACGGACCAGACCCAGTGAATGATGGTTTCGAGAATGCGCAACAGCAGTCGTGGCTTGGGAGTCATGGATGTCCTCGTTGTGGTTGGATGCAGCGTCAGCGTTTTTTATGTCGAGAGGTTTCCCCCCGGCGAAGAGGGTCTGACCAGATATTCCTGACCATCCAGAAGACAGCGTAGCCTGCCGCTGCGAGCAGAAAGAAGCGTGGGAAAAAGATGCACACCAGAATCCCTGCCGTCAGGAACAAGGGAGGAATCTCCAGAGATTTGAGCAAGCTATGGGCCTGTCGGAAAATATTTTTGAATTGATCCATTGCCCTGCACCAAGTTGAATATAAATTATATTATGCGCAATCCCACTGAAAGTAAACGCGAAAACTTATTTCAGGAGTTTGCTGCCAGACGACTCATCTTCCAGAATCAGGAAAATCAATGACGCAAGCGAGTCGCTCCGGGCCAAGTTTCGACCTGTCCAACCTTGAAATGCTTTTTGCTGGTCATGCACCCCGCTTGGCACACATGCGCGATGCATCGTCCTTTGCTGCCGATCTTGCGGCCTGCAGCTTTATGCCCATGGAGCAATCCGAACTCCTGGTCCGTTCGGCCCTGTTGCATGACCTGGGATACGCACCTTCCCTGCGCCGGTACGGCTTCCACCCCCTGGACGGAGCCTTGTTTCTGGAAAGTCAAGACGAACATCCGTGGGTGATCGAAGGGGTACTGCGCCATTCCGGTGCGGACCGCAGGGCTTCGCTCCTGCCCGAAGTTGCCGAGCAGTATGCCATGCGTCCTGTGGCCGTGGGCGCAGCCTGGTTGGTTCGTGCCGTGACCATGGCGGACTGGCGCGCGGCCGGGATCGGCGGTCGGGTGTCCTTTGGGCAGCGATTGCGGGACATTGTTGACCGCAATCCCGACAACCCAGGGAAAGTGCGCAGGGCCGAGGCCATGGTCGCCGAGGTGCGGGGATGGTTTCTGGACTGGGTCAAAACCACGAATCGAGCCCGTCCCCTGCCCTGGGTTTTTTGTGACGTGGATCACACCCTTATCTGTCCGGGTGATCCCCTTTCCGCGGGGAATCGCACTTCCATCAAGGCGTATGTTGCGGCTGGAGGGCGCTTTTCCCTGGCCTCAGGCAAACATCCCAAAAGCGTTGCATCCCTGTCCCGCGACCTGGGCCTTGAGTCGGCCCAGGTCGCTGCCAACGGCACCTGCGTTTTCAAAGGGGGTGTGATCACGGTCCTAGCCCATCTGGGAGATGCGGCCATGTCGCTGGTCGCCAGGCTCAAGGCCCTGGGGCTGCCCGTGGCCCTGTACCGAGAACAAGGCATTGAGGCCTGCTGCAACTGGGAAGACTGCCTTGACGAGCTTTTTGTGCGCTATGGCGAGATCCGTGCCGAGCGGAAACGGGGGTCAGGGCCGGTGCTCAAGATTCTGTGCGTGGCCCATAGCGCCGACCAGGAACTGGAGAGAGATCTTCGAAGGCTGGCCGTGTCGCTGGAGGTCGAGGCCTGCCGCAGCGACACGCGTTTCATGGAGTTCTTACCTGCTGCCGGAACCAAGGGTCATGCCGTGCGCTTTGTGACGCAGCATGAGGATTGGCCTGTTCTGCACACCCTGGCCCTGGGAGATACTGAAAACGATGCAGCCATGTTTGCCCAGTGCGGGGGCTGCGCCGCAGTGGCCAATGCCACGGGGCAGGCCCTTTTGGGGGCGGATTGGGTCATCCCGGAATGCGCGGCTGACGGAGTGGGACGGGTGCTCGATGTCGTTCGCCAGGGCGGGGGATGGGGGGGCTTGGCCCTAAGCCTGCAGGTGGAAGGGCTGTAACTGCCATCCGGATCATATTCCTCCCAGCACACGACGATCCCATTCCAGACTGCTCTGAAATCAGGTCAGGGACACGAGGGCCTGGCAAAGAAGATGCGGGTCAATAATGCCTGTGCCGGGCTTGGTCAGCGGGGTTTTGATGACCTGGAGCCCGAGGGCCGACAGGTCGTGTTCAGGATTTTTTGTTCCGGCATAGGTTATGGCCGGGTCGATCAGGACGAGGTTGAGCACATCTTCCGGGGTGATACGTTCAGGAGCATCTGCCCGCAGATGTCGGAGAAGTGTGTGGACTTGACCGGGGAGTGAGAGGCCGGCGCACTCCGGATCAGGCAGGGTGTTGGGGATGAAGACCTTGGGGCACGGTGTCTCACTTACTGCCTGGCCCACGCCAGCCGGGAGCAGGTTCGCGATCACAGAACTGAAAAAGCTGCCGAACGGGTAGCAAATAAGATCTGCGCTCAGGATGGCAGTGCGGATCTTGTCATCGATGGCCGGAAGTACCATGCAGTTTTTTTTTGTCGTGTCCACCAGGAACAGATCCTCAATCGGCTGTGTGATTGGCGGGGCTTCCTTGCCGGTCATAAGATGCTGGCCCACAAGGTGTGTTCCGTCTTTCAGCACGGCCATGAGCTGCAGGTCTGCGTTGAGGAGGTTGCGGACTTCCCCGCGGACCTGTACCAACTTGGAGTAGATGGAAACGATGGGGTCAAGGTGCCTTCCGCTGTTCAGATAGCCGGCGGTGAGGATGAGGTTGCCGACACTGGCTCCGCGCAGATCAAAGTCGGGGCCGGCGGCATTGTCGAAGATGTGCAGGTGATGCCGGATTATTCTGGCCATGGAGTCGGGTACCCGAGTCATCAGGGGATGGCTGCCGCACGCCAGGGCGATCAATTCGCATCGCAGCTCTTCAGGGGTTGCAGTTTTGGGCAGACGGTAGGCAACAATTTCGAATATTTCGGGAAATCCGTACAGGGACCGATCCGCCAGGGCCATGAGCCGATTGCGCAAGTCGCCGACAGAGGGCATTTTGAAGTAACGCCGCAGCACTGCCGAGCTTCCCCCGGAGTCAAAAGGAGTAACCATGTGGATGGAGTTGTGCGTGTAGTTGATAAGGGCCTGGCTCGTTTCCCGCAGGGCAGTTCCGCCAGAGAAAAAGAGGATTCGGGGTCCAAGGAAAGGACTGCGCTGGGCTTTGGCCACGCGGGTCGGATCCGGGACAGTCATTTCCCTGGTCATGGGGGAGGATTCTCTGGTCACGGGCTTTCCATCAGGGTGAGACACCTCCTCGCGGGCATCTTTTGATTGCAATCGACAGCGGCGCGGCCGGCATCATATCAAACCCTTGCGACAATCAAGACAAACGCACAGAGTTCACGGTTCAATCCATGCAAACAGCTCCCATTCTTCTTATTGATGAGGTAGGGAAGGGTCGTCAAGCTCATCCTGCTCATGTGTGGCTGCGTTGCGGATTGTGGTCACAATTCGGTGCAGCTGATCCGCGGAGATCAGACGTTGGGAATGAAGCCAGTGGAATTTCTGTATTTCTTCTTCAGGGTCGTTGGCAAAGTTGATCCTGCCGTACCAATCCATAAGCTGTTTTTTGCGACGCTCCCCGATTTCATGTATGACGACTTCAAACTGTCTGTCATGGAGCAGCGCGATTTCTCCCGCGTCGGAATCAAGATAGGTTATGGAGGTTTTGGCCAGGGCATGCAGGACAAGGCAAACGGGGCCGGGCAGGAGAAAGATGAGGCCAAACAGGTCTGCGTGGATCAAGGCGTAAAGACAGTGCGCCACTCCCCAAAAAAGAAGCACAATGCCACCGTGAAAGAGGGCGCTGTTTCTTTCCACCGATACCCGAGGATCCATGCCAATGGATCCATAGGGGACTTCAAGCGAGTGCATCCCGTAGGCATCGGAGCGGCTGTATTTGAGGGTGTCCAGCTCGAATTCGAAGCAGACAACGTTGGTGAAACGTCGTTGGGTGAAGTGCATGCGGTCAGTCCTGTTCGACGCCTGTGGATGCAGTGAGGTAGGGGGAAAAATCGTTGTTCGTCAAGGCGAGAGCCTCCCTCAATGCCAAGGGCCGGCAAGGGGGAGTCATGCTCTGTGCGAGGCCAAAAGAAGAAAGCCACCCACAAGGGCGGCTTGTCGCATCCTGGTGCCGGGGGACAGAATTGAACTGCCGACACGGGGATTTTCAGTCCCCTGCTCTACCGACTGAGCTACCCC
>ERZ1645192.2416-NODE-2416-length-15477-cov-8.367527_pt1 | contig 15477 bp, 12 predicted proteins | sample MGYA00575354_ERZ1645192 | MGnify/ENA primary metagenome ERZ1645192 (study PRJEB40844, sample SAMN11349763) | freshwater sediment metagenome | isolation source: river sediment | host: Sediment | place: India: Faizupur Khadar , New Delhi | collected 2017-02-21 ... | reverse complement strand
GTGCTGCCGGAACAGAAGGGCGGGCAGTTGTCGCGCGGCGAGCGCGCCGGCTTCAACCTCGCGCTGGCGCTGGCGCAGGGCCCGGAACTGCTGGTCCTGGACGAGCCGACGCTGGGCCTCGATGTCGTGGCCAAGCGCGCGTTCCTGGAGTCGCTGCTGTACAGCAACGCCGCCGACGACTGCACGGTGGTGTACTGCTCGCACCAGATGGAGGAGATCGAGCGCGTCGCCGACAACCTCATCATCCTCGAGCGTGGGCAACTGAAGCACATGTCGGCGCCGGAAGACTTCACCGCGCGGGTCAGCCATTGGGTTGCCGACGTACCGTTCAAGGGCCCCGAACTGCACACCGTGCCGGGCCTGCTGGAAGTGCAGCGCCTCGATGGCCTGCACCACTACCTGGTGCTGGACCAGGACGCCGGTTTCGAACGCTTCCTGCGCGAGGCCGGCGCGCGCAACGTGCAGTCGATGCCGGTCAGCCTGGACCGCGCCGTCAACGCCTTCCTGGCCAAGAACCACGCGGCGCCGGCTGCGGCCTGACGCACGCAAGAGGACCAACACATGATCGATCTGTTCAAGGGCGAGCTGCTGCGCTTCCGCCTGTGGGCCATCGCGGCCTTCCTCGCCAACCTCGTGGTGCTGGGCTTCCTCAGCCGCATGGTGGACATGGCCCAGCAACCCATCTTCGTCTACCAGATATTCGCCGCGGTGTACGCCGTGGCCGGCGCCCTGCTGGGCCTGTACCAGATGGGCAGCTACCGCAAGCCCAACCAGTGGCTCAACCTGCTGCACCGGCCGATGCACCGGCTGCACGTGGCGGGCGCGTTGACCGGCGCCGGCGCGCTGTTGTTGTTGCTCTCGGTGGCGGTGCCGATCCTGCTGGTCGCCGCCTACCAGGACGGACTGACCGCGCGCGTGGTCGACACCCGCCACTGGCTGCTGCCGGTGGCGGCCTGGCTGATCGCGGTGTCCGGCTACCTCGCCGGCGCCTACGCGATGGTCGGCAACCGGCGCTATTCGTTCGCCGCGTTCCTGCTGCCCAACCTCTTCATGTATGCGCAGGCATCGGGCGTGGCGATGCTGGGCGTGCAGTGCGTGGTGATCGCGTTCCTCGCGGCGATGCTGGCGATCGCGTTCAAGCCGGATCCGGCCACGCAGCCGCGCAATCCCGTGGCGGTGCTTGCGGTCGCGCTGCCGGTGCAGCTGGGCGCGTATTTCCTGGCCTGGATGCTGGGCTATGGCGTCGAGGTGCTGTGGACGGTCACCGGCACGCATCCGCTCAACATGCCCGTGCCGCCGAAGGGCGGCACCATCGAGGCGGATCGCGCCGAAGGCAAGGCCATCCTGCTGCTCGGCATCGAACGCAGCCGCGACCCGGAAGCCGCGCTGTGGCGCGAGCAGGTCGCCTTGTCCGACGTGTACACGACGTATCCGCTGCGGAACCTGCCGCAGCAGGGCACGATGACCAACCTGCAGCCGATGGAATTCGCCGACGGCGACAACAACCTGTTCCTGGTGTACAGCCACGACCGCGCGCGTTTCGTCACCCGCGGGCTGCGCGACCAGCGCCGGATCGGGGAGATGGGCGTGGGCGAGGAACAGGCGGCGTTCCCGGCGCCGACCATGCCGTACGGTGCGACCTACCTGTACAACGCGCAAGCCGCCTACCAGTACGACGGCGAGCAGCGGCGGATCTTCGAGCGCATCCGCCTGCCGCGGGGCGAAGTGATGGCCAGCCCGCCGCAACCCGCCGGCGACAACATCCTGGTGCTCAGCGACCGCGCTGCCTATTTCTATCCCGGCCGCGAGGCGGTCAACGGCCTCGACCTGTTGCAGCCCTTGATGCGGGTGGCGATGCCGGCGGCGGTCGGCAACCTGAGCCGGATGGACGTGGTCGAACTGCTGGATGGCTACCTGGTGTCCTACACCTACGCCTGGGGCGTGTGGAGCGGTGAATTGCAGCATCCGTTCCAGCAGGTGCTGCGCGTGGACGGCAAGGGGCACGCGAGGGAGGTGGCGCGCCGCGCGCTGGCGATCGACCTGCCGTCCGTCTACACCAATCGCAATACCTGGCTATCACCGGTGCTGCGCGCACTCTGCCTGGGTGCGCAGGACCTGTTCGCGGCGAAGGATCCGTTGCGTGCCAGGCCGCAGCCGATGCCGGCAGCGGTCCTGTGGCTGGCCGCAGTCTGCTGCCTGCTGTCGCTGCTCGGTGCGCTCTGGCTCACGGCACGCCAGTCGCATGCGCCGCGCGCGCGCTGGGCCTGGGTCCTGCTGTGCGGCGTGGTCGGTTTGCCGGCGCTGGCCAGCTTGTGGCTCCTGTATCCGCGCCGCGAACGCCTGCCGTTGCCTGGATCGCAGGCACCGCAGGCCGCGGCCTGAGCGGACAGGGACGAGGACTCGACGATGACCATGCTTCGACACCTGTGCGGCCCGCTGGCGCTGTGCGCCCTGTTGCTTGCGCCCCGCACGCTGCCCGCGCAGGAGGCAGAAGGGCTGCGCGCCGCGGAAGCCGCGCAACGCGCGTTGCCGCGCGCACCGCGCCTGCCACGCACGGCCTTCCTCGAGAATCGCACCCTCGTCGCCGCCGCGCTGTCGCCGGCCGGCGATGCGGTCGCCTACCTGCGCGAACGGAAGGCGTCGCGCGCGTTGTGGCTGCTGCCGGCGGATGGCGGCAGGGCGCGCATGCTGGTGGGGGCCACCCAGGCCGAACAGGTGACGTGGTCGCGCGATGGTCGCTGGATTTTCCTGCGCGGCCCGCGCGCGCTGGCCATCGTGGGTGTGGATGGCCGAAGCGGCGTGCGGGTGCCGCTGGGCGGCAGTGAACGTCGCCGGGTGATGAAGCTGGACCCGTCGCAACCGGCCGCGGTGTTGCTGCGCGAACGGGTCGCCATCGGCAATGGCGAGCGCTGGCGGATCGTGCGCATGGACGCGCGCGGCAAACGCACCCTGCTGCGCGAGGAGGCGCGCTGGGTCCACGATGTCGCGCTGGATGCGCAGGGCCGCATCGTCGTGCTGGCCCGCTTCGAGGGCGACCACGATGCGCTGTACCGCGTGCGGCCTGGCGGCACGCTGCATCAAGTCCTGCGCCTGCGGCCGATGGAGCGGATCGAGCTGCTGGCCGCGTTGCCGGATGGCAGCCTGCTGATGGCAGGCAATCCCGGGGGAGACTTCAGGCGCGTGCTGCGCCTCGATGCGAACGACCGATTGCAGACCCTCCACGAGGACCCGCGCGCCGAAGCCGATCTCGACGAGGTGGTGCTCGATCCGCGCACGCAACAACCGCTGGCGGCGAGCTACCGCAGCACTGTCGCCGCGACCCATGGCATCGGCGATGCGCAGGCCGTGGTCGCGGACATCGCGCGCAGGTTCCCGGGCCGCGACTTCGGCTTGCAAGCGGGCAGTGGTCGGTCCGCGCGCTGGCTGGTGAGCGAACGCGCGGCCACCTTGCGCGACCCGCGCTGGTGGTTGTACGACCCGCGAAACGGCACCCTGCGACGCATCCTGGACGACCCCGGCATCACCGCGAACGCGCCGCCGGAAGCCGCGTTGGCGCGCAAGCTCGCGATCTCCTACACCGCGTCGGACGGCCAGCGCGTGCACGGCTTCGTGCTGCTGCCGCCGGGCGTGGACGCCGCGCGCGCGCCGCTGGTTGCGCAGGTGCACGGCGGCCCGATCAACCACTTCCGCGTCGGTTACGACGGCGTCGCCCAGTTCCTGGCCAATCGCGGCTACGTGGTGTTCCAGTCGAACTTCCGCGGTTCCACCGGCCACGGGCGCGCCTACACCTTCGCGTCGAACGGCGACTACGGCAATGGCCGGGTCCAGCGCGACATCGTCGAGGGCGTGCGCTGGCTGCTCGCACAGGGCATCGGCGACAAGGATCGCGTCGGCATCGTCGGCCATTCGTTCGGCGGCTATTCGACGCTGCTCGGGCTGACCTTCCAGCCGGAGCTGTTCAAGGTCGGCGTGGCCGGGGCGCCGCCCGCGGACTTGGGCTGGGCGATGCGCTGGCTGGTCGAATCAGGGGACCAGGGCGACCTGCCGGATCGTTCGCTGCGGCAGACCCTGCGCGCGCTGTCGCTGGACGCGACCGATCCCGCCACCCGCGCTCGCCTGCATGCGCAATCGCCGCAGGCGAACGTGGCGAAGATGCGGCGCCCGCTGCTGCTCATGGCCGGTGGCGCGGATCGCACGGTCGCGCTGCGGTCGGTGGTCGACTACGGCGCACGCCTGCGCGCGCTCGGCCGGCCGGTCACCCTGCTGGTCGAACCCGGCGGTGGCCACTCGCCGGTCGCGCCGCTCGCGCGGGAGGCCTATCTGTTCGCCATGGACACCATGCTGCAGCGCCACCTCGGCGGCCCGCCGCCGGAGCCGCCCGGGCCGCGCCTGCGCGAATACCTGCGGGCGAACCTGCGCATCGCCGGGCCCGAATTCGAGGCGTTCGCGACGAAGTAAAGCAGCCCTCAATCCCGCCAGGCGTCACTTCAGCCGTTCGAGCCGGCCCTTGCGCTTGACGATGTTCTGGTAATCCCACTGGATGTCGCGCGCCTTGCCCAGCCAGCGCCGCAGGGCCTCGACGTCCACCTGCGCGGCCTGCGCATAACGCGCTTCGGCGGCCTTGAAGCTGCCTTCGGGGTGCAGGCCGGGCTCGTCGAAGGATTGCCCGCTCCAGAACAGCAGGCGCACGCCGCCCTTCAGCAGGCTGTAGCCGGCGACCGGGTTGCCGTCGAGGAACCACACCGGATGCCGATGCCAGACCTTGCCGACGGCGTCGGGCAGGGCGGCCTGGATCTCGCGCGCGAGCAGGTCGCACACGGCCCGCGCGGCGTCGGGCAAGGCGGCGTGGTAGGCCTCGATGTCCGGGGGCATGGCCTACTCGGCCGCCAGTTGCAGGGTCAGGCCCAGCCCGAGCATGTCCTCGGGTTCGCCTTCCAGGTCCGCGCGCAGCAACGGGCGGGCCTGCAGCCAGCCGCGGTCGAGCGCGAGGTGCAACTGCTCGCCGGCGGCACGCAGGCGCAGCAACGGCATCTCGTCGGTCTCGTGCGAGCGGTGCAGCAGCACCGCCAGCCGCAGGAGGGCGGCACTGCGGCGGGTCGCGGCCAGCAGGCGGTCGGGGATCATCTCGAAGGCCGACTTCGGCACGCCGCGGCGATGGGTGCGGACCAGCGCCGCCAGCACGCGCTGTTCCTGCTGCGAGAAGCCGGCGATGTCGGAGTGCTCGAGGATGTACGCGCCGTGCACGTGGTAGCCGCTGTGCGCGATGGCCAGGCCGAGCTCGTGCACGCGCGCGGCGCGCGCCAGCATCGCGCGGTCGTCCGCGCCGAGGGTCCAGTCGGCGGCGACCTGGTCGAACAGGCGCATCGCGCTCGCCTCGACCCGCCGCGCCTGGCCGGCATCCACGCCGTAGCGCTGCATCAGCGCGGCCACCGAGACTTCGCGCGGGTCGTCGACGCCGCCGCGGCCGGCCAGGTCGTGCAGCACGCCCTCGCGCAGCGCGGCCTTGCTGACCTGCATGCGTTGCAGGCCCAGCGCGGCGAACACCGCTTCGAGCACCAGCAGGCCGCCGGCGATGATCGGCTTGCGCTCGGCGGACAGGCCGGGCAGGTCGATGTCCTCGATGCGGTCGGCCTGCAGCAGGCGGTCGCGCAGCTGCGGCAGCGCCTCGGCGGTGACCGCGCCCTTGGTCAGCTTCATCGCCGCGCAGATCTCGCCGATCGCCTTGTTGGTGCCCGACGAGCCGATCGCCTCGTCCCAGCCCAGGTTGCGGTAGGTCGACGCGAACTGCTGGAACTCGGCGGAGACCTCGGTGAGCGCGGCGTTCCAGCGCTTGCGCGAGAGCTTCCCGTTGGCGAAGAAGCGGCGGGTGCTGGCGACGCATCCCGCCTGCAGGCTCTCGCGTTCGATCGGGTCGAAGCCGCTGCCGATGATGCATTCGGTGGAGCCGCCGCCGATGTCGATCACCAGCCGCAGCTGGCCGTCCTTGGGCGGCTGCGCATGGGCCACGCCGAGGTAGACCAGGCGCGCTTCCTCGCGGCCGGAGATGACTTCGATGGCGTGCCCCAGCGCGGCTTCGGCGGGGACCAGGAAGCGCTCCGGCGCGCGCAGCTGGCGGACCGTGTTGGTCGCCACCGCGCGGATCCGCGGCGCCGGCAGTTCGGCGCCGCGCTGGCCGAAGCGCTCCAGGCAGGCGAGGGCGCGGTCGCGGACGTCCGGCGCCAGCCCGCCGAACCCGTCCAGTCCCTCGGCCATGCGCACGGTTTCGCGCAGGCGGTCGACCACCCGCAGCTGGCCGAGCACGCGCTGCGCCACCACCATGTGGAAGCTGTTGGAGCCGAGGTCGAGCGCGGCCAGCAGGTCGCCGTCGCGCAGCGGGGCGGCTTGCGCGCGTGCCGGGCTGCGGCGCGGGGGCGTCCTCATCGGTCGGTCGGTCGGCGGCGGCGCATGCGGCGATTATCGCCCGCCGCCGCGGTTCAGGCGTACAGGTCGTCGAGCAGCGCGAGCTGCGCCGAGAACGGCGCCTCGCCCTTGCCGGGCTGGCGGCGCAGGTAATGGCCGTCGGCCTGCAGGTCCCAGGCGTTCTGGTTGTCCTCGAGGTAGTTCGCCAGCCCCTCGCGGTACACGCGTTCGGCGGCGGCCGCGTCGAGGATCGGGAACGCGGTCTCCACTCGGCGCAGCAGGTTGCGCTCCAGCCAGTCCGCCGACGAGCAGAACAGGTCGGGCGCGCCATCGTTGGCGAACCACCAGATGCGGTGGTGCTCGAGGAAGCGGCCGACGATCGAGCGCACGCGGATGTTGTCGGACACGCCGGGCAGGCCCGGGCGCAGGGTGCACGCGCCGCGCACCACCAGGTCGATGGCGACACCGGCCTGGGAGGCGGCGTAGAGGGCCTCGATCACCTGCGGCTCGTTGAGCGCGTTCATCTTCGCCACGATCCGTGCCGCACGCCCGGCGCGCGCATGTTCCGCCTCGCGGGCGATGCGCGCCAGCACGCCGGTGTGCAGGGTGAACGGCGACTGCAGCAGGTGCTTGAGCTGCAGCGGCGCGGCCAGGCCGGAGAGCTGCTGGAAGATCAGGTGGACGTCGTGGCCGATGTCCGGATTCGCGGTCATCAGGCTGAAGTCGGTATACGCGCGCGCCGTGCCGCTGTGGTAGTTGCCGGTGCCGAGGTGCACGTAGCGGCGCAGCTGGCGGCCCTCGCGGCGCACCACCAGCAGCATCTTCGCGTGGGTCTTGTAGCCCACCACGCCGTACACGACCTGCACGCCGGCGTCCTGCAGGCGGTCGGCGAGGCCGAGGTTGGCCTCCTCGTCGAAGCGCGCGCGCAACTCGACGACCACGGTCACGTCCTTGCCGTTGCGCGCGGCCTGGATCAGGTGCTCGACGATCGGCGAGTCCTTGCCGGTGCGGTACAGGGTCTGCTTGATCGCCAGCACGTTGGGGTCTTCGGCGGCCTGGCGGATCAGTTCCAGCACCGGCGCGAACGCATCGTAGGGATGGTGCAGCAGCACGTCGCCCTGGCGGATCGCGTCGAACATGCCCTCCAGGTCGCGCGACATCCGCGGCTGGAACGGACGGAACTTGAGGTCGGGCCGGTGGACCATGTCGTAGACCTGGACCACGCGGTTGAGGTTGACCGGGCCGTTGATCTTGTAGACCGCGTTCTGCGGCAGTTCGAAATTGTCCAGCAGCATGCGCACCACGTCGGGCGGGCAGCGTTCGTCGATCTCCAGCCGCACCGCGCGCAGGTAGCCGCGGCCCAGCAGTTCGTCGCGCAGGGCCAGCGCGAGGTTGTCGACGTCGTCCTCGTCGACGATCAGCTCGGAGTTGCGGGTGACCCGGAACTGGTGCGCGCCCTTGACCTGCATGCCCGGGAACAGTTCGTCGACGAACGCCGACAGCACCGAGCTGAGGAACACGAAGTCGTGGCAGGCGTCGCCATCGCCGTCGGCATCCGGCAGGCGGATGATCCGCGGCAGCGAGCGCGGCGCGCGCACGATCGCCATGTGGCCCTCGCGGCCGAAGGCGTCGCGGCCCTCCAGCAGGACCACCACGTTGAGCGACTTGTTGAGGATCTTCGGGAACGGATGCGCGGGATCCAGCGCCAGCGGCGACAGCACCGGCATGATCTCGTCGCGGAAGTGCGCGCGCAGCCACGCCACCTGGTCCGGGGTCCACTGCTCGCGCTGCAGCAGGCGGATGCCCTGGTCCCACAGCGCGGGGCGGATCTCGTCGTAGAAGCAGCGGTACTGGGCGTCCACCAATTCCGCCGCGCGGTCGTGGATGCGGCCCAGCAGCACCGAGGGCGCCAGCCCGTCGGCCGCCGCCGGCAGGCCGAAATCGATGGCGTGGCGGACCGAGCCGCCGCGGATCTCGAAGAATTCGTCGAGGTTGGTGCAGCTGATGCACAGGTAGCGCAGCCGTTCCAGCAGCGGCACCGCCGGATCCTGCGCCTGCGCCAGCACCCGGAAGTTGAAGTCGAGCTGGCCGAGTTCGCGGTTGGCGAACAGGGTCGGGTCGCGCAGGGCAGGAGCGGTGGCGGGCGGCGGCGTCATGGCAGGGCGGGCGTCTCGGGCGTGGGGTCGCGCGGCAGCAGTCGGCCGGGGTCGAAGCGGCAGGCGAAGGTGCTGCCCTTGCCGACCTCGCTGGCGATGTCCAGGCTCGCATGATGCAGGCCCAGCACGTGCTTGACGATGGCCAGCCCCAGCCCGGTGCCGCCGGATTCGCGCGAGCGGCTGTTGGACACGCGGTAGAAGCGTTCGGTGATGCGCGGCAGGTGCGTCGCGGGGATGCCGTAGCCACTGTCGCGCACGGCCAGCGAGGCGCCGCCGTCGGGGTCGCGGGCGAAGCGGATGGCGACCTCGCCGCCGGCCGGCGTGTAGCGGATCGCGTTGCTGACCAGGTTGGAGAATGCGCTGTGCAGCTCCTTGGTGGAGCCGAGCAGGTCCACGCCAGCCGCGTCCTCCACCGAGACCCGGTGCCGGCCCTGGCTCAGCGCCTCGGCCTCGCGGCGCAGGGTGGCCAGCATCGGCGCCATCGCCACCGGTTCCTCGGGCAACTGGTCGCGCGCCTCCAGCCGCGACAGCGCCAGCAGGTCCTCGACCAGCTGGTTCATCCGTTGCGACTGGCGCTGCATCTCCGCCAGCATCGGCGCCCACTCGGGCATCTCCGCCGGGTCCAGCATCTCCAGGTAGCCGTGCACCACGGTGAGCGGCGTGCGCAACTCGTGCGAGACGTTGGCGACGAAGTCGCGGCGCATGTGCTCCAGGCGCATGGTGCGGGTCACGTCGCGGGCGACCAGCAGCCACAGTTCCTCGGAATACGGGATCAGCCGCAGGTTCAGGCGCATACCCGGGTCGGCCGGCGAGGCCACGTCGGTCAGCGGCTCGGCATTGCGCCCGGCCGCCAGCCATTGCGCCAGCGGCAGCGGTTGCAGCGCGGCGACCAGGGAGGCGTCCTGGTGGCGGGGATAGTGCAGGCCAAGCAGGGGCGTGGCGGCCTCGTTGAACCAGAGCACGCGCTGGGTGTTGCGGTCCACCACCACGATCGCGTCCGGCAGCGCGGCGGCGGCGGCGCGATAGGCGCGCAGCATCGCCAGCAGGCGGCGCTTGCGCGCGCGCATCTCGGCCTGGCTGCGGTGCAGCAGGCGGTCGAGCTCATTCCACACGCCTTCGCCCGCTGGCGGGTCCAGCCGTTGCCGCGCGGTCAGGCGCAGCAGCACGCCGCGCAGCTTCCAGTAGTGCCAGGCGACCACCGCCAGTGCCGCGACGGTCAGCGCGGGCCAGGGCTGGCCGAGCAGGAGCCCGACCGCCAGGCCGATCGCCAGCACCAGGGCCAGCTGGCCGAGGGTGCGGAACCACGCGTTGCGGGCGGCGGGCGACATGCGGCGGGTCTAGCCTCGGTGGCGCCGGCGCGCGCTCATGCCGCGGCCGAGAAGCGGTAGCCGGTGCCGCGCACGGTCTGCACCATCGCGTCCAGGCCGTGCGGTTCCAGGGTCTTGCGCAGGCGGCGGATGTGCACGTCGACGGTGCGTTCCTCCACGTACACGCTGCCGCCCCAGACGTGGTCCAGCAGCTGCGAGCGGCTGTACACGCGCTCCGGATGGGTCATGAAGAAATGCAGCAGGCGGTATTCGGTGGGGCCGATCGCGACCGGCGCCGGCTCGCCGCCGGCCTCGGCGAACACGCGGTGCGCGGCACCGTCGATGCGCAGCGCGCCGACCTGCACGCTGCCGTCCTCGTCGTCCTCGCGCGAACGGCGCATGACCGCGCGGATCCGCGCCAGCAACTCGCGGGCGGAGAATGGCTTCACCACGTAGTCGTCGACGCCGGCTTCCAGCCCGCCGACGCGGTCGTTCTCCTCGCCGCGCGCGGTGAGCATGATGATCGGCACGTCGCGGGTCAGCGATTCGCGACGCCAGCGGCGGGCCAGCTCCAGGCCGCTGCTGCCGGGCAGCATCCAGTCGAGCAGGATCAGGTCGGGCACGCGCTCGGCGATCGCGGCCTGCGCCTCGCGGCCATCGCCGGCGGTCACCGGCTCGAATTCGCCCTTGCGCAGGGCATAGGCGACCATGTCGCGGATCGCGGGCTCGTCTTCGACGATCAGGATGCGCTTCTGCATGCCGGGTCCTGCGTGGCGGCGGGGGCGGTGCCTCGCGGCACCATGCTGCCATTACACGACCGTTTTGTGACGCTTTGGTGACGTTGTCACCATTCGCCGTTGCCGGCGCTGGCGCGCACGCCGACCCGGATCTTGCCGGTGGCGTCCTCGTCGCGCACGCCCTGCCGGCGCAGTTCCAGCACCACCGGGGTGATCGCGGCGATGCGGGCGTCGATGCGGCTGCGCGCGTAGTAGTCGAGGTTCGCGCGCTTCTTCAGGTTGTTGAGCTGGACCAGCGCCTGCTCGGGGCGGCCGCCGAGGTAGGCGGCCTCGGCCCAGGCCTCGCCGGCGCGCAGTTCGTCGCCGGCCACCTCGTTGGCGCGGGCATAGGCCTGCTGGAACAGGGCATCGTTCGCCGCCGACGACGACAGCAGCGGACGCAGCACGGCCACCGCGCGTTCGCCGGCCGCCTTGTTGTTGCGCTCGGCCAGCAACTGCGCGTAGCTGAGGGCCAGCGCGCGGTGGGTCGGCATGCGCGCCAGCCAGGCCTCGAACCGGCGGTCGGCATCGGCCGCGTGCCCGGATTGCGCCTCCGCCTGGCCCAGCCCGATCGCCAGCCACAGGCTGTCCGGGCGCTTGGCCTGCAGCGCCTGCAGCTCGGGCAGGGCATCGCGGTACTGGCCAGCCTGCATCCTGGCGAAGGCCAGGCCATAGCGCTGGGCATCGTCCAGCGGCGACTTGGCCTGCATCGCCTGGTATTCGCGGATGGCCTGGGCCGGGGTATTGGCACTGAGCACGCGCAGGCGTTCGCGGGCGAAGCCAAAGTCGCCGGTGGTGCCACGGCCACGCGGACCCTGCGCCTGGATGCGCAGGCCCGCGGGCAGCAGCGGGTTGCTGCTGACTGCGACCGCATCCGCGGCGACCTGCGGTTCCAGCTTGGCCGCGCGTTCGCGCGCCTCGCTGATGCGGCTCAGGGTGAGCGGGTGGGTCTGCAGGTAACCCGGCACCTGCGAACGTTCGTCGCCCTGGTTCATGCGCACCACGGACTGCAGGGTTTCGAAGAATTCGGCCATCGCCTGCGGGTCGAAGCCGGCGCGGGCGAGGTTGCGGATGCCGATGCGGTCGGCCTCGGCTTCGTTGTCGCGGGTGTAGTCGATCTGCCGCTGCTGCAGCATGCCCAGCCCGGTCATCACCGCCGCCGAAGTGGCATCCCCGCTGGAATTGCCGCCGGCCTGCTGCGCCGCGACGATCGCGCCGAGCGTGGCCAGCAGGATCGGCAGGCTGTCGCGCTGCGCCTTTTCCGCACCGCGCAGGACATGCTGTTGGGTGACGTGGGCGATTTCGTGGGCGAGCACGCCGGCGACTTCGTCCTCGCGGTCCGCCGCCAGCACCAGCCCGGCGTTCATCCCGATGTAGCCGCCGAGGGTCGCGAACGCGTTGATCTGGCGGTCGCGCAACAGGAAGAAGGTGAAGCTCTGCTGCGGCCGGTCGCTGCTGCCCCCAAGGCGCAGGCCGACGTCGCGCAGCCAGCCGTCGAGCAGGGGATCGTCGAGCACGTAGCCGGCGTGCCGCAGCTGGGCCAGGGTCATCGCGCCGTATTCGGCCTGGCGCGCGGGCGAAAGCACGGTGCCGGCCGACGAGCCGATGTCCGGCAGGCGCGCGTCCTGCGCCGCGGCGGGCAGGCAGGCGGCGAGCGCCAGCGCGAACGGCAGCAGGAGGCGTCGTGGGAACGGGTGGCGGCGGCGATCGGTCATCTGGGCAGGATGCTGTGTTCGGCGGCGGCGGGCGTGAACGGGGCTTGAGCGGCTGGAAAACACGGCCTTACAGCCGCATATTGGACCATCGCGATCCTCGCATGTTCCCGGAGACCGTCTTGAGCGACACCCCCGCCATCACCCTGTACACCACCGCGATCTGCCCGTATTGCGTGGCCGCCAAGAACTTCCTGCGCAGCAAGGGCAGGGACTGGACCGAGGTGCGCATCGACCTCGACGCCGACGCGCGCATGAAGATGGTGGCGGACACCGGCCGCACCAGCGTGCCGCAGATCTTCATCGGCGCCACCCACGTCGGCGGCTACGACGACATGATGGCGCTGCAGCGCGTCGGCAAGCTGCAGCCGCTGCTGGACGGGGGTGCGGCATGAGCGATGCCGAAGACCGGGTGCGCGAATTCACCGAGTTCCGCCAGCGCATGAACCAGCGCATCCTGGCCGAGCCCAACCAGGTCGTGCGCCGCTTCTTCGCGCTGGACACGCAGACCTACCAGGCCGGCGCGCTGGACGTGAAGACCAAGGAGCTGATGGGACTGACCGCCTCGATGGTGCTGCGCTGCGACGACTGCATCAGCTACCACGTCGCCCAGTGCAAGGAAGCCGGCGTCACCCGCGAGGAGATGTTCGAGGCGTTCTCGGTCGGGTTGGTGGTCGGCGGCTCGATCGTGATCCCGCACCTGCGGCGCGCGGTCGACTTCCTCGACCGCCTGGAGCAGGGCGAGGCCGCCGCGCCGCCCACCCACGACCATGGTTGAAGGCCGGCGGGGCCGCGTGCGCGCCCCGCATCTGCGATAATCGCGGGTTCCATCCCCGGCGTCGCGCGTCCCGCGCGGCGCCCGCCTGTCTGGAATCCCCAAGCAATGACAACGATCACGGTCATCCGCGGCGACGGCATCGGCCCGGAAATCATGGACGCCACCCTGCACGTGCTGGACGCGATGCAGCTGGGCCTGCAGTACGAATTCGCCGACGCCGGCATGGTCGCCCTCGAGAAGCACGGCGAACTGCTGCCCGCGGCGACCATGGATTCGATCCGCCGCAACCGCATCGCCCTCAAGTCGCCGCTGACCACGCCGGTGGGCGGCGGCTTCAGTTCGATCAACGTCGAGCTGCGCAAGCGCTTCGACCTGTACGCCAACGTGCGCCCGGCCAAGAGCTTCCCCAACACCAAGTCGCGCTTCCCCAGCGGCGTCGACCTGGTCACGGTGCGCGAGAACACCGAGGGCGCCTACATCGGCGAGGGCCAGGCCCTGTCCGAGGACGGCGAGGTCGCCACGCTCACCCAGAAGATCACCCGCCGCGGTTCCGAGCGGATCGTGCGCTACGCCTTCGACCTGGCCCGCAAGACCGGCCGCCGCAAGGTCACCGTCGTGCACAAGGCCAACATCCTGAAGTCGACCTCCGGCCTGTTCCTCAAGACCGCGCGCGAAGTGGCCCAGCAGTACCCCGACATCGAGTGCAACGAGATGATCGTGGACAACACCTGCATGCAGCTGGTGATGCGCCCCGAGCAGTTCGACGTGATCGTCACCACCAACCTGTTCGGCGACATCATCTCCGACCTTTGCGCGGGCCTGGTCGGCGGCCTCGGCCTGGCGCCCGGCGCGAACATCGGCACCGAGGCGGCGATCTTCGAGGCCGTCCACGGCTCGGCCCCGGACATCGCGGGCCAGGGCATCGCCAATCCGTGCGCGCTGCTGCTGGGCGCGGGCCAGATGCTCGACCACCTCGGGATGGCCGAGCAGGGCAACCGCCTGCGCGGCGCCATCATCGCCACCCTCGAGGCCAGGGACACCCTGACCCCGGACCTCGGCGGCAGCGGCACCACGCTGACCTTCGCCAAGGCGATCGCCAGCCGCCTGTAAGGCCCTTCCGTCGGGCAAGAAAAAGGGCGCCGATGGCGCCCTTTTTCGTTGCCGCCGCGCGCGTCAGTTGCGCGATTGCAGCTTGCTGAGCAGGCGCAGGAGTTCGAGGTACAGCCACACCAGGGTGACCAGCAGGCCGAACGCGCCGTACCACTCCATGTACTTCGGCGCGCCCTGTTCGACGCCCTGTTCGATGAAGTCGAAATCGAGCACCAGGTTGAGCGCGGCGACGATCACCACGCCCACGCTGAACAGGATGCCGATGGTGCTGGATTCGTGGATGAAGCCCATCCCGCCGAAGCCGAACAGGCGCATGCCCATGTTCACCAGGTAGAGCAGGGCGATCGCGCCGGTGGCGGCGACCACGCCGAGCTTGAAGTTCTCGGTCGCCTTCACCAGTCCGCTGCGGTACGCCAGCAGCAGGGCCGCCAGGGTGCCGAAGGTGAGCCCGACCGCCTGCATCACGATGCCGGGGAAGCGCAGTTCGAACATCGCCGACACCGCACCGAGGAACAGGCCTTCCAGCGCCGCGTAGAGCGGGGCGGTGTAGGGCGACCAGGCCTTCTTGAAGATCGTGACGAGGGCGACGATGAATCCGCCGATCGCGCCGCCCCAGACGTAGGGCATGATCGCGCCGGGGTTGCCGGCGGCCATCGCGGCGGAGAACTGCGACCAGCTGAACAGCGCGCCGGCCAGAGTCAGCACCAGCAGGAAGGCGGTCTTGTTGACCGTGCCGTTCAGGGTCATGGTGCCGGCGTCGCCGCGCACCACGGTACCGCTGCCGAGGTCGAGGAAGGTGTCGTCCTTGAGGACGGGGTTGCCGCTGCGCATGGCGCGATCCTGTGCGTGCCGGCCGATCGCCGGTGCGCCGAGCATACCCAAGCGCGCGACTGGTGCGAAAGGCGGGACTCGAACCCGCACGCCTTGCGGCACTGGAACCTAAATCCAGGGCGTCTACCAATTCCGCCACTTTCGCGTGCGGCCATTGTAGCGACGGGTAGGGCCCGCCCGGCGGGCGAACCGTGGTTCGAATCCGCGGCGGCAGTCGGAAAAGAAAACGCCCGGCTTTGGGCCGGGCGTCTCGGGATTGGTGGGCCGTCAAGGGTGAGCGGGGGATTCGAGCAGCGTCGCTGCGAGCCCGCGAACGCCCGTCGCGCTGCATCGCGACGGGCAGGGCCCGCGCAGCGGGCGAACCGTGGTTCGAATCCGCGGCGGCAGTCGGAAAAGAAAACGCCCGGC
>ERZ1645192.2415-NODE-2415-length-15482-cov-5.350165_pt1 | contig 15482 bp, 14 predicted proteins | sample MGYA00575354_ERZ1645192 | MGnify/ENA primary metagenome ERZ1645192 (study PRJEB40844, sample SAMN11349763) | freshwater sediment metagenome | isolation source: river sediment | host: Sediment | place: India: Faizupur Khadar , New Delhi | collected 2017-02-21 ... | reverse complement strand
GCCCGCAAGACCCCGATTGCGGGAGATGTGGATTTTGCCGTTCTGGCCCGGGGAACGCCCGGCACGTCCGGAGCCGATATTGAAAATCTGATCAACGAAGCGGTGCTCAACGCCGCCCGGGCCAACAAAGACAAAGTGAATATGAGCGATTTCGAGTTTGCCAAAGACAAAATCCTGATGGGCTCGGAAAGAAAAACCATGGTGATCAGCGATGAAGAGAAACGCAATACCTCGTATCATGAGATCGGCCATACGCTGGTCGCCCGTCTGATTCCGGGAACGGATCCCATTCATAAAGTGACCATCATTCCCCGCGGTCGCGCGCTGGGACTGACCCAGCAGCTGCCCGTGGATGAAAAGCATACCTATCCGAGACGGTATCTGGAAAACAGCATTTCCATTTTGCTGGGCGGCAGAGCTGCCGAGGAACTGGTCTTGAAAGACTTCACCACCGGCGCCGGCAACGACATTGAACGCGCGACAAATTTGGCCCGGAAAATGGTCTGTGAATGGGGCATGAGTGACAAAATGGGGCCGTTGAGTTACGGCAAAAAAGAAGAGCAGATCTTTCTGGGCCGGGAATTTGCCACGCACAAGGATTACAGCGAAGAAACGGCAAAAAACATCGATGAGGAAGTCATGGCCATTGTAGCGCGCAATTATGAACGATCGAAACAGCTTCTCACCGATCATATCGATCTTCTCCACAAGATATCGGGTGAACTTCTGGAAAAAGAAGTTTTAAGCGGCGCGGAAATAGACACCCTGATCGGCGATGCGTTACCCAAGGCACACAGGAGCGAGCCGCAGACTTCAGTCTGATCACTATATCACTTCAACCATCCGTTCATAATATTGGGAATCTTGAAATTTGGTGATTTCTGGTGAAGATAATTGATATTCAAAGCACACAAGAGGCGGCTGCGCTGTTCAGGCGGATCGGGGTGGATGCCTACGGCATCGGCGCGATGGCGCCCAAAGCGGTCAATCTGAATATCCTGCTGGAGAAACAGCCGTGTAAAATTGCCAATATCCTGAAGCAGGAAATGCTGGCTCTCGGCGGTGATGCGGCGGTTGCCAGAGGAAGTGTCGCCTGCAGCGTGGAAACGACCGATGTTTTAATGATGGGGACGCTGAAACAGCTCTCCCGGCTGGCGGCGAAGATAGCCCGGCAGCCTTTTGGTCTGGATAGCATCGCCCGGGATATTTTGCGGATTCTGAAAAACGCCGGGCAGAAACGGTTTATCTTAAAAACATCCCGGAGGAAAATCACGCTGGGTGACAGAACCCGGATTATGGGAATTCTGAACGTCACCCCGGATTCGTTTTCCGACGGCGGGACCTTTCTATCACCGGAAAGGGCGGTTGAATATGGATTGCAGATGGAAACTCAGGGAGCGGATATCCTTGATGTCGGCGGAGAATCAACGCGTCCCGGTTCTGCCGCCGTCCCGGTTCATGTCGAGCTCAAAAGAGTCCTTCCCGTGATCAAAGCGTTGAGCCGGAAAATAAAGATTCCCCTCTCCATCGACACAAAAAAAGCGCGTGTTGCGCGGGAAGCCGTCGAGGCCGGGGCGGAAATCATCAACGACATCAGCGCCCTGAACGGCGATCGTAAAATGGCCGGGACGGCTGCGGAAACGGGCGCCGCTCTTGTGTTGATGCACATGCGGGGCAATCCGGAAAATATGCAGAAGGGAAATCTGGCCTATGATGATCTGCTGGGAGACATCACGGATTATTTGAGCGCCAGTATCGGGAAAGCCATCCGGGCAGGGGTGAGCAAAGACGCAATGGTGATTGATCCGGGAATCGGTTTCGGCAAAACGGTTGCGGATAACTACAGAATCATCAGGAGGCTTGCAGACCTGAGAACTCTGGGGATGCCGATACTGGTTGGACCATCGCGCAAGTCCTTTATCGGGAATGTGACAGGGGATGAACCGCGGCAAAGGCTGGAAGGCACCGCAGCGACAGTTTCCGCGGCGATTATGAACGGATGTCACATCGTCCGGGTGCACGACGTGGCGGCCATGAAAAAAGTGGCTGCGGTGACGGACGCGATGACACATCCCCGGAAGGTGATCTGATGGTTTACGGAATAGGGGTCGATCTTGTCGAAAACAGACGCATGGAAAGAATCATCGATCGATGGGGTGTCAAGTTCTTAAACAGAATCTTTTCCACCGAGGAAATGGCCTACTGCGGCAAACATGCTTATCCGGTGACGCACTACAGCGCGCGGTTTGCCGCCAAAGAGTCATTCCTGAAAGCGCTGGGAATAGGTTTGGGAATGGGCATAAAACTAAGCGACATTTCCGTCGTGAATCATGAAGGCGGCCAGCCGTTTCTGAATCTCTCCGGCGATGCTCAATCCTACATTCAAAAAAGAAGGATCCACAAGATTCATTTGAGTCTGACGCATACAAAAAAATATTCCGCAGCCATGGTTTTACTGGAAACAATCGATTAAAAGCCGGTGAAATGACAAGATGAGTCAGGATGATAAAACGGTTGAGATAATATCCGTAAGTACTGAAAATACAATGGAAATAGGGCGCTCTATCGGAGAAGGGCTCCAGGATGGAGACGTGGTCGCGCTTTCGGGGGAGCTGGGTTCGGGAAAAACCTGTTTTACCGGGGGGCTGGCCCGCGGTTTGGGCGTGGATGAAAAATACAGGATCACCAGCCCGACGTTCACATTGATTAATGAATATCCGGCGCGTCATAGGCTTTATCATTTCGACGTTTACCGGATCAGCAGTTATTCTGAACTCGACGATCTGGGATGCGAAGAATATCTTGGAACAGAAGGCGTTGTTGTTATAGAATGGGCCGAGAAGATCAAAAAGATTCTGCCGGAAAAAACGGTTTACATCGATTTTGAATACGTTGATGAAAACCGGAGAAAAATGATCATCAGGGCGTCCGCAGACAGGTTAAACGAGTTGATCAAAGATATAAAAACGGAGGGTGTTTAAATATGGCATTAATTGTTCAGAAGTTCGGCGGAACATCAGTCGCGAATATTGAGAAAATAAAAAACGTGGCTGAAAAAGTGATCAAGGTCAGACAGGCCGGCCATCAGGTTGTCGTTGTTTTGTCCGCCATGGCGGGGGAGACCGACAGGCTGATTAACCTGGCTCACAGTGCGACGGATTTGCCCGATGAAAGAGAATATGACTCCCTGATTTCAACCGGCGAACAGGTGACCGTAACCCTTCTGGCCATCGTTTTGAACGCGATGGGCTGCAAGGCCAGATCCTTTCTGGGCTTTCAGGTGAAAATATTAACCGATCAGGCTTATAAGAAAGCCAGAATTTCGCTGATCGATACGGAAAACATCAAAAAGGAACTTAAGAAAGGAACCGTCATCGTGGTTGCGGGGTTTCAGGGGGTGGATAAAGACAATAACATTACCACGCTGGGACGCGGCGGGTCCGATACCAGCGCCGTGGCGCTGGCAGCGGCATTGAGAGCGGATCAGTGCGACATTTATACGGATGTTGACGGTGTTTATACCACCGACCCGAACGTTTGCAACAAAGCCAGACGGCTGGAAAAGATTTCCTACGATGAAATGCTGGAGATGGCGATGATGGGTGCCAAAGTCCTGCAGCCGCGGTCGGTCGAAATGGCTAAAAAATACAATGTGCCGGTTTATGTCAAATCAACATTTTCGGATAAAGGAGGGACGCTTGTGACCAGGGAGGATAAAGATATGGAAAGAGAAATCATTTCGGGTGTGACGTATGATCGGGATCAGGTCAAGATTACGGTTGTGCATGTGCCGGATCAGCCGGGAGTGGCGGCGTCTTTGTTCAGCCCGTTGTCGGATAAAAATATTTTTGTGGATATGATTATTCAGAATGCCAGTTCGGAAGGCTATACGGATCTGACTTTCACCGTATCCAAAAAGGATTTGAAGGAAGCGCAGAAAATTGTTGAAAGCACGGCGAAAAAAGTCGGGGCGAAGAAAATTGAAGTCGATGATCAGGTTGCCAAAATATCCATTATCGGCGTCGGCATGGCCAGTCATTCCGGCGTGGCCGCGAAGATGTTCAAAACGCTGGCGGCTGAAGGCGTGAATATTATGATGATCAGCACATCGGAAATCAAGATATCCTGCATCATTCAACGCAAATACATGGAACTGGCGGTGTCGGTGCTGCACGATGCTTTCGGACTGGATAAGAAAAAATAACGCTGTATTTATTTCAGAGAGCGGACTGAAGGGGCTGATCGTTTTGAGCCTTATGGTGGCGGTCATTCCCTTTGTTTCTCTGATGATCACCTCTTGGACTCCTTACCGGATTCCCGTTTATGCCGACACGTGCGATCACTGCTGTGTGATCGAGATCGTCGGCGATGATCAAAGGGCCGGAATTTACCACGTTCCATCGGGGATGTCGGTCAATCGCCTGCTGAAAACCGCGGGCGTCGAAAAGCAATTCGAAAAGGACTTTACCGTCAAAACCGGGATGAAGCTGGTGATTCGTTCCGCATCGGACCGTCCGGGTATTACGGTGGCGGAAATACAAAACACAGCGAAAATCTCTGTCGGATTACCCATCGATGTTAATAAAGCCGGGGAAGAAGATTTGATTCTTATCAAGGGCATCGGACCGGTGACGGCGAAAAGAATTCTGGAATTGCGGACGCGGCTCAACGGAATCAGCGACATCCGGCAGTTGATGGAGATCAAGGGCATCAAGGAAAAGAGAATGAAACATATTGAGAAATATCTGTACGTGGAAAAGAAAAACGTCTGAATCAGTTGCCGCTGAACGATCTGTAAAAACTCAGGACGCGTCTGACATAATTTTGTGTTTCCCGGTAAGGCGGAATGTTGTAGTTGTATTTGGCCACGGCGCCTTCGCCGGCATTATAGGCGGCGAGAGCCAGCGACAGATTGCCTTTGTATAAATTGAGAAGGTATCGAAGGTACCGCGCGCCTCCTTCGATGTTTTTTTCAGGATGAAAACTGTCATCCACATTCAGTTGCGATGCGGTTTTCGGCATGAGCTGCATCAGGCCCTGAGCGCCTACGGGGGACACGGCCCGGTGATTGAAATTCGATTCCGCCTTGATGATTGCTTTGATTAAAGCGGAGTCCAGTTTGAATTTATCGGCGGTTTTATTGATGATGTGGTCGTATTTATTAACGTCGAGCTGGGGCTGAAACAGAATGCGTTTTTCCCTCATGACCATAACGTATTTTGCGCCGGTATCGGAAGGAACATTGGTCAGATGCAACACGCCTTCATTATCTTCGTATTTGTAGATATCGGCACGGGCTATGTCCGTGAACGCGGCAGCGAAAAAAAATAACAGTGCCGCGATGACGATTTTGGAAAATAATGTTATATGAAGTTTGAAAAGCCGGTAAATATTATTTTGCATTTGATTATAATACTTTATCATATTGGAAAGTTCAATATTTTTTTGATCACGCACACACCGGTGCTTGATCCCTCCGTATAAACCGGATGCTTTCGGGTAAACAGCGTGAAAAAATCGAGATGGCCTCAAATGGTCATGCCGCCGTCTATGGCGAGCACCTGCCCTGTGATGTAGTCGGATGCATCGGATGCCAGAAAGATGACGGCCCCGACCATATCGTCCGGTTCTGCCGGACGCCCCAGCGGTGTTCTGCTCATGGCGATATTCAGGATATCCTGATTGGTCCATAACGGTTCGCTGAACTTTGTTTTGGTCAGACTGGGTGCGATGGCATTGGCCCGGATGTTGTAGATCGCCCATTGTTGCGCCATGACTTTCGTGGCCATAATGACGCCCGCCTTGCTGATGGAATAAACCGGCAGGATATCGGGAGAAAGACCGGCAACCGATGCTACGTTGATAATACGTCCGCCTCCTTTTTCCTTCATGATACGGGCCACAGCCTGGCTCAAGAAAAACAAACCCTTGAGGTTCAGATTCATGATGGAATCCCAGGCGCGGTCGTCAATATCCATCGCCGGCACCATGGTCGGATTGGTTGCGGCATTGTTGACCAGAATATCGATTCTGCCGAATTCGGCAGCGGCTTTGTCGACAAGATTTTTTATTTCTTCCAGACGGCCGATATGCGTTGCTACCGGAAGACACTTTCTTCCCAGCGATTTTATTTCTCCGGCCACGTTTTCCAGATCGCCGATTTTGCGGCTGGCGATCACCACATCCGCTCCGGATTTGGCCAGTCCCAACGCGATTGCTCTGCCGATGCCTCTGCTGCCGCCGGTGACCAGCGCCACTTTATTTTCCAACGATAATTGCATGGTGTTGCCTCCTGTGAAAATAATGATTATTGTGCCGGCATATTTTTGCGGCTGTTCATTTGACGAAAGACGTCCCTTTCCTTGTCATACATGATTTTTGCCTCTTTCCGGGACGTATTTTCATGATTGTAACCCAGCAGATGCAAAATGCCGTGGATTAAAAGAAAATCAATTTCTTCTTCCAACGTCAACTTTCCCCGGATGGCGTCCCGCCGGGCGGTTTCCACGGAAATCACCACATCGCCCAGGATCTGGGGATTGATATGTCCATACTCGCCTTCGCGCATGGAAAAGGAAATGACATTGGTCGCCTTATCCCTTCCCAGATAGCACCTGTTTATTTCCCGGATTTGTTCATCATCCGTAAAAAGGATGCTGATGTGCTGGTCCGTACATTCGAGGATTTTGAAGATTTTGGAAACGGCGCTGCGGATTTTTCTGCGTTCAATCTTGTGCAGGGTTTGCCTGTTTTCTATTTGTATTTTCATTGGACTCTTTCTTCCCGTTGCCTTCCTTCTGGGGCGCTTCCGGATAATCGATACGATGATGGAAGATGCCGGTCAGGATTTTGGTAAACGTCTCCGCAATGGTATTTAAATTGCTGAGCGTCAATTCACATTCATCCAGTTGACCGTCCATGTAAATTCCTTCGATTCTTTCCCGCACGAGCGACTTGATTCTGGCCGGGGTCGGATTGGTCAGGGTGCGTGAAGAGGCTTCAATGACGTCGGCCAGCATGATCAGACCGGCTTCTTTGGTTTGCGGTTTGGGGCCGGGGTAGCGAAAATCGTTTTCCGATAGGGAGCGAAGGGATTCATTCTTGTCCTTCTTGGCTTTGTCATAGAAAAAGCTGATAATGCTGGTTCCATGATGCTGACGGATGATGTTGATAATTTGACGGCCCAGTTTGGCTTTGGCGGCCAGTTCGCAGCCGTCTTTGACGTGAGACATGATGATCAGGCTGCTCATTTTCGGCGATAATTTGTCGTGCCGGTTATCCGAGTTCGGCTGGTTTTCAATGAAATACTGCGGTTTTTTCAGCTTGCCGATATCATGGTAGTACGCGCTGACCTTGGTAAGCAGGGCATTGGCGCTGATTGCTTCAGCCGCCGATTCCGCGAGGGACGAAACGATAATGCTGTGATGATATGTGCCCGGCGCTTCAATAATCATTTGCTGAAAAAGCGGCTGGTTGAGATTGGCCAACTCCAACAGTTTGATATCCGTAATAAAACCGAACAGGCTTTCAAACAGCGGCGTGATCCCCGCCACAAGAATGCCGGTCACGATACCGCCGATGAATCCCATGATCAATCTGATCGGCAGATCATTGAAAAAATTTCCCGTGATGAGATTAAGGCAGACAATCGCCGCCATATTGATGATGCCTAGAAAGAGACCGATCTTCAGGAAGACGGAACGCTGACGGATGCGCACGATCTGATAGGATGCGGCAATCGATCCCAGAAAAGAAAACAGCGGGAAAACGATTTTTTCATCGAAGAGGAATCCGATGAGAAAAGACGTCAGCGCGCTGATAATCAGCGCGACATTCCGGTTGATCAGAATAGCGATCGTCATGGCGCCCACGGCAAAGGGGATGGCGTAATAACAGGCATCCACCGGTATAAAAGAGAACGACCGGTTGATCGCGATGGACATAAAAATTCCGATTTTGATAAAAAGGATTTGCAGCAGGGCGATGATGCCGAAAACCAGCAAATCCAGGTTGGACCGGTCGGACGTTTTGACCCAGTTTCTTGTGCGCCACAGATAAAGCACGATGGAAAGAAACATGGCCGTGAAGAAAAATCCCAGCACGATCGCGACTCGGGTAAATCGGTTGTCCTGATCGTCTTTAAAGTAGGCGTTTAGTTTGGCCAGTTCCAGATAGCCGATTTTTTCTCCCTCCCGGACGATCATCTCATTTTTTTGTACCTGGAAAAACGTGGCGGCTGCATCACCGATGATCGCCATTTTCTTTTTCTCAGTGGCGCCCTTGTTAAACGCCAGGTTCGGTTCAATAATTTTTTTCGTGATGGAGAATGCGGCATCTTTCAAGGGTTTCTCATCATTCCGGAAAATCATGTTGATGGTTTTAAGCAGAGGGTCGTCGATTTCATTCATGTTCAGCAGGGCAGACGTGTCCCTGATGTCTTCGGAAATCTGGGTTCTCAAATTCCGGATAACCACGCCTTTCTGCTTTTCCGATTTGCCGAAAGCATCGCTGGCGATAAACCGGTTGTCATAAAAGGAAATGATCAGTTGGGAAAATTTATTCTGCAACTCCTCCGAAAATCTGTATTCGTTCAAAATATAGAATTCTTCCGGTGTCAAATAGGCGCCCAGATTGTTCTCCAGACGTTTTTTCTCTTTTTGCAGATCCATGATTTTGTCGGGCTGCTGCTGTTTTTCAGGGACATTGTTGTATCGCTCCGCGGCAAGAGAAAAAGCCTTGACGATCTTTTTTTGGATATTATCGGCAATCTGACTGTTGTAATTGTAAATAGGATTGATATTTTCCGCGTCCTGGATTTTTTTCTCCTCGGCGGCCTGCGGGTCCTCCACCAGAAAAGCGAAGTCCGCCTTAATGTTCTTTGGAGCAATCATGCCGATACGGAATTGCGGTTTGGAGAAATTCAGTTCCGGCGCCATGATGAGGGCCAGAATCAGACACAGCACCACGGCGATCATCCAGCGCTGGAAAAGGCTGTTTCTCACGAAACCGAAATAAGGTGCTGCTTTTTCCAGATAGTTCCTGAAAAATTCCGTCATTTTTATTCTGAGCGATTCAAAATATTTCATGATCACACGTTATGATGATTGGTATTTTTTGATTTAGTCAGATGGGCATAGGCCTTGATAATGTCCTGAACCAGCGGGTGCCGGATGACATCGATTTCCGAAAAATGCACAAAACGGATGCCGGCGCTTTTTTTCAAAATGTTTTCCGCTTCGATCAGACCGGATACTTTTTCCGTTGGCAGGTCCACCTGCGTGATATCGCCGGTAATGACGGCTTTGGACCCGAAGCCCAATCGGGTCAAAAACATTTTCATCTGTTCCGACGTGGTGTTTTGCGCTTCATCGAGTATAATAAACGAGTCATTCAGGGTTCGGCCGCGCATGAAAGCCAGCGGCGCCACTTCAATCAGACCTTTGTGAATCAGAGCGGTGGCCCTTTCCATGTCCAGCATGTCGTAGAGCGCATCATAGAGAGGGCGAAGATAAGGGTTGACCTTTTCCGCCAGGTCTCCGGGTAAAAATCCGAGCCTTTCACCGGCTTCCACGGCCGGACGCGCGAGAATAATGCGTTGGACCTTTCTTTCCATAAGCCAGGACACCGCCATGGCCATGGCCAGATAGGTTTTTCCGGTGCCTGCCGGGCCGATGGAGAAGACCATGTCGGCATTTCTCATGTATTCAATGTAGAGCCGCTGCGCAATGCTTTTGGGAGTAATTACACGTTTCTGCGAGGAAATAAAAACGGTGTTCAGGAAAATACTGGCCAGCTCGAAGGTAACGTCCTCGGTCAGAATACGATGCGCATAATCGATATCGGCGGATTGAATGTGCCAGCCTTTTTCCATGAGGGCATACATCTGCTGCAGCATCGTTTTGATTTTATGGACGTTGCCGTTTCGGCCGGAGATGGTGACACTGTTGCCCCATGCTTTGACTTTGACCGGTTCCAGCTTTTCAATGAATTTTAAATTTTTATCATGTTCGCCGCAGAGATTTTTCAGCAGATGCTGATCGGCAAAGATAATTTTCTCCGCGTCTTCATTTTTTGATGCTTTTATCAAAATAGTTATCAACCTCTACAATAGGTGATCAATATTTCATTCAACGTTGGTTTCTATCATTTTGATTTCGGCATTGCAATACCTATTGATAAATCCGTAAATGCTTGAATTATAAGTGCTTTATGCATCATGGTATGATGATGTGGTCTGTTTTCATAAGGATGCCCTCATGATTTCCGCAAAAACAGATAGGCGAAGACCCTGGCATTCCCGATCATATTTTCGACGGGGCAGTTTTCGTCGGGTTGATGAGCAAACTGGTTGGTTTTGGACCAGACGGCAACCGGATAGTTTTTCTTGCGGACATAGGAAGCGACGGTTCCGGCTCCCACACCGCCGGTAAAGGCTTTCACATGATAGACGGCGTCAATAGCGTCTTGCAGCGCCAGGACCACCGGAGCATCCGACGGCGTCGGTTTTGCGGACTGGACGTACTGAACCATGGACGTTTCGATCCGCACATTGAATTTTTTCTCAATTTTCCGGCAGATCTTTTGTATGGCATTCATTACATCCTTAAGATCGTATTCCGGCAATACCCGGCAATCCATGCAGAACACATCTTCCCCGGGAATCGTGTTGATATTACCGACATTGGCTTCTTTCTTTGTCGGTTCAAACGTGCTTTGCGGCGGATCAAAAAGAGGATCGGTGTCGGGAAACATTTTTCGCAGTTTGATCAGGCTGGTGACCAGATGCGATCCGGCAACAAAGGCGTTGTTGCCCAGGTGGGGGGTCGATCCGTGGCATTGTCTGCCTTTGGTTTTGAAACAGATCCAGAGCATGCTTTTTTCCGCAACTTCGATGAGCGATCCTTCGGCGTTGCCGGAGTCGGGCACGACAATCCAATCGTTATCCTGAAAAAGTCTGTCCGTAGAATCAATCATATAAAACAATCCCTTACTGCTGGAGGTTTCTTCGTCGGACACGAACGCCAGTTTGATCGAGTTTTCGGGAACCACGCCTTCATCCATCAGCGCTTTGGCGGCAAAGATGGAGGCGACCAGATCCTGCTGATTGTCTTCCACGCCGCGGCCGTAAATCCGGCCGTCTTTCACGTAGGCTTTGTACGGATCGCTGCTCCAGAGGCGGAGTTCGCCCGGCGGGACAATATCCATGTGGGTAATGATCCAGACAAACCTGTTTTTGTTTTTCCCCTCGATAGTCGTGACAAAATTGGGGCGGATTCCGGAAGACACTCTGTTGTCCGGAGCGTCGTAGTGCTGGAAGTTTTTGAATCCCATCTGCAGCAGACGATCTTTCAGAAAATTGGCTTTCACAAGTTCTCCGTCGCCGCCGTTTTCCGGTCCGACGGCGGGATGCGCGCAAAGCGCCGTCTGCAATTCAATCATCCCGTCACGATAAGCATCGATCCGTTGCGATATTTTTTGAAATAATTTTTCGTCGATCATAATTCATCCTTTGATGGTGATTTAGTCTATAGGGGCGATAACGGTGTAGCCGCCCGGCGGAAGGGGATGGTCCGGATTTTTGCCGTCTCCCAGAATCAGCACCGTATTTTTTGTCTGATCCAGGTATTTAACGGCGGCATGATGGAGGTCCTGCACGGTGACCCGGTTGATTTTATCCCGGTAGCTCGTCAGAAAATCCGGAGGCAGTTTTTCATACTCGATGGTCATTTGCTGCCGGACGATTTGTTCCGGGGTGGCAAATGAAAAGAGGAACCCGTCATTGATTGATTTTTGCGCCCAGGTCAGTTCCTGACCGGCAACCGGAACGGCTTTAATGTTTTCCAGAACGGTATTGATCAGGGAAAGAGCCTTCATGGTCGACGATGTTTTTGTAAAGGCGTAGCTGCCGAAAATTCCGTAATCAGGCCTGGCGCGGTAAAAACTTCCGGCACTGTAGGCCAGCCCTTCATTATTGCGCACGGTGCTCATGATCCGGGAAGGAAATCCGCCGCTGCCGACGATGAAATCCAGGACCGTGAAGGCATGAAAATCGGGGTGGTTTTTTCCGGTGGCGAATTGGCCGCTGATAATCGTCGACTGGGGAATATCCTTTTCGATAAAATACATACCGGTTTGCGGTTGTTGCACCGGCGCGGGAAAATCCGTCGCACTGTTTTTCGGATTCCAGCCGCCGAAATACTGTTTGATTTTCTCAACGGCTTTTTCCTTTGTGATGTCGCCGCTGACGGCAAACATGATGTTGTTCGGCAGGAAGAAACGGCTGTGAAACGCCATCAGATCATCGCGTTTGATTTCCGTAAGCGATGCGCTGGACGGAAAACGTCCGCGGGGGTCTTGATGATATATCAGACGGGAGAATTCGCGCATGGCCAGCTTTTGCGGGTCATCCTTGATGCGCCTGATTTCCTCAAGTTGTAATTGCCGGGCCAGTTCCAGTTTCCCCTGTTCGAAAACGGGATGAATCAGAATTTGCGACAACAGATCCAGCCCCTTGTCAAGATGCGTGGTGAGAACGGAAAAACCGACATGCGCCGATTCCATGGCCATGGCAATGGAAGCCGATGCCGCAATGAGATCAAATTGTCTGTCGATTTCCCGGCTGCTTAATCGGGTTGTACCGCCGGTTCTCATGACCTGAGCGGTCAGCTCGGCCGTGCCTTCTTTACCGGCAGGATCATGCATCGAGCCGGTTTTCACAAAGGCGTTGATGGTCACCAGAGGCAGGTCGTGATCTTCGAGAATGTAAAGGATGATGCCGTTTTCCAAAACGACCCGGTGCGCCTTCGGCAATTCAAAAAACAAGGGTTCGTATTGAAGCTGGTCGGGAGAAGGCCTTGCCGCGTCGGCCTGGTTAGCGCTACTGGGCCTGACGGTCGCCATCATTAAAAACAGAAACACGCCAACCAGAAAAACCGGATATATTTTTGAAATCATTTTATCCATCAGACGCTACCCGCCTTCTTTATTGAGAAAAGCTGTTGTGCGGTTATTGCTGTTCAAATACCTTGCCGCGATTTGTCGAATGTCTGCGGCAGTGACTTTGTCAATATTGTCGAGATAATCTGCAAAATATCTGTAATCCCCCAGCAGAACCTCATAATAGGAAAGAATGGAAGCAATATCGGCATTGGCATCGAGGCTCTGAAGGTAGGACATTTTGATGTGATTTTTTGCCTTCATCAGTTCCTCGTCGGAAACGGGTTGAGTCTTCAGCTTTTCAATTTCCTTCAGAATATCATTTTCCAGCTCGATGTTGCTGTGCGGATGACGCGGTTGAGCGAACAGGGCAAATAGATTCGGGAATCTTGAACCGGGCAAACCGTTGACGGCACTCACGCTCTGGGCAATCTGCCGATCGATGACAAGCGTCGTGTACAGGCGACTGGTTCGTCCTCTGGTCAAAATTGTTTCTATGACATCGAAGACGTAATCCTCCCGCGCCGGAGCATTCGGTTTGCGAAAGCCGATGATCAGCGACGGATTTGCGTCGAAGGCAACATTGACCCGGCGTTCTTCGGTCTGAGGCGGTTCTGCGGGAATATAACTTTCCGTTTTTTCAGCCGCGGGCGGAATGCCGCCGAAATATTTCTCGATTAATTTCAGTGTCGGTTCCGGTTTGATATCGCCGACAACCGCAATCACAATGTTTCGGGGATCCTTATATTTTTCCAGAATTTTTTCCAGTTCATCGGGGCTTAAATTCATCAAGTCTTCTGTCCAGCCCAGAACCGGCCTCCCGTAAGGATGAAGGGTGTACGCGGCGCTCATGAATTTTTCATAAAGTTTTCCCTCCGGATCGGATTCCACCCGCTGCCGTCGTTCTTCCATGACAACGTCGCGTTCCGTATAAAATTCACGGAAGACCGAATGGAGGAGACGGTCCGATTCAATTCTTGCCCAGAGTTCGATTTTATTGGCGGGAAGACTGACGTGATAGGAGGTGACATCCTGACCGGTGGACGCATTCATATCGAGCCCGCCGTTTTCGGTATAGAGCCGGTCGATTTCGTTGGGTAAAAAGTATTTTTTATGTTCGTCCTGCAACTTTTTTAATACAGCGGAAAGGTTGGCCAGGGTTTCCGGATCGGCCGTTTGTCCTTTCCGTTTTTCGGCGTCCAGACGCCGGCCGGCATTTTTGATTTCTTCCATCAGGGCCTTCTCGGCCTGGTAATCGTTCGTGCCGATGGACGTGGTTCCCTTGAACATCATATGCTCCAGGAAATGCGCCGCGCCGCTCTCACCTCTTGTTTCATCCACCGCGCCCACCCGGTATCGGATATAGAGGGATGCCGTAGGACTTAAATGCCGCTGAAGCATGAGCACGGTAATGCCGTTGGGCAGCTTTTGTTTCAGAACCTTTTCTTTCAGATCGGAGGCGTGACCGGAGCCTGCGGCAATAAAAATAAAAATGAAAGCCGGCAGAAGAGCCGCTTTCAGTATTTTACACGCTTTCATCTTTGTTCAACCCTTCCTGCTTCTGCGGAAATAAACGAAAGATAAAATAAAGGATTCCCACAATACAAACCAGAATCAGAAGCGATGCGGAAAAGAAATACATCAAAAATTCCATCGGATTATTGATCCGGTACGACCCGATCAGTGTATTGATGCCGATGATCAGAAAAAACAGCGACACCAGCAGAATCAGCACATTTTTAATCCATATCAAAACCTTCATGAAGGGGCGCCTGTCCTTGAACCGTTTTTGAGTTTCTTTTTCAATTCCGTATAACGCGCAAAACTGAAATCATCATTTCCGCAGGGAAGCAATGAATTGTTATGATACAGGGGTTCGTGAAGAATGTCAAAGGGTGAACAGGCCACGGCCTCTTGCCACATGGCGGTTCCGGGAATCGGGGAGTATTCGGCCAGCAGGGGCTTCGCGCCGCATTCCTGTACAAATTCAATACTGTTGATGACCTCCCGGACGGTCTGACCGGGCGTTCCGCACAGCAGGTAAATCCCCAGGTCCTCTGTTTTATAACCGGCGTTTTTCAGATGTTCAACCGCCTGACGCAGTTCTTCATTTTTGACTTTTCCGCCGGTTTGCCGCTGCCGGTCCAAATCGGATGTTTCAAAACCGAAACGGATGGTCTTGAATCCGGCATGGTACAGCCGTTCGGCAAGTTCTTTTGTGATCTCCCTTAAGTGCAATCCGTTGGGACAATGGAACCGGCAGGATAAATTTCTTCTTTGTAATTCATCGAGCAGGGGCACGATCATTGCCTCCGGGTTAACCAGCAGAGCGTCATCGTAAAAACTGAAATTCACCACGCCGGTTTTCCTGTGCCAGTATTCGATTTCATCGGCGACCTTCACCGGATCGCGGCGCCTAAATCCCGGCGTCAGAATGTGAGACGAACAGTAACTGCAGCGGTAAGGGCATCCCCGGGACGTGATGACCGGCAGTTGCCCGGTTTTGGAGATCAGATCAAAGGCGGGGTAGGGGCAGGAATCCAGAT
>ERZ1645192.2414-NODE-2414-length-15484-cov-7.238512_pt1 | contig 15484 bp, 14 predicted proteins | sample MGYA00575354_ERZ1645192 | MGnify/ENA primary metagenome ERZ1645192 (study PRJEB40844, sample SAMN11349763) | freshwater sediment metagenome | isolation source: river sediment | host: Sediment | place: India: Faizupur Khadar , New Delhi | collected 2017-02-21 ... | reverse complement strand
CTCCCCGTTTCGTATTGCACGTATTGTACATCGGATTGCGCCGGAAATTCGCGTATTTGACAAAAAACACCCATGGATGCACAATAGCACCCGTACTGGGGGAGTCGGCGCACACCGGCTGAGAGGAGGCTTCGGGCCTCGACCCCTGGAACCTGATCCGGGTCATGCCGGCGAAGGGAAGGACCATGATGATCACGGTACGCTTCCACTCCCGGCGGGGTATTCCTCTTACGGCATTCGGAGGACTCCTGCAGCGGGAGTTTTTTTATGCTTGAGGTATCCCGCCTTTCAAAGAAATACGATTCCGATGATCCGTCCGCACGGCTGACCGTGCTTTCGGATTTCAGTCTTTGCGTTCCGACGGGCGGTTTCGCCGTCCTCGTCGGCCCCTCGGGGTGCGGCAAGACTTCTTTTTTCGATATCCTTGTCGGCTCGGCTTCCGCCGATTCGGGGAACATCGCGTGGAACGGCGTCGCCGTCCCGAACCTGTGCGGCCTGTGCGCCTACATGCAGCAGAAGGACCTGCTTCTGCCCTGGCTTCCCCTCTTCGAAAACGTCCTGCTTCCCCGACGGGTTCGCGGCGGCGTCTCCCGGGACGACATTGACGAGGCTCGGGCGTTGTTCGTGCGGCTCGGCCTGAAGGGGTTCGAGGGGTTTCTCCCATCCTCCGTTTCGGGCGGCATGCGACAGCGTTGCGCCCTGGCCCGGACGCTGATGATGCGCGGGGAGTGCGTCCTGCTCGATGAACCGCTTTCCGCCCTGGACGCCATCACGCGGCGGTCGCTGCGCGAGCTTCTGCTTCTGTTGCAGTCGGAGTTCGGAAAGACCGTTCTGATGATCACGCACGACGTCGAGGAAGCCATCGCGCTCGCGGACGACATCTATGTCCTCGGAACGCAACCGATGGATGTCCGGGAGATCATCCGCCTTTCCTCGCCCAAACCGCGCTCCGCCGCGCAGGAGGGGTTCGTGGCGATGCGAGAGCGGATCCTCGGGTCGCTGGCTCCGGCGGGAGCGAGCCGATGATTCGCCGCTACGGCCCGTCCCTGTTCATGATTCTTTTGCTGTGTCTGTCCTGGGAGACGGCGGTCCGGACGCTCGACGTCCCGTGGTACATCCTGCCCCCCCCGTCACAGGCGCTCCGGACGGCGATCCTTCGCAGCCCGCTCCTCCTGTCCCATTCGTTCGTGACCGGAGGGGAGATCCTGCTCGGCATCGCGCTCGCGCTTGCGCTCGCGGTTCCGCTCGCCGTCGCGATGTTCTTCTCGCCCGTCCTCGATCGCGCCTTCGCCCCATTCCTCGTCGCCTCGCAGGCGATTCCGGTCTTCGCGCTCGCGCCGCTCCTGATCGTCTGGTTCGGATACGGCATCGGAAGCAAGGTGGTCATGGCCGCGATCGTCATCTTCTTCCCGATCACGGTGAATCTGCTTCAGGGATTCCGCAGCTGCCCGCAGGAGCTGCGCACGCTCTTCCGGCTCATGGAGGCCTCTCCGTGGACGATGCTGCGGCGGCTCTACTGGCCCTTCGCGCTGCCGTACTTTTTCTCCGGCCTTCGCGTCGGCGTTTCGGTCGCGACGATCGGCGCGGTCATCGGGGAATGGGTCGGATCGCAGAAGGGACTCGGCTACCTGATGATCCAGGCGAACGCGCGGATGTCCGTCGATCTGGTCTTCGCGGCCATCCTCTGGCTCTCCGTCATGGGGCTCGCGCTCTGGACGCTGGTCGGACGGATCGAAAAGCGGATCGTTCGGTGGAAAAACTGATTTTCCGCAAATCACGAAGCAACACGCGTCCCGATTCGGGACAATCCATAAAGGAGGCTCTCACATGAGAAAAGTTCTTGCACTTCTGGCGCTCGCTCTGTTCGCCGCGCTGCCCGTTCACGCCGCACCCGCGGCGGAAAAGCTGACGGTGATGCTCGACTGGTTCCCCAACGTGGATCACGTTCCGCTGTTCGTCGCACGTGACAGAGGCTTTCTGAAAGATGCCGGTATCGAGGTCGAATACCTGTCGCCGTCCGAAACGTCCGACGCGCTCAAGCTGGCCGCGGCCGGACAGGTCGATCTCGCCGTGGGGTATCAGCCGCAGACGATCGTCGCCGCGTCCGCCGGAATCCCCGTCTGCGCGGTCGGGCGGCTCGTCGAGCACCCGCTTTCGACGCTTCTCTTCCTCAAGGGGAAGGGAATCGAAAAACCGTCGGACCTGTCGGGAAAGAAGATCGGCTACACGGTCCCCGGAATGATGGACATTCTTCTCAAAGCGTTCGCCGAACGGAACGGCATCGCGAACTACGAAGCCGTCAACGTCGGCTTCACCATTGTTCCCGCACTGGCTGCCGGAACGGTGGACGCGATCATGGGGCCGTTCAAGAACTACGAAACGGTCGAACTCGAGCACAAGGGGCTCGCCCCGCAGTGGTTCGAACTCGAAAAACACGGCATCCCCGATTACGACGAACTCATCATCGTCGCCGGAAAGAACGCCTACACAGCCCGGAAAGCCGTCATCCGCCGGTTCACGGAGTGTCTCGGGAAGGGAATCGCGTGGACGAAGGCGCATCCGCGGGAGGCGCTCGAACTGTACTTCGCGGCGGTTCCAGAGGCGCCCCGCGAGATGGAGCGCGAGGCCTTCGCCCGCACCCTGCCGCAATACGCTTCCTCGCAGCGCTTCGACAGAAAAGGATGGGAAACCTTTGCGGCGTTCGCGAAGCAATCCGGCCTGATCGAACGGGAGGCGCCGCTCGATGATCTCCTCCAGGGCGAGTGATCCGTCGCTCGTCCGGAAGATGTGCATCGCCGGGCTGCTGGCGGGCGCGGCGGTCCTGCTCTCGGGAGTCTCCATCCCGATGGGGCCGACGCGGTGTTTTCCCTTCCAGCACGCGGTCAACGCCATCGCCGGAGTGTTGCTCGGCCCCTGGTGGGCCGCCGGAGCGGCGGTGGTGACCAGCATCGTGCGGAACATCACCGGAACGGGAACGCTCTTCGCCTTCCCCGGAAGCATTCCCGGCGCGCTCGTCGTCGGGTTCGCATATCGTTTCATCAGAAAGGACTGGGTTGCGCTTCTTGAACCGATCGGAACCGGGCCGATAGGCGCGACGCTCTCCGCGCTGCTGCTCGGGCCCGCACTCGGGAAGTCCTTCGGATTCGTCGCGCTCCAGTCGGCGTTCCTCGCGAGCAGCATTCCCGGCGCGATCATCGGATACGCCGTTCTGCGGATCCTCTCGAGGGCCGCTTCGGGACGGGACTTCGCAAAGGACTGAGACGCAGGAAGGCCTTCCTGCTATACTACGGGCATCCGTACGACATTCCGTTTCGAGGTCGATACCTATGGAAACACACGACGGTCCGGACGCGACCGTCCTTTCCGTACTCAAATGTCAGATATCCATCCGGAAGACAAAGCTCGAGCGCTTCCGGATGTTGTTTGCTGTGCTCTCGTCTCCGGACGCTGTCCTCTCGCTCATCGCCGCCCCGCTCGACGAAGGGAAATCCGAGGAGGACGTTTCCGTCAACCTGGATACCGCGGCCTTTCTCTCGTCCATCGCGGAACGCGCCGCGGAGCCGTCCCCGCTGATCCCCGGAACGCCCACGGCGATTTTGTACGCGCGGCTTCTCGGGCTGCTCCGGGATATCGCCGCGCCGAAACTCATCGCGCAATGCATGGAAACGCCTTCCGGAGAGAAAAAGATGGAAACGGCCATCACGTCGGCGATCGATGGGGCGATCGGATTTCGTTCCATCGTCTACGTGGCGTTCGATTCACAGCCCGCGGACGCGATGTCGCGTTTTTTCCCCGCCCGCCCGAAGGAACCGGCCGTCTCTCCGACAACGGCTGATGATGCGGGAATCGCGGAAAAAGCCGTCTCGGACGCCGTAAGCATCGTCCACGATTGCGTCGCGGTCATCGATCCGGTTGAAGGAAAGAACGCTTCAAAGCTGGGAAAAGGGGACGTCATCGAGGTGGAGCTTCCGAAGGATTCCGGAATCTACGAGATGATTTCGAAAAGCCGGTCGGATTTTGACGGCATTGTGGCGGGGCATGTCGAAAGCGTCGAGCGAAACGGGAAGGCGTTTTCCATCGCGTTCACGATCGCAGAGGGGCTCAGGGGAATCGCCGAGCTGGACGGCAACTACAAGATCCGGCTGCTGTTCGACGGATACGTTCCCGATGCGGGCCCGTCGCTCCGACGGGAGCTGTGGCTCGCTCCGACGGTCGTTTTCGCGTCGCTCATCGCGCTCGCAAGCGTGGTCCTGTACATCATGACGCACTGACCCGCGCCCGGAGGCGACGAGAGATCAGATCCGGCGCACGAGGGAGGCTCCATGTTCCGCGTCACGGGCGCCGAGCGAACAGAACGCGTCCACGAGCGCGGACTGAAAGCCGCCGAGCCCGGAAGCGCTCCGTGCGGCCGTCTCCGACGCGGTTTTGACGGCAAGCAACCCCGCAAGAACCGAAATTCCCCCGTTCCGGACGGCCAGACACGCCAGAACGCTGGTCCCGGCGAGACATCCGCTCGCCGGAAGGCGCGGCAACAGGGGCGAACCGCCTCCGATCCGCCAGGTCCGAACGCCGTCGCTCACGACATCCTCACATCCCGTTATCGCCGCAACGCACCCGAACCTTCGCGCCAGATCCCTCGCGTCGTTCCCTTCGACGGGATGCCCGGCGTCAACGCCCCGCATATCCCCGCCTCCGCGAACGAGGGCGCGAATTTCCGAAGCGTTTCCCTTGCAGACGGAAACCAGCCCGGAATCGAGGACGCGCCGGGCGAAGTCCATTCGGGCGACGCTCGCTCCGACGCCCACCGGATCGAGAAGCAGCGGCTTGCCGAAACACCCGTGGTCGAGAAGGATCCGCATCGCGGCCCACGCCTCGTCGCCGGGCGTCCCGAGATTGAAGAGGATGGCGTCCGACGACTCCGCAAGAGCCGCAACTTCCACGGGCCAGGCGGACATCAGCGGACTCGCCCCGAGGGCGGAAGCGACGAGCGCCTGGAGCGGAGCCGCCACTCTGTTCGTCAGGTGATGCAACAGGGGACGCGCGAGGCGGACTGCGCCCCAGATCTCCCCGATCCGCTTTTCGAGATCCGCTCCGTCGGCCGGCAACGTCAGGAGAGCCACGGCGCGAGCACCGCGTGTCCCAGCGGACCGGCCCCGTGTCCGGGACGGAAGCTTCGCTTCAGCGCCAGCATGAGATACTGGCGTCCCTTTCTGACGGCTTCCGGCAATTCGCTGCCCGCGGCAAGCTCGGCTGCGATGGCCGCGCTCAGCGTGCAGCCCGTTCCGTGGGTATTCTCCGTCGGGATCCGGGGAGAATCGAAGCGGGTGATCGCGCCGTTCGCAAACAGGATATCCGTCACCACGTCGCCCTCGATCATGTGTCCGCCCTTCACGAGGACGGCTTTCGGGCCGAATCCCGCAATGATGCGGGCCGCCGAAGCCATGTCGTCCACACTCTTCACGGGGCCTCCGGAAAGACGCTCGGCCTCCGGAATGTTCGGCGTGACCAGGAGAGCGAGCGGGAGCAGTTCCTGCCGGATCGCCGCGACGGCCTCCGCATCGATCAGCGAGGCGCCGCTCTGGGCGATCATGACGGGATCGACGACGAGCCGGGTGATTCCGTGCCTGCGGATGCCGTCGCACACACACAGGATCGTCTTCTCGCAGCTTAGCATCCCGGTCTTGGCCGCGTTCACGGGAAAATCGGAGAGGACCGCGTCCATCTGCGCCGCGACAATCCTCGGGGGAAGGTTCTCGATGTCGGACACGGTCAGGCTGTTCTGCGCCGTGATCGCCGTGATCACGGTGGTTCCGAACAGGCGAAGCGCCGCGAAGGTCTTGAGATCCGCCTGAATGCCCGCGCCGCCGCCCGAATCGCTGCCCGCGATGGTCAGCGCGATTCCCCTGTAAAGCGATTCCACAATCATTCACCTCCGGCAACAATCAGGGGGCCCGAAAGAAGGGCCCCCGCAAAACAGCTCCATACCTTGTCCCGTTCCCGGGACGGGCTGCTCAAAACCTAATGGTCTTCGACAGTCTCGTCCTCGTTCAGTTCGTCGGAAGCGACGACCGGAAGGGAAAGCCACTTTCCCCAGTCGAAACGGACCAGCCCGCTGATCACGTAGATCGAGATCGCGGCCAGAGGCCCGGCGGAACGAAGAAAGACGAAGATCGCGACCATGAGCGACGTAAGAAGGAGAAACTTTTTCCGGTCGCCCTGCCCCTTCTTGATGCCCTTCAGGTTGCCGTAGGGAACGCTCGAGATCATCAGCGCGCCGGTGGCGGCAAGCAGCGCCATCGTGACCCAGGGGGGAAGATGGACGCCCGCGATGACGAACGACGCGACGAAGAGACCGGCGGCGGGAATCGGAATCCCCTGGAAGTGACCGGTTACGTGAACGACGTTGAAACGGGCCAGACGCAAGGCGCCGCAGAGCGCGAAGAACGACGCGACGAGCGCGCCGGAGACGCCCAGAAATCCCTTGAGATACACGATATAGAGAAGCACCGCGGGCGCGACGCCGAAGCTCACGACATCGGCGAGGCTGTCGAACTCAAGCCCGAACTGACTTCCGCCCCCGAGACTGCGTGCGACCTTCCCGTCCATGAAATCGAAGAACACGGCTGCGAAGATCAGCCAGGCGGCCGGGACAAAGCTTCCGTGAATCGCCAGAATCAGCGACAACATGCCGCAAAGCAGATTCCCGCTCGTGACCATATTCGGCGCGATTTCGCGGAAGGGGATATGCCGCCTACGTTTCATGATTTTCATGTCCCATCACTCCCAGTACAGATTGACCGGCCGATACACGATCACCGATTCTAACGGATAATTGTACGCGCAACGGGACATATACGTCAACCTTCGATCCGAGTTTGATCATGCCGTACCGCTCCGCGCGGTCGAGGACGTCCCCCTTCACGAGCCGGCAGACAATGCGCCGCGCGAGGAACCCCGCGATCTGGACGAGCCGGACGGGGCCGGCCTCCGTGTCGAGCGTGACGATCATCCGCTCGTTCTCCTCGGAGGCCTTCGGCGCGAACGCCATCCACTTCTTCCCGGGGACGTACTCGAGCGCCGTGACCGTTCCCCGGAAGGGGAACCGGTTCACGTGGACGTCGAGCGGCGACATGAAGATCCCGACCTTGCGCATCTTTCCGAGATCCGGGAGAACGACATCCTCCGCCTCAACGACCTTTCCGTCGGCCGGAACCGTCCAGACGGCGGCATCCGCCGGAGGAACCCGTTCCGGGTCCCGGTAAAACCAGAGCAGCACGCCGAGAACCACGACAAAAAAGGCCGCGAGAAGTCCCGAAACCGTCAGGCTCCCCAGCGCGAGAAGCCCCGCCATTCCGACCGCGGGCCGTCCGTCCGGAGCGATGCGCATTCCGCTATTCCTCCTCTTCGGAAAGCAGCGGCGTTTCGGCGTCCCGCATCTGCGGCGCCGGGACGGCCTCGCGGCTTACGTCTCCCGGGACGACGCTCACATCCGCCACCATGTCGCCCTCGTCGAGCCGCACCGTGATGGATCCCGTCGCGCCGCGGCTGAGCAAAGGAATTTCCGACGCCGCGACGCGGATCATCCGGCCGCGGTTCGTGATGGCGATGACTTCGTCGTCTTCGGAGACGCCCCAGCATCCGACGAGAACGCCGGTCTTGCGCCCGAGGTTCATCGCGCGCACGCCGCCGCCGCCCCGGTGATGGGTCGTGAAGTCGTCGTATTCCGTGCGTTTTCCGACGCCCCGCTGGCTGATGATGAGCGACGTTTTTGCGGGGTGCACGATGTCGCACCCGATCACGCAGTCTCCCGGATCGAGTCGCACCGCGCGGACGCCCCGGGCGCTGCGTCCCATGGACCGGAACTCCACCTCCGGAACGCGGAGCGCCTGTCCCTTTTCCGTCATGAGCAGAAGATCGTCCGAGCCGGATGTGAGACGCACCTTGGCGATCTCGTCCCCTTCGTCCAGGGACAGCACCCGCTTCCCGGCACGCGTGAGGCAGGCGAGTTCCGAAATCGCCAGACGCTTGGCCGTTCCGTTCCGGGTGATGAGGAATATGAACTTCGAGTCTTCCACGCCGCGGCCGTACATCGAGACGACGCGCTCGTTCTCCTCGATGGAGACGAACTTCGAGACGTGGCGTCCCTTTCCGTTTTTCGACTCCGGAATCATGTATCCCTTGACCGCCAGCACGCGCCCCTTGGAGGTGAACAGGAAGATGTCCTTGTGCGTGTTCGTCACCGCGAGGATCATGATCTCGTCCTCTTCCGGCACCGACGCCCCCTTGCGCCCCTTTCCGCCCCGCCCCTGGAGGGAATACTCCTCGAGGCTCTTTCTGCGGAGGAAGCCGTCCTTCGAGAGGACCACGACGATATCCGTTTCGGGGATGAGGTCTTCATCCGCCATCTCCCGCTCGGCTTCCATGATCTGCGTCTTGCGGTCGTCGCCGAAACGCCGTCCGACATCCGAAAGTTCGTCGCGGATCACCGCGTCGAGCAGCTTCGGGTTTTCGAGGATCGACGTAAAGTATTCGATGTCGGCAAGCAACTGCTTCAGCTCTTCCTCGAGCTTCTCGCGTTCGAGTCCCGTAAGGCGCTGGAGGCGCAATTCGAGGATCGACTGCGCCTGGAGGGGCGAGAACTCCAGTTCGTTCACAAGCGCGTCCCTGGCGTCCTGCGTCGTTTTGGAAGCGCGGATCAGCGCGATGACCCGGTCGATCATATCGAGCGCCTTCACGAGGCCTTCGACGATGTGCTCGCGGGCCTTCGCCTTATCGAGCCGGAAGGTCGTCCGGCGACGAACCACGTCCCGCCGGTGATCCAGATAGATCCGAAGCAGGTCCATCATCGGAAGGACGCACGGCTTGCCGCCCACGAGCGCGAGATTGATCACGCCGAACGTCGACTGAAGCTGCGTCCGCCGGTACAGTTGCCGCAGCACGAGGTTCGGATCCCCCTCGCGCGAGAGTTCGAGCACGATGCGCATGCCGTCCCGGTCCGATTCGTCCCGGATGTCCGACACGCCGTCGATATGCTTCTCCTGCACGGACTGGACGATCGTCTCGATGAGCAGCGTCTTGTTGACCATATAGGGGATTTCCGTGATGACGACGGCCGTCTTGCCGCGTTTGCCCTCTTCGACGTGCGTCTTTCCGCGAACGATGAGCTTGCCCCTGCCGGTGCGGGCCGCGTCCACGATCCCCTCGCGGCCGAGAATGATGCCGCCCGTCGGGAAATCGGGTCCGGGAAGGCGCGTGAGGATCTCCCCGAGATCGGGGTCGTCCGAATCGATCAGATAGCAGAGCGCGTCCGCGACTTCCCTGAGGTTGTGCGGGGGCATGTTCGTCGCCATGCCGACGGCGATTCCGGTGCTTCCGTTCACGAGAAGGTTCGGAATCGCGGCCGGGAGGTACATGGGCTCCTTCAGGGACTCGTCGAAGTTCGGCGCCCATTCGACCGTGTTCTCCTCGATGTCCGCAAGCATGAACTCTCCATGCTCGTCGAGGCGCGCTTCCGTATACCGCATCGCCGCAGGGGGATCGCCGTCGATGGAGCCGAAGTTGCCCTGTCCGTCAACGAGCGTGTAGCGCATGCTGAAGTCCTGCGCCAGACGCGCCATCGTATCGTAGATTGACGCGTCTCCGTGCGGGTGGTACTTGCCCATCGTTTCGCCGACCACGCGCGCGGATTTCTTGTACGCCGTGTTGTGCCGCAACCCGAGTTCCATCATCGCGAACAGGACCCGGCGCTGCACGGGCTTGAGTCCGTCCCGGGCGTCGGGCAGCGCCCGGCCCACGATGACGCTCATCGCGTAGTCCAGATAGCTGTGCTTGATCTCCTCGACCAGCGGCAGGGAAACGACCTTGCCGAAGAGAGGTTCGCTCTGCTTTTCTTCCTTATCCATATAAAGACTCCTCCACCTGCCATTCCCGTTTCCGGGGAACGATCATAGATATAACCGGTTTATTGTATCACGAAGAGAGGGACCGTCCGAATAACGGCGGTCCCTCCGTCCCTGCGTCATTTTCACTGTCGACGGGCGCGAAGGATCAGCCCCAGACGTTTCTGTGAATCCGTTCTTCGTTCACGCCCCTGTAGGGGTCCTTCGCCTCGTCGCCATAGCCCAGGACCGCAATCGCAACGATCTTCACGTGCGACGGCGCGCCGAAAACCGGCGTGACCCGCTCCTCGCGCGGATGCCGGTCCATCACCTTGAGCCACACGCCTTCGAGTCCGAGCGCCCGCGCCGCTATGAGAATATTCTCCATCGCCGCCGCGGCGTCCTCGATCCAGGCCATGTCCCCTTCGGGCATGATCGATGTGTCGGCGCACACGGCGATGGCAAGCGGCGCGGTCTCCATGGCCTTGCCGGAATCGTGGGCCTTCGCCAGCGCATCGAGCGTCGCGCGGTCGTCCACGACGATGAAGTGCAGCGGGCGCCGGTTATGGGCGCTCGGCGCCGCGAACGCGCACTCCAGAAGCGTCGTGACCATCTCGGGAATGACCGCGTTCGGAAGAAACTTCCGGACGCTCCTCCTTCCGAGGATGAATCCGATCGTCGGGTCTATGTGAAAGTTCGTCATCGTCTACCAGCCTCCAAGATGCAGCGCTCCGTCCGGAATGCCGCTGTGGGGTTCCTTTTGTTCCTTGCCGTAGCCCAGCGCCGCCACGCCGAGAACGGCGATCCGGTCCGGAATTCCGAGGAGATCCCGTATCCGCGCCTCCTGCCCCGGGGCATGCCGGACGCCGATCCACACGCCGCCGAGGGAGAGCGCGTGCGCGGCCAGAAGCAGGTTCTCCATGGCCGCGGAACAGTCTTCCTCCCAGTATCGCGCGGCGAAGTCGCTCTTGTCGGGCTCCCCGCACACCACGACCGCAAGCGGCGCCTCGAACATCATCTTCGCGTACGGATGCCCCTCCGCCATCGCGCTCAGCAGTCTTCGCTCCGTGACGACCACGAAATGGCACGGCCTGACGTTCGCGGCGCTCGGCGCGGCGCAGGCGCACTCGATGAGCAACTCCACGGTCTCCGTGTCCACGGGGCGATCCTCGAACCGCCGGATGCTCCGTCGTCCCAGAATGGCGCGTACTGCTTCGTTTTCCCGAATACCCATTTCCGGGCCTCCCTTCCGATTCACTCCGCTCCCCGTCCGACGCCGGACATCCGTCCTTTCGGAACAGGGTCCTATGCGATGATTGTATCAGAACGAAACGGCTATAATGGAGTCGTTTCGCAAAACGGAAACGCTGATGAGAGGGAGGGGAAAACGGATGGGCAGACAGGTCGCCATTCTGGTGGAAAGCGATTTCAACGATCTCGAATACTGGTATCCGTACTACCGGCTCGTCGAGGAGGGGTACGATCCCCTCGTCGTCGCGCCCGTGGCGCCGCGGCAATATCAGGGGAAATCCGGAACGTTCGCGGATGCGGCGTATACCCCGCGAAGCATCGACTTCGATCTCGCGGCCGTGGTCATCCCCGGAGGGTGGGCTCCGGACCGGATACGGATGTCCCAGGAAATGGTGGCGCTCGTGCAGCGCGTGTACGCCTCGGGAGGCATCGTGGCCTCCATCTGTCACGGAGGCAGCGTCCTCGTCTCGGCCGGAATCCTGAAGGGGCTGAAGGCCACAAGTTACGCAAGCGTTCGGGACGATATGATCCTCGCGGGCGCGGAGTGGGTGGACGAGCCGGTGGTCGTCTGCGGACGGCTGATCACGAGCCGGAAACCGGCGGACCTTCCGCTCTTCGCGAAGGCCCTGCTGCACGCCCTCGGCCCCGCGGAAACGATCGGTCCGAAGTAACGCGGGGCGGTTCCGCGCATGGGCGTTCGCATCCTCCGGTACCTTCGCGTCTCGGATATCGAAGACGACCTCCGGAAAATCGATCCGTCGACGAGCATCGTCTCCATCCCCGGGAGCGAAGAACGGCGCCGCCTGCGCGATCTTCTCGAGCGCTCCGCCGCCCCGGAGGAGGCCGTCCGCCGGCGCCTCTGGACATGGAACGACTGGCGCCGGGAGCTGTCGTTTTCGGCGGGACGGACTCCGGAAGGCATCCGCTCCCCGAAGGGACAGATCGACCCGCCGGACCACTGGCTCGTCCTGCGCCGCATCCTCTCCGGAATGGCGGGCGACCATGCGCGCACAGCGGGGCGTTCCGGCGTCATCCGGCTTCTCGGACAGGAGATCCGGGAGCTGTTGCGGGAGGAGGTTCCGCCCGACGTCCTGTCCGCCGCTCTCGCCGCGGACGGGGCATCCGCGGACGGGCGCACGGATTCCCCGTCCCGCCTTTTGCAGCGCGCGTACGTCGCGTACCGCGAGTTTCTGGCGGCGCAGGGACTCGCCGACAGCGCGGAGCTTCCGACGCTCGCGCGGGAGATTCTGCCCTTCGTCCCCGATTCGTTTTTCTCAGAGACCGAGGTCGTGTTCGTCGGCTTTCTCTCGTTTACGCACGGACAGCTTCGCCTCATCCGGGAGATCGTCTCCCGCGGCGCGGACGTCCGCATATACGCCCCTTCGACGGGCCTTGCCGCGCATTATGACGCAGCGAATCAGTTCCCCGAGGCGCAGACGTCCGTCATCCCGTCCGCGTCGCTCAGGGGAATCCTCCTCGAAGCCGGCGACCGGCGAATGCAGTACGAAACGATCTGCCGCGAGCTGATCCTCTGGTCGAATGCGCAGGGCGCGCTCCCCGGACTCTGCGGCCTGCCCTTCCCCGGCTGGGGCGACGTCGCCGTCGTCGCCCCCGAAAAGGACGCCCGAGTCGCGGAAGAGACGCTCGCGCGCTACCGCATCCCGCTCACGCGCCGCTACGGCGCGACGGTCGCCGATTCCCTGCCGTTCATGCTTGCCGCGCGCATCCTGGATCTCGACCGATGGAACTGGCCTCCGGACGGCTGCGCGAACCTCCTCTCGCACCCTGCCTTTCTCGGCGAAGCGTTCCCGCGCAGGGATTTCGAGCGGGAACGTCCCCGAGGCGCCGACGCGTGGCGCGATTTTCTGAAAAGGCGCGTCGGAAGCGCGTCGTCGTTTGACAGGGCGTTCCGTTTCGCCCGGACCGTGCGCGGCGGGAGCCGCCCCTCCGGACTCCTTCGGGCGTTCGTGACCCTCGCGACGGAGGACCCCGCCTGGGACCGGACGCTTTCCGCGACGCTCCGTCTCCATCCGGACGCCGACGACGATCTCCGGACCGCGAACCTCTCCATTGGAGAAGCCATTCGAAAGGCGGACATCCTCGAAGGCGCCGAACGGAATCTCGGACCGGTCGGGACGACCGCCCTGGCCGGTTCGGAAGCGGAGGCCTTCCTGCGGGAGTGGGCGCGATCCTCAACGCTCTGGTTCCCTCCCGAGCGTCGGGACGCCGCGCAGCTGTACTTGGGCGCTCCTCCGGTTCTCGCCCACGCGCCCGTGTGGATCGCGGCGGGGATGGACGCATCCGCCTGGCCCGGGACCATCTCGGAGTCCCCGCTTCTTTCCGACGAACGAAAGCGCGCGCTGCACGAGCAATTCGCCCTCGGGCCCTCCCACCTTCCGCTGTTGCCGGAGGTCCGAATGCAGCGCGAAGCGCTCTTCCGGCGGATTCTGGCCGGGGGGGACCGTTTCACGATCGTCTGCCGCCCGTGCCGGGACGACTCGGGCAAACCCGTCGAACGCTCCCCGTTTTTGAAACGCGCGCTTGAACCGGCCCCGGACGCTCCGATCCCGTTTCTGACGACTGTCGCCACGCCGCCCGAATCGCAGGGGGGGGGCGGGCCGGACATCCGCCGGGATCTCGGATCCCTCCTGCCGCTGCGAGAGGAAGCGGCGATCATCCCCCCGGAAAGCCGCCTGACGGGAGGGCGCGACGCGGACGTTTCCGTCGTCGGGGCCACGATGCCGGACGCTGCGCCGGAACGAGGGCCGCAGGTTCTCTCCGTGAGCGACCTGGATCTTCTGCGCTCCTGCCCGTTCCGGTTCGCCTGCCTGCGGATCCTGAAGCTCGACGACCGCCGCCCCGGACTCTTTCGCGCGGACATCGCGGGAAAGGTCGCACACACGATCCTGGAACGGCTCTCCCTCGGGAAAACATACGACACAGGAGACGTCGACCGCTGCATCGCCGAAGGCTACCGGGACTATCCCGACCTCCGGGACGACCCGCGGCTTCAGCCCCGCCGCGCCCGTTTCGAAGCCGCGCTGCGCCGGACCGCCTGCTCGATGCGCCTTCTCGAAGCGAAACTGGCCCCGCTCCGAACGGACATCCGGCTCGAAGCGCCGCTTCCGGAGGCGACCATCGGGGGCGTCGTCGTCAAGGGAACGTGCGACCGGATGGATGTGTTCTCCGACGGATCGCTTCTGCTTTTCGACTTCAAGAGCGGCCGCCTGAAAAGCTACGCCCAGACGGACAGAAGCCGGGGACTTCTTCCCCCGAGCCTGCAACTTGCGGCCTACGCCTGGCTCTGCGATCATGCGGATCCGAAGGCTCCCGTCGCGGGAACGGCGTACGTGTGCATCACGGACGCCGCCTTCGCGGCGTCGCTCCGGCAGGACCCAGGCGGCGCGGAGTCCGCGGCGGGCGGGATCTTCGAAGGAGACGGCGTTCCCTCCGTCACGAACACGCTTCTTGGCGCGCATATTCCCCTTGCGGGGGAGGAGATAGCCCGAAGCGCCGCCATGATCGCAAGCGGCCGGTACGATCCGGATCACGATTCGCAGGACTGCCGGATATGCGGGTTTCAAACGCTGTGTCGCCGAAGCGACCGGCGAAGGGAGGATTCCGACGATGCCGCCGACGAATGACGACGTCCGCGCACGGGCGGCGGAGAACGTACGAAAACTCATCGAAGAGGCGACGCGCCGGAGTCCGGTGCAGCGGGAAGGGATTCTCGCGACGGAATCGCCGGTCGTCATCGGCGCCGGAGCGGGGACGGGGAAGACGTGGACGCTCGCGTGGCGCTTCGTGTGGGCGATCGCCTCCGGCCGCGCCCGTCCGAGGGATATCCTCACGCTCACCTTCACCGACAAGGCCGCGCAGGAGATGCGTTCGCGCATCGGCTCGCTCCTGGCCGACGTCTGCGCCCGCCCCGACTGCCGTTCTCCGTTGCTCGAGAGCGCGCTCGCGGAAATCGACGAAGCCGTCATCTCGACGATCCACGCGTTCGCGCTCCGGACCCTCCGGGAGAACGTCCTGTCCGCAACCTTCGGCGACATGCTTCCGGAACACGGCGGCGACGTTCCCGACGCCCCGGGAGAGGAGACGCCCGATCCGTCGGGCGGAATCATCTCGCAGCCGGAGGAGGAATCCCTCTGGGACGAAATGGCGCGACTCATCGAGGAAGGCGCGCTCGACGAACTGGCGCAGGGCCTCGGAGAACCGTTCCGGGCCGACGCGCTCGCGCTTCTGGAAGAACCGATGAAGCAGGGCGTCCTGTTCGATATCGCGACGCCCGAGCAGCTCGTCGCGTTCGCGCGCTCCCTCGCGGGACTCCTCGAAAGCCGCGGAAGCACCCC
>ERZ1645192.2413-NODE-2413-length-15486-cov-6.433672_pt1 | contig 15486 bp, 7 predicted proteins | sample MGYA00575354_ERZ1645192 | MGnify/ENA primary metagenome ERZ1645192 (study PRJEB40844, sample SAMN11349763) | freshwater sediment metagenome | isolation source: river sediment | host: Sediment | place: India: Faizupur Khadar , New Delhi | collected 2017-02-21 ... | reverse complement strand
CTTGACGAGATAATAGCCTCAAATATGCAGATGAAGTCCCAGGCTGATGGTGATGCTTTCACAAATGCCCTTCTGCGTATGATCCTCGGGAAAGCAACAAACATCCGGAAAGCAGTCGGCCCATATCATCCTGCATACTCTGAGATGCTGAAATCACTTATTGTATCATACGCTTCTTTTGATGATGTCAAAACAGAAGAGGAACTCACTCTCGAATACATGGATGTAATAAATCATAAAACACTCCAGGATTTTTCATTCCTGTCAGAAAGTGAGAAAGAGATGTATTATCAGACCAGGTTGCCCGACATGAATTCGTTTACTTCATATTCGCTTACAAGAAAACGGACAAATCCTCTCATAACAAGGCATACATATAATAATATACTGCTTAACAAAGGGCTCATGCTCAAATCGAGCACAGCAATGCGCCTCGCAATATTAAACAGCAATAATCCTGAATTGCTTAAGTCGTATGATGATTGGATAAGCCTGCAGAAAGAAATTTCTGATCTCTATTCAACGCCTGTTGAACTAAGGACTAAAGATGTCACTGCTCTTGAGAACAAGGCAAAAGAACTTGAAAGATCCCTGGTTGAGCGCTCTCAGGACTTCAGCGATTACAGGAAGGGGATGCAGATAACCTGGGAAGATGTAAAGAAAAATCTGAATGCTGATGAAGCAGCGATTGAATTTACTGATTTCAGGAAAAAGGAAAGGGATGGCGGTGATGCAGTTATCTACTGTGCTCTCATCCTGAGAAACAATTCCGAATACCCTGAAATGGTTAAGCTGTGTGAAGAATCGCAGCTCAAGGAGCTGATAGATCCGGCCGGCATGAACAATGCCTCCGAGATTAACAGCCTTTACGGAACAAGAACAGAAAAGGAAGAAAGGCTCTACAAGTTACTCTGGGAACCTCTTGAAAAATACCTTGCAGGCGCCGGTAAAGTATATCTCTCACCCTCTGGCCTGTTGTATAAAATATCCTTCCCTGCAATAAGCAACGGCAAGGATGCCTACCTGTGCGATGCCTACCAGATACAGGTAAAGGGAAGCACCGGAAACCTTGCAACCCAGACTCTTTTTTCAAAAGAGACAGCGCCTGACGCCCTTGTCTTTGGAGGTATAAAATACAGTGAGTCAAATTCAGGAACTGAGGTCTGGTCGTACCTGAGTGGAACCAGGGATGAAGGTGATGCGGTAAACGGGATTCTTGAGAAATCGCAGATAAAAGTCAGTTATCTTACAGAAGACAAGGCCACCGAAACTTTTTTCAAGCAGAATGCCGGCAATTATAATATACTGCACCTTGCAACACACGGATTCTTTTTCGATGATCCGAACAAGGTAAGGTTTGATGAGAAAAAGGAAGATATTGAATATGGCGATATTGCCTTCAGGGGATCATCGCGGGCCTATGGCGTTGTTAGTTTTGTAAATAATGAAAACCCGCTTATGCGCTCTGGCCTGGTGCTTGCCGGTGCAAATGATGTGTGGGTAAATACGGAGCAGGGGAAGACAGACGACGGAGTCCTCACTGCCCAGGAGGTTACGCAGATCGATATGAGGAAAAACGACCTTGTTGTTCTGTCTGCCTGTGAAACCGGACTTGGTGATATAAAAGGAACTGAAGGGGTTTATGGCTTGCAGAGAGCCCTTAAGATGGCAGGTGTTAAGTATATAATAATGAGTCTCTGGGAAATTCCTGACAGGGAAACAGTTGAGTTTATGGATCATTTTTATAATAACCTTCTTGGCACAAAGGATATCAGAACTGCCTTCTATAAGGCTCAGACACAGATGAGGTTAAAGTACGATCCCTATTTCTGGGGCGCTTTTGTTCTTATGCAATAAAACCTTCACTGATTCTCATTCCCACCATTACAACATCATCAATCTGGGGATTATCACCTTTCCATTCATCAAATTGCTTCGCCAGAATCTCCTTTTGTTTTTCAACAGGATGACCTGAAATCTCCAGTAAAAGGTTTTTAAGTCTTTTTGATTTGAATTTTTTCCCGTCAGCGCCACCAAACTGGTCCTCATAACCATCGGAATACATATAATACATATCTCCCGCCTCAATTTTTATCTGATGTTTTGAAAAGCCATGCATGTTCTCATAATAACCAATTGGCATTTTCTCACCCGGAAATTCCGTAAGCACACCATCCCTGATCATAATCAGAGGATTATACGCTCCGGAATATTCAAGAATTCCTGAAGCGGTATCAACCGATACTATTGCAATATCCATCCCGTCCCTAGCCTCACCCGTAATGCCCTGCTGCTGAAGAGCATGAATAACCTTTTCCCTCACATTGTTGAGTATAAGTTCGGGCGAGGTGATGTGATCCTTGTTTACTATCTCATTAAGAAATGCGACTCCCAGCATGCTCATAAAGGCTCCGGGGACACCGTGGCCGGTACAGTCGGCAGCAGTATAAATAATTTTTTGCCCTACCCTGCTTATCCAGTAGAAATCACCACTCACAATGTTAAGAGGGCGGAAAAGCACAAAAGTTTCAGGATAAAGTTCCCTGCATGCCTTCTCTGACGGAATAACTGCAGTCTGAATACGGCTGGCATACCTTATGCTGTCCTCAATTTCCTTCTTCTGATGCTCAAGAATTATGTTCTTGTCTACAATTTCATCTTTCTGCCTTACGATCTCTGCAGTTCTTTCAGTAATTATGCCTTCAAGTCTTATATTCTCTTTTTTAAGACGATATGAATATATCCTTGCGAAAGTCCATAGCAGAAGTGCTGACAGCAGCAGATATAAAATATAAGCAGGCCATGACCTGTACCATGGAGGAAGAATTGTAAACCTGAATTCCCCGGGAACACTCACTGTGCCAAAAATATTCTTCGCCCTGACACTGAATACATATTCTCCTTCTCTGATATTTGTCAGTTCCTGGTAAGCAGCTGTGCTCCACTGGCTCCATCCGGAATTTTTTCCCAGCCTGTATGAAAAAAGCAGCTTGTCCGGAGCAGCAAAGTCAGTTGCTGCAAAATCAAATCTTAAAGAGTTGTGACTGAATTTCAGAACGGGAAGCTGATCCGGCCCCTGACCTGAGGTCATAATATTTCCACCGGCCCTGCTCATATAGCCGCTGCCATGAAAGATTGATGTATCTTTTTCAATCAGCGTGATTTTTCTGATCAATGCAGGGTATTCCCTGGTATAATCCTTGATGATATTACCGTCATAACGGATAAGTCCTTCTGTAGCACCTATCCAGCATACACCGTTTTCCTCGGGATAGATGCAATTTATTTTCCCGGCGTCGATGCCGCTGAAAGGTTTTGAATTATATTCATTACCGGCACTTTTATCAAGCCAGCCTGCATTATTATCGCTGCAGATCCATATCTTGTCATTAACATGTGCAAGTACAGACACCGATTCTCCGGGGAATTTATACTTGTTGCCTGTTGATGAAAAAAATCCTTTAACAAATTCACTTTTGTTTTTAAGTGAATCAGGGAGAGACTGTTTCACTGCGTTTTCGTCAGTGAAGGAGTAGAGTCCGCGGATTGTGCCAAAGAGAAATTCGCCATTGATAAAGGATGGAATCACCGGTCCGTCAGGAAGGCCGTCAGCAGTACCATAGTGATCGTATGAGATTGAGTTATCGTTCCCGAAATTAAGCCTGAGGACTCCGTTATAACGAGTTCCGAGCCATATTATATGATTCACATTATTACCTGATGAACTCCCTGAGATACCTATAATATCTTCTCCGGAAAGGCTGAGCGAACTGATCCTGCTGTTATTTTTTTCACAGCTGAAGGCAGCCAATCCCAAGGGACCGCCGGTCAGAAGGATTTTCTTGTCTTCGAGGACAAACATGCTATAGACTGCTTCCTTTCCGATTTTCATGGATCCTTCTCCGGAAATCATGAAAAGGCCTTCATCAGTGCCTGCATAAAGCTTACCACAGGCAGAAGCCAGGCTCCTGACAGGAGCTTTGATTCCGGCAACCTGTCTGAATGCAGTTCCTGCTATGTCCTTTTCAGTCTGAACAACAAGTCCGGTTGAGGTTCCTGAATACAAAAGCCCCTGAAACCTCAATACAGCATTAACCTGACCTTCAATTCCTGTTTTTTCATTATAGACCGAAACCGGTGAAGCAACAGCAATTCTTGCTAATCCGTTATTCATTGCAGCCCACAGGTCTCCTGCCCTGTCAGTTATAAGCTGCTTAATATCGTTATCTCCCAGACCATTATGGTTGTTAACAATGGCTCGGACAGTTCCTGTTGAATCGACAATGATAATTCCGTTCATCATTGTTCCCAGGGCCAGTGAGCCATCTCCTGTTACGGTTCCTCCGGTGATAACTGACTTCTTCATAAGCAAGTCCTGCCTGATTCTGAAAGCTGTGAAAGGAGCATTTGCTGCTGCCGGATCAAACAGCCAGAATCCCTTGTCCCTTGTTCCGATAACGATCCTGTCCTTTCTGAACGCTTCCATCAGGAAGATACCAGTGGTATCGAATATTTCACTTCCCGGTACTTTCAGAAGACCATCCGTACCAAGTGTCAAAATACCTTTTCCCCTCTCTCTTACATAAAAGTTGCCAGATACAGTAAATGAAGTATGAAAAGATGTTGAGGGCCTTATAATTTCAATTTCCCCTTTTCTGTAAACAAAGATCTTTTCTTCGGCCTGAAAGATCACAGCTCCTGAAAAAGCATGCACTTTCCAGATATTCGTAAAATCCTGTTCTTCTGCTTCAAGGGAGTCAGATAATGAGACATACCTTAGTTTTCCTGACTTTTCAGGTTCAAAATATCCGAATTCATTCTGGGAACCTGCATAGATAAGTCCTGAAGAGTCAATTGCAAGTGAGAGTATCCATGCTTCCCTGTTTATGGGCCAGGAATTCCAGTTTTTCCCGTCAAACTCAAGCAGCTTGAAACCGTTAGCGGCATATATAATCCCGCTCTGATCCTGCACAACAGCCATGTTTGCAGGATGAAAATCCCTTCCGTAATCCTTTGTTGTATAGTTCTTTACCTGAAATATATGATTCTGGGAGTACGCGTTGCAGAAAAAAAAGACAAAAAGAGTTGCAAGCTTAAATGATTTGTAATTATTCAGCATTTCTCCCTTTATAAGCTTAGTAAATATTATTTAATGCCAAATCTTTCTCCCAGCCATTTTTCAAGGTCTTCACCAGGTATCCTGCCATACATTTCAGTTATATAAGCGCCAACCTCGGCAATTTTATCCGCTTTCGGTTTTGCACTTACTGCTTCAAGGATAATTTTTGTTTCGTCAGCAAGCTTATCAATATCCGGGAAAATAAGGTCAAATTCGCTGAGAAAAACCGATTCCTTACCTCTCCTGTAATAAAGCCTGATTTTTGTATTGTCTGCACTTGGTATTGGCGATCCGTCAACACTGAGAAGAGTCTTTTTATCGATAAAAAAAGCATTTCCATCAAAGCTTAGTTTCTTGTTTATTTCCTGTCCCCTGAAAGTGTAACGCAGGAAGAAGAAATTATTCTTATTCATGGGAAAAGCAACATCATCGATCAGGGTTGCATGCTTATCGAGCACTACAAACCTGCCTGTAAAGAACTCAGATATTTCGGATGCTGTGAGTAATTTTGCAGCCCTTGAACTGATGTTGTACATCGAGGGCAGGTAGTTCGATTTTGCACTTGCCAGGTCATGATTACTGCTTGTCAGAACCAGTCGTCCTCTCTGGGGATTAATCACCGCCGCTGTAGCATCTTCAGTTCTGAAAAGCAGATCCTCTTTTTCAGAAAAAACAGTTCCTGTTTCAAGTGATACGCCTCTTGTGCGCAACAGAATGCTTCCGTTTACCTTTATTACCTTGAAATCACTCTGACCTGATACAGAAGGAAACCACAAGGTAAAAAAGAGAAAAAGATATGCTATCGCTTTCATATAATGATATTTAAGTTATGCCTGAACAAAGTTATACACAATATATATATCAAAATGTATTCCAACCTTTGTACCTGAACACAGGTTTATCATCTTTCAGGGCTGACTCCGGGAATGTTGCCTTCAGCACCCTCTCCTCTCCGGGGACAAGAGAGATATAATTATCATCCCAGTATACTGGCACAACAGACTTTCCTGATTTTTCACCTGATACATTCAGCTCTATCAGAAATGCTATGTTGCTGCTTTTATTCGAAAGTTTTACTGTTAGTTCACAGGTGCCACCATTATTGCTGAAGGAGCTTTCCACCTCCGGCTTAACTTCCGGGAGCTTGTCAAGTGCTGTGAAGTCAGCATATTTTGCCATCGGAGTATAAAACCAGGTAGTATTTTTGAAATCAGGCAGGTCCTGCTTTGAGGACAACCAGTAAAAATTATCTGCAAGCACTTTAGACTGATTATCAACAAGTTTCAATTTAAGGAAATATACTCCTGTTGATGCCGGCTTTGAAGGGAGTGTTATTATTTTTGAAGAAGAATTCGCACCGGCTGAAGCTTTAAGCTGCCTGACGAAAGTAGCTTTACCGTTCATGTCGTAAATTGAAATATCAGCATTAAGGTCGGTGGCTGCTGACGGAGTAAGGTTGGCAAGATATATCGAATTGTCGCCGTAATTGTAAATAATATTGATGTTCCTGGCGCCAAGTTTAGCTCCGTAAAATGCTGCATTTGGAAGCAGGTTATAATCCCAGAACTGCCATATAAGTTTTGGCCAGGCGGAGTTATACATCCATTGAATTATACCTGTGGTATTGCTTCTGTTCACAGAAAAGGCCTCGAACATTGCTCTCATGGCCTCGAGGTTTGAAGCCTGACTTTTAAAAGTGAAATCCTCAACATTTGTCTGCTCGCCATAGCGTTTGTTGAAAGCCACGATATAACGGTCAAGGGTTTTGAAGGCTCCCCTGCCGCAATGGAAGCTCCACATCTCATTTACCGGCCAGAGTTTGTCCTCAGGTATCATTGTTTTCACTACTTCAAGAGAGGGAATCTGAGGACCAGGGCCTGTCTCTGTATTAAAGCCGTAAGCACCGCCATTTTCAGTATCGAGATACCAGTAATTAGGTGATACATAATCATAGGGTCCATACATCTTAACACCGCTGGGACCCGATATTTCACTTGTCTTTGCCTTGCATGACATCAGAAGTGGTCTTGAAGGGTCAAGGATTTTGAAAAGAGGATGATATTTCTTCTCAAGTTCCGGATTAGGTAACTTGTCGCTGCCAAGCACCCATACATACAGGCTCGGATGATTGCGAAGCCATTTTACATGGTCATTTGTATATTTCAGTATCAGAGCAATATCTTCAGGAGTTCTGATTGACATGAACTCGTCTTCCGGTTTTGCAAAGTAGCCTTCCCACTCCCACTGGCAGCTCCAGCCTGCCATTATGAGCATACCAAGTTCGTCAGCAAGTTCATAGAATCTTCCGCTGTTGCCCCAGAAGCCTTCAAGGCGGATAGTATTCATATTTGCATGTTTTGCATATTCCATTTGCGCCTTAACCTTTTCTTCCGTATCGTTAAGGAACATACCGTCAACCCAGCCGCCTCCCTTTATAAGGATCTCAACACCGTTAAGCTTGTATCCCCTGTGTCCTCCTGCATTGAAATAGTCTTCAACTTCCCTTATTCCAAACCTTGTCTTTTCCGAATATGAAACAGAACCTCCGGTAAGGATATCCATCTGTGCTTCATATAGTTCAGGCTTTCCGAGATCCCAGGTCCACCACAACCTTGGATTTTCTATTCTGAGTTGTGGAAATTCAGCAGATGTGAAGGTGACAAGTTGTCTTTCTCCGGGATTGAGTTTTACCTGTTTTTCAAAAGTTATGTTCTCAATCTTTCCCTTCACAACAGCATCAAGGATTTTGGATGTATTATTTACTGCCTCAGCGCTTACTGTTAAGTCTGCCTCCTTAAATGTCTTCTTGTCTATCTTTGAGTAAATGAAAGGATTATCGAGGCTTGCCTTTCCCGAAGTTTTGACCTTAACCGGTCTCCACAGACCCATCAGGCGGTCGGGGGACATCGGCGCCCAGTCGACAAAACCAATTGAAGGTTCATCAGGCCTTGGCTTGAAAACCTCCACGGCAAGGATATTCTTTCCTTTTCCCACAAAGCCGGAGACATTTATTTTAAAGATCCTGAAGCCCCCGAAAAGAGTGTCTGCTGAAGCGACCTGTTTCCCGTTAATCCAGATATTTGCCCTGTAGTTTATTCCCTCAAAGATCAGTTCAGTGTTCGCTTTCCTTTCCAGCTCAAATTCATTCCTGTACCACCATGAGCCACTGAACCTTGCAGTGTCAACCCTGCTTATGTTGTCACCCATGAAAATATCCTTGTATTCACCGTTCGCAATCAGTGAGGCCATGACTGTAGAAGGTACTGTTGTGCTGTACCAGCCTGAGACATCAAAGCCCGATAGTGATATTTCAGCGCCAGTGGCGTTTACTTTTGCTGATGCTTCTGTACTCCATCCATCCTTAAGCTGGTGTACAAAATCATCAGGTAAAGTATTTGTTCCTTTCCCGCATCCTGAGAGTGCAAGAATGATGATCACAAATGCAATCTGAACTTTAATGGTTTTCATAGACAGAATTATTTCTATACTGGTTAATAAGATCTTTTTCATCAGGATTAAGCTCATAGCTGAATCCCTTTTCAGAGGCCTTCATTATCAACACTTTAACTATCAGGAGATTTGCAAGTATTGCTTCCGCCTTATTAGAAGGTATTTTTGCCATCTTCCTGAATCTCGATAGTGAAATTGAGCCGTTTTGTGCAAGGTAGTGCAGAAGTGAATTTTCAACACGACCGAACTTTACTGTTACTCCCTTGCGCATTCCCTCTTTTCTCCACATCTGAAGCAGTACCTGGTTAGCGAGGAGGTTCTGGTCCTGGTTTCTGAAATATGAAAGCCATCTGCCGCTCTCATCTTTCACCTGGTACGGCCGTTTATCTCCTTTAAGTACTTCGACCTCAAGTATTGTCTTTCCATCGGAGGTGTGTTGCTTTATTTTATAGTTTATCTCCGGCCTGCAGTAGAGATGTGCCGCAGTATCGACCATATAGATCTCTTCATCTGACTGAATACCAGCAATGCTTCCGTTGTCTCTTACTCCTATCAGCAGCCTGCCGCCGTTACTGTTGGCAAATGCAGAAAGTGTCCTTGCAATTTTTCTGCTGTCGGAAACACAGTATTTAAAATCGAGTTGCTGGTTCTCACCACCGTCAATAAGCTTCTTTACATATCCCTCCATCAGTTCCGGAGCTTTACTGATCAGTTTTCTTCTTCATTATTTTGTCGACAAGTGAAGGAGCTATAAGCCTTAGCCACATTCCAAGCTTCCCTTCAAAAGTCATATAAATGTCCCGTTTCCTGGCGGCAGCAGCTTTTAGAATAACCTGTGCACATTTTGCTGCCGTGATGCCTTCAGATTCATGAACCGATACCTCTCCCTTTACAGAACCGTCAGCTTTCAGCGCACGGCCTGTTATTCCTGTCTTTACCCAGCTTGGGTAAACTACTGTTACAGATACACCTGTTTCAGAAAGTTCATTTCTGAGTGAGGCATAGAACTCAGCCATTGCATGCTTGCTGGCTCCATAGCCATCAGCTGTCCCTGAGGGCAGTTTACCACGCATGCTCGATACTGCGACAAGGCGACCGTTTGTTTTAAGAAGGTGAGGCAGGGCAAAGTGAGTGCAATAGACACCCCCTAGGAAATTCACCTTAATTATCTTCTCAAAGACATCAAGATCTTTCATCTCAGTAAATCTTGCTGCAACAGCAAAACCTGCATTATTGATTAGAGTGTCGATTCTTCCGTATTTCTGTATTGTGGTATCAATCAGATTCTTACAATGCTGCTTGTCAGAGATATCAGTCGGAACCGCAATGACTTTACCACCAAGATGAGAACAGGTATTTGCCACTTCCTGCAGCTTGTCTGCATTTCTTGCTGCAAGAGCCAGCCAGGCTCCCTGTTCTGCAAGTTTATATGCTGTCTGCTCACCGATACCTGATGATGCCCCGGTGATTATGACAACATTGCCGGAAAATAAATTGTTATTCATGGGTTTACATAATTACGCTTATGACATAAATAAACGTCTGAATATATCAATTTTTTTCAAGCATGTAAGTATATTTCTACCGGAATATTACCTTTAATAAGTATTAGGCATTTTAAAATTTTAAATTATGAAAGAAGACATGCAACAAATGAATCTATGGCGATTGAGGATATTTATAATAATACTGACAGGCCTGTCCTTTTCAGGATTGAAAAGCCAGCCGGCTGAATGGCCATGCTTTCATGGGGCAGACAGGACTAACAAATCAAACGAAACCGGCTTGCTTAAGACCTGGCCCGTAGGCGGACCTGCCCTGATGTTTACAATTTCAGGCCTTGGAGAAGGTTTCAATTCTACAGCAATTGCCGGAGGAATGATATTCACTGCCGGAAAGACAGGCGACCAGTCATGGATCTATGCTTTCGACATGAACGGAAAGCAGATATGGAAGAAGCCCAGCGGCGACCCATGGAGGGTTACAGTGTCCTGGGCAAGTTCATATAACGGACCAAGGAGCACACCCACCTATGATAACGGAATTATATACCATCTGAGCGAAAGTGGCAAACTTGCAGCATACCGCGCAAAAGACGGAAGCACAATATGGACAAGAGACCTGCCAAAGGATTTTGTTGCGGAAATGCCGATGTACGGATACTCGGAATCAGTAATGATAGATGGGGAGAACCTTTATGTAAGACCCGGAGGTCAGAAAGGATACCAGGCCTGCCTCGATAAAAAAACAGGCAAGACAATCTGGGCCACAACAGGTATTGGCGGCGATTACGGGTACAGTTCGACAATTATAAGTGATTTCGGAGGCTTTCACCAGGTAATCGGTTCGAGCAACACCTGCTACTACAGCATGGATGCAAAAACCGGAAAGTTATTATGGATTGCTGATTTCATGAACAAATATGAGATAAACTGTACCGATCCTATTGTAAACAATGAGTATGTACTTTTCACAAGCGGTGAAGGAAAAGGCACCACGCTCTACAGACAGAAAAAGACCGGTAATGGTCTGACAGTTGAAAAAGTATGGGAAACATCGCTGATGGATAACTACTTTGCAGGAATCATGCTGCACAACGGATATATATACGGCTGCGGAAATGATTCAAGAGGCTGGTTCTGCCTCGACTTCAAAACAGGCAAACAGATGTGGAAAACAAACGGGGAAGGATCTCTGACCTATGCAGACGGAATGCTGTATCTCTATGATGTAAGGGGCAATATGAAACTTGTGAAAGCCTCACCTGAAAAGTTTGAAGTAAGCGGTGAATTCAAGACACCCAAGGGAGGAGAAGGACCTTACTGGGCACATCCTGTTGTTTGCGGCGGAAGACTCTATCTAAGGCACTCTGATAAATTATTTGTGTATAAGATCAAAAATTAAATCCTTATACAAGATTAAGATACATGCGTATTTATTAATTTCGTATATCAAGTTTACAATTAACCAAAAACAATTTTAATTATGAGAAAAATATTCGGGAGCTTCATTGTCCTCATGGCAATGCTCCTAATTTCTTGTTCAACAGGCAAGAATGATGAAGGGATAACAGTCCCGTTTGAGAAGTACAGTCTTGAAAATGGACTTACAGTAATACTTAATGAAGACAGGTCAGACCCTATAGCTTCTGTTGCAATCCTTTACCATGTTGGTTCTGCACGTGAGACTGAAGGCAAAACAGGTTTCGCACACCTGTTTGAGCACATGATGTTCCAGAAATCAGAAAACGTTGGAGAGGATCAGCTGTTTAAACTGATTCAGAGTGCTGGCGGTGACCTTAACGGAGGAACAAGCTTTGACAATACCGTATATTTTGAAGTTATCCCCAAGAATGCGCTTGAAATGGTTCTGTGGCTTGAATCAGACAGGCTGGGATATCTCGAAAATACTGTAACAAAGGCAGCATTTGCCAATCAGCAGAATGTTGTGCAGAATGAAAAGAGACAAAGCGTCGACAATGCACCTTACGGGCATGAAGAAGAGCTCCTGCTAAGAACGATGTTTCCCCAGGGTCACCCGTACAGCTGGGATGTAATCGGCAAGATGGAAGACCTGACAAATGCCACTGTTGATGATGTGAAGGCTTTTCACGGAAAATTCTATATTCCAAAAAATGCCACTCTTGTAATCTCAGGTGACATAAATAAGGAAGAAGTCAAGGCCCTTGTTGAAAAATATTTCGCTGAGATTCCGGGCGGCGATCCTGTTGATAAAGTGGCACCAAAGAACGTATCACTTGCGTCAACTGTCAAGCTTTATCATGAGGACAATTTCGCAAAAGCTCCGAGGTACACAATGGTATTTCCTGTACCCGAGCAATTCACTAAGGATTCTTATGCACTTGACTATCTTGCAGAACTCCTTTCAAACGGCAAGAAAACACCACTCTACAAGGTGCTCGTAAAAGACAAAAAGCTTACCTCCTCTGCAAGAGCCTTCAACATGTCACTTGAACTTTCAGGAATGTTCAGGATAAGCGTTACCGCAAATCCCGGTGTTAGTCTCAATGATGTTGAAAAAGGCATTTTTGAAGCTTTCGACATGTTTGAAAAGGAAGGTTTCCAGGAAGAAGATCTCATCAGAATAAAAGCAAAGAATGAAACGGACTTCTATAATAATTTCTCGAGCATCCTTATGAAATCATTCACGCTCGGACGTTACCAGATGTTTAAGGATGACCCGTCATTTTACAGGACCGATTTTGAAAATGCACAGGCTGTAACGTCTGAAGATGTAAAAAGAGTATTTGAAAAATATATCAAGGGTAAAACCTATGTTGCAACCAGTTTCGTTCCAAAAGGAGAAACAGGTCTCATAGCAGAAAATTCAGTGAATGCCGGCATTGTTGAGGAAGATGTTACAAAAGCTGCCGAGGTAAAAACTGAAACAGTTGCCGAGGAGCCAATAAAAAAGACTCCCACAAAAACAGACAGGAGCACCCAACCCCCGCTTGGACCTGATCCACAGGTTACACTTCCTTCGGTATGGACAGGTAAACTAGCCAATGGAATTGATATTTTCGGAATAACACATTCTGAATTACCACTTGTGAACTATTCAATAATCATTGAAGGCGGACATCAGCTTGATGAGCTTGCAAAATCAGGTCTTGCAAACCTTACGGCTGCTGTAATGAATGAAGGCACAAAAAACAAAACTCCTGAGGAGCTTGAAGACGCAATAAGGCTTCTTGGCGCTACGATAAATGTATCTGCATCGAATGAAGCTATTACATTCAGGGTAAGCGCCCTGGCAAGGAATTTCGAAAAGACAATTGCACTTGTGGAAGAAATGCTTTTTGAGCCACGCTGGGATGAAGAACAGTATAATCTGGCAAAGCTGCGGGTAATTAATAATCTGAAAAGGAACCAGGCCAATCCAAGTTACCTGGCTTCAACTACTCTAAATAAATTCGTCTTTGGCGACAATAATGTCCTGGCAACAGAGCTCACAGGAAAAACTGAAACTGTTGAAGCCCTGACAATTGAAGATCTAAAATCCTTTTACGGAAATTATATGTCACCATCCCTGGCCAAAATTGTAATTGCCGGTGATATTGACAAGGTAAGGGTTGAGAAAGCATTTGCCGGCCTCAGTGACAAATGGACTCCCCGCACTGTCGAGGTTCCAAAGGCAGTCATGCCTTCTGCTCCTGAGAAATCCAATATTTACTTTGTAGATATGCCCGGAGCGAAACAGTCTGTTATTTATATTGGCTGCCCTTCGCTTATAAGGACAGATCCTGATTATTATCCGCTTTATGTTGCCAACTACAAGCTGGGAGGCACATTCAATGGTATTTTCAACCTCATACTGAGAGAAGAGAAAGGCTTTACATACGGAGCAAGATCCTACCTCTCATCAGGAAAGAATTATGGCGCTTTCACTGCTTCATCGATGGTAAGGACAAATTCAACACTTGAATCAGTAACAATTTTCAAGACCGAGATGGAAAAATACAGGAAGGAGATGCCACAGGAATATATTGATTTCACAAAATCAGCATTGCTGAAAGGCAATGCACTCAATTTTGAAACCCTGTGGGATCTTGTTGCCATGCTTAACAATATAGCTGTTTATGGTCTGCCGGCTGATTACATAAAGCAGGAAGAAGCTTTTGTGAAAGGTTTAACAGTTGAAAAGCAGCTTGAGATTGTAAATAAGTATATCGATCCTGCAAAAATGTACTATGTTGTTGTAGGTGACGCAAAAACCCAGCTGAAAGAACTTGAAAAAGCCGGGTTAGGGAAGCCTGTTCTGTATAATAAATAGGTTTCACAACTCTGTGGCCCTCTGTGTAACTCTGTGAAACTCTGTGTAAATTCTTAATACTTTTAGTTACACAGAGTGACACTGAGAAACACAGGGATACACAGAGTTATTCTTCAACCAAAAAATGTAGCAGGATGAAGCAAATAATCATCTTAAGTGTAATGTTGCTCTCTACACTGATTGGAAAAGGTCAGGGTAATGATCTTGATAAGGGACAAGCAGGATATATTCCCTCTGCTGAGAATCTCAAAAATCGTGAATGGTTCATGGATGCACATTTCGGCATGTTCATCCACTGGGGAGTGTCGAGTGTCATTGGAAAGGAGATTGGCTGGGCGCTTTCAGGTCAGGATGTGAATGAGTACAGGCAGAACATGTACAAATTCAATCCTGTTAAATTTGATGCCGCCGCTATTGTGAAGCTGGCAAAAGATGCCGGGATGAAGTATATCACTTTCACGACAAGGCATCACGACAGCTTCAGCATGTTTGACACAAAATACTCCGACTGGGGCATAATGGGTACACCCTATACAAAGGATGTGCTCAAGATGCTTTCCGATGAATGTCAGAAACAGGGAATAAGATTGTTCTGTTACTATTCACTAACCGATTTCTACAGGCCTGATTATTGCCAGGGAAATGTAAAGAAAGGAACCGGCATAAAGGGAGAATGCGACTGGGAAGCATACATCCGGTTTATGAAAAATCAGCTCACAGAGATCCTTACCAACTATGGACCTATATACGGTATCTGGTTTGACGGTCACTGGGATCAGGTTGAAAGGCTTGGAAATGAGAGGAACGGGAAGCAAAAGAGAGAATGGCATTATGATGAAATCTATAAACTGATCCATGATCTTCAACCCGGATGCATGATCGTCAACAATCACCACCTGGCTACATTTCCCGGAGAAGATTATCAGACATTTGAACGTGATCTTCCGGGCGAAAACAAAGGAGGAGGATTCTCAGGAGACGCAAAAATTGCACAAGACCTTCCTCTTGAGTCGAGTGATATTATTGGCCATGCCTGGGGATATGTAACAAATGATACAATTAACAGGTCATCAAAGGAACTTATCCATTTGCTGATAGGTTCTGCAGGGCTCGGATCAAACCTG
>ERZ1645192.2412-NODE-2412-length-15487-cov-6.298471_pt1 | contig 15487 bp, 9 predicted proteins | sample MGYA00575354_ERZ1645192 | MGnify/ENA primary metagenome ERZ1645192 (study PRJEB40844, sample SAMN11349763) | freshwater sediment metagenome | isolation source: river sediment | host: Sediment | place: India: Faizupur Khadar , New Delhi | collected 2017-02-21 ... | reverse complement strand
TACGATTACGATCAGGAAGAGAACATCACTCCAAACAGATCAGCATCGTTCCCTCGCCCTTGTCGCGGGCGGTGGAGAGGATGATGTGGGCGAGGCGTGACACGCCGTTGATCTCGATGGTCTGCCGTTCCTGCCGGGACTCCACGAAGTCGTGGATGGGCGTGCCGGGATCGATCTTGCCGATGTTGCCGATCAGCCTTCGTCCCGAATCGTTCGCTCCGACGACGTTCATTTCGACATCCAGAACGATGGCTGCCAGGTGCAGGTTCTCGAGCTCCTTGAGCATGACCTCCTTGACCTTCTCCAGCCGCCTGACTTTCCCCTCGCTCTGCTGGCGGACCTCTTCCACTTTTTCGTGGAGCCTCTGCTCAAATTCCTGCGCAATGGTCTCCGACGCCTCGTGAAGCGTGGTTTGCTCCTTCCGGACGGAGTCCAGCACGTTGACCACGAAGTGCCGGATGGGCGGTTTGTCCGCGGAAGGTTTGGACGGGGGCAGGGGTTCGAAATCCTTGAACGCCTCGTCGAGCGAAATCTCGTCTGCGCCGGCCTCGATATCCCATTCGCCGGGCCGGGCGGCGGCCGGCGATTTGACCGCGGCGGCCGGCGGAGTTTTCTCCTCCTGCTGGACAACGGAGTCCTTGCCGATGATTCCGATCTTCACCTTCTGCTCGCGGATGTGGCGGATTCCCTGGCGTTCGAGGAGGGCGGAGAGTCCCTGCGCGGCCAGGTCATTGGACCGCGAAGTCAGGATGCTGACGAACTTGCTCAACTCGTCCGTTGTCACGCCGCGCAGGATGGAGATGCCCCGGATACCCTTCGATTCGAAGCCCTGCGCGAATTTCTGGAACATCGTTGAGCCGGGTTCGATGGGCGTTGTGCTGAGACGGACCTGGCCCTCGCCGAAGAAGAGGGGGAGTTCGCCGGTGCCCTTCAGCGCCGTTTCGAGCGAGGCCACGAGTTGCTCGACCGCGCGCTGGAAAACGGGATGCGTGATCTGGTAAACGGCAGCGGTATTGAGGACGGTGGAGAGTCCCCGGACCGCCGTGATGACCTCGGCGGTTCTCTGGGGAGTCTGTCCCGGAGTCTGTTGCGGAGCAGGCATATCACCATTCCCTCGGGGAAAAATATGCCAGAACGCACCCTGCGTAAAGACTGTAAGAGGGGCCGTGGCGTGTTTTCAAAAGAGGCATGCTGTGCTTTTGGGGGTCGCTCGGGTATAGTACCGGTGCGTTTCGAAGGAGCGGAGGGTGATGATGAAGGAATTCCTGCCCGGAGAGGAAATTGGATTACCGCTGGCCGGGGGCGTCTCCCTGGAGTTGACGTGGGTGGCCCCTCTGAAAATCTGGGCGGCGACCTGTGCCGTTTCGAACCGGGAATTCCGGTGTTTCGAACCGGGGCACCGCAGCGGCGAGCTGGACGGGTGTTCGCTCGACACCGACGACCAGCCGGCAGTCAACGTCAGCTGGGACAATGCCCGGCGTTTCGCGCTCTGGGTCCACGACAAGTTCGGGTCCACGCTTCCGGAAGGTTTCCGTTTTCGCCTGCCCGGCGAGATGGAATGGGAAAGCTACGCGCGGTGCGAACCGATGTCCGCGCCCATCTGGGGCGACCGGTGTCCGGGCTCCGGAAACTTCGCCGTCATCGAACAGATGCGGATCGGCTGGGGCGTGCCGCCGCCTTGTCGCGAGGCTCCGCGGAACGCCTGGGGCCTTTACGGCGTGGATGGCGGGATCTGGGAATGGGTGGATGATCTTTTTGACCCGACGATGAACCGCCGAAACCTGCGCGGGGCATGCTGGTGCGGGATGGGTCCGGAGGGTTTCCAGGTCCTGTACCACCGGACGCCTACGCCGGAACGCGGGCATCCGAACTTCGGCTTCCGAATTGTCGCGGGAATGTGATCCCGCGGTCTATTGCGCGGCCTTCGGCGGCGGGGAGGGCACCGGCGGCACGGTCTTCTCATCGCCTTTTGTCGTTGCCTTGAGCAGGATGCGGTCGGACTCGATGTTCAGGACTTCGAGAACGTAATCTTTGCGTTTCACCTTCAGGCGCAGAAACTCGCCGGCCTTGACCACCTGCCCGTTGAGCGCCACGACAAACTCGTTGCCCCGGCGCATGACGCCGTCCACGCGAAGCAGGTTCTTGAGGGCCGGCTGTTCTTCGGTCGGGACGCCTTCGATCTGGATTTCGGCTTGCGGCACGGCGGCGGGCGCCGTGGCGGCGGCGTCCGGAGAAGCCGGCTTCCCTCCGGAATCGGCAGGCTTCTCGGTGCAGCCGGCGGCGAACACCGCCGGCAGGGCGAGGGCAAACAACAGAGCGAGATGATTTGTTCTCATTCCGATCCTCTCGTCAGTATCGCACGAAATTATGATAGCGCGCTTAATCAACCTCCGCAAGTTGTGTATTATCCGGTCGTGATCTGTTACAAGAGGGGGCGGTTCGAGCGCGCTGCCGCGGAGTCCGTGGGAACATGAACAAGAAGACCCGCACAACTGCAGGGAAGACCGGTAAGTCAAAAACCGTGTCCAAGCCGGCGGATGTACGGGCTGGCGTGCCGGAAGACGAGGCCGGACTCCGACCCACCCAGAACGTTCGCATCACCGGCGGCCGCACCCTGACGGAGTACCTGACCCAGAAGGGCGTCAAGCGCAGCGTCGGCGTGGACACCTCGAGCGATTTCAGCGCGTCGTCGATCCTCAGCGTGGAGGGCGGCAAGAAGTACCGGGTCGGCCGGGAACTCGCGAAGGGCGGCATGGGCACGGTGTATCAGGCAAAGGACCTGAACTGCCGGCGCACGGTGGCCATGAAAGTCCTCTCGAAGGACGTCCAGCTCCAGGTGGAGGATCTGCTCCGGTTTATCGAGGAGGCGCAGATCACCTCCCAGCTCGAGCACCCGAACATTGTGCCGATCCACGAACTCGGGCTCGACGCCGAGGGCAACGTGTTTTACGCGATGAAGTATGTTCGCGGTCTCACCCTGACCGAGGTTCTGGACGATATCCGCCGGGGCAAGCAGGAGACGATCGAGCAGTATCCCTTGGGCCGCCTCCTGACGATCTTTCAGAAGACGTCCGACGCGGTGGCGTTCGCACACTCGCGGGGCGTTGTGCATCGGGATCTGAAGCCGGACAACATCATGATCGGCGATTACGGCGAAGTGCAGGTCATGGATTGGGGCCTGGCCAAGGTGCTCCGTCAGAAGCAGGTCACCACGTCCGTCAACGTCCCTGTCACGAAGGGGTTCGACACAAAAGCCCTGTCGCAGTTGCTTCCGGCCTCTTCCGCGCCGGTGGCCATGCCGGCGGTGCCCGCGGGCGCCGCGGTTCCTGCGGGTGGCGCCGGGGTCGAGGATTCCATCGATTCGATCCGCACGGATAAGATCGGGTCGGGCCTGCGGACGATGAGCGGGCGGGTGATGGGCACGCCGGGCTTCATGGCCCCGGAACAGGCGAGCGCGGGCAACGTGGACGTGGATACGCGCTCGGATATTTACTCGCTGGGCGCCATCCTCTACAGCATCCTCACGCTCCGCTCGTCGGTCAGCGGTCCGGATATCAAGGAAGTGCTTCGCAAGATTGTCCAGGGAGAGATCGTTCCCCCGATCGCCTATAACCGGGCGGCGGGCGTGGACCGGAGGGAGGATTCCGCCGCCCGGCAGGACATCCGGCCCGTGAACCTGCTGCACTGTCCCGGCCGCCTGATCCCGCCGCTTCTGTCCGACATTGCCATGAAGGCCATGGCGACGGACCCGGCCGAGCGGTATCAGACGGTCAAGGATCTCCAGCGCGAGGTGGAAGCCTACCAGGATGGCGTCATCTGGCATCTCGTGGCCGAGGAGAACTTCACGGATCTCGACGCGATGCTGTCGCGGTGGGAAGTGATCGGCGGCCACTACGAGTTTCGCGAGGGCGAGTTGAAGCTGTACGGCGGCGAGCCCCAGTTCCTGCTCCTGAAACGCGACATTCCCGGCGACGTGCGGATCGAGTTCGAGTGCAGTGTCGAGAGCGTCTATCTGAACGATGTGGGCTGCTTTGCCGGCGCCGTGCGCTCGGAGAATCGCAAGGAAATCCCGTCGAGCGGCTACGAGTTCAAGTACGGCAGTTACGAAAATTCGATGAACGTTCTCATGCGTTCGAACCAGAAGATATGGAGCGAGCCGGCCTCGCCGCTGGTCCGGGGCGAGAAATACCGCGTGCTGGCCGAGCGCATCGGGCCGCGCCTGCGGATGGTGGTCAACAACCAGGAAATCTTCAAGGTCGTGGACAACGATCCCCTGTCCGGCCCCGATCGCACCGCGGTCGGAATCGTCGGCTGGCTGGCGGACATGCGGTACAGTTGGATCCGGGTGTACAGCCTTGGAACGCCCCTTCGCAGCGACCTGCTGGACGTGGCTGAGCGGCACATGACGAAGGGCCACTACGCCACGGCGATGGACCTGTTCCAGGAGGTCATGGAATCGGTCGCCGAGCCCGAACGCATGCAGCGGGCGCGCAGGGGCTTCGACATCGCCCGGAGCCGGCACAACATGTCGGCCAGCCTGCCGGTATGGCGGTCCAAGCTCGAACGCGCGTGGCCCGGCGCGCCGGTTCAGTTGCGCATGGACAATGATGGTTTGACCGTGGAGATCACGAATTGCGGGATATGCGATCTCGAGCCGCTGCGCGGCATGCCGCTGACGGCGCTGTATTGCGCGGGGAACCAGATCGAAAGCCTCGAACCGCTCCGGGGAATGCCCCTGGTGACCCTGAACTGCGGCGGAAATCCCATCGAAAGCCTGGAGCCGCTACGCGGCATGCCGCTGGTTACCCTGCTTTGCGAATGCTGCAAGGTCAAGAGCCTCGGGCCGCTGCGCGGACGGTCGCTGACGATGCTGAATTGCGGCGGCAACCAGCTTGAAGACGGGCTCGAACCGCTGCGCGGAATGAACCTGACCTGGCTGAGCTGCTGGGGCAACGGCATTTCGGATTTGGGCCCCTTGGAAGGGATGAAACTGACGGCCTTGTATTGCGAGGCCAACCGCATCACCAGCCTGAAGCCCCTGACGGGCATGCCGCTCACGACGCTCATCTGCTCGAGCAACCAGGTGGAAAACCTTGAACCCCTGCGCGGCCTGCCCCTGAATTCCCTGCATTTCGGAGGGAACCGTGTGGTGGACCTGGATCCCGTGAGCGAACTTCCGCTCAAGATGCTGAGCTGCCACTGCAACCGCGTGAAGACCCTGCGTCCTTTGAAGAACCTGGTCATGGGCGCGCTGATGTGCGGCGGAAACGAGCTGACCGGGATCGATTCGTTCATCAAGAACCCGCCCGAATCGTTCCTGTTCGACTGCGACAGCATCACGACCGACGAACTGGAATGGATTCACAAAGCGTGGGCACGGGATGTGCGGTTTACGGCCGCCGCCAAGGAAACGGCCATCCTGCTGGCGTTGCGCAAACAGGACTTCGCGGCGCTCAAGGGCCTCGCGCATGAATTCAACGGCCATCATTACCTGTTCGTTCCGAAATTCGTGCGCTGGGAGGATGCCAAAGCCTGCTGCGAGAAGGCCGGCGGGCATCTGCTGACAATCACGAGCCGCGAGGAGAATGAATTTGTCGCCTCGATGTTCCCGCACGGGAGCTGGGTGTGGATCGGGTTGCGCACCACGGAACGCGGCCAGGAATGGGTGACCGGCGAGCCGTTCGAGTTCGACGCCTACATTGACATCCTGCGGGCGCGCCGGATCGGCCACAAAGTGTTCTTCAGCGGCACCTGGTCTTACGAGATGGGCGAGGACGCCCGCACGGGTTTTGTCATCGAGTGGGACGATTGAAGAGCCCTTCCCGCGGAATCTGTCTCAACATCGCGCCGGAATGGGGAGTCGGAGTGCACGGATTGGGTGCTGAGGCTGGTTTTCATGGCCAGGAAACGCGGCAGGCAGGGAAAGGACCGCAAGAAAACGGGGCCCCCGTGTGGCGCTCCAGCCCGTCGTGTATCCGCCTCGAGCGCCGGCCGGACGCAAATCACCGTCGTGCCCCCCCGCGAAAAAGCCGGGAAGGTGCATCCCAAGACTGAGTCGAGCGCGTATCCGCCGTCCGCCGTCTTGAAGGTGCAAGGCGATCGCGAGTACGAGATTGCCAGGCTGGTCGCGCGCGGCGGGATGGGCGTGGTGTATGAGGCGCGGGAGCGCAACTGCGAGCGGTTTGTCGCGGTCAAGCTGATCAACGGTCAGGCGATGGGTCGCCGGGAGGATGTCAGCCGGTTCATCCAGGAAGCGAAGATCACTTCCCAGCTCGAGCACCCCAACATCGTGCCGGTCCACGATCTCGGCAATGACGTGGGGCGGATGGCGTATTACACGATGAAGTACGTGCAGGGGGTCACGCTGACGGACGCGCTTCACGGAATTCGCGAGGGCAAGCTCGACATGATCGAGCGGTTTCCCCTCGAGCGTCTGCTGACGGTGTTTCAGAAGGTCTGCGACGCCGTGGCCTTTGCCCACTCGCGCGGGATCGTGCACTGCGATCTGAAACCCGGCAACGTCATGATCGGCAGTTACGGCGAGGTGCTGGTGCTGGACTGGGGATTGGCGCATCCGGTCCATGAGACCGCGGCCCTGTCCTCCCGTTCCGCGGAGATGCGCGTGGACAAGCTCGGGACGGGCAAGTCGGGCCGCCGGATCCTGGGCACGCCGGGCTTCATGGCCCCCGAGCAGGCCCACCTGGGACTGGCGCCGATCGACGCGCGGACGGATATCTACGCGCTGGGCGCGATCCTCTACAGCATCCTGACGCTGCGTTCGCCGGTCAAAGGCAAGACCCTGGCGGAAGTGCTGCGGAAGATCGTGGCGGGCGACGTTGTCCCGCCGGCCGCGTACAATCACTGGGAAGGCGTGAAGGGCGACGAGGCGCTCCGTTTCCCTCACTGCTCGGGAAGCGAGATCCCCGAGACGCTGTCCGCCATCGCCATGAAAGCCATGGCGGTGGATCGGGCCGCGCGGTACGCGTCCGTGGAGGACATGCAGAGGGAGGTTGAGGCGTACCAGAACGGTCTGACCTGGCATCTCCTCATCGACGAGGACTTCTCGATGCCCGAGAAGGCGCTCGCGCGCTGGGATGTGTTCGGCGGGCAGCACGAGGTTCGCGAGGGGGAGTTCCGGCTGTTCGGCGGAGAGCCGCAGTTCCTGATGTTCAGAGGGGCTGCGGCGGGCGATGTGAGGATCGAGTTCGAGTGCCGCTTCACGAGCCCGTACCTGAACGACCTGGGCTGTTTCATCTCCGCGGTGCCTTCCGCGAACCGGAAGGAGATTCCGTCCAGCGGCTACGAATTCAAGTTCGGGGGGTTCGACAACTCGCTGAACTTCGTCACGCGCTCGAGCCAGCGCATCTGGAGCGAACCGGCGTCCCTGCTCGTGCGCGACCGAAAATACAAGGTGTGCGCGGAACGCCTGGGCTCCCTCCTCAAATGGACCGTGAACGACCGCGAGGTCTGCAAGATCGTGGATCCCGACCCGCTGTCCGGCGGGGACCGTACGGCGGTCGGCGTGCTGGGCTGGGCCGCGGACACGCGGTACAGCCGGATCCGGATTTACGTCCGCGGGACTCCGTGGAAGAGCGACGTGCTCGACATGGCGGAGAGGCAGATTCAGAAGGGCCACTACGAGACGGCGAAGGACCTTTTCCAGGAAGTCATGGATTCCTTCCCGGATGCCGCGCGGCTGGAGAGGGCCCGGCAGGGCTACGAGGCCGCCCTGCGGCGGGAGGGCATCCAGAACAGCCTGCCGGTGTGGCGGGCCCGGCTCGAGTCGGCGTGGCCGGGCGCGTCGATCCAGCTTCGGATGAACAACGATCAACTTACGGTCGAGATCTCCGACAGCGGCATCGAGGATCTGACGCCCCTCGTCGGGCTTCCCGTGAAGACGCTGTACTGCGCCTACAACCGGATTCGCAGCCTGGAACCGCTGCGCGGAATGAACCTGGAAACGCTGCACTGCAACGGCAACCCGATCGAGAGCCTGGAGCCGTTGCGCGGAATGTCCCTCGTGACCCTGCTCTGCGAATACTGCCGGATCGACTCGATTGAACCCCTGGCGGGGATGCCGCTGACCCTGCTCAACTTCGGCGGAAACCGGGTGTCGGATCTGAGCCCCTTGCGCGGCATGCCGCTGACGTTTCTGAGCTTCTGGGGAAACCAGGTGTCCGATCTCGGTCCTCTCTCGGGCATGGGGCTCACCGCGCTCCACTGCAATGCGAACGGCGTGGAGGACCTGGAGCCCCTTCGCGGTGTTCCTCTCGTCACCCTGAACTGCAGCGGCAACCGGATCGAAAGCCTGGAGCCGCTCCGGGGCACGCCGCTGACCGTTCTGCACTGCAGCGAGAACCGGATCAGGAATCTCGCGCCGCTGAAGGGCAAGGCCCTGAAGATGCTGAGCTGCCAGAACAACCGGATCCGGAGCCTCGCGCCGGTCAAGGGGATGCCGCTGGGCGCCCTGACCTGCGGGGAGAACGAACTGACCGCCGTCACGCAGTTTGTGGAGAATCCGCCGGCCAGCTTCCTGTTCGAGTGCGATACGATTCCGGACAGCGAACTCGAAGCGCTCCGGGATGCGTGGTCCCGGAACTTCCGCCTTGCCCGCCACGCGCGGAATGTGGAAGTCCTGCTGGCCTATCGGAGAAGAGACGTGCTCCGGCTCAAGGCGTTGGCGAACGAGTTCCGCGGTCACCGGTACCTGTTCGTCCCGTCCTTTGTCCGGTGGGCGGAAGCGAACGCGGCCTGCGAGGAGCTGGGCGGCCATCTGCTGACGATCACAAGTCGCGAGGAAAACGATTTCCTGGCGTCGCTGTTCCCCGGAGGCTGCTGGCTCTGGATGGGCCTGCAGACCACCGAGTCCGGGCAGGACTGGGTCACCGGAGAATCCTTTACATTTAACGGCTTCGTGGACAAGCTGCGCGAGTTGGAACTTGGCCCGAAAGTATTTGCCGTGGGCAAGTGGTATTTCGACGTATTCCCCGGCGCGCACAACTGCTTCATGGTAGAGTGGGATGGGTAGAAGCCCGTGAAACGAAACGCCCGAAACAACAAGCCTCTCCCGGAAGAGATTCCGGTCCAGACCGGCGAGATCGCCGAGACCATCGATGTTCAATCGGCCGGTGAACCCCAGGTCGGCGCTGCGGGGACGATTCCCAGCGACCCGGTCATGCAGGTCGAAGGCGGACGCAAGTACGAGATGAAGCGGGTCGTCGGCACCGGCGGGATGGGCGTGATCTACGAGGCCGTGGATTTGAAGTGCGAGCGCCCGGTGGCCATCAAGGTTCTGCTGGACGAGCGCCGGCGGCAGGAGGGCGCGTTCGACCGTTTCACCCAGGAAGCCAAAATCACCGCCCAGCTGGAACATCCCAACATTGTTCCCGTGCACGAACTCGGCGTCGAGGCGCGCGGCAACGTGTTCTACTCGATGAAGCTGATTCATGGCGTCACGCTGGCCGAGGTCCTGATCGGTATCAGGAAAGGGGATCAGACGGTCATCGAGAAGTACCCGCTGGGCCGGCTCCTGACGATCTTCCAGAAGTTGTGCGATGCGGTGGCCTTTGCGCACGGCCGCGGGGTGATTCACCGCGACCTCAAACCGAGCAACGTCATGATCGGAGAATACGGCGAGGTCCTCGTGCTGGACTGGGGGCTGGCCATCAGCGGCGCGTTCCCGCCGGTATTGAATGCCGGGCCGGGCGGAAGACCGGCCGGCAATTCGCCCGAGGTCATGGACGAAAAAACCACCAGCAATGCCATCGTGGGCACGCCCAGTTTCATGGCGCCGGAGCAGGTGCGCGGCGGCGAGGCGAGCACGCGAAGCGACATCTATTCCCTCGGCGCCATCCTGTACGGCATCCTGACCCTGCACACGCCCGCCACGGGAAAAACCATCAACGAGACTCTCCGGCGGATCGTGGCCGGAGACATCAAGCCGCCCGTGGAGTACAACCGGAAGCCTTCCCGGGAGGGCGGGCAGGCCGTGCTGCCTCATTGCCCCGGCGGTCAGATTCCGGCTTTTCTTTCGGACGTGGCCATGAAGGCGTTGTCGGTTGATCCGGCCCAGCGCCACACGACGGTGACCGACCTGCAGGCCGATGTCGAAAGCTACCAGAATGGCATGGTCTGGCACCTGATTCTCGATGAGGACTTCTCCGCCCCGGATGTTTTGGACCGCTGGGAGGTCGTGGGCGGGCAATGCACCGTCGAGGACGGGGAACTCGCCCTGTCCGGAGGCGAACCGCAGATGCTGTTGCTGAAACAGCCGGTGACCGGCGACGTGCGGCTGGAGTTCGAGTGCTACCAGTCGGGGCAGTTCATGAACGACATCGCCTGCCTGCTGAGCGGCATCCGCCGGGACAACAGCTGGGACACGTCCGTAAGCGGCTACGCCTTCAAGTACGGCGCGCACAACAACTCCCTGGTTCTCCTGGCCCGCCGGGACATCGACGTGTTTCTCAAGGTGGCCGTGGCCGCCATCGAGCAGGGCTCCAGGTACCACGTGATCGCCGAACGCGTGGGGTCCCGACTGCGTCTCGTGGTGAACGATGTCGAGGTCGTCAAGTTCGTGGATCCCGCACCGTTGACCGGCCCGGACCGGACTCTCGTTGGGCTGCTGGGCTGGGTGGCCGACACCCACTACACGCGCATCCGCGTGTACAGCCTGGGGACGCCGTGGAAGGTCGATCTCCTGGATATCGCGGAGCGGCACGCCGGGCGCGGGAACATCGACATGGCGGTGGCCTTGTTCCAGGATGTCATGGACTCGTTCCCCGACGCGGAGCGGCTGGAGCGGGCCCGGGCGGGCCGCGAGCGCGCCCTTCAGCGGCGGGACATCCTGTCGAATCTGCCGGCATGGAAGGAACAGCTGCGGAACACATGGCCTTCCGCCAAGGTCGAGATGCGGATGGACAGCGACGGCCTCGTCCTGGAGTTCAGCGCGGCCGGCATCAAGGACCTGTCGCCGATCCGCGGAATGCCGATCTCGACGCTGCACTGCGCGGGCAACAACATCGAGAGCCTGGAGCCGCTGAAAGGCATGCCTTTGGTGACGTTGCGGTGCGGCGGCAATCCCATCAAGAGCCTGGAGCCGTTGCGCGGGGCCGGGCTGCAGACGCTTCTGTGCGACGGGTGCCGCATCACGAGCCTCGCGCCCGTCGCGGGCATGCCCCTGACCACGCTCAGTTGCGCCCAGAACCCGCTCAAAGATGGATTGGAGCCCTTGCGCGGCATGCCTCTTTCCGTGTTGAGCTGCGGCGGCTGCGGCATCGAGAGCCTGGAGCCGCTGAAAGGCATGCCGCTCAGCATCCTGTATTGCGATGCCAACCGGATCGAGAGCCTGGAGCCTCTCCGCGGAATGCCCCTCACGTCGCTGACCTGCGCCGGGAACCGTATTGCCGACATCGAGCCGCTGCGGGGCATGCAGCTGAATTCCCTGCATTGCGGCTGCAACCGGATCGAAAGCCTGGAGCCGCTGAAAGGCATGCCGCTCAACATGATCAGCTGTCACGCGAACCGCATCTCCAGCATTCAGCCGCTGGTCGGCGCGCCGCTCAATTCGTTGACGTGCGGCAGCAACCGGCTGACGACGGTCGGACCGTTTGTAAAAAACCCGCCGAGCGGATTCCAGTTTGACTGTGACACCATCGCCACCGAGGAGCTGGAGTGGATGCACCAGGCGTGGTCGCGGGATCTGCGTCTGGTCTACCACGCGCACGATGTCGAGAAGCTGATCGCCATCCGGAAGGGGGACATCGCCTTGTTGAAGAGCCGCGCCACGGAGTTCAAGGGGCACCGTTACCTGTTCATTCCGCAATGCCTGACGTGGGATCAGGCGCGCGCCGTATGCGAGAAAATGGGCGGCCACCTCATCACCATCACGAGCTCCGAGGAGAACGCCTTTCTCGCCTCCATGTTCCCGCATGGCAGCTGGTTCTGGATCGGCGTAAAGACGACGGGGAAGGGGCCGGAATGGGTCACGGGGGAACCGATGGAATACCGCGCCTTCTTCAACGTGGTGCACGAGCGCTCGCCGGCCCCGAAGGTTTTCTGTTACAACCAGTGGTACGCCGAGACCTATTCCGAAGCCTGCAACTGCTTCATGATCGAATGGGACGAGTAAACCGGTCCCCTCCGGGCATGCGTCACTTCTTCACCCACTCCGTCCGCGCCAGCGCCAGCGTTCGGCCGTCGGACGTGCGAGTCAGCTCGTGCTGAAAGACGGGGCCGGAGCCTGCGCAGCGCGACATCACTTCATCACCGCCGACGCTTTCTGCGAGGAATTCGACCTGCAAGTCGGCCAGGGTTCCGGCTCCTGCCGGGACGGTCTCCACCGCCCATTCGATGTAGTTCACATTGTTCACGTGCCGGTTGACGTCGAGATCGCTGCCCCTCACGCGGAACGAGCGTTCGGTCCCGGATGGGGGTGGGGCGGACAGCCGTTCCCCCAGTTCGCCGCCCAGCGCGCGCGGCCGGTCGCTGACGGCGAAATCCTTGACGACATCCAGCATTCGCGCGGGCCGCCGTTTCTGGATGTTCAGGAGGAGCCACGAGCTTGTCGCGACGCCGAGCTTCTGTCCGCCCGCACCGAACAGTTCGAAATCGCGGTGCGCGAAAAGACGCTCGACGCCGCACGGCCATGTCACGATCCGGACCTCTTCGCGCCACTTCGGGTAGGTCTGCATGCGCACCCTCAGGCGCGAGAGCACCCAGGAAAGGTTCTGGACGGCGAGCTGATCAATCGCCACCCCGAGGGCAAACGCATGATTGCCCGCCGCTTCCTGGAGGTAGTTGCAGATGCTGAGGATGGAGGCGCAGCCGTCGGCTCCGGCCTCGTAGGAGCGCACGCGGACCGTTTCGTTCCAGACTTTGTTGGAAGAACTCACGAAGCCGAATGCTTGAAAAACGGCCGGCAAAAGTCGAGCGCTAACCCGCGCCTGAAACGACCGGACCGCGGCAAGGGAAACCTCTACGATGCGGCGAGACGGAACAGGCCGGACTGCCCGACGCTGACCATGCCGGAATCCGCGGAGACCTTGTCGGTGAAGCGCAGCGTGTGCGGCCACAGGTTGATCCGGGCGCCCGCGCGCAGTTCCACGATGCCGGTGATCTTGCGCCCGTTGATGTGCGTGCCGCCGGCGGTGCCGAGATCCTGCAGGAAGTAGCAGCCCTCCGAGTACACGATGGCCGCGTGCTGGCCGTGGATGCGGGGGCCGGCCAGGACGATGTCGCACGTGGCCGGGTCGTTTCCGAGGGTGATCCGAAGTTTCTTCCCCAGCGGAATCACGAGGTCCTGAAGGAGCAGGTACCGCTGGGTGCACGGCGAAAACACCTCCACTCCGCCATCCGTCGAAGGGTGAAGAAAGACATCCGCGTTGAGCCATCCGACCGCCTCTGTCACTGCGCACGCTGAACTCATACGATCCTCCAAGGGTTGTACGACGGGGTCGCGGATGGAAGAATAAGCATCAACCGTGCCAGAATGCATTTTGTGTCGCGTGATCCAGCCCGCACAACCTGTTGTGCAACAACGGAGTTGAAAGATCTCCGGATGCACAGTCTTGAACGAAAGTGTCCAGTTTTGTGCGGCGGCGAACAGGGCGTGGCGGGCACGGCTCGGGGAGCCTGCGTCTTCCCCGGGGAACGGCAGGCATTTTTCCGGCGGGCCTAACCTTCTTGTCCATGCGGGGGTACTATGCGCGTTGCCAAGAGCTCGTGTCATGAAACGCAGTGAAACGTATACGGTTCTCGCCGTTGACGACGAAGAGGCGGTGCTGAAACTGCTGACGCACCAGCTGTCCAACCTGTCGTGCGTTTTCATCCCGACCAGTTCGCCGGCGGAGGCCATCCATATCCTCCAGACGCGCGAGATCGCCGTTCTGCTCTGCGATCTCAATATGCCGAATATCGACGGCAACGCCGTGCTCACCACCGCCCGCGAACAGAATCCCAACATCGTTCCGATCGTCATTTCGGGCAACACGGACCACAAGGCCATCATCCGCGCGATCAACGAGGGCGGGGTCTGGAAATATCTCGTCAAGCCCTGGATGGGCGAGGAAGTCGTCAGCCTCGTCGAGGAGGCTCTCAACCGGTATGCGGCTTTGTGCCAGCAGCAGGAGCACCTGACGCAGCTTGCCCGCGAGATCACCTCCGAGCATTCCCTCCGGACGGAACCCCGCGGGGTCAGCGCCGTCCGGAGAGTCCTCCAGAAGATACGCGCCCGCAAAGGGGAAAAGGAGCCGGCCGGCGAGCAGACGCTGGCCAATCGCTACGAGCTCGTCGAAGTGCTGGGCGAGGGCGGAATGGGAGCCGTCTACAAGGCGAACGACCTCCTGCTCGGCATGCCGGTCGCGGTCAAAATTCTTTCGCCGAGCATCAGCCGCGACGAATCCGCGATTGCCACGCTGAAGGAAGAGGCCCGGATCGCGATGCAGCTGTCGCACCGCCACATCGTGCGCATCCACAATCTCCAGAGGGCCTCGAGCGGGTACTTCCTCGTCATGGAGTATGTGGATGGCCGGACGTTCCGCGAGATCCTGAAACGCTACGAACGCCTGCCCCTCGACACCGTGCTGCAGGTCGTGCGCGTTTGCTCCGACGCCCTTTCCTACGCGCACCGGCACGGGGTTCTTCACCGCGACCTGAAGCCCGCCAACCTGATGCTGGGCGCGGACGGCGTCCTCAAGATCATCGATTTCGGCGTCGCCTGCCTGATGGACAAGGAGACGGAGAAGGACGATGTTTTCGGCACGCTCATCTACATGAGCCCGGAGCAGGTCAGCGGCGAGGCGGTGGATTGCCGGACGGATGTCTACTCCCTCGGCATTATCGTCTACGAACTGCTGACGGGCCACCACCCGTTCCCGCAGACCACGACGGACCCGAACGTCGTTGCGGCGGGGCCGCCTCCGCTGGATGATCTGCCGGCGAACATCCGCGATGCCGTGGAAAAGGCAGTCTCGGTGCGCCGGACCGCCCGCTGGCCTACGGTCGAGCAGTTTTCCCGCGCGCTGATGGATGCGGCGCGGAAGTAGGCGCTCTGTCCAACTGCTTGTCCGCTTGATCCGAAGGCCGTCTTCGGGCATGGTTCTCGATTATGACTCAGGGCGCCTGCTGGGTGGATTTCAACACCATGGAGCGGTTCGTGGCCGATGTCTTCAAGGGCATCGGCGTGCCGGACGCGGATGCGCGCGTCTGCGCGGATGTGCTGATCACCGCGGATAAGCGCGGCATCGACTCCCACGGCATCGGCCGCCTGAAACCCATCTACTACGACCGGATCGTGAAGGACAAGATCCAGCAGCCGGTCACGAGCGTCGAGATCGTCCGCGACAACATGGCCACGGCGGTCGTGGACGGCCATAACGGCATGGGCATGGTGATCTCGAAACGGTGCATGGAGATCGCGATCGAGAAGGCGCGGACGTACGGCCTCGGCATGGTCGTCGCGCGCAACTCCACGCACTACGGCATCGCCGCG
>ERZ1645192.2411-NODE-2411-length-15488-cov-5.962677_pt1 | contig 15488 bp, 7 predicted proteins | sample MGYA00575354_ERZ1645192 | MGnify/ENA primary metagenome ERZ1645192 (study PRJEB40844, sample SAMN11349763) | freshwater sediment metagenome | isolation source: river sediment | host: Sediment | place: India: Faizupur Khadar , New Delhi | collected 2017-02-21 ... | reverse complement strand
GCCGCTCGTCAGGCTGTAGCGTTCGATGCTGGCCGAGCATCCGGATCAGCAGGTTAATACTCCATAGTCTGTAACCAACGTCATCGTGAAGGTCACTGGCAATCTTGGCCCTCAACCGCTCAATCTCGCGCTGACGGTTCCTCCTCATCCGATAGATTCCAAGCAGAACCGCGCCGGACAGGGCTGCCACCCCGATCCGGAACCAATATGTCTCCCACCAAAAAGGCCTCACCACTAATGCCACGGTTGCGCCCGTTTCATTCCAGATCCCATCATTATTGCGCGCCACCACACGGAACTTGTACCGCCGCGGGGCCAGCTTTGGATATCTTGCGGACCGGGTGGTTGTTGCTTCGCTCCATTCCGAATCCAAACCCTCAAGCAAGTACCGAAACGCGACCTTGCCCGGCGCGGTAAAACTTAATGCTGTGAATTGAAATTGGATACTGGCAGTGCCGGGCGGCACGCTGATCTCCGGGGCCAGTTGCGCGGGATCATTGCCGAGCAGCACCGCCTCGACAATCACAGGCGGAGGATCCGTATTGAGCCGCAATACGGGCTCTGCGCTGGCCACAATCCCTTTGGATGTCACAAACAGCACCCGCAGCAACGGGGCCTGGCTGTTTCGGAACATCACGCCAGGAACGCATTGAATCTGGGGCAGTCCGTCATTCCCCCCATAGGAGACCACGTCCAGAAAATCAGCCACGTCCTCGGCATAATCGTGAAGTTGCTCCTTCCAGTACCGATGGATGCCACTACTCGAACCGACCCAGAGATTTCCTTCCCTATCCGGGCAGAGCTGCAGGACAGCCTCGGACTCGAGCCTGTTCGGCCCGGGAAAATGCGAGATGCGCCCATCCTTCAAGCGACACAATCCTCCCAGGGTGCCGACCCAAAGGGTGCCATCGGCGTCGGCCTCCAATGTCTCAATCACTGAAAAGGAATAGCCATTGGTGATTGTATATGCGGCAAAGCTGCCTCCCCGCAGCATGAACAGGCCATCCCCGGTCGTTCCGATCCACAATTCCCCTTCACTTCCCTCAACCAGCGCGCTCGCACTCGCTCCCATAAGACCCCACGGTGTGTTAAAGCGTTTCACACCCTCTTCCGGGGTCACTAGATTCAGGCCGCCATTGCGCGTGGCGATCCACAGCCCCCGGTCAGACGCACATAGCGCAGTGATGCCACTGTCCGACAAGCCATCCCGTTCGCTGAACTGGCGCACACTGTTTCCGCGGATTCTGAACAAGCCATCGCTTCCGGTTCCGACCCAGATCTCGTTCGTCCGCGGGCAACAAATGGTTTGAACAATCACCCCGTCGGGCAAAGGCAACTGCCTTTCGAGACGAAACGATTCACGCTCAGCCCTGTACAGGTTCCGGCTCTCCGCCAGCATCATGGCCGTACCTTCCGGTGTCTCGAAAACGAGTGACTTTGACGCTTCGCTAACTTGCGGCGGATACGCGACCCAGTACAACTGCCGTCGCTTCACTCTATAAAGCCCGCTCCCGGCCGTGCCCACCCAAAGATTGCCCTCATTATCCTGGAGCAGCGCCGTCGCCGGGGTCGGAAATCGTGCCACCAGCAACGCCGTCAGTGAACTCTCCCCGAAAACCGCCTCAAACAGCCTGCCACCGCTGGTCGCAAAACATAACCGACCATCGGCGCCTTCCAGAAGAGCCGCGATTGCCGTGTTGTCGATTCGCGAGGCCGGCAGGACGCTGATCCGGCCCGTGTTCTCTACCCGCACCAGACCCGATGGCCCTCCCGCCCAAAGACACCGCTCTGTATCCTGGTACGCACAGAAAAACGTGTTTGTTCGCAATGCATCGCCCCCGGGCTCGTAGGGCTCCACTCGTCCAAGTCGCAGTTGATGAATCCCCTTGCGCGCCGCAAACAAAACAGAAGACCGCTGCGGCTGACTGATATGATGCACGGGACTCCCCGGAAGGAGATCACTCTGGAAGAAATTCCTGTTTCGGGAATGGCTGAGTCCAGAAGCGGTTCCCACCCACAAACTCCCCGCGGAATCTTCCCCGATGCAAAGGACAGGCTCCGCCGGGAGCCCCTCGGAGAAATCGATCGAGGTAAATCCTCCGTTGGCATATCTGGACAATCCCCCGTGTTGAGTTCCAAGCCACAACACACCCTCCCGATCCTCGCACAGGGAAAGAACGACGTTGTCCCTTAGCTCCGGATAATCCGTTGAGCGGTAAGTAGTAAATCGGACACCATCGAAACGCGCCACCCCATTGGACGTGCCTATCCACAGATACCCGTCCATGGTTTGCTCGATGGAAGTAACGTGGTTATGTGGCAGGCCAGAATCCGTTTGCCAGGATTCAACAACGAAATCTCCCTCCACCGAACGAGGCTCGGCACTGGCATGCGACAGAAAACCCGACGCCGCAAGGGCAGCCACAAGAAGCATCACCCTGTGCCGTCGCTTCCGGTACGAGGCTCTGAACGTGCCATACATCGTCTCCCATAGGTTGGGACCACGACATCGGATGACAAGATGAAAGTGAGGGGAGGCGTCTGTTCGAAGTGATAAAACGCTTCGTGCGCCAGCGGAGATGCTCGCGGTGCCGGTTTCAGTTCCTGACCGAACTCTCCCTGGAGTACATAGAAAAACCGCCGGCCCGAAGACCGGCGGTTTGTGTCAGAGAGACTGTTTACGGATTAATGGATTGCACGCGATAGAACCGCGGTCCCGCGAGGATACTCTCGTTGAAGGAGGCCGTCGTACCCGTTGCGATGATCGGGCTCCCGAGGTTTTCCCATGTGCCATCCAACGAGTCCTTCTTTTGAACCTGATAGCTTGCGCCGTTGACGGCCGCCCAGCTAATGGTCACCGTGGTGCCGGAGGATGTTGCCTTCAGAACCACCGGCGGGGCATAGGCTGTGTTGATCTGCATGGCCATAATGCCGTTGTTTGAATCCAGGCCGAACAGGTAAGTGTTCCCGCCAAAGTCCAGCGCGTTATTAGCCTCGATGCTCGAGTAGTAACTCGGGAAGATCTGCTGATCAACCAGCATTGGGCCGTAATCAAGATCGGCCACGCTGTAGATCTGCATGTTCTTGTGATCATCCCGCGACAAGCCGCCCAGCAACTTTAGCGAGTCGTTATACGCCAGCGTGGTCATCTCATACGGCATGTCCGTATAGGTCCTGAGAATGGTGCCGGTGCCAGCCTGCAAGTCATACTGAACCAGGTGCATGAGACCACCGTTGCCACCCCAGGCCTTTGTCCAGATGGTGTTTCCGGCTCCAAAGGTCACTCCGAGCCGTGCGAAGGCAGTCGCTGCACCGGGCACGAGGATCTCGTGAGGTGTGAAGGTCAGGCCATCGGTTGTCGTCAGGATACTCAACACGTTCGTGCCGGCTGTGCTCAGCAGGATCTCGGTATTCACCCCTGCGCCGCGAACGTCCATGGTGAAGCCAACATTCTTGCTTGTGCCCTGATAGAGCGTCGCAAACGGATCGCCGGAATAGGCGACGGTCGCAACAGTCGCCGGTTGGTCATCCGCGTAGCGGTAAACAACAAACGGTACGGTCGTTGGCGTTGTGGTTCTATTACCAACATAGACCACTCCGTCATCCGCCACGCCGATCTTGTTCACATAACGATTGATGCTTGGGTTTGTGTCGATCGCACTGACATCCAGCACGTGCTTGTCCGCACCCGTGAGCGCGTCCAGCACAGCAATGATGACCGGTGTCGGATTGTCCTTGTTATTGTGCGCCACCAGCAAGTTTGAGTTCGCCGGGTTGAAGGACATGCCGTACTCGTAATAATTGATGTTAAGGTACGGGCGTGTCAGCGGCGCCACCGACCAGATATTGGTCATCTGGGCCGTGTCGTAATAAGGCAGTACTTCCAGCGTTGCGGCCTGGCTGTCAACATAGCCTCCCGTTGTGCTCACGCGAGCCCAGTAATCGCCAGCTTGGCTCATCTGGATGTTTGTCAACGTCAGGCTGGACTGCGTCGCGCCAGCCAGCAAGTCGCCTTCCTTGTACCACTGATAGGTCACCGGGGTCAGAGAATCGGCGGCAACGCTGATGGTGGGGCTGCTCACGTTTTCGAAATAGGCGCCCCCAATGGGGTGGCTCACAATCACAGGCGCCGGAACGAATCCGGCGTTGATCTTGAATGCCATAACTCCGTTGTTTCCACCCATGCCAACGAGGTAGCCATTCGCGAAGTCAACATTGCCCTGATAGTTCACGTCCGGATAGTAAGTGGGGAACAGTTCCTGATCCACCCACATCGGACCTGCTTCGATATCCGAAACATTGTACACCGGGATGCTCACCGGGCTCGGCGGCGATCCGTTCTGGATGCCTGCCAGCAGGTTGTAATTACGATCATAACGGATGCCCGTGATCGAGGATGCAACGCTGCGATTGCCAGTGAGTGGATACGTCTTCTTTACGAAGCCAGTGCCCGCGACGAGATCAAACTCGCAAAGAATCAGGTTACCGACACTCTTGCCCCAGAACGTGTTCGTCCCGGGACCCCAGTCAATGCCAAGGCGCGCGAATTTGTCCGGAGCATCCGGAATGGTGATTGCCGTGGACGTGAACTGGCCATACTCGTTGGCCTGCAGGATCGCAACGGTCCTGCTGGACTTGTTATACGCACCGGAGCCAAGAATAATCTGCGCGTTGGTCAGGTTGCCTCGGACCGCCATCGCAATACCCCAGGTAACATCAGCCGGCGTTTGGCCATTGCCGGGATCGCCACTGTAAAGCGACGGACCCACCTCACCAATGGTCGGGTTCGGGCCGTCATGCAGAATCCCATCAATCCTGAAAGGATTGCTGACGGTGTTCGCGCTCAGGTTGCAAAGATACACGGTACCGTCATCCGCCACGTCCACTTTGTTCCAACCGCTGCTGATCGGCAGCAACGGAGAGTAATCAATGTAATGCTTCTCAGCGCCGGTGGTGCCGTCGAGCACAACGATCATGTTGGTGGGAATCTGCCGCGTCAGCACAATGACGTTGGTGTTCACCGGATTGATGGCAAGCCCGTACACCGTGTAGTTGGTCGGAACGTAGGGACGGGTCAGAGCTTCAATCGTCCAAATGTTGTCATACTGCGCGGTGCGGTTACCACGCACCGGGTTTGAAACCAAAGCAGGGTTGCTGGTCGCGCTCCCGGACGAGTTCGTCGCCACCAACCGGTAAGATCCCACATCATTTGTCGAGACGCTCGGCAAAACCAGACTGTTCGCCGTGGCTCCGGGAATATCCACACCCTCGAACTGCCACTGGTAATATAGTGGCTGAGTTCCATAGGCATTTCCCGTAAGCACCCAACGCGCACCCTCCCATAGGGAGGGCGTGTTCGCCGGATGCGCAACGAACTGCGGCGGGAAAATGATTCCACCGTGTAACGTATAAGCTTGAATTCCATTGTTTGTTTCGAGCGCGAACAACAGGCCATCTTTCATGTACATAGCCCCTACGAAGTTGCCGTTCGCATTGGCAGCCGGCATTGCCTTGCTAACATCCGTCTGAATGGGATTCGCCGGATTCGAGATATCATAAAGCATGAGCTTGTGGTTGGTCGTGTCGATGATAGCCAGAAGGTTCTTTGTCAGGTCAACCGCCAATGGACCACCAGGAGTCAATACGGTGCCCCCCGGCAGGGTGTAAATCGGCACGTTTAGATTCACTGTCGCGGTTCCGGCCCCGATGTTCAGGCTGTAGCGCTTGAGGTTCTTGCTAGGCTGTTTGGCCCAGAAGGTGTCTCCATCGCCCCAGGCCAATCCCCAACGAGTGTCGGATGCATCGCCATCTGTCGTGATTTTCTGCGCCGTAAACGTCAACCCGTCGGTCGTCGTCAGCAACGCCATCTTCTGGTTCAGAGTACCCAGCAGGATTTGGGTCCCTGCTCCAGTTCCACGAATCGCCATGGAATCACCAAAACGGTGTGGGCTGGCGCCATTGGTGTCGCCAAGTGAGGGATCGCCAACATAAGCTACAGTCGGCATCGCTGACTCATTCGCCCACCGGTAAAGCTTAAAGGGTACTATAGGATTCGTGGCCGCGGTCGTCAGGTTGCAGACGTAGATTACACCGTCTGCGGTCACGCTTACCATGTTGATCGGGAAGGTGCCGTTCGTAATCATGACGGAATCGTAGGGCAACGTTCCCAGAGTCGCTCCCGTCGCGCTGTCCAGGATGTAAATCGCATTGGTCTGCCCTGGCAACGGAGATCGGCTCGCCACCAGCAGGTGCCCTGTAACAGGGTTATAGGTCATGCCGCGAGTCAGGTGATTCGTCGGATTAATGAATATGTCCGGTGCTGCGGCTATGCTCCATGTGTTCGTAAGGGCATAGGTCTGGGCGTTGAGGCTTTGGACAAGTCCAACGCCGGCAAACACGAGCGCCAGAAGAAGCGTTCTTAGGATCAGTATGGGTTTTTTGAGAGGAGTTTGATCTGGTTTTTTCATAATTTATCCTACGGTCTCTTTCTTTTACCGGAAGACTACCCTCCCCGGCAATGACGCATATGCGTCATTGTGCCCATTTCGGTGCCATGCGCTATATTAGGGTGAATGAACTGCAAAGGAAGCAATACGCCTGGCTCGCCAATCCCCGACGCAGAAACTCGCGCTCGGCGCGGTTTCACATTGATCGAACTGCTGGTTGTCATCGCCATCATCGCAATCCTGGCAGCGATGCTCCTGCCCGCGCTTTCCCGCGCCAAGTCGAAGGCGCAGACCATTCGCTGCCTGAACAACGCGAAGCAACTCCAAATCGCCTACGAGCTATACGCCACAGATAACGGTGACCGGCTCATGGACAATTCCGTTACCGGCGTGGTCAGCCCCGGTGTCAAGGCATGGATTCAGGGCAACGTTCAGGATTATACTGCCGGCTACGAGGACCACCCCAAATTGGGAGTGCTCTTCCCCTACAACGCTTCCCTCGGCATTTACCGATGCCCGTCCAGCAAGGCATTCGTGCGCGGATCGGGTTGGGGTGGCGGCGTGCAGGTCCCTCATAACCGCGCCTATTCGGTCTCCGTCTGGCTCGGCGGCAGCGTCAACGTCTCGAACATCGTCATGAAGTACTCCGGCGTTCGCAACCCGTCCCGCACCTCGGTTTTCATCGAGGAGAATCAGGTCAGCATTGATAATGGAGCCATCGGTTTTCAACGGCTAGGGCAGCCGTTGGTTTGGAACCTTCCTTCCAACCGGCACGATAGCGGATGCAGCTTTTCTTTCCTGGACGGTCATGCTGAAACATTCCGCTGGCGCGGCCCGCGCCTCCGGGAGCTCAATGCGCAATACGGCGCGGACGACTCGCGTTCTCAGCGTCCCAGCGCCGGCACAAACCCGCTCCACAGCCAGGCTTGGGATCCCAATGACGTGGATCACATCAAACTGGCGGAAACAGCGCCCGAACTTTGAGCCGAGAAGCCTGGCGCATTGCGCTGGACAATTTTTTCCAATGACGCGTACGCGTCATTGTGCCAGGGAGGTAACCGTGGTTTATCGTGGGGAAAATGAAAAGCAAGCCGGATAGTATTCTGCGCTCGCCGACATGGCGCCGGCGGCCCTCGGGCCGCCGGGCTTTCACTCTCATTGAACTGCTGGTGGTTATTGCCATCATCGCAATCCTGGCGGCCATGTTGCTGCCGGCGTTGTCCCGCGCCAAAATGAAGGCTCAAACCATTCGCTGCATGAGCAACACGAAGCAACTGCAGCTTGCGTACGAGCTCTATTCGACAGACAACGGGAACAACGTCATGGATAACTCCGTCACCGGAGTGGCCAGCCCCGGCGCAAAGTCCTGGATCAAAGGCAATGTCCAGGAATACACAAACGGCTACGAAGACCATCCCAGGGAAGGCGCGCTGTTCGCATACAACTCATCGCTTGGTATCTACCAGTGCCCGGCAAGCAAAGCCTTTGTTAAAGGCGCCGGTTGGGGCGGAGGAGCCCAGATCCGGCACAATCGCAGCTATTCCGTCTCCGTCTGGCTCGGCAGCAACTTGACTCCGCCCGATCTGATCGCGCAGAAATACTCCGCAATTCAGAATCCATCAACAACCTCGGTTTTTATCGAGGAAAACCAGATCAGCATTGATAACGGCGCCATCGGTTTCAACAGAACAAACGTTTCTGGCGTCTGGAATCTTCCCTCCAACAGGCATGGTGACGCCTGCAACTTATCTTTTCTGGACGGCCACGCCGAGACGTTCCGATGGCGCAGCGGCCGCCTCAAGGAATTGAACACGCAATACTCGGCCGACGACTCAAGGTCGCAACGCCCTTCAGCCGCAACAAATCCGCTCCACAGCCAGCCCTGGGACGCAAGCGACCCCGATTTCTTCAAGCTCGCCCTGACCGCGCCCGTGCTTCATTAGGGGCGAAAGCCCCAGCCAGGCACAAACATCAAGGCCCTACTTCACGACAGTTTTCCTCCGCGACCCATTCTATCCAATCGGCGCGGGATCATCGAGGGCACTCTCAACTCAAAACCAAAAACCAAAGGCAGTGAAGGATTAGAATTGCTTTTGGCCGGCTGCAGGATCAATTTTCACTTGGCGTTGCGGATGCGCCGGGACGACACGATAAACGTCAAATGAAACATGCCTCTTCCAAGATCCGGGTGCAGTCCGGTTCGGGCCGCGGGTTCACACTCATCGAGCTGCTGGTAGTCATCGCGATCATTGCCATCCTGGCGGCCATGCTGCTGCCAGCCTTGAGCCAGGCAAAAGAGAAATCAAAGCGCGTTGCGTGCATCAGCAACCTGAGACAGGTCGGCATCGCCAGCCTGACCTATGCGACCGACAACGACGATCGGGTCGTCCCGGCCGGTTACTATTCGACTCCGCTGCAGTTCAATGAGGGCGAAGCTTCCCTGGAAGCCTGGCGCCAACTGGGGTTGAGTGTGACCCAAACAAACGGCAAAAGCGCCTGGGGGTGTCCTAATCGCCCGCAGTTCCCCACCTACGATCCCACTTACAAGCAGTTCCTGATCGGCTACCAATACTACGGTGGCATTACCAACTGGAAGAACAACCTGGGTTCTTTCCCCTCTGCCAGCCCTGTGAAAACCGCGTCCTCCAAACCGTACTGGATGCTCGCGGCGGATGTGGTCGCCAAACCTGACGGGGTTAATTGGAACGTTGTGGTTGGCCCGGACAGCGGCTGGGCATCTCTCCCCGCCCACAAGGTCCCCAGCACAGGCGGTCCCGCAGGCGGCAACGAGGTTTTTATTGATGGCTCGGCGCGCTGGGTAAAGCTCGACCAGATGCTCTTCGTCCACTCATGGAGCGTCAAGCGCAAGCTTTTTATCCACCAGGAACATTTGGGAGATCTGGAACCGCGGCGAGCTGACCTCGAGCGGGCGGACTGAGTGAAGAGTTTTCTGACCGCCTGAAACCGCAACATTCGACGGCCCTGTGCCTGCAACAGCCTGTGGGCGAGCACATAAAAAAGCCGACATTCAGATTGCAAACAGCGCCACTGATTCACCAGACTCGAAGCCGTGCAACTCAAACCTCTCCGCATCAGCCTGATGCTCTGCGCCGGAGTGCTGACCATCCAGGCGGCCACTGATTTTGGCCACGCAGATTTTAGCCACCCGGATTTCTTTCCCATTCTGCCATGGAGCCCGGTCCATCAATGGGACGGATCGGCCCGCGACAACCGGATTCATGGGCTTGCCAGCATCGCAGAGTGCGGTTTTAACATGGCCGGTTTTGTCCATGCAAAGGACCTTCCCGAGTGCGAACGACTGGGACTCGGCGCCATCCTGTTTCCCGCCGCCGCCGGATTGTCCGCGCGGTATCATCGCGAGTGGTCACGCCTGAGCGACGAGGAAATCGATCTCCGCGTTAAAAAGATCATCGAGGCTTCGGGATCCAGCCCGGCAATCGCAGGTTACTTCATCGCGGACGAACCGGGGCTTGGCGCCTTTCCAGCCCTTGGCAAAGCGGTCGCAGCCGTCAGGAAATACGCACCGGGTAAATGGGCATACATCAATCTGTTCCCTAATTACGCAACATTGGGCGCCACCAACACGTCGCAGTTGGGCGCCGCCACTTACGAGGATTACCTGGAACGCTTCATTTCCGAGGTGCGCCCACAGGTGCTCAGTTACGACAACTACATGGTGCAGTATTCCAACGACCTGGATCTGCACGACCGTGCTGCATCCTATTTTCTGAACCTGGCGCAAGTTCGCCGCGCCGGAATAAAGCACAACCTGCCGTGCGTTCAAATCGTAGCTTCCAACCAGCTTCGGCGGGGACGTCCGATTCCCACGCCCGCCAACCTGCGGTTGCAGGCTTACACTACGCTGGCGGCCGGATACCGTGGCGTGAGTTGGTACAATTATTACGGGAGGCAGTACAACTATGCTCCCGTGGATGCCTCCGGTCAAAAAACAGAGACATGGAATTACCTGCAAGCCGTGAACCGGGAGGTGCAGGCTCTGACCCCAACGCTCCGGAAGTTGCGAGCCAAGGGCTTTTATTTTACCGCTCCCGCGCCAGAAAAGAGTTTGCCCCTCCTGCCCGGCACAGTCGTAACAGGCATCACCTCCACCACACCCATGATGGCCGGCGAGTTTGAAAACAGCGCCGGCGAGGCTTGGGTGCTGCTGGTAAATCTGTCACTGGCTCAATCCGCCCGGTTCACTCTCCAGACGACCTCTACACGTTCGTGGGCCAGGGTCTCCGCTGTTGACGGGGAATTGAGGCCTTTCCAGGCCGATTCGGACGGCCACTGGCTAGCCCCGGGCGCGGGCGTCTTGTTGCGCCAAACAACGAATCAAACCGAACACTGAACCTGGAATAGACCCTGCATGCTTTTCTCAACTGCTTTTATGAAAAAGACTTCGTGGACCCTGCTGGCTCTAGTGGCATCCACATGCCTCACATCAACCGCCGCCCCGTTAACCACCGCGTTCACCTACCAGGGGCGTCTGACCCAGGACACCTCTTTTGCCTCCGGAGTTTACGATCTGAAACTCACCTTGTACGATGCGGCCAATGGAGGCTCGATCGCAGGCGGTCCCGTAACAAACCTGGCCATCCAGGTGACCGATGGCCTGTTCACGACCGCGTTGGATTTCGGAAGGGTGTTCACCGATGAGAACAACAAGTGGCTCGAAATCCAGGTTCGTCCGAGCGGAGCTGGTCCTTTCATCCCACTAAACCCACGTCAGTTCGTTGGCGCAGCGCCTTACGCGCAATACGCCCCAAACGCCGGGTCCGCCACGATGGCCGGCAGCGTTGTCAACGGAGCCATCACGACCTCGATGCTCGCTGATGGGGCAGTCACCACCGGCAAGATCGGACCGGGTGCTGTAACACGCACGAACATCGATGACGGCGGGAAAACTGCATATGAAGAGTTCCTCGGCCCGGCCGGAACAGTAGGCGTCGTCTCCACACCCCCGTTTCGCTCACTCGCTCTGTTCCCGGTTGCAACGGCGCCATCCATCGAGTTCCGTCTGAACGCCACCACCCTCGGAACGGTGGTCGGTTTCACTGGCCGGGAGGCGATGTCGGAACCGTACGAATTCGCGGTAGAGGTCACATTGCCGCATCCTGAGTTGACACCAGAAGCTCAGGTCGGCAGCCCAGCCCGTGTCCTCTTTGCCAGGAATGGCCGCTCGACCGTTTACGCGGGCCTGGTGACCGCTTGTGCGCTGGCATCCTACGACGGCACAAATGCGCTCTACACCTTCCGCATTCAGTCTCCTCTCTCCTTGCTCGCGCTTTCTTCCAATTACCGGATCAACCGGGATATTTCCGTTCCGGCTTTGGTATCGCAGCTTTACCAGGACAGGACGTCATTTCCCGCAACGCTTCCGCTGACGACCTATTCGCAAAAGACATCCATAACCCAAATGGGCGAAACGGACCTGAGTTTTGCCAGCAGCCTGCTCGAAGCGGAAGGCATCTTCTATTTTTTTGAACAGAGCGGCAATCCCCCGGCCCTGATCCTCGGAGACTCTCCGGCTTCCTACCTGGCTTCTGCGACCCCTTCTTTGCGGTATTACGGGGAATTCGGCCCGGGCGTCTCATCAGGCGCCGAGTTCATCCGGACTTTCCATAAAGCGACCCATCAATCGACGCAACAATCCACCCTCAAGAGTTACAACTTTCTGAACCCTTTGCTCTCGCTTCTCTCGCACGCGGAAAGCCCCGTTGGAACCGGTGAGAAGGTTTATTTCGGGGGCTATACGACCGCCTCTGAGGGCGATCGGCTTGCAGCCATTCGCCAGGAGCGTCCCCATGCGGAACGCGCCCCAATGGCAGGCTCAAGCACGGCGCCCGACCTGCGGCCCGGCCACACCTTTGTCCTGGACGACCGCACCGACTCCGAGCTCGGCGGCGCCTATGTTGTAACGGCTGTAAGACATGCCGCTTTTCGCCGGCTCACAAACAATGTTCCCACTTTCTTCTACGGAAATGAATTTGAGGTTATCCCTGCTGGAATCCCCTTCCGCCCAGCTCTCAAAACGCCCAGGCCAAACACCCCGCCCCACACGGCAGTGGTAACCGGTCCGGCCGGGGAGGAAATTTATACGGACTCCCAGGGTCGCGTGAAGGTGCGTTTTCATTGGGACCGCTACAGCCCCGATGATGAAACATCAAGCGCCTGGGTGCGGGTAATGACTCCCTTTGCGGGCAAGGGCTGGGGCATGCACTCGGTTCCGCGCGTGGGAGAAGAGGTTGTCGTCTCCTTCCTGAACGGTGATCCTGACGACCCCGCCATTACAGGCGCGCTCTACAACGGACGGAACAATCCTCCGTATTCGCTCCCGGACGACAAAACCCGGAGTGGCATCAGGACCCGCTCATCCCCGGGCGGAGCGGGCTACAACGAAATTCGTTTCGAAGACAAGGCCGGTCTCGAGGAGTTGTTCGTAAAGGCGCAGAAGGATCTTGGTATTCATGTCGGCCACGACACGACGGTCACAATCACAAACGACCTGGCATTATCCGTGGGCGGCAACGCCAGTTTCGGAGTTGCCAATGATTTTGTGATATCGGCCGGCCGTGGCATCGGGATGAATGCGCCAAACAACCCGTCCGTCGCCCTGAATGTTGGCGGCACCGTGGCAGCCACTCTGTTTCAGGGTGGTGGCGCCGGATTAACCAGTCTGCCCGCAGGGGCGCTCACAGGCGCCATCAGCGATGCACGCCTATCAGCGAACGTTGCCCTGCTTGGCTCCTCTCAGACTTTCACTGCGCCAAAGACTTTTGCGGGCGTAACGACTTTGAATAATGTCGTCCAGGTTCATCAAAGTGTTTTTATGAACGATGCGGAAATCCAGTTTCGAGGCGACAGGTTCCACGGTCTGGGCTGGTACGGCGATCCGAAGTTGTTCAACGGCGTGAACGTGAACGGTCCGGTGCTTTATGGAAACTCCGGAGGCGGGCTGGGCACGGTGGACGGCGCCGCCACCAACCTGGTTGCTGTTTGGACTTCGACGGGTAGGGTCGGGATTGGCACTGCCGTTCCCTCGCACCTCCTGCACGTGCATAGCACCGCAACAACAAACACCGTCCGCCTCACCGGGCCCGGGGTGAACGGAGCGGGAGCCAAAATCAATTTTGGCGATGCCGAGTATGTCAACCTCCACGAAGTAACCGACGATTGCCTCAGGATTCAGGCCACGCGGTTGGGCATCGGCCGCACACCCACCGCAAACAGACTCGAACTCGAGGGCGAGGCATCCAAAACCAGCGCAGGCGGCTGGCTCGCAAACTCCGATGCTCGTATCAAGACCGATATCCTCAGCATCACAAACGCCCTGAATACATTGAGCAAACTGCGGCTGGTCAGCTTCCGCTATAGCGATCCATACCGCGCGGCCCACCCATCCCTGGAAGACAGGCGGTATTTGAACGTTCTTGCGCAGGAATACCAAACAGTCTTTCCGGACGACGTCCGGGGCAGCGGTGAATACCTTTCCACCGGAGAGGAAATCCTTCAGGTTGATCCCTGGCCAATCACAATCTACACCGCCGCAGCCGCCCAGGAGCTTGGCCGAAAAGCGGAATCCCAGGGCCGCGAGATTCAAGAACTCAAAGCACAAAACGAAGCCCTCCAGCAAAGACTCTCCGCCCTGGAACGGCTTCTCGGCTCCGCAGCAGGAAGTAACTGAACCCGACAAGACACCCATCCATTAAAGCGCTGTTCAGCCAACGATAGCTTCAGTCTCCCTCCCGGCTATGCTGGCGGCTTTTTTACATCGATGCGAAACTAATCCACTGTCCCGGTTTTATACACTGTGTCAGGTGCGCGTCCGATTCCGGGACAGTCGGGGAGAATGGTGTGGCCGCCTTGCCGGTTGCAAGGCGCGGGGTCCGTTAAAAAACGGATACTCCGCAGGGCCTTTCCCGGTTGCGAGGGCGGACGCAAATCTGATACATGTAAGGATGCGGTTGGCAGAGGGCAATGAGTGAACCGAAGCAATAATAATAACCGCCCTTTGCCGGGTTCACGCCGCAGAAAAACGAAACAAATGAAAACCAATACCTCCAGAAGCGGGGGATTCACACTGGTGGAAATCATGATTGTTGTGGCCATCATCGGCCTGTTGGCGACGATCGCGATTCCCAACTTTGTCCGAGCCCGCACCCAGGCACAGATGAACGCCTGTATCAGCAACTTGCGCCAGATTGACGGCGCGGTGCAGACATGGGCGCTCGAAACCAAGCAGTCGGACGACGCCCAGGTGGCCTTCACAGCGATTGCGCCATACCTCAAAAACGCGGTGGTCTGCCCCAGCGGTGGCAAGAACTTCGGCGACAGCTATAATCTTGGCACTGTGGCAGATAAGCCGACGTGCAAGAAATCGCCCGACACGCACAAACTGCCCGACGACACGCTCAACTGAACGTCGGCATCACTTGAACTCACAGAAGCCCGGGACCGTAATCCCGGGCTTTTGCTTTTCGTGGATGATACGACACACCGCTTCGATAGGTCGTTACTCGAGACAAACCCCCGTTTAGAGGTTTCCTGTTCTCCCCGCCTCTCACAATCATCTCTTGGCATTCGATGTGCTACCTCACGACCTGCGGTTGCGACAGGCAATCAGTGAACGGAAAACGTCATAATCATAACCCGCCTGCCGCTTCGTTCACGCCGCAATAGAAAAGGTCAGATAGAATGAAAAGAACAGCTCGTAAGTCAGGTTTCACCCTCGTTGAAATCATGATCGTTGTCGCGATCATCGGCCTCCTGGCCGCCATCGCCATCCCGAACTTCGTGCGCGCTCGTGAGACGTCGCAGAAGAACGCCTGCATCAATAACCTCCGCCAGATTGATGGCGCAGTGCAGCAATACGCCCTGGAAAACAAGTTGGGCACCAACAGCACCGTCACGTTTGCTGACATCGACGACTATATGAAGAACGAAGTTCTCTGCCCGCAAGACGGCGCCGAGACATTCGCGACCAGCTACGGTGACTCGCTGTCCGTCAGCGACAAGCCC
>ERZ1645192.2410-NODE-2410-length-15503-cov-10.593928_pt1 | contig 15503 bp, 15 predicted proteins | sample MGYA00575354_ERZ1645192 | MGnify/ENA primary metagenome ERZ1645192 (study PRJEB40844, sample SAMN11349763) | freshwater sediment metagenome | isolation source: river sediment | host: Sediment | place: India: Faizupur Khadar , New Delhi | collected 2017-02-21 ... | reverse complement strand
TACCATTTCCAGGTTTCCTGACTATTTTTATGCAAAAATAGAAAATGAAAGAAATAGAACGCAAATTCCTGGTCCGGAAGGAGTTTTTCACCCCCACCGGCTCCCGGACCATCATGAAGCAGGGCTATCTGTCGGTGGATCCCGACCGGGTGGTGCGGATTCGCACGGAAGGCGACCAGGCCTGGATCACCATCAAGGGCCGGATGGAAGGCATCACCCGACCCGAATTTGAATACCAGATCCCCGTGGAGGAGGCCGAAATCCTCTTGCGGCTGGCCCTCTTTCCGCCGGTCGAAAAAATCAGACACCGCATCACCGTAGAGGCCACCCTCTGGGAAGTCGACGAATTCCTGGGCGCCAATGCCGGTCTATGGATGGCAGAAGTGGAACTAAAAGAGGAGAACCAACCCTTCAGCCACCCCACCTGGCTCGGCGACGAGGTTACCCACGACCGGCGATATTTTAATGCTCAGCTCGCCCAGCACCCCTTCTCCACCTGGAAAGAGTGAACCGGAAAACGGAAACCCTCACACGATTCCGGCCGTCCTCCATTATACCTTAATCGGACCCTTTTCATTCAAACCTGAACCCGGCCAGATGACCCTGGCTCATCCTCCCTGGCAAGATGTGTCACGCTAACCACTCCTCACAGACAACAAATGAGGTCCCTAACAACAATTGTTACCATAAAAAATGGTCCCCCTTCGTTTTTAATCATCATTTAACTTATTTTAGATGCCATAAGAGCATGACCTGGCTGATTAAAATATTCCGCTTCTACTATGAGGGTTTCCGCAATATGACCGTGGGGAAAACCCTCTGGCTGATTATCCTCATCAAACTCTTCATCCTCTTTGCCGTCTTCCGGCTTTTCCTGTTTCCCGATTTCCTCGGCCAACGGTTTAAAAGCGATGAAGAGAAAAGCGAATACGTGATCGAACAGTTCAACCGGCAACGGAAATAAGGACGACTCCCCATGGCTCAACCACCAGGGAAAACACCCTCCGGAATAGCTGCCACGGGAATAGAATACAACAACGCAACACCAAACAACAAACTACAGGCATATGGAAGAAGCACTGGTTAACTGGTCACGGGCGCAATTCGCCCTGACGGCCATGTATCACTGGATCTTTGTCCCCCTCACCCTCGGGCTGTCGTTCATCATCGCCTTTATGGAGACGATCTACGTGCGCACCGGGGATGCAGAATGGAAAAGAATCACCAAATTCTGGATGACCCTCTTCGGCATCAACTTCGCCATCGGCGTGGCCACAGGCATCATCCTCGAGTTCGAATTCGGCACCAACTGGTCCAACTACTCCTGGTTCGTGGGCGATATCTTCGGCGCTCCTCTGGCCATTGAGGGCATCCTGGCTTTCTTCATGGAAAGCACCTTTATCGCCGTCATGTTCTTCGGATGGAACAAGGTGAGCAAGCGGTTCCACCTCCTCTCCACCTGGCTGGTGGCCGTGGGCGCCAACCTCTCGGCCCTCTGGATCCTGGTCGCCAACGCCTGGATGCAGAATCCCGTGGGAACCCGCTTCAACCCCGATACCGCCCGCAATGAAATGACCAACTTTTGGGACGTCCTCTTCTCTCCCGTGGCCATCAACAAATTTCTCCATACCGTTCAATCAGGATTCGTCCTGGCCTCGGTCTTCGTTATCGGTATCAGCGCCTGGTACCTGATGAAAAAACGGGAAGAACAGCTCGCCAAACGAAGCATGCTGGTCGCCGGGGTATTCGGACTGGTCATGTCAGTGCTGTTGATCCTCAGCGGTGACATGTCGGCACGCCTCATGGCCCACCACCAACCCGTGAAATTCGCCGCCATGGAAAACCTCTACGAAGGACAAACCAACGCCCCCCTGGTGGCCGTCGGCCTGCTGCGTACCAACCCCGACCTGACCGACCATAAAAAAGAGGACTTCATCATGAAGATCGAAATACCCAACTTCCTCTCTTACATGGCCTTCCTCGATGCCAACGCCTACGTCCCCGGCATCAAAGACCTCATCCACGGCAATCCCGAACGCGGCATCATCTCCACTGCCCAAAAAATAGAAAAAGGAAGAACCGCCGTGGCCGCCCTTAAAAGCTTCAAGGATGCCCACAAAGCCGGCCATACCGCCGCCGCCGACAGCGCCCTTGCCCTGCTCACCACCAACTACCCCTACTTCGGCTATGGCTTCCTCCAAAATGAACACGACGCCATCCCCCCCATCCAACTCACCTTTTACTCCTTCCGCATCATGGTCGGACTGGGATTTCTCTTTGTCCTGCTATTTGCCACTACCCTTTATCTCCTCCGGAAAAAGAAAATGAATGGCCAGAAATGGTTCGGCCTCACGGCCGTCACTATGATTCCCCTGGCCTACCTGGCCACGCAGATGGGATGGATCGTGGCCGAAGTGGGCCGGCAGCCCTGGGTCATCCAGGACCTCATGCCCACCCAGGCCGCCGTCTCCCAGATCAACACCAGCGCGGTGCAACTGACCTTTGTCTTGTTTGCCATCACCTTCACCATCCTGCTCATCGCCGAAATCCGCATCATGGTGAAACAAATCCATAAAGGACCCAAGGAAGGAGGAACCAAATAATGTTCGAAAATCTCTCTCATCTCACCCTGCAGCACTACTGGTGGGCCATCATCTCCCTCCTCGGTGCCCTGCTCGTCTTCCTGCTCTTCGTTCAGGGAGGCCAAACCCTGATCTACCGTCTCGGAAAAACAGAGACCGAAAGAACCCTGATTATCAACATTTTCGGAAGAAAATGGGAGTTCACCTTTACCACCCTGGTCACCTTCGGAGGCGCCTTCTTCGCCGCCTTCCCCCTCTTCTACAGCACCAGCTTCGGCGGCGCCTACTGGGTCTGGATGATCATCCTCTTCGCCTTCATCCTCCAGGCCGTCTCCTATGAATTCCGCTCCAAACCAGGCAATTTCCTCGGAAAGAAAACCTTCGAAGCCTTCCTCTTCATCAACGGACTGGTGGGCACCATCTTCCTCGGAACCGCCGTAGGCACCTTCTTCACCGGATCACAATTCTCTGTCAATGACATGAATTTCTCACAATGGGAAACGGCCACACACGGACTGGAGGCCGCACTCAACGTGCAGAACCTGGCGCTCGGACTGGCCCTCTTCTTTCTGTCGCGAACCCTGGCCACCCTCTTCATCATCCAGAATGTACACCATACCGACATCATCACCCGCGCCCGGAAACAACTGCTCCAGGATGCCATCCCCTTCCTGGTTTTCTTCCTTACCTTCACCATCATGCTCCTGCTCAAACAGGGCTTTGCCGTGAACCCGGATACCGGCGAAGTCTTCATGCAACCATATAAGTACTTCCATAATCTCATCGAAATGCCTGTGGTGGGCATCCTCTTCCTGGTGGGCGTGGTGCTGGTGCTGCTGGGGATCTTCCGCACCGCCTTCTGTTTCGAGAAATGCAGCGACAAGGGCATCTGGGGCGCCGGTATCGGCACCGTGCTTACCGTCTTCGCCCTTTTCCTCACCGCCGGCTTTAACCATACCGCCTTCTACCCCTCAACCTTCGACCTGCAGGACTCACTCACCATCCAAAACAGCTCATCCAGCCATTACACCCTTACCGCCATGAGCTATGTCTCCCTCCTGGTCCCTTTTATCCTCGCTTACATCTTCTATGCCTGGAAGTCCCTGACATCCAAAAAAATAGACCAGAAGGAACTCGAGGAGGAAGGACATGTATATTGATTATCCTGCCGCGTGGTTCATATATTAACTGACATTTCCGGAAGCACCCGGAAGGTATAAACCCGGGGTATGGCCCGGCCACATAATATTTTGTTAAAGAAGAGCATTGGCAAGGTATTTGCTACCATTTTGCTCACGTGGAATGGTCCATTTCTATGGTTTATTATACCATTTCCCTTATTTTTGCGTTTTCAAAGCAATGAAATCCGTTGAATAATGAGAGGAAAGTACTTTGCAGCACTTGCCCTGCTGTTGATGTTTAACCTGCCCCTTTCGGCCCAGACCGGTCCGGAGAACGGCGCAGAATATGCCGATTCCCTCAGCTTCAATCTCCAGCTGATGAAACGGTATCTTTCACAGGGGAGTAAATGGTATTTTACCGATCCGGTGGCCGAAAAACGACTGTCCGGACTGATGCATTTTATTGAGGATGAGCCCTTAGACTCTATTCTCAATTACCTGAACCGGAAAGTCGTCAACGACACCCTCCCCCTGATCGCCCGCAAACCCTGGGATGCCCCCGACTCCCTGAAACTGCGCGGCTATATACCCCATAAGGAATTGGTTCACCAACTGGAAACCATCGTGCAGGAGGTCACTCAGGAATATGCCCAGCGGCCGGTGGCCGTTCCCGAAGAACTGATGCGCCAAACCCTGGAGAAGGTACACACCATCTCCCCCGGGGAAGGCATGCAACTCTTCAACGATGGCATCTACCATCTGCCCGACTCCCTTAAAATCCTCGATGCCATTCCAGAGGATATGGTCCAGTCACCCGGCGACTTCCGCCGCATCCTGGCCCTGGACAGCGCCCGCAGTCGCTTCGTGGAACAGAAAAGACTCCGCTACAACGACTCCGTGATGAATGTCGCCCGTAAGAAAGTGACTGACAACTACCGCCACCAACTGACCCAGGAACGCATCCAAATGCTCCAATCCCAGAAGATAGAATCGGTCAAACGCAACAACTACCAGGTCCTTAAGTTCCACAACGACCAGGCCATCCTGGCTGCCAACGATTCCATCATGCGTTCAGCGACCTGGCTGGCGGGCTTCGCTGACCTCATCGACAACACCACCATCCATCTGACCAACCTGAGTAACGCCTCTTCTCCCCTGGTCCTGAGCAATGCCGGAAAATTCTTCACCCGCGTTTGGCTCAAAAACCAACAAAACGACTCTCTCTCCGTCCTGGTCCAAAATACCGGCAAACGAACCCTCCAACTGGTCATTGAGGACGGGGTGACCTTCTCCAGGTTCCGTCAGCAGTCGGTTAAGGATTTTGACTTCACCACCCTCAATACCCCAGCCAAAAACCTCGATAAAATCGAACGCCGGTACCAGGCCTATACCCCCTGGACCATCGGAGGCGACGGTACCACCCAGTTCACCCAAACCCATATCAACGACTACTGGAAAAAAGGGGGAAGCAGCGCCCTCTCCATCCTGGTCGTCGCAAAGGGTTTCGCTAACTTCTCCTCCGAGAAAATCAAATGGGAGAACAATATAGAGGTGCGCAACGGCTGGGTGAAGCCCGGAAAAGATAAAATCCAGAAAAATGACGACAAATTCGAAATAGCCTCCCGCCTGGGCATCAGTGCTATCCAGAAATGGTACTACAGCACCGAAGCCAACTTCCAAACCCAATTCTTCAACGGGTACAAATACCCCAACCGTGAAAATGCCATCTCCGGGTTCCTGGCCCCAGGCCGCTTCCTCTTTAAGGTGGGGATGGACTATAAACCCAACAAAAACTTCTCCCTTTTCATTTCACCCATCACCTCCAAAAGCGTCTTTGTCTCCGACACCGTCGAATTTGACAAATCGAGTTTCGGCATTAAACCCGGGAAAAAAGCCTATTGGGAACCAGGTCTCAACACCGACATGAAATTCACCAAAAGCTTCACCTCCATTATCTCCTTCGAAACCAAATACCGGATGTTTGTCAATTACCTGCATCCCTTTGACCAGTTCGACATCGAATGGGAAAATACCCTTAACCTGCAATTGACCGATCATATCAGGGCTACGGTGATGGCACACTCCATCTACGACAGCAAAATCCTCTTTGACCGCCTCGACAAGAGCGGTAAACCCGTCCTGGATGCCGCAGGTAACAAAATCAGGGAACCCAAACTGCAGTTCAAGGAGTTCTTAAGCATTGGCTTCTCCTACAAGATCAACCGCCGGGTGGTCAGGGCAAGGGAAATCAAGCATTAAAGAGTCGGGAATCCTGAATAAAGGAATCTTAAATCTTAAGTCGGAAGTCGGAAGTCAGGAATGAATCGGATTCCGGAGTGCGGGTCAGCGGAGGAGCATTTCGGTGATGAGAAAGAGGGCATAAAGCACGCTGGCCACCCCGTTCAGAGTAAAGAAAGCCAGATTGACGCGGCTCAGGTCATCCGCCCTGACCAGTAGATGCTGGTAAAAAAGAAGTCCTACGAAGAGAAGAGCCCCCATCCAGTGGATCCACCCACCCCGTAACAGGAGCGCCAGAAAAAGCACCAGCAGGGCGGAAAGGATATGAATGATCCAGGAAAAGCGCAGCGCCCTTTTCTTCCCCAGAAGTGCAGGAATCGACTTGAGATGAAGCTCCTTGTCAAACTCCTCATCCTGGAGGGAATAGATGATATCAAAACCACTGACCCAGAAAAAGACAATGGCGCTCAGCACCATAGGAGGCCAGTCGAAGCGTGAGGTCACGGCCAGGTAAGCCCCAATGGGAGCAATGGACAGTCCCAGGCTAAGCACAAAATGGGAAAAGGAGGTAATTCTTTTGGTATAGCTGTAAAAAAGCACCACGAAAAGGGCCACGGGGGAGAGGTAAAAACAAAGGGGATTGATCAGCCAGGTGGCCAGGATAAAAAGAAGGGCATTCCCCACCACGAACAGGAGGGCGGCCCGGGGAGCAATCACACCGGCAGGAATCTCCCGGCCTGCAGTCCGCGGATTCAATCCATCGTAGCGCCGGTCAAGCCACCGGTTGAACCCCATGGCTGCATTCCGCGCAAAAACCATACAGAGCACCACCAATAGCAACAGCCGCAGACTGATGTCCGCTTCGGGCCGCAGATACGCCATGAAAAAACCAATCAGTGCAAAAGGCAGGGCAAATAAGGTATGCTCAAATTTGACCAACCGCGTATAGTTCTTAATCCATCCCATCTTTTCCAGTCTTTTATAATAATTAGAGACAAAGGAAAAAAATAAAATCTACTAAATCCTATCTTTGGAAAATTCAAATGACTGCTTAAATATGAAAGAGTTTAAGAAATATGTCAGGCTGCATGCCACTCCGGAAGATATTTACAACGCGCTGGTGAACCCCGTAATGCTGGAGATCTGGACCGGAGAACCCGCCCTGATGTCTGAAGAACCCGGATCCTCCTTTTCCCTGTGGGACGGTAGTATTTCAGGGACGAACCTGGAATTTGAGAAAAACAGGATGATCCGGCAGGAATGGGATTTCGGCGAGGAAAATAACCCCTCGGAAGTCACCCTCCTGCTCCACCCCGACGGTAAAGGGACCCGCCTCGAAATCAGACAAATCAACATCCCCGATGAATTTTATGATAATATCAGTGAGGGATGGATTTCCGACTATATCGGGGGACTAACACAACTATTTGAAGATTAGAAGGCAAATAATAGTATTTTTGCGTCAATAATAATAAAAGTGGCATTGCGTTTGTTTAATGTTATACAGCAATAATATTCCTATGATGAATTTCTTGTTACAGGTCCCGGCAGGAACAGTTCCGGCCGGTGTGGAAAACATGGGTGCACAACCGGAAGGGATCTCCCTCAAATTTATTGACCTGGCCCTGAAGGGAGGGTGGATCATGATCCCCATCCTGTTGTTGTCGGTCATCGCAGTTTACATTTTCGTGGACCGTTATTTTGCCATCAAGCGGGCCGGCAAGTTTGACACCGGACTGATGGAAAAGGTCAAGGGGTACATTTTATCGGGCAAGATCGATGCCGCAGTGGCCCTTTGCCGCAGCAATGACAATCCCGCCGCCCGGATGGTGGAAAAGGGCATCAGCCGTATCGGCAGACCCATGACCGACGTGACCGCAGCCATCGAGAATGTGGGCAACCTGGAGATCCAGAAACTCGAGAAAGGACTTCCAGCCCTGGCCTCCGCCGCCGGAGGAGCCCCAATGCTCGGATTCCTCGGAACCGTCATGGGTATGGTCCAGGCCTTCTACGACATGGCCAACGCAGGAAACAACATCGACATCACCATCCTTTCCACCGGGATCTACCAGGCTATGGTCACCACCGTGGCCGGGCTTATCGTGGGGATCATCGCCTATTTCGGATACAACATTCTGGTGGCCAACATCGAACAAGTGGTATACAAGATGGAGGCTACCACCACCGAATTCATGGACCTTATGAACGAACCCGTTTAAATCACTCCCATGGCTCTTAAAAGAAGAAACAAGATCAGCGCGGCATTCAGCATGGCTTCCATGACCGACATCGTCTTCCTGCTGCTGATTTTTTTCATGCTCTCCTCCACCCTGGTCGCCCCTAACGCCCTGAAGCTGCTATTGCCCCAAAGCAACAACCAAACTGCAGCAAAACCGGTGACCACCATATCGATCACCAAAGACCTCCAATATTATATCAATGATGAGGGGCAGTTGAAACGGGTCGATTTCCTGGAAATAGAGCCCTTCCTGGTCCAAAAATACGGGGGAACCCCCGAAGCTTACATCTCCCTGCATACCGACAGGTCGGTACCGGTCGAATATGTGGTAAAGCTGATGAATGTGGCCATGAAGAACAAATTCAAAATGATCATTGCCACCGCACCCGAAGATTAACCGAATGGCGCATATCAGGGAACATAAAAACGGGCTGATCGGCACAGTGGTTTTCCATGGGATTCTTCTGCTGTTGATGCTGCTTCTGGGTTTTTTCACGCCGCTGCCTTTACCCGGGGAAGAGGGGATCCTGGTCAATTTCGGGGATTCCGAAACCGGATTGGGAGAAATAGAGCCCTCGCCTATCGTACAGCAGGATGAACCCACACAAAGCACCACCGAGGAGGTCCCCGCCGTCATACCGCCCCCTGTAGCCCAAACCCCCCAACCTTCGCGCGAGGAGGTGGTGACCCAGGATGCGGAGCAGACCGCCGCCATTGAGGCCGCCCGTAAAAAAAGGGAGGAAGAGCGCTTACGCCAGGCCGAACTGGAGAAACAGCGCCAGGCCGAACTGGAACGGCAGCGGGTGGAAGCCGAAGCCCGCCGTAAAGCCGAAGCAGAGCGTAAACGTGTAGCCGAAATCGAAAACCGCACCAAGGGGGCCTTTGGCACCCCTGCTGCCGGCACAGGCGGCACAGGCAGCGGCACCGGCACCAGCCAGGGCGTCTCCTACCCCGGCGGGAACCAGGGCGTACCCACCGGCGACCCCAATGCCGGCACTTATGGCCCCGGGGGCCGGGGATCAGGTACCTCCGGAACCGGTATCAGCTACAGCCTCTCAGGTCGTACCGCCACCTCCACCCCCAAACCCAGCTATCCCGGCCGCGAAGACGGAACCGTCGTAGTCAAAATCACCGTCGATAAATCAGGTAAAGTAACCCAGGCCGAACCCGGGCAACGCGGATCCACAACCATGAACCCCGACCTGCTCGATGCCGCCAAACGGGCAGCCCTCCAGGCCCGCTTCAACGTCGACGATGACGCCCCGGCCTTCCAGACCGGCACCATCACCTACCGCTTTATCCAAAGCCAGTAACCCCCTACATTGCCAGTGACGCCGAGCATTACCAGTGACGCCTGTCAATACCAGAAACGCCTGACAGGGCCTCCTCTGCTCCCCCAGCCCTGCACAAAATATTCCTGCCGGATTCCAGACTTACTACCGCCGGATTCCAGCCCCAACTAAACTTACTCCCGCTGGATTCCCACCTCGCATAACATATTCCTGCCAGGTCACCGCCAAGGAATCACCCCATGAGGTGACTTTTGGTGCACCACATTTGAACAAAATGGGTACTTTTGGAGTTTCATTGGCCAACTCAGAATTATCTAACAAGAAAATATGAACCATATCTGGATCAACGCCCTGGTCAGCACCCTGCTGGTCAGCCTTATTTCCATTACAGGCATTTTTTTCCTCACCCTTAAGGCCCACAATCTTCAGAAATTCGTTTTTATCCTGGTAAGCCTGGCCGTAGGGGCCCTCCTGGGAAACGTCTTTTTCCACCTTATCCCCGAATCCTTTGAGACCATCGAGAACCAAGGCCTTATCGCCATCCTGATCCTGGCGGGCATCCTGGCCTTTTTCATCCTCGAGAAATTCCTCCATTGGCACCATGGCCACGATGTGGAACACCTCGAAAACCATCCCCGCGCATATGGCTATATGAGTCTGATGGCCGACGGCATTCACAATTTCACCGACGGCATCCTGATTGCTGCCGGCTGGATGGCCGGTCCGGAAATTGGCATGGCCACCACCCTGACCGTCATCCTCCACGAAATACCCCAGGAAATCAGCGACTTCGGCATCCTCGTGCATGCCGGCTTCACGGCCCGTAAAGCCCTGTGGCTCAACTTCTACGCCGCTCTGGCCGCCATCCTGGGCACCGTCGTCACCCTTCTGGCCGGATCGGCCATCGAAAGCCTCTCCAACTATGTACTGCCCATAGCCGCCGGTGGATTCATTTACCTGGCCGGCACCGACCTGATGCCCGAACTCAACAAAGACCGCTCCCGCATCAACTCCCTTATCCAACTGGCCATGATTGTGGCCGGACTGGCACTGATCTTCTTTTTCAGCGGCGACCACTCCCACCACGTCCACTAAACCTTCCCGACTTCGGATTTCGGATTTAGGATTCCAAGACTTAAGAGTTAAGACTTAAGACTCACGTAGCGAAGCGGAGTCTCGACTCAGTCGAGAAGACTCCCGATTCCCGATTCCCGATTCCCGATTCCCGACTCTTGACTCTTGACTCCTGACTCTCATTTTTTTTAAATAAAAATAGCTTTGGACATACATTATGTTCAGAATTTTTTCTGTAGTTTTATTTCGATTTTGAGGTTTCAAACCCACTGGCACTTGCCAGGCAACTTCACACTATGATTGATCCATTTAAAATCCATACTTATGGCTGATCCATTTGTGGCGGAAATCCGCATGTTCCCATTCAATTTTGCGCCCAGGGGGTGGGCCTGGTGTGACGGGCAACTGCTGCCCTTGTCACAGAACACCGCCCTCTTTGCCCTGCTGGGGACCACCTACGGGGGAAACGGAAAATCCAATTTTGCGCTTCCCAATTTGCAAGGGATGGCGCCGATGCACCCCGGACAGGGGCCCGGATTAAGTCTTCATGATCTGGGGGAAACAGGCGGTTCTAAAACCGTTTCCCTCCTCGAGTCGGAGATCCCTGCCCACAGTCATCCGCTGCGTTTCACAAATGCGGAGGCCTCCACAACCACCTTCCCGCAGGATGGAGTTTTCGGGAGCTCCCCCCAGATCAATGCCTCGGTATACACTGCCGCCGGCACACCGGCACCAGCTGGAATCACCCAGGTTACCGGGGGAGACCATCCTCACAACAACATGCAACCCTACCTGACGGTCTATTTCTGCATCGCCCTGCAAGGGGTCTTTCCTCCACGTCCATAGTTACACAATTCTAACTCAGTACTGCAATGGCACAACCTTATGTGGGAGAAATCCAGATGTTCGCCGGTAATTTCGCACCTGCCGGATGGATGTTCTGTGAGGGACAACTGCTCCCCATCTCCGAATATGAAACGCTCTTTAATCTCATTGGCACCTCTTACGGGGGAGACGGCCAGTCGACCTTTGCCCTGCCCGACCTCAGGGGGCGCATCCCCCTCCACCAGGGGAATGGCTTCATTCTGGCGGAGACAGGAGGAGCCGAAACCGTCACCCTCACCACAGCGATGATGCCCAACCATACGCATCAGATGATGGGCTCCAGGGACTCCGGGAACAGCTCCAATGGAGGCCAGGTTCTGGCTTCCGGACAGGAAGCCTTGGTCTATGCCACTGGTGTCGAACCCTATCTGACGGCCGCGCCCGCTTCGGTATCCCCAACAGGCGGAAACCAACCCCATGATAATTTCATGCCCTACCTCTGCGTCGATTTTATCATCTCCCTTTTCGGAATTTTTCCAACACCCACATAATCATAACTCCATGGCTGAACCATTTGTATCTGAAATCCGCATCATGAGTTTTCAATTCCCCCCCAGGGGATGGGCCCTTTGCAACGGTCAGTTATTGCCCATTAACCAGAACATGGCCTTATTCTCTCTATTGGGGACCACCTACGGGGGTGACGGACGGGTCAACTTTGCCCTGCCCGACTTCCGGGGCAGAACCCCTATCCATGTAGGAAATGGACATTCCCTGGGTGAAAAGGGAGGTGAACAGAGTCACACCCTGACCCTGAACGAAATGCCCCAGCATACTCATCTCATCCAACTCAGCAATGCCCCGGGCCACCCCGGGCCGGTGGCCGGAGAGATGTTGTCGGCGTCAGGCGATGAAAAAAGATTCTCTACTTCAGTAAGCAACACCGAGCTCTCCGGTGCCAACAACATCACTCACACCGGCGGTGGTCAGGCCCATCTCAATATGCAACCCTTTCTGGTCCTTTCCTTCTGCATCGCCCTGCAAGGGATCTTCCCTTCTCCAAACTATTAAACCATCCTTCCATGAGCAATAGAAGAAACTTCCTCAAAATTCTGGGAACGGGAATGGCGGCTGCCACCGCAAATCCGGTACTGGCCGGTGTCTCCCGGTTAAAAACCAATCAAAGGACCCTCAAAATCGGCCTCCTCTCCCCGCAGTCCAGCCTCTTCCCCGCCTATCCCTATTCCTTTATCAACGGCTTCAGGCTGGGTATCGACCAACACCAGGCACTCCGGAAGAAACAAATCGAAATCATCACCGAACAGGTGGGGTATGGAACCCCCTTTCTGAGCACCCAGGCGGCCCGCAAACTCCTCTACGAAAACAATGTGGATTTGATGACGGGGATCCTTGGAACCGAAGTGGTGAGCCAGTTCTCCGACCTCTTTCAGCAGAAGGAGGTTCCTTTCATCGTGTGCAATCCCGGTGAGTATTTTCCTGTGGAACCCCTCCGGAAGAATCCCTTTCTTTTCTTCAACACCCTGAATCTGTACCAGTCTTCGTTCCTGCAGGCCCGTTATGCCACCACCCATTACGGAAAGAAAGGGCTCATCGTCACCTCCCTTTACGACAGTGGTTACGATGCGGTATATGCATTCACCCATGGTGCAGAGATGGAAGAAGGCACTACAGAAGTGGTGATACTCCGGCAGGGCACGGCTGACACGGTATCAGAAGCCCTTTTCCGGATCAGGAGTGCAGCACCCGATTATGTCTATGCCCTGTTGAGTGGTGATCTGGCGCGCGAATTTATCCTGCGTTTCAGGAACGAAGAGAATTCCTCCCTGCCGCTAATGGTTACTCCCTTCGTGACCGAGGAGCATTTTCTGACTACCCTGGGGGCTTCTGCAGCCGGTATAGAAACCATTGCCCCCTGGAGCAGGAACCTGGATCATCCCGCCAGTCTCGATTTTGTAAAGAATTACCGCGAAACCACCCGGAGCAATCCCGACATGATGGCCATGCTGGGGTATGAGACCGGTCTGCTGACCTATCGTGCGCTGGCCGGCTGCAACGGTGATTTCTCGGGAACCAGCCTCGCCCGCGCCCTGCGCGAAGCCAGGATGACCTCGCCCCGCGGCGACTTCTCCTTCGATCCTGAAACAGGATGGGCTCAAACCCCGATGTACCTCACCTCCATCAGAGCCGGGCTCTTTAACCTCACCCCGGAACCTCACCCCGAGGTGCTACCCCAATCCATCGCCGCTCACGACCTGGCTTTTGCAGCCCTGGATACGCCGCTGCGCTCAGGGTGGCTCAATCCCTATCTTTTCGTTTAAAATAAACTTCCACCGACTAAAATTATCCTGATGAAACTTCTCTACCGTGTGCTGCTGACGACGGCCCTCCTGCTCCTTGTTGCGGAGGCGGCTTTTTCTGCACCGACACCCCGGCGCATCACCCTCGACCATCCTCTTTTCAGGGTGGGGTATTCTTCCCAGGGGGTGAGTTTTGCCCCTTCCGGAGGCGACCTGACCTGGTCGTGGCAGTTGTCAGGCCTCAGCGGATTGGCCAACATCCCCCTCACCGGCATCTCCCCGGTAGCTGAAGATAAAAATGTATCCTATAACAGGGGTATCCTCACCGAACACTATCTTTTCAAAACCAACCTGATCGAACAGCAATTCACCCTCTCATCCGCCGAAGGGCTTCATGGCGACCTGGTCATTGAAGGGCAGATTGCGGCCAATGGCGACTTTTCACCTGTCAAAGGCGGATGGCGCTGGAGCAGAAAAGAGCAGGACCTCTTTCTGGGTGACGTGACCGTTTACGATGCCCGGGGAAACCTACTGGAGGCCAATATGACGGTCACCGCCACCTCCTCCCGCATCGTCATCCCATATAAGGCCCTGCAACAGGCCATCTACCCCGTCACCATCGACCCCCAGATCGGTCCCGATGACTTCGTACTCCACAACAAAGCCCTTAAATCTTACCAGCCCCGGCTGGTCTACAATACAGCTACCGATGCTTTCTTTGCCGTTTGGACGGACTACCAAGGCAGCGGACTGCCGCGAAACGATTATATTCACGGGGCGGCCTTCACCAGGGCGCAAATCGTGGACAAACCCAGCCTGGTGGATGAAACCTGTAACTATTTCGACTTTCCGGTTTCGGGAATTCCTCCGATCAACGCGGGCATCAATTCATCGGCCACCAGAGCCGATGTGGCTTTCTCAGGCGACAAACACCTGGTGGTCTGGGAAGATTTTAAGGGAGGTATCTCCACTACCCGTGAGGTTAAGATGCGGCTGACCACCGGAACGAATGTTTCCGGAGATACCACCGCTATTTTCAATGATACGGCTTTTAAAACCACGTATCGTAATGCCCGTTACCCTGCTGTGGCCGGAACTAACACGACCTATCTGGTCACCTGCGTGGCCGGCAACGCTTCCCCCGGTGTCTATTCGGTAACCGGAAAATTTATAGCCCCTGACGGCACTCCCGGAGTGGATTATTTCCCGGTATTCACCTCTTTAGAAGAGTTTTCCGACGTGGATGTGGATGCCCGGCCCAACGGGAACTTTGCCCTGGTGGCCTCCACGCTGAACACCCTTCATATAGGATGGGCCTCCACCACAGCCATGGTCAGCACAGGCCAGCTAACAGCACAAGGGCAGATCGGTTCCGTGGCTGTGGCCGCCGGGAACGATAACAACTCTGCACTGCTGGTTTGGAGCGAGCTCTCCGGCACCGGGGCGGCCGCCAAATATATCATCAAGGGGTACACAGCCGGAAAAACCTTTCAGATCAACCCTGCTGAACAATACAGTGCCGGCCAGCCTGCCGTGGCTTATAACCCCGATAACAATTCCTGGCTAGTCGTCTGGCAGGCTACCCCATCGCTGGGCCCCACTTCAGGGACTATGATCTGGGGTTGCGAGGTCTCCGCGACCGGAACCCCCGGAACTACCTTCCCCCTGAGCAAACAGGCGCGGACCTCGGTCTCCCCCACTGTGGCTTATGATGAGGACCTCGATGAATTCTGGATCGCCTGGAGCGGCGGCGGAAACAAAGACCAGATCCTGGCACAGAGATGGATCAACCATCTTAACGATTGCGTGATCTC
>ERZ1645192.2408-NODE-2408-length-15508-cov-22.713777_pt1 | contig 15508 bp, 20 predicted proteins | sample MGYA00575354_ERZ1645192 | MGnify/ENA primary metagenome ERZ1645192 (study PRJEB40844, sample SAMN11349763) | freshwater sediment metagenome | isolation source: river sediment | host: Sediment | place: India: Faizupur Khadar , New Delhi | collected 2017-02-21 ... | reverse complement strand
AGGCGGGTCACAAGCAGGGAGTCCGGAGACGTGATACTCGGCTCCGACATGTTGATGACCGAGATATCGGCACCAGGCGCACGGGTCCGGATCTCTTCGAGGAGTCCGGGGATGCTGCACCCCCAGGGGATACGGAGGTCGAGTTCGAGGCTGCACTGCTGCGCAACGATATTGGCTTTCTCTCCCCCCTCGATGGTCCCCGGGTTGAACATCACGTGGGTGAGGATATCCTTTGTCCCTTCCATGGAGAAGATCTCCCCGAGAATCTCGGATGATTCACTGATCAGCCGGGAGAGCGCGGGGTCACCGGGATCATAGTCGCGGGTGTGCAGTGTTTTTATGAACTCGATGAAGGAGAAGGCCTCCATGACGGCACTCACTCCCTTCACCGGGTAGAGCGACCCATGACCTGGTGTCCCATGGAATATGCAGCAGAGCCGCATCAGCCCTTTCTGACCTACATTGGGAGAGAGAGGGGGTGTCGGCTCTGCAATGAGGGTGTCACAGGGGATCAGCATATTTCCCGCGAGCAGTTTCCTGATGCCGTTGGTACCGCTGGTCTCTTCATCGCAGACGAATGCCAAGTCCGCGGGGAGTTCATACTCTTCATCGATCACCTCCCTGCACGCGGAAAGGATCGAGGCACATCCCCCCTTCATGTCGGTGCTTCCCCGTCCCCAGACCTTCCCGTCCTCGATCGTTCCGGAAAACGGATCATGCCGCCATGAACGGGAGAGGGCCGGGACCACATCGACATGCCCGCAGAAGAGCAGCCTGCCCTTCGGTTTTGCCGAGACGAGGTTGTACTTCCCGCCTTTGCCCCTGATCACCCGCGTTTTTATTCCGCACTCATCCGTAAAATTCTGGATGTACTCGATCACGTCCCTGGTATCCCCTGGAGGGTTCTCACTCCGGATTCGGACAAGGTCGGCGCAGAGGTGGGCTGGTGTCACCGTATTCTCTCCCGTATTTTCGTTCAGCTGCAGCGCTTGAACTCGGCGAACCTGGTAGCGAGCGATGCATCCTCATAGAGGCTTTTCAGGAAGTCCTGTTTGAAGAACTCCTCGATCATCATGAAGAATACGTGGGGAAGAATCGCCTCACGACTGTCCCGGTCAAGGACAATCCTGAAGCTGATGTAGGATGCCGGATCCCCATCGTCATAGATCTTCCGCCAGAGCGAGGGGAGGTCATCGAAGATTCCAGGATGGTTCACCTTGAGCCAGTTGACAAATGCCGGGAACTTCGCCCGGTCGCCCTTCTTCTCCTCATCAATCCTCCACCGGAGATACTGGCCTGCCATGATATTCTTGGGCGACTGGTAGGTGTAAGCCAACAGTCCGACGGTGTAATCGATGTGGGCGAGGGCATCGATAAAGTAGAAGTTGAGTACCGGATCCCAGAGGGACTGATCGTGAAGGACGAGCGATTTCTCATACAGGTGCTCAAGGACGTGAACGTACTCCTTGTCTTCATTCATAGGATCCTGTTCGCCATGGAGTGGTATATAAATTCGTAACGGGACAGGGTGCCCCGGAACGCCGGAGGCTGCTCCACTCCCTTATCGGAAATAGGGAACGCGGCGCCTGACCGCCTCGGCAAACAGTTCGCGCAGCTCCTCTTTGGTCTTTCCCCTGACGTCCACGTGGTTGTCGGTCCGGAGAAGGCAGGGTTTCAGTTTCCCATCGGAGGTGACCCGGAGACGGTTACAGAAGGCACAGAACTCAGTGTTATGGAGCGGCCGGACCACCTCGACCTCTGATCCTTCGAGACAGTACTTCTTCCGGTGATGCATGCGGCGGGTCAGGACCTGGGTCGACCGCTCGGAGAGCTGCTGCTCAAGCCCGTTCAGCTCGCTGTGGTAATTGCATCCTTTCATCTCCATCAGCTCGATCAGCTGGAGAACCAGGTTCCGGTTCCCCTTTACGAACCTGATGAAGTCATCGATCTCGTGCTCGTTGATCCCTTTCAGGACCACCACGTTCAGCTTGACTGGCGTCAGTCCGGCGTCAAGGGATGCATCGATCCCTGCAAGGACCTGGTCGAGGCAGTCCTTTCCGGTGATGGCCCGGTAGGTCTCGTGGTTCAGGCTGTCGAGGCTGACGTTCACCCGCGAGAGCCCTGCATCGGCGAGTGCAGGAGCAATATCGGCTAGGAGGGTCCCGTTGGTGGTCATCGAGCTCTCCATGCCTGGGGGGACCGACCTGACGATCTCGAGCAGGTCCCTCCGGAGCAGGGGCTCTCCCCCGGTAAATTTGACGCTCCGGAACTCAAACTCAGATGCCACCTCCATGATCTGTGCGATCTCAGATGCGCTGAGGCTCGCTTCCGGAAGGACCTCACCCTCGGCATGGCAGTACACGCAGCGGAGGTTGCAGGCGGGAGTGAGGCTCACCCGCAAGTTGGTGACCGGGCGGTTATACGGATCCTTCAGTCTCATGCATGCTCACGTGGTTCTTTCCGATGATGTAGATCTCTGCGCTCCCTTTCCTGCTCACCGAACTTTTAAAGGTCCTGACAGAGAGGAAATGGTCCTGTACTTCACGATACAGCTGCTGAAAATCCTCTCCCTGGAATGCCTTGGCCACGAAATTCCCGCCTGGCTTTAAAACTTCGCAGGCGAAGGAGAGGGCGTCCTCGCCAAGGGCGATGGACCGTGCCTGGTCATAGCTCTTGTGTCCGGAGAGTTTTGGTGCCGCGTCCGAGGTCACCACGTTCACGACCCCGAGAAGATTCCGTGCCTCGGAACGGATCTCCCGATCGGCAATGTCCCCGGTCAGGGTAATGACCCCATCAATGGGGACTATCGGGGAAAGGTCGATCCCGAGTACTGTTCCCCGGGTAAGCCCCCGGATCACCTGGAGCCAGCTCCCTGGTGCAGCCCCAAGATCCACGACATTGTCCGTCTCCCGGATAATGTGGTGGCGGTTCTGGATCTCGATCAGTTTATAGGCCGCCCTCGATCGGTACCCTTCCCGCATTGCACGAAGATATGCACTGTCTCTGCTCCATTGAGAACCCAGTCATGCCACCTCCTTCCTCTTCACGTTGCCGGCCCCGTATCAAAAGTAGATATTATTAAAATGTGGTCGCATAGTGTATAATAGACTCTATATAAGGGGTGTATGATGTTAAAAGCAACGATTGATGCAGATATTCTGAAGGAGTCAATAGACGCGATATCAGCGCTTGTCACCGAATGCCGGCTTCATACGGATGAAAACGGATTTTCAACCCGTGCTGTGGACACCGCCAACGTGGCAATGGTCTCGGTCACCCTAAAGAAGGAAGCGTTTGAGGGATACGGATCAACCAGGAACGAGCTCGGGCTCGACATCGCCAAGATGAAGAACATCTTTGGCATGATGGGGAAGAATGATGTCATCACCCTTGAACTCCCCGAGGAGAGCCACAAGCTGCAGATCAGTTTCGAAGGATACCGTTATTCCCTCACCCTCCTTGACCCGAATACCATCAGGAAAGATCCGAATCTCCCCAATATCGATCTCCCCGGGCGCGTCGTCCTTTCCGGTGCCGAGCTGAACAATACCATCAAGGCAGCATCGGTAGTCTCCGACAAGATTGCCCTCGGAATCGATCCGGCAACCCAGACATTTTTCATGTCAGCTGACGGGGATACCGATCATATCCGGCGCTCCTTTGGCAAGGACGAAGTCAATTTCATCAACGGATCCGAATCCCGTTCCCTCTTTTCACTCGATTACCTGAAGGACATGGGTAAAGTGATGAGCCGGGCAGCCGAGGTCGAGGTCGCTCTTGGCATCGATCACCCGGCCAAGTTCTCCTTCTATATCGCGAACGGAAACGGCCACGTGGAGTATCTCCTCGCACCCCGGATCGAGGCCGACTGAATGCGGGTCTCCCTTGAATTGAAAGACCTCGCAAAATATCCTTTTTTGAAAGAAAGCCAGCAGTTCATCGGGGCTTCAACCGATACAATCGAGCAGTTCCTTGCGGGAGCGTCCGGGAGGATCGCCGTCCGCCATGCGATGGAGAGGATCCGGGTCTCCCTCAGAATGGCTGAACGGGATGGGAACAGTGAGCGGATCCCCTCTGACAGTATCGACGTGAAACTCTCCATCTCCGGGTATGTTCTTGCCCGGATCATCATCTCCTGCGCTGCTGACCGTGCCCTCATGGAGCGCCTCGTGCGGTATGAAGCCGGGCGCGCCTATGCCTTTCTTCTTGATGAAGACGACGGGAAGAGAAAATACATCGCCTCAAGCGTGGGACTTCAGCTCGGATCAGACAGTCTCCCGGTAATCCAGTATGTCGAGACGGTCGCGGGGCTCCACGAAGAACGCTGGAGGCTCGTGAACCGGGATGTTGCAGGGGGGTGTGTCGCGGTCAGCCCCCAGGAGATGAACGAACTCTTAAAAGAGCAGATCCGGGTTGTCCTCCTCCGGCAGCTCCCCCTGCGGGTACCGGAAAAGGTGTGCAGCATGCTCGGTCCACAGGTAGGTGAGATCCGGGATGCCTATCAGAAGACGATCCTCGAGCAGTTTGGTTCGGTTGAGGAGGACTGTTTCCCCCCCTGCATCCAGGCCCTTGCAACCGCCCTTACCGCAGGAACCAACCTTCCCCATTCCGGGCGTTTCGCCCTCACGGCTTTTCTTCACAATATCGGTATGGGACCTGCCCAGATCATCGAGCTCTACTGCAGGGCACCGGATTTCGATCTCTCAAAGACCCAGTACCAGGTAGAGCATATATCAGGAAGGAGTGGCACGGAGTATACCGCCCCCTCGTGTGCTGCCATGAGAACCTTCGGGCTCTGCATTAAGAGCGACGGGATCTGCGCCAGAATCAACCACCCGCTCAACTACTACCGGTTGAAAAAAAAGAAGGAGAAAAAGGATCCTACTCCGCCTTCTGATTGAGGTACAGCCCTGCTGCACTCATGATGATGGCAAAGATGATTATCGTCGCGAGGTACGCGATGCCGTCGTTGAGGACCATGGGGAGGATCCAGAGTAGGATCAGAAAGACGGCAAATGCTGCAGCCGCCACTGCGATATCAACGATTCTTGGATCCATGGTTTTCCGGACCGTTTCCATACTATCCTGTACGTTGTTGTCCCTTATTGTTTTATCCCGCCAGTCCGCTGGGATCATTCATCTCTCCTCTGTGTGGGAAAGGGATTTATGCCTGGTATGCCCACGGTGATTACGATGAACGGGGAGATCCGCACCACGGTGCTTCAGGAGCTTGAGGATGCAGTGCAGGAGCTGATTCGTGTCATGGCTGCTGACCTCATCCCTGAAGTCGGGAGCAACATTGCCTATGCGATCCCTCAGGCGAAGGAAAAGGACGATGTTGCCGCGGTGCAGGGCCGGATTGTGCGGCTCGCAGGAGCCCCGCACCCTGTCGGCCCCGTTTTATTCGGCGCAAGCGACCACGTGGCCAGGATCGTGCTCACCGCGATGAAGTTTGACCCCGGCGTGCGGACCGCGGCAAATATCAGATTCACCCCGGAGATTATTGGGATCATCGAAGATCTCCTCCTTGAGACCTGTTCCTTTGACCGGGAAAGAGAACCGCCGGGTACGCGCACCATGGACTGGGGAGTCGCCTTCTGCTGCCGGTCGGGCGTCCCGGATGTTATTTTTGACCGGGGCGCAGTCGGAAAGGAGCCCATGGTGCGGATCCTTGCTGAGCATCCTGCGGAGATCGTCGCAATAATCCGGCGAATCAGCACCCGGCTCGGGACGGTGCAGGAGGGGAAGGATTAAACCGGAATACCGGGGGATCCTGCCATATGTTTTTATGCCATCACGGAGCATTACTTAAGAATACACCGGTGAAAAGAGTATGGGAATCAAGCCGACTTACATAAAGGCGCTCGGGCTGGAGATCCTCGGGAGCTACGGTCCACGTTTTTCAAAGGATTTTGACGAGAACAAGCAGATTGTCAGCGAAGTGACTACGGTCGAGAGCAAGCGGGTGCGGAACCGGGTTGCCGGATTCATCACAAGAAAAATTAATACAGGAAGATACTAGATTACCCTCTTGTATGTTCGAGGGAGTTCTTCCTGCAGTCATTACCCCTTTTCAGAGAAACAGTTCGATGGACCTTGACCTGCCGGGTCTTGCGTCAAACCTCGAGTTTCTGATAGAGAATGGTGTGCACGGGATAGTCCCGTGTGGATCCACCGGGGAATCAGCAACGCTCAGTTTTGAGGAACATGAGACTGTCATCGAGAAGACGATCGATGTGGTCAACGGGCGGGTGCCGGTCATTGCAGGCACCGGTTCCAACAACACTGCGGAAGCCGTGCGGTTCACCAAGGCAGCAAAGGATCTCGGTGCCGACGGGGTGCTTGTCATCAGCCCTTACTATAACAAGCCGAACCGGTCCGGGCTGGTCAAGCACTACACGATCCTCGCAGACCTGGACATCCCGGTCATCGTGTACAATGTACCAGGGAGGACGGGCCAGAACCTCCCCCCCGATCTCGTTGTGGAACTGGCGAAACATCCCAATATCGTCGGGATCAAGGAAGCCTCGGGCGATATCGGCCAGATCTCGCGCATCATTGAGGGAACCCTTGATGAGGAGTTCCAGGTCATTTCCGGGGACGACAACCTGACGTTCCCCATCCTGGCCCTGGGGGGGAGCGGCGTCATCTCGGTCGCAGCAAACGTAGAGCCGGGCCGGATGGTCGCCATGTTCGAGGCGTTCTGCGAGAGTGACTTTGAGACCGCTCTCGACCTCCATTATGAGCTCTCGCCTCTCTTCCGGTCGATGTTCATCGATACCAACCCGATACCGGTCAAGAAAGCAGTGGAACTCCGCGGCATGGCAGCGGGTTCTGTCAGGCTGCCCCTTGACGAGCTTGACCATGAGAAGACCTCACGGCTGCGGGAGGTCCTCGCCAGCTATGATTAAGGTGGTGGTCTGCGGTGCCCTCGGGAGGATGGGTACAACGGTAGGCCGGCTCGCGAACGAAGCACCCGACATGGAACTTGTCGGGGGAATCGATCTCCGCGGGGGCTCTTTTTTTGGCATAGACGTCACCGAAGCAGCGCAGATAGATACGCTCCTTGCTTCGGCCAGACCGGATGTGCTCATCGATTTCACTGCGCCGGCTGCCTCTGTCAGCCATGTCAGGGCTGCTGCAAAGAGCAGAACCGCGGTAGTGGTGGGGACGACCGGTATTTCACCCGAGCAACGGGCTGAGATGGAAAAAGCGATCAAGGGGACCATCCCTGCGGTGATCTCAAGCAACTTCTCAATCGGTGTGAATATCTTCTGGAACCTGCTCAGGGAGGCTGCCCGGATGCTGCCAGAATATGACGTGGAAGTGATAGAGGCACATCACCGTTATAAGAAGGATGCCCCGAGCGGAACGGCTAAGACCATTCTTCAGATCCTTGATGAAGAGCTCGGTTTGCGGGAGAAGAAATATGGCCGGGAAGGGATGATGGAACGTGGCAGGGAGATCGGCGTCCATGTTATCAGGGGAGGCGACATTGTTGGCGATCACTCCGTTCTCTTCTCCGGTAATTACGAGACCATTACCCTCTCGCACCGGGCCTATGACCGGTCGGTGTTCGCTCACGGGGCACTCAAGGCCGCCCGCTGGGTGTCCGGAAAGAAGCCAGGCATCTATGGGATGGCGGAAGTGCTTGACCTGAAGTGACCGTCCAGAATAGCTCGAACGAAACCTATTTCTTTTGTCTGGAAAAAACGGGTAAGGTATATCATGACAGCTGTTGTTGACAAGGACAAGTGCACTGCCTGTGAGACCTGTATCGATGAATGCCCTGCTGCCGCAATTAGTCTGAATGACGGGAAGGCAAAAGTTGACAAGGACCTCTGTGTCGATTGTGGTTCCTGCGTTGATGTCTGTCCGTCAGAGGCCATCACCTTGGAATAAAAACACACGATTTAATTACTCCGACTGACTAACTGCTTTTACTTATGATCAATGTCGGAGTGCTTGGTGCTACAGGAGCAGTCGGGCAGAGGTTTGTTCAGCTCCTGGCTGAGCATCCATGGTTCAACCTGACGACGCTGACTGCTTCCGAACGGAGTGCAGGGAAGAAGTACCGTGATGTCGTCAAGTGGCGTCTTGATGTACCGTTCCCGGACAACATCGGGGATATCCGTGTCAGCCCCACAAACGTGGCCAGTCTGAAAGAGGTGGACCTGGTCTTCTCGGCCCTCCCTGCTGAAATTGCCAAGGATGTGGAGACTGCATGCGCAAATGGCGGGCTTGCCGTCTGCAGCAATGCGAGTTCCCACCGGATGGAACCGGATATACCCCTGGTTGTCCCGGAGGTAAACCCCGATCATCTGGCGCTGATCGATGTGCAGCGGGATCATGGGCGGGACGGATTCATCGTCACCAACCCCAACTGCTCAACCATCGTGATGACGCTTGCACTTGCGCCTGTCCGTGGATGCTCCTTCCAGAAGATCCATGTCGCAACCATGCAGGCGGTATCGGGGGCCGGGTTTGAGGGGGTCCCTGCCATGGGGATCTATGATAATGTTATCCCCTACATCGGCCAGGAAGAGCAGAAGATGGAGACCGAGACCCTCAAGATTATGGGCACGTTCAGGAACAACGCGGTCCAGCCCGCCCCATTCCAGGTTAGCGCCAGCTGCCACCGCGTCCCGGTGCTTGACGGCCATACCATGGCGATCTGGCTCGATACCCGTGAACCGGTAGAGAAGGTAAAAGAGGCATTCCTCCGCTACAAGCCACCCATCGAGGGTCTGCCGACACAGCCGAAGGAATCGGTCCATTTCTTCGATGAGCCTGACCGGCCCCAGCCCCGGCTGGACCGCAACCGGGGGAACGGGATGACGGTATCGGTGGGACGGCTCCGCGAAGGTATCCGTTTTATCGCCATGGGGCACAACACCATCCGCGGGGCGGCAGGGGCCTCTGTACTGAATGCTGAACTGATCTCCTCCAGAAAGTATCTCTGAAGTGGTATCCATGCTGAAAGACAATACAGTATTCGTCGGTAACAAGCCAGTCATGAACTACGTGCTTGCAGTGGTAACCCAGTTCAACAATGGAGCCTCGGAAGTCGCGATCAAGGCACGGGGAAAAGCCATATCGAGGGCTGTTGATACCGCTGAGATAGCCCTGAACCGGTTTCTCGAAAACGTGAGCAAGAAAGAGATCATCACCTCGACTGAGATCATCGACACTGACAGTGGAAAGACAAACGTGTCAAGCATTGAAATTGTCCTGGTAAACCAGCGATAATTCCTTCCCTTTTTTCCTGCGTTCCCCGTCCCTCCCTGGCATGTTCATACAACCTCCCGGTTCAGCCGCTGCACCGGGCGGGTCATTCAGGTAACTACCAGAAAGGATATAAGACACTCAACAACACTTAGTATTCAATGAAAGGCTGGGCTCTCGCAGGGTGCTTTATGCTTCTGGCCGTCCTTACCGTGCCGGTCTTCGCGAACACGAATACTGATAAGTATGGGTACATCACGATAGAGGCGGTCGACATTACCCTCGACGGGGGGAAAGCCACCATCGATATGAAGTATACCCTTGATGAACCGACACGAGTGATCGTCCTTCTCCTCGGAAAGCAGGATCTGAAAAACAGACTCCTCACCGTCCTCAATTATGAGGATGCCGAGGTGAAAAATCTCGACCTCAATTCCGCTGAACTGGTGGTGGATGACATCTCTTACTCGTACGGGCGGGGGGTCTACTGGTTCCCCTCTCACACGTTCAATGTCCTGATCCCCACGCTCCGGATCACCACCCCGCAGGTCTCACGGGAGTACGCTGCAGTGACTGAGATCCCGAATGGGATCGGTTATTTTGCCTCATAATCTCTCTGTCTTCTTTTGGGATGTCCTCGCTGTCCGGATTATGGAATAACAAAAAACCGGAATCGTGGCAAACACCTTCCAGGATACCCCTCAAGATTGGTCCGGAATATTGTCTGCCACTTGTGGAGTTAGTACCCTTTCATAGTATTCGTTCTTCACAGCTCTCCCTTCGATATAGGACATACGATACAGGAGAGCAAAAGATAGGGAGACTCGCCGAAAACAGAATTATGGGACTGGGACCTCCTGCCGCTGGGGGGATTCCCGAGTCAGCAGGGCAAGGTGCGGGTCAGAATTTTCCGGAATCCAGCACTGAAACCGGGAATACCCTGGAATATGAACAGATTGGATGAGCTGCATCGCTCCTCCCATTTCCCCTCCCCTTTGCGGGGCCCTCTCCCTCATTTACGTACATTTCCTTTTGGAGAACGGATAAATTGAGCACGCTATCGTGGGGAAGGAAAAAAATGTCCGCTCTTTCAGACCAGCTCGATGACTTCGGGTGTTTTATCACTCGTGTTCATATACCGGTTCACGAGATACTGGATCCCGATACCGGCAAATGCACAGAGGAGCCCGCCGATCGTGCCGTACAGCATGTAGGTGATTGCATTGGCCGTGGAGAAGGGGAAATCCGGGACATTGCTTACCGCTATGGCATAGATGCTCGCGCCATAGGTGATCAGGCCGATCGCACCGATGAAGAAGGGGAATATGATGACTTTGGCGAGTCTCTGGCGATCATGGAAGAAGTTGTCGATCACAATCCCGGTGGAAGCAACGATGCCGGCAAGGGCCAGCCAGAGCACGGCTCCATAGACGAAGATCAGCACATAGAGGAGGATCCCTATCTCTGTATAATAGATGAGGATATTCATCAGTCCAAGGATCACCCCGATTATAACAAGGAGGATCCCGGCGATATAGGTGACAAAGGAGAACCTGCCCCTGGTGAGCGAGGTCTGGAGGGCAGTGGCAAATCCCCTGAAGAGGTCATCGATTCCGAGACCCCGGTACAGGAGGTAGACCCCGATCGCTCCCACGACAATAACCGGTGCCAGTTCCGATCTCCCCGCAAGGTATGCGATCGGCCAGAACAGCATCAGGAGACCGATCGGCACAAGGACCAGCCTCGCCACCTTGGGATCGTTCAGGATCTTTTTGATCAGGTAGTAGGTCCCTTCAAGGTTCGGCATCTGGCTGACAATGACCCTCCGGATGCTTGAGACGGGAACCCTGGACTGGACGATGGGGATCACAAACTCATCCTCAGCCCCATCGGTAACGACGATACAGTTGTCCACCCCGGTCTCTCTCACAAGGCTGTCAATGGATGCCCCGATCTTCCGGTCCCCCTCGAGCATGTGCATGTGGTCGCCGGCGATGAGGGCTATCTCCACACTCTCCCCATCGGCAGCTAGTTCATCATAGATCTTGATCGCCTGGAATATGGCATTGACATCAGAATCCTCGGGATCGGCGAGTGCGAGGGAATATGCGGCGTTCAGGCATGCTGCCCTGCCGAGGACGGGGCTCTCGACTCGCCCTTTATACCCGATATCGTCATCGCGATCGACACAAAGAACCAGTGTCCGCCCCGTCTGCATCACAATAGAAATCGCGATCTATCTATTAAATTGTTACTTCGGATGAACGGGGTTAAAAATGAAGTTAAATAAGTTTTGAGCGCTGGAGGAGGAGGATATCATCGGTCGTGAGTTTCTCCCCGGCCCTGAACATCTTGTAGACGTGTTCGGCCTCTTTCCGGACCGCCTTCTGCTCTTTCGAGACTTTGGCTTTCTTGGTCTTCTTGCGAAGGCCTGAGATCACCTTGTCGTAATCACGCAGTTCTTTCTGGCAGGCGATGAAGTACTTGTGTTCTGCATCAGCTGCCTCCTGTGCCTCGACAAAACTGCGGTGTGATGCATCGGCTTCCTCCCGTGACTTATCGGCTTTGCGGTAGAACTCGACCATCAGGTCATGGTGTTGCTGGGCAAGTTCGGCCATCTCGGTCACCTTTGCATGCATCTCGGAGGCCTGCCTGCGGAGATCGCGGGCGGACGTGACTTTTACCTTGACTTCTTTGTTCTGTTCAAGCTCGGCCTCCTGTTCACGCATCGTCTCTTTCATCTGCTTGATCTTCTCGATCAGCTCGCGCTCCTTATCAGTGCTGATGACTTCCGTCTGCTGGCGGAATTCGAGGTGCTCGATCTGCTTCTGGAGCTCCTTCAGCCCACGGTTTTTCAGTCCGCCGTGGTCTTTCTTGAATCCTTCGATCTCTTCAAACAGGGCATTGGCCTGTTCATTGATTACGTTTCGCTGGTCTTTTAAGGACTGGACCTCGTTGTTGAATTTGTCCCGCAGCTCCTTGTTCTTCTGCGCTTCTTCGACATATTCCCTGGTCTGGTTGTTCAGGGTGTTCCGTTCCCGTGCGAATTTGCTGGCATTCGCATTGAGCTCATTTCTGTGGTTTTTATGCTGTTCAGACTCGGCAAGAATCTTTTTACGTTTCTCAATCAGTTCATTCAACATGCCCTACCTCCCTCGACTACAGCCGGGCGGGTATCTCCGTTAGGAACGGTCTGCAGGATATGGATACAGTCAACTGCGCATACCTTCTGCTCATCAGCACTCATGCCAGGTATGGTAAAAGAGGTATCCCTGCAATGAATGAGTGGCTGTGCGCCAGCATGCACCGCAAATGCGATTTTGCGCGAGCCTTTGTTCAATTGTCTGTCCATCATGTTCGACTCCCGATACCAGAAGGGACGCATGTCCGGATCTCCATAAACGGTCATTCCGGAATAGCCCTTCACACAGCAGACGGTTCCGCGGGTGATAATCCTTCAGGATTTCTATATAGTACACGTTATTCCTTCATTTAATAATTTCCGAAGGAAGGGGCCGGAGTCGCTTGCATGGGGGGAGGATTCTTGACGTCAGATGAGGTGATCCCGGGTATGGCTCCTATACGTTCCTCCTTAACAACAGAACATATTCCTGACAGTATCCTGATTCATCTTTGTAGAGGAAGGCAGAGAGATGGGAGTGCTGGTTCAACAGGAATTTTTATATGAAAATGCCTCCGGCATTTTCATCTTTTATGCGTGTGGCCCACAAAGGAATCATGTTATTTTTTTAAAAACAGGTCAACCAGGTCTTGGACCTGATCTGTCTTGTTGATAGTGGTGGCATCGTCCGGCACAAGGTGGCAGAGTGCCGGAAGGTTGTTGTCGGGGCGGTATCGGTTATGTGCCCTGTCCCGGTTAAAAAAAAGACCGGTCAACTGGACCCGATTCCGCAGATGTATTGGTGGTATGGTCCGGCACAAGGTGGCAGATGTGCCGGGCAGTTGTGAATCAAGGTGGCGTGTTGTTGTTCAGAACCATTCCAGTAAGCTACCTCCGCTCGTGAAGTCCCGTGCCTTCCGGTTCCTGGGGAGCTGGGGGGCCTTCGGGTCCTCCTTCTTTCTGGCATCCTCCTCAAGGACCGACTTGTAAGAGACACGGTTTCCAAGAATCTTTCCGCTCTGGACTCCTGTCATGATGGCCATGACGCGTACCTTGCCTTCCATGTCGTTCCTGACACGGGCACCCCATATGACATCGGCGTGCGGGTCAAGTTCGTAGGTAAGCGAGGTGGCGATCTCCTCGGCATCCTGCAGGGTCAGGTCACTTCCACCAGTGATGTGGATCAGGCTTCCGGTTGCTCCGCGGTAGTCGACGTCAAGCATCGGGTTGCTCAGGCATTCCCGGACAACGCTCTCAGACTTGTTCTGCTGCTTGCTCTCGCCTACCAGCATCACTGCAACTCCTCCCTTGCTCATGATCGCACGGACATCGGCATAATCGATGTTGATGAGTGACGGCTCAGTGATAGTCTCGGAGATCCCCTTGACCGTCTCTCCAATCAGCTGATCCATCACTGAGAACGCCTGGCCAAGCGGGAGGTTGGGCACAAAGTTTTTCAGGCGGTTGTTGTCGAGCACAATGACCGAGTCGGAGTTTGAAGCGAGCGTCTCCAGCCCCTCTTCTGCGCGGATCAGTCTGGCTTTCTCGACCTGGAAGGGATAGCTGACCATCCCGACCACGATGGCACCCTGCTCTTTTGCGATCTGTGCAACCACCGGGGCCGAACCTGTACCTGTCCCTCCCCCCATGCCTGCCGTGATGAAGACGAGATCGGCGTTCTCTAAAAGAGCCTCCAGGGTAGGGCGTGCCATTTCAGCAGCACGTTTCCCGACATCGGGATAGCCCCCGGCACCAAGTCCCCGTGTCAGGGATTTACCAATCAGCACTCTCTTGTCTGCCTGGATCATGTCGAGGTGTTGCTTGTCGGTGTTGATGGCAAGTGTCTCCGCACCGGCAACACCCATATGGTGGAGACGGTTCACGGTATTGTTCCCGGCTCCACCGCAGCCGATGATCATGATTCGCGGCTGTCCGATGAAGTCATCATCCACACTCTGTGGACTTTTCTGTTCCTTCTCAATTTCTGCGTTTTTGAGCGCTTCATTGATGATACTCTGCATTTCTGACCCTCCTAAACCTTGAATGAAACCTGGTCACTCTCTTTGAGGACACGCCCGCCTTGCCTTTCGATCAGTTGCCGGACAGCATACCTCACTGCTTCAGAGATGGTCGGAAACTCCCCCGCTTCCACCATTTGCTGAAGCATCTCGATCTGATGGTCGGGAAGCCTGAGCGTAATTCGCTGCATTTTTTTACTCCTCATGTATGACAATTGTCAGACAATTGTCTGCTAATCATCTGTCAGAGAGCTACCTTTAGTCTGACATTAGATCAGATGATTCCTAAATAAACAGCAATAGTATATATATTTTTTCTTTCTCGTCCCAAATACCTTCTGCATACCTTAATACCCCGGTGCACCCATTTCTGAAGGGAAATTTGAGCGTGAACAACGATATCCCCCACAGAGTGATCCACGGCGGAAAGGTCCGGCAGTTCCAGCAGGAACATGGGAAAAGTGCCATCGATTTCAGTGCGAATCTTAATCCATGGCCCCCAGCTGTCCCCCTCTCTCTCCCTGACGATCTCATTTCCAGCTATCCGGACGACCGATATCTCCTCCTTAAGGAAGCTATCGCGGAGCGGTTTCACCGGTCGGTTGAGGAGATCGCGGTAGGAAACGGATCCATTGAACTGATCAGGGTCTTCTGTCAGGCGACCTTATCCCGTGGAGACCGGGTATGGATCAGGAATCCCACCTTTGGGGAGTATGAAATGTCAGCACGCCTGGCAGGAGCCATCCCTGCAGGGGAATGGCAACCAGCGGCAGCCGGGTTCCTCTGCAATCCGAACAATCCCACCGGAGAACTCCAGAGCAGGCAAGCCGTCCTAGATCTGCTCTCCCCTGCAAAGACCCTTTTTGTCGATGAAGCATTTATCGAGCTTTCCGACATCAACCAGAGCGTTGCCGATGTCAGGGACCCCTCCCTATTCATCTGCCGATCCCTCACGAAGAGCTTCTCAGTTCCGGGAATCCGGTTTGGGTATGGGTTCGGGGACCCAGACCTTATCGAACGGATGGAGATCATACGCCCTCCCTGGAGTGTCAACTCGATCGCCGAGCAGTTTGCAATCAGGGCATTCGGCAGGTATGAACAGCTCGAACAGTCCCGGTCCAGGATCCGGGCAGAACGGGAATGG